>Ga0209220_1000287_pt1 | contig 19715 bp, 22 predicted proteins | sample BlaSpr_A8_OM3_M3_FD_187984 | JGI IMG/M metagenome (GOLD analysis project Ga0209220, IMG submission 187984) | Forest soil microbial communities from Thunder Bay, Ontario, Canada - Black Spruce, Ontario site 2_A8_OM3_M3 (SPAdes) (version 2) | ecosystem: Environmental > Terrestrial > Soil > Boreal... | reverse complement strand
GATCCAGCCTCGGTCTCGATTCGGCGCGGGGTCGGCTGGCTCTACTACTACGCGCGCCGCTACGACCAGGCCCGCGACCACCTGGCGCGCGCCATCGAGATGAACCCCATGGCGGTGGAGAGCCACCGCATCCTCGCGATCACGCTGGCACAGCAAGGGGAGCTGCGAGACGCCGAACGGGTGCTGCGCGAGGCGCTGACGCTGCCGGCCGCCGGCGCCTTCACGAGGGCGGAGCTGGGCTGGCTGCTTGCGCGCTCGGGGCGGGCCGCCGAGGCGAACGCACTGTTGACGGAGCTTCACGCGTTCGCGCGAGACCACTACGTGTCGCCCGTGCCGTTCGCGATCCTCCACATCGGCCTGGGCAATCTGGACACCGCGCTGGACTGGGCGGAGCGCGCCTACGCCGAGCGGCGTGGGTGGCTCGCGTACCTCAAGGTGAATCCGATCTTCGACCCGTTGCGCCAGCATCCGCGCTTCGCGGCGTTGGTGCAGAAGATGAAGCTGTAATCAGCCTTTGAGCGCGGGCGCGCCGTCCAGGAATCGCTCCACGGTCTCGTTGCCGAGGGTGGGGCGCAAGTGCTCCATCACAATCCGGCCGAGGCGCGGCACGTCCTCCTTGCGGAATCCGGCCGCGGAAAGGCCCGCCATCAGCGCGGCGGGCCCCATTACTCCGATCATTTCCCCGGTGCGGGCGCCGCTCATCAGCGCGCGCCCCATGTAGCTCTCGTGGTTGGGCACGGCGGACCGCACCTTTTCGAAGGTGGGCTTGTCCACCGCCATGCGCAGCGCCATCAGGATGGCCCCCACGCCCTTTTCGGCCTGGCCCGTCTCCACTTCCAGATTTGCCACGATCTGCTGTACGAGGTCCATGGCCGAAAAGAATATCACTGCCCCACGGTGAAGTCTATTCTCTTGAGAACGTTGCCTGCCGCATCCCGCACTTCCACGTGCCACGCGCCGGTGGCATCAGCGGGAATGTTCTTCCGACTCCACGTGCGCCAGGGCGAGCCGGTGACCGTCAGCGGCACACTGCCCACCTCGGTGTCGCCGTGGAACCAGACATGGCTGAGCGTTTGACCGTTGGCGCCGCTCACGCGCGTCCACAGTACCAGCGTCCCGACGTCGGCGGGGAACGCGGTGCCCGTATCTTGGGGCGCCCGGTCTACTACGTTGCGTGCCAGCACCGCGTCGACGGAGATGTTTTTCGCGGGGGCGGGCGCGGCGGCGGGTGCGGCGGCGGTCGTATCCTGCGCGGCGAGACCGCCTGCGAATCCAAGCGTCAGCACCAGCGCGAGCAGCGTTTTCATGATGGCGCTCCTGGGTTGAGGTCCGCCCGTTGTACGGCCCGACGGCTGCGAAGTTCCAGCCAGGCGCCGAGCAGCGCGGCTACAAGGCAGCCCAGCAGCGTCCCGGCCATCAGAAACCCCAGCTGGTACTCGAGCTGCATCCAGTGGCACTTGGGGGCGAAGATGGGCCCGACGAGCCGGCCGCATTTGTCCTGAGTGAACGCGAATCCCCAGCTTGCGGCGAGGCCGAAGACGAGCGGCAACAGGGCGATCAGAAAATGACGCAGCAGGATTTTCATCTAGTCGCATCCCCCATCACGTAGAGGAAGACGAAGTTGTAAATCCCCGTCACCAGGGCCAGGCACCACACGAGCACGATGTAGGGCCCGGTGTGACGGTGCAGGGAGCGCAGTCGCGGCACCGCCCGGCTCGTCAGCTGCCACGCCATCCCCGCGAGCGCGCTGAAGGCGAACGCGAGATGGATCTTGAAAATCGGCAGCGCCATCAACGCGGGCCGGCGTGGGCTCGGCGCGCGCACAAACGCGAACGCGACCAGCAGAGTCACCGTCACGGTGACCGCCGCGAGCATTAAGCCGGCGTGCACGCGCGTGCGGCCGTGTCGCACCCGTGTGGCCGCGTACACGAGCAGCAGCGGCCCGACGATCGCCCAGATCAGCGCGGCACGTGCCTGCCACGGCACGCTCATCGGCCGCGCTCGATCGGCCAACGATCCATCACCTTGTCTCCCTCGACCACGGCGTATTCGTCGAAGTGCGCCATCGTGAGACACGAGTGGTTCGGGATGATCTCGATCCGCTGGCCGACCTTGAACTTGCCTTCGATCGCCGCGGGTGCGGCCGCGCGGATCATGCCATGCTCCTGCGAGACGGAAGCCACAGTCAGCTCGGGGTGACCCTTTACGTCCCCGTATACGGGCTCCAGGCCCAGATGCGCGGGTCCCAGGTCCTTCGACAGCGACAGCGCTCCGGCGTCCACGACGAAATGCGAGGCTCCCGGCTGGTGCGACACGACGGTCGCCAGCACGGTGACTCCCACATCCTCGGGCGCGCAGCAGCCGATGAGCACCATGGTGCGATCGTAAAAGATGTAGTTTCCCGGCCGGGCTTCGGTGACGCCCGTCAAGTCTTCCACGGCCACCATCGCGGGCGTCGAACCGACGCTGATCCCGCGCACGGGCAGCCCGTCCTTTCGCAGCAGCTCCGCGAACCACACCATCACCTGCCGCTCCTGCTCGGCAACTTGCGCGGCCTCCGTCTTGTTGCGGGTGCGATAGGCATGGCCTGAATGGCTGAGAATCCCGTCGAACGTGATGCCTCGCTCCGCACCCAGTTCCCGGGCCACCTCGAGCGCGTAGCGGGACGACGGATCCACGCCGGCCCGGTGATACCCGCAGTCCACTTTGAGCCAGGCGTGCAGGCCCCCCCCGGAGCCCGCCAGGGCCTTTGCGGTCTCGAGATCATCCAGGACAACGCGCAGCGTCACGCCGTTTTGGGCGATCCGCCGCACGTGCGGGATGTGCGTGGGGTCGAGCGGAAACGCCCACGTGAGATCGGTGAACCCTCCCCGGGCGAACGCCTCGGCTTCGAACAGCGTCGACACCGTCAGCCCTTTGGCGCCATGGGCGACTTGGCGACGGCCCAGCTCGAGGCACTTGTGGGTCTTGATGTGCGGCCGCAGCGCGACGCCCAGACGGCGCGCGCGCGTGGCCATGTGCGTGAGGTTCCGCTCCACGACGTCGCTATAGAGGAGCAGGGCAGGGGTTTCCACGTCGATCATCGCGGTCTCCGAACCAACGCCCGGGCCTTATTGCCGATCGGCACGTTCCGGAAGAGGGCGTATTTCACCGGATTGATGGCGTACGTCTCCCACGCTTCGAGCTCGAGCCCCGCCCGGCCGGCGGCGAACGCGAACGAGGAACGGCAGAATTCCTGCACATGCCCCGGCACGTAGGTGGGCGCGTAGTGGCGGCGGTGAACGTGCAATCGTTCCAGCAGCCGGCGCAGCCGCGCATCGAAGGCGTCGATGTTTGGAAACTCGAGGACACCCACGCCATCGGGCTTCAGCAGCGCCCGGATCTTACGGAGTGCCGCCACCGGGTCCCGAAGATGCTCGAGCACGTGTGTCAGCACCACGCAGTCCCACGCGTCGCCTGCACCGTTGTACGCCATGATGTCGGACGTCTCCACGTCGAGCGCGAGTGTCTCGCGCACCAGCTTGGTGTGCTCGGGAAACAGCTCGATGCCCTTCACGTCCCAGCCATCCCGTCGGGCCAGCCACAGCACGGTGCCATCCCCGCATCCCAGATCGAGCATCCGGCCTTTGCCGCGGGTGTGACGCCGGATGAACGCATACGTCTGCTGGTGGCCGCGATTCTGGCGCGTGGACGCCTGGGGATCGACGTGGGTCAGGATGTACTTCTCCTGGTTGACGCCGGTGCGGGTATCGTAGACTACGAGCCGGCACTGCCGACACCGGTAGAAGCGGTACTGGCGCTGGTGGCCCTGCGTATAGAACAACGGAAGGTCGGCGGCGCCGCAGAGTTTGCAGTTCACCGCACGAGATGGAATTCAGTCTGGCGGCGCAGAATCCACCGCACCCGGCCGTCGGTCCCCAGCTCGGCGTCTTCCTCCTGCGCTGAGCGCACAAGCTGCCCGCCCCATTCGGGAATCGGTGTGGAGGCCTGCAATTCGATCGAGAACCAGGTCGCGGGGAGCAAGGGCACGTCGCCGCGACCCGGCACACCCTCCTGGTGGTCCCACAGGCCGATCAGCGGGCCCGCGCCATGGCCGCGGTCGCCGATGGGGTGCGTGTAGACGGTACCGTTGATCCCCGCGGCGCGCATCGCAGCCAGCGTGGACGCCAGCACATCGTTGCCGCTCCGGGCAGGGCGCATCTCCACGAGCAGCAGGTCCTGCAGCCGGTTCGAGTTCACCAGCGCACCTTTCAATCCTGCGGGGGCGTCCCGCTCTCCCGCGCGCAGCACGTACCCCATGTGTTGGGTGTCGGTATTCAACCCGAGCGCGGTGATGCCGAAGTCGCAGTGCAGCACGTCGCCGCGCTGAATCACGACGGTCTCCGCGTCGCTCAGGTCGGTCCCGCGCCGCTGCACGTCCACATCCGTGTGGAACCAGGTGCCAAGGCCCAGATCGTTTACGCGCTGCCGCATCCACCAGACGACGTCGTCCGTCGTGGTCTTTCCCGGGGTGATCACCTTGTTCGAGAACGCCGTATCGATGATCGCCCACACGACTTCCATCATCCGGCGATAGACAGGGAGCATGTCCGGCGCGCGGATCGCCTGATAATCGAGCGCTAGGCCCTCGGCGCGTACGACCCGCGACAGATAGCCGGGGGGCAGGGCGCGCGAGAGCTGCTCCCACTCTCCGGCCGAGAGCCCGTCGGAGAAGGCGTGCGCATGCGAGATGTCTACCGCGATCGACTTTGGATCGCGTTCTCGCACGACACGGGCGAGCAGATCCCACTGGCTCTGACCAACGAGCTCCGGCCTGCGGCCGATCGACGGGTCGATCGTATCGCGCGCCACGTAGGTCTCGTACAGCCCGCCCTGCGAGCCGCCGCCCAGCGCCAGCCGCTCGACTGCCACCCCGTGCGACGGCCCGCGGTCCGCGAACACGTAAATCGTGCGGCGCCGCGCGAAGAATGTGGTCGGCGACACCAGCGACCAGAAGACCGGGTCCTCGTTGTACTCCCGCATCGGGAGGATCCACATCTCGACGCCGTACTGCCGCATCAGGCGCGGCAGCACCGAATCGAGCCGGTAGCGCAGCCACTCCTGCTGCAGCGCCGCTTGCTGGCGCAGCGTGCCCAACGGGCGCGCCGCCGTCGCCGTCAGTGGGAGTGGAGGGAAGGGGGAGGCTTGGAGAACCAGCGTCGCCGCGATGATCAGCGCGGGCATCATGATGGGGCGCCACCTTTCGCGACTCCGGCGGCGAACGCGAGCCAGCCGCCCAGAAAGAGCAGACCGCCCAGCGGTGTGACGGCGCCAAGCCAACGAGCTCCCGTGAGGGCCAAGAGGTAGAGGCTTCCCGAGAACAGCAGGGTGCCCCCGATGAACAGCCATCCGGCGGCGCGGATAGGGAGGCTAGGGGGGGGCCAGTGCGTCGCGGCCCAGGCGACCGCGAGCAGGCCGAGGGCGTGATACATCTGATAGCGAGCGCCCGTTTCGAAGGCCGTCAGCAGGTCAGGCGCGAGGCGCGATCGCAGGGCGTGCGCCCCGAACGCGCCGGCTGCGACGGCGAGAAACGCCGACAGGCCGCCGGCCAGGGCGAACGCCCTATCCATCGAGGCGGCGGCCGGTGACCTCCACCCGCTGAATCCGCTCGATCCGTCCTGATCCGCCGACGAAGGCCGATCCGAGCCAGCCCGTGAGGCCCACAATGATGGCGCCCACCGTGGCGGCCAGCAGGCCGGCCACGTGGAACCCCGGCACGAGCCAGGCGACGAGGGCGAGCGAGATGCCGTTCACGACCAGGATGAACAGCCCCAGCGTCAGCACGGTCAGCGGCAGGGTGAGGATCAAAATGATCGGGCGGATCACGGCGTTGACGAGGCCGAGCAGCAGGGCGGCCACGAACAATGTCCCCACGCCGGTGATCGCGATGCCGGGAACGATCGACGCCGCGAGCCAGAGCCCCAGGGCGGTGATCACGAGGCGGACGAGGAAGCCTTTCATGGAGCGGAAGATAACCGCCCGGCGACGAATTGCGCCGTCAGCCCGGGACGCGCTTGCACACCCATCTTGGAATCGATGAGGACGGACCCGCGTAGCGAGTCGCGGCCCGCGCCCACGAGCGCGAGGCCCGCGAACGGCCCGAGGTCGGCGGGCCAGCCGTTGACGATCGCCTGCTCGGGTTGTCCGAACCAGGTGACGGCGAGCGTTTCAGCGCGAGGAACGCGGAAAATGATGCGCCCGCGGAACTGGCAGTCGCGTCCCACGACGACGGTCGCGGTGTCGAGCACAATGTCCGCGAGGCGGAAGCGATCGCTCATCAGCGGCGCGTCCGGGAACGTTAGGCTGTCGCCGCGCGTGACCACCCAGTGTCCCGCGTAGGGACGCGAGAACCGCTCCAGCCGGTCGAATTGATGGCCCGCGCAGGGACTCGAGGGCCCGCACGCGGCGATGAGCACCGCCACGGCGCCGCTCCCGAGGGCGGACCGCATCAAGACTCGGTGGTGTCCCTCGCCACCGAATCGATGCGCAGCGCGCGGGCGCTCGCCGAATCGGCGGTGGTCATGGCGCGCCCGACGGCCTTTGCGTTGGGAATCCGCGAGCGGGCGAGGATGCTGTCCTTTTGGCGCTCGGTGAGCGTGTCACGGTTCACGGCTTGCTTGTTGTCCGAGCCGCATGCGGCAACGCTCAGTAGGACCAGCGCGACGATCAAGGCTCTCACGATTGCCTCCGGAAGTGATCTGGCAAGTTGGCGCGGTCGGTGTACACTTGCAACATGCATCGCGTCCTCGTCGTGCTGTTCTGCGCCGCCGCTTGCCGCCAACCTGCCGCTGCGGATCGTTTGGCGCGCGGCACCTGGGTGGACCTGACGTATCCGTTCGACTCCATGACCATCTACTGGCCCACGGCGCAGCCGTTTCGGCTGACCGTCGTGTCGGCGCAGCGCACGCCCGCCGGCTATTACTACGCGGCCAACAACCTGTCCGCGGCCGAGCACGGCGGGACGCATCTGGATGCGCCCATTCATTTCGCCGAGGGGAGACACACGACCGACGTAATCCCGCTCACGCAGCTGATCGGTCCGGCGGTCGTGATCGACGTGAAGCGGCAAGCGGACTCGAGCGCCGATTACCGCGTCACCGCGGGCGATGTCGCCGCCTGGGAGGCGGCGCACGGCGCGATCGCGGCCGGGACAATCGTGTTGATCCGGACAGGTTGGGGGAGCCGCTGGCCCGACCGGGCCCGCTACCTCGGCACGACGAAGACCGGCCTGGCGGCGGTGCCGGAGCTCCACTTTCCCGGCCTCCATCCGGAGGCCGCACAGCTGCTCATCGATCGGAAAGTCCATGCGGTAGGCATCGATACCCCGAGCATGGACTACGGGCAGTCCACGACGTTCGACGTCCACCAGCGGCTGTTCGCCGTGGATATCCCGGGGTTCGAGAACGTCGCCAATATGGACCGGCTGCCCGCGACGGGAGCCTTCGTGGTCGCCCTGCCCATGAAGATCAGGGGCGGGAGCGGCGGGCCGCTGCGGATCGTAGCGCTGCTACCCTAGGCTGGTAGTCCGGTCCGCAGCAGGTCCTCCATGACGTCGCCGAAGCGATCGATTTCCGCCAGCGTCGTATAGACGTTGGGGGTAATGCGCAGGCAGTTGAACTCCGGGTGGGCGATCGGCGTCACGATGATACGATGCCGGTCGAAGAGATAGCCCGTGACTTTCCCGACATCGAGTTTGCTGGGCGTAAACGAGGCGAGGCCGCACGACTGGGCCGGATCGTAGGGCGTGAGGATCTTGACGCCGGGCACGCGCTCGAGGCGTTTGGCCCAACGGTCGCGCAGGAAGCGCAGCCGCGCCGCCTTCCGCTCGGGGCCGATCCCGTCGAGGAAGTCCAGCGCCTCGACGATCGCGTTGTGGTTCGCCGCCGGGTGCGTGCCGATCTCCTCGAACTTGCGGATGTTCTCGTTCATCTCTGGCGGCGCCGCCATCATCGGCCAGAGCGTCGCGATTTTCGCGCGCCGCACGTAGAGGAATCCCGTGCCAATCGGCGCCGTCAGCCACTTATGGAGACTGGTGCCGTAGTAGTCGCAGTCGAGCTCGTCGCGCGTAAAGGGGAAATGAGCATAGGCGTGCGCCCCGTCCACGATCACCTCGATCCCCCGTGCGCGCCCGAGCTGGCAGATCTTTTTCACAGGGAAGATCTGGCCCGTCAGGTTCGTGATATGGCAGACGTGGATGACCTTGGTGCGCGGCGTGATCGCCTGCTCGATGCGGCGCGCCAGATCGTCCTGCGAGGCGGGCGGCACGGGGAAGGAAATCTGCTTCAACACGATCCCGTCGCGTCGCTCGCGCTGCTTCCATGTGGTGATCATGCGCGGGTAGTCCTGCGTCGTCGTCAGGACTTCATCCCCACGTTCCAGCGGCAGGCCGAGCTGGACGATCTCGAGCGCTTCGCTGGCGTTGCGCGTGATCGCCATTTCCTCGGGATCGCACCCAAAGCTCGCCGCGAGCCGGCGGCGCACCGCTTCGATCTCGGGCTCGATCCAGCCCCACATCGTGATCGATGGCGCCTGGTTCGAAACCGCCAGGTAGCGCTGCAGCGCGGCATACACGACGCGCGGGCTCGGCGCCACGCCGCCGTTGTTCAGATTGATCATGCCGCGGTCGATGTCGAACGCCTGCTGGATCTCCCGCCAGAAGTCTTCGTCTGCCGCGATCTCTTCCGGCGTCCGGCCGTCCACTCCGCGCAGGGTGGGGAGGATCCGCGTCAGCGCGTCGTTCTTGAGAGTGGGCAGCGCTGCGGCAGCAGACATAAGGGAACGCAGGAAGCGGCGACGGGTGGCCATCATGAGCCTCGCAGGATGCGGCGCAGCAGTACGCCGTAGGCGAACAGATTGACCGCGAGCACCGCGGTGCCGAGCAGCGCCTGCACCCGCGGGGTCAGACCGGACGGGTAGATCGCCGGCAGCAGATAGTGCTCGACGAAGCCGCCGCCATAGCCCTGCTCGCCCGCTTTGGCACGCAGTTGATTCTCGAGCGGGGTGAGCGGGCATATCCAGCCGCGATACTCGATCAACACCCCCCAGACCGCGCATGGTACGTGGAGCGCGGCCACCCAGCGCCACCGCCACACGAGGAAGCCGCCGAACACGACGAACACAATGAACAGCGCATGGACCGCGACGACGGCGTTGGCGAGCAGCCGGTAGAGCACGTCTAGGAAATACGGCAAAACCCCCCGCCCGGCCAGGGCCGGACGGGGGGTCGGGTTGCCGCACGGGAGTATTCGCTTACCTCGGTGGCAACATCGTCTCCACGGGGTGGAACATCGACTCGACGGCGTCCTGGAAATGTTCGAACGCGCCGAGGAGATGCGCGAGCGCTTCCAGGTCAGCCGCGGTGAGCGGTTGTCCACCCGCGTCCACCCACTGGGCGGTCGCGGGATCACCCTTGAGCGTGGCCACCGTGCCGCTCCCGACGCGTACCGTGACGTCGACCGTCACGTCGTACTTCAACGTCGTGCTGTTGTACGTGAGCGTGACACGGCCCGAGATGGAAATGGTCTGCTCGCCGGGCCGGATCAGTCGGAAATCGGCGCTGACGACGATCGACGGGTCGCTCGCCGTGACGGACTCGTTCAGAGTGAACGTTGTCGCGGGATTGTTCAGGTTGAGCTCCGCCGTCACCGCAACGCGGGTCGCGTTGGCGCTGAACGTCTCGTCGAACGTGAGCGTCTTGTTGGCTCCGGCCGACAGGCCGTTCGAGATGAACCCGCTGGCCGTCGCCGTCAACGAGCCCGGCATGGGCGTGGCGGTGACGAGATAGTCGAGATAGGTCGGCGCGCCGCCCGTGCCCTTCACGAGTACGTGGAGCTTCAGCGTCGACGGCGTGCTCTCGTCGATCATGTCGGAGTAGCCCACCGGCACGACGGGTTCAATCACCGCGCCGTTGGCATCCACCTGATAGAGGATGAACCGCACACCGGTGAGGCCGGCGACGGTCGTGGACTGCCACCGGTACCGGTGGAGCGCGGCATCCCATTCGAAGACGCGCCCGTACAGCGAGTCCGGAATCAGACGGCCCTGCGCCGTCGCGGCACTCATCTCCGGGATGAGCTGGTGCAGCCGTTGAGCGCGGAGCGCGCTCAACACGTACGGGCGCGCGCCCCCCAGGGCCGGCCGCGTCGCCTCGAGCAGCTTGGCGGACGGTTGCAACCCGGCGGACGCGGCTGGGGTGAGGCTGGAGCCCGAGGCGCTGAAGCTGCGGAAGGCGTCGCTGGCGAAGGTGCTGTCCACCGCCCGCAGGTTGGCAGTTATGGCCGTTGGGTTGGAGAAATCGACGGGCGCGGCGGAATCCTTACACGCTGCCGCCGCAAGGCCGAGCACGATCCCGGCACGAAGGACCAACCGCATGCTGCCTCCAGAGATGAGAAGAGGGACGAAACTGAATTCTGCATCGGCGTCGACCGCGCCGGCTGTGACCGGCGGCACGCGGAAGGAGGTTAGGCGATCACACCGCCGCCGAGCAGCCGGTCGTCCGCATCGTACAGGACACCCGACTGCCCGGGCGCGATCGCCCGGACCGGCTCCGCGAGCCGGAGCGCGATGCGGCCGTCGCCATTTGCAGCAATCGTGCCGGGCACGGCCCGGGCGCGGTAGCGGCACTGCACCCACACTGCGTCGCCGGGGGCGAGCGGTTCGGCGAGCCAGTTGACCTCCTCGAGGGACACGGCGTGTCCGAACAACTCCGCCCCGCGCCCGACAACCACCTCGCGCGTCTCGGGGCGGATTGCCACCACGTACATTGGCTCAGCGAATCCGCCCGGCAGGCCCTTGCGCTGACCCACCGTGTAGCGCGCGAACCCGTCATGCTCGCCAATCACGTCCCCCCCCGTGGTTACCAAGGGTCCCGGCGCCAGCGCCGGCGCGCCGGCGGGGAGATGGCGCTCGAGCACGGAGACGTAGTCGTCGTCCGGAACGAAGCAGATCTCCACCGACTCGGCCTTCTCGGCGGTGCCGAGGCCCAGCTTCCGCGCCGCGGCCCGCGTTTCCGCCTTGGTGAGCGCCCCAACGGGCGTCAGCATCCGCGCCACCACGGCGCGGTCGATTCCCCACAGGAAGTACGACTGGTCCTTCTGAGGGTCGCGGCCGCGGTAGAGCGCACCGTCCCGCGCGTTCGCGTAGTGCCCGGTGGCGATGGCGTCGCAGTCGAGCGCGTCGGCGTGATACAGGAAGTCGCGGAACTTGGTGAACGAGTTGCAGCGTACGCAGGGAATCGGCGTGCGGCCGCGCGCGTATTCGGCCACGAAGTTGTCGATGACATCGTGTCCGAACCGGTCTTCGAGGTTCAGGACGTAGTGCGGGATCCCGAGCTTGTGGGCCACGAGCTTCGCGTCGGTGATGGAATCGAGCGAGCAGCAGGGCCGATCGGGGACGCTGTCGCCGTAGCAGAACAGCTTCATCGTTGCGCCGATCACCTCGTAGCCCTGCTCGACGAGCAGCGCGGCCGCTACGGAGCTGTCGACGCCGCCGGACATGGCGACGAGTACTCTCATCGATGCAATACCGCGGACAACGAACGCACCTTCTCGACGATCCGCGGGAGCACCGCCGACACCGCCTCGACGTCCTCGCTCGTGCTGTCCTTGCCGAACGAGAACCGCAGCGCCGCGACGCCGAGCTCGCGGGGCACGCCCATCGCGGTGAGCACGTGCGACGGCTCGACCGCGCCCGTGCTGCACGCCGAGCCGGAGGAGCACGCGACCCCCGCGAGATCGAGGTGCATGAGCAGGGCTTCACTGTCGGTGCCCGGGATGGACACGCTCGAGATGTGTGGGGCGCGCTCGCCCTGCCAGCCATTGATCACGGCGTCGGGAACGATCGCGAGCAGGCGGTGCTCCAGCTCGTCGCGCAGGGCGCCCAGCCGCGTGGCGAGCGCCTGCTGCTCCTCCGCCGCCAGGCGCGCCGCCGTGCCGAGCCCCACGATCCCCGGCACGTTCTCCGTGCCGGGACGGATCCCGTACTGCTGGCCGCCGCCGTGGATGATCGCTTCGACCGCCTTGCGATCGCGCACGATCAGCGCGCCGATCCCCTTGGGGGCGCCGATCTTGTGGCCGGAGATAGTGAGGAGGGTGCAGTTGACGCCGCGGACCGACACCGGAACTTTCCCGAACGCCTGGACGGCGTCGGAGTGGAACAGAATGCCGGCGTCACAACATCGCGCGGCGATGCGCGCCACCGGCTGGACAGTCCCTACCTCGTTGTTGACCCACATCACACTCACCAGCGCCACACCGCGCGCGAGCGCGGCATCGAGCGCGCCGTCCTCCACCCGACCGGACGCCGTCACCGGCAGGACGATTTCCTCGCCGCCCAGGTGCTGGACCGCGTGCGCGGCCGCCAGCGTCGCCTTGTGCTCCGTCGCGGATACCGCGACGCGGAACGGGCCGCCGCGATCCCGGGCCGCGAGCGCCGCGCCGATGATCGCGAGATTGTCCGCCTCGGTGCCGCCGGAGGTGAAGATGACCTGATTCGGCTCGGCGCCCACCGCCTCGGCGACGGCGCGCTTCGCCTCTTCGACGCCCGCGCGCGCCGCCCGCCCAAAGCGGTGCGGGGACGACGGGTTGCCGAAGGCTTCCTTCCCGAGATAGGGAAGCATCGCCTCCAGCACCTCCGGCCGCACCGAGGTCGTGGCCGCGTTGTCGAGATACGTGACGCGCTTGGTCATGGAAACCGCAATCTACCGACTACAGGGACTGGACGCCAAGCTGCAGGATATCCGCGACTTCCTGCGTCTCGGCGGTATAGAATGGCTCGCCGTACCGGCGCCGGATGAGCGAGCCGTAGTGGGCGGACTGGACGCGGATCAGCTCGTACAGGTCCTGCCCGGTGGGGAAGACCTCTCCCGCCGCCTTCGCGCCGTCGAACTGCGACGCGTAGCAGCGAATCGCCTGCATCTTCGTTTCGAACGTGTCCGAGATGTCCACGACGAAGGTCGGCTTGACCGGATCCTCGCGATAGGCGAGTGAAAAGAGCAGCTTGAATGGCCGGTGCGGCTTGCCACCCTTCCCGGATCCGTACTTGTCGAGTCCCGCCAGGTAGCAGGCATCGCGCCCGAGCTCGGAAGCGACCCGGTGATCGGGGTGGCGGCCCACGGGGAAGGGCAGGATCACGACGCGCGGCCGCGTGCGGCGGATCAGCTCCACCACCACCACGCGCGAGGCCTCGTCGTTGTGGAGATGCGCGTCGGGGAGGCCGGCGTTGAGCCGCACGGCGACCCCGAGCGCCTGGGCGGCGCGCTCGGCTTCGGCCGCCCGCGTGACGGCGTCGCCGCGCGTGCCGCTTTCACCCTGCGTCAGGTCGAGGATGCCGACGCGGTGGCCCGCGCGGGCCGCCTTGGCGAGCGTGCCGCCGCACGTGAGCTCGACGTCGTCGCGATGGGCCGCGATCGCCAGCAGATCCACCTGTTCCTTACTCATAGCGAAGAGCCTCCACCGGATCGAGCCGGGCCGCGCGATTCGCGGGAACGATGCCGAACACCACCCCAACCGTGATCGACGCAATCGTCGCCACGGCGGCGCTCCACAGCGGAACCTTGGTCGAGAAGTGCAGCACCGACTTTAGAACCTCACCCAGGCCGAGCCCGAGCACGATGCCAATGACGCCCCCCATGAGCGTCAACGTCGCCGCCTCGACCAGAAACTGCCACAAGATCTCACGCCGCGTCGCCCCCATCGCCTTGCGCAGCCCGATTTCGCGCGTGCGGTCCGTGACCGACACCATCATGATCGCCATCACCCCGATTCCCCCTACCATCAAGGCAATGCTGGACAGCACCAGCATGACCAGGAAGAACGCGGACGTCAGACTGTCGAAGATGCTCAATACCTGGTCGGATGTCAGCAGGTCGAAGCTGTTCGGCGCGCCGACCTTGATGCCGCGCATCCGCCGCAGCTGCAGCGTCGCGGCATCCATCGCGCGCGCTACGGGCACGCCCGGCACCGGCTTCACCAGGATGATCAGCCCGTTCACTTCGTCGAATTGGAAATTGCGGCGCGCCGACTCGAAGGGAACGATGCCCGCGATCTCCGGCGCCCCCGGGGGCTCGAAGATGTTCGGGGGGCGCTGCCAAATCCCGATCACCTTGAAGGGACGGCCGCCCACCTGGATGAGCCGGTCGAGCGGGCGGCGGGCGCCAAACAAGCGGTCAACGGTGCGCTGCTCCACGATGATCACCGGCGCGCCGCCGCCCAGCTCCGCCGGGGTGAACGGACGGCCATGGGAGAGCCCGCCACCCAGGATCTCCATGAAGCGGTCGTCGGCCCCGAAGAGGCCGAGGTACTGCGTGCGGACGCCCTCGTACTCGAAGCGATGGAACAGCTGGGTCCAGATCGCGGCGTAGTGGATCTGCGGGAGGCGCGCGATGGCCTCGGCCTCCTCCGCTCTCAAGGCAGGGCGGATCCGCACTTCGCGGGGTAGGGCGTCAGGGTTCAGCGGCGTCGTCGAAAAAAATCGCAGGATGCGGAAGGTCGTCGGTCCGACGACCTCGAGGGTATTCACGATCTGCTCACGGAACCCGGTGACGATGGAGGCCATCGCCATCACGGTCGCGATCCCGATGACGACACCCAGGACCGTGAGCGCTGAGCGGGCCTTGTTGGCCCGGAGCTGGCTCAGGGCGATCAGCCAGCCTTCTCCGACCGAATGGAGTTTCACTCGGCCCGCAGGGCCGTGATGGGATCGAGCCGCGCCGCCCGCGCCGCGGGATAGACGCCGAACAGCACGCCCACCGACATCCCCAGTCCGATCGCGACGCCCACGGACCACAGGGTGACGCGCGCGGGCAGCGGGGTGAGCACGCCGACCAGTCCCGCCAACCCCGATCCGACCGCGAGTCCGAGCACGCCACCGGCGAGCGCCAGCGTGACTGACTCGGCGAGAAACTGGCGGCGGATGTCCGCGCGCGTCGCGCCGAGCGACTTGCGGATGCCGATCTCGCGCGTGCGCTCGGTCACGCTCATGAGCATGATGTTCATGATCACGATGCCGCCGACGACGATCCCGATCGCCACCACGGCGGGCACGACCGTGAAGATCACGCGCGTGAGGCTCTGCCAGAACGCGATCAAGCCTTCAGCGGTGTCTACGGTGAAGTCGTTTTCTTGTCCCGGCCGCAGCCGGTGCGCGATGCGCATCGCCTCCTCGGCCCGGAGCATCGCGTCCCCAACGTACGCGGCCTCGTGCATCTTGACCGAGATGACGGTGGTGCGCCGCCGCCCGTACAGCGACTCGAACGTCGTGATCGGCAGCATCACGAATCCATCCCACGACTGCCCCAGGACTGTGCCCTTCTTGGCGATTACACCCCGGATCGTGAGCTCCGACCCCCGCACCCGGATGCGCTGCCCTGGAGCGCGGGCGATGTCGTCGAACAGCTTCTCGGCGACGTCAAATCCCAGCACCGCCACGAGCCGCCGCTCGCGCACGTCGACATCGTTGAGCGGCTCGCCTGCCGCGATCCGGTAGTCCTGCACGGTCTGGTAGGGCGCGGTGACGCCGAAGATGAAGACGTCGCCGATCGTGCGATTGCGCCACGCGACGTCGGCCATCGGCGTGGGCCACCCCGACTGCAGGGCGATCGCCTGGGCGTCGGGGAGCGCGCGCTGCACGTAGCCGATGTCCTCGGGAGCGATGATCGGCCGCCGCTGGATTTGCTTCCACATCTCGTCGTTAATGAAGCCGACGCGGATCGGATCGCGGCGGATCTGGAACGCATTCACGCCCACGATCGCCCCGGCGAGGCGCTCGCGCACGTACGCGTTCATCCCCTGGATGACGGCCACCACGGCGATGAGGAAGGCCACCGACACGATGATGCCCAACAGCGTGAAGAAGGAGCGGAGCTTGTGACTCCATACGGTCTGCAGGGCGAGGACAACGGCTTCGAGGAGCGGCATGGCGGGCTGAAACTTAACCCGTCACGTCTATTCGTAGCGCAGTGCTTCCACCGGATCGAGGCGCGCGGCGCGGTTGGCCGGGTAGAGTCCGAAGCCGATGCCCGTCAACGCCGAGGCGGCGAGCGCAACGACCACCGACCACACGGGGACATAGGCCGGGATGGGCGTAACGCGCGACAGCAGCCAGGCAACCGCCCCGCCCACCAGCATGCCGATCGCACCGCCGACGAGCGTGAGCGTCGCGGCCTCGACGAGGAATTGCCACAAGATCGCGGTCCTGGTCGCACCGAGCGCCTTGCGGACGCCGATCTCGCGGGTACGCTCGGTGACGGAGATCATCATGATCGCCACCACGCCCACGCCACCCACCATCAGGCCGATCGATGAGAGGGCGATCATCACCAAGAAAAAGACGCCCGTCACTTGATTCCAGCTGTCGAGGAGCTTGTCCTGCGTCAGCATGGAGAAGGTGTTCTCCTGCGCGGGCTTCAGGTGCCGCATCGAGCGGAGCACCGCCGTGACCTCTTCCATCGCCCGCTGTTGGCTGACGGTCGTCGCGGGGGCGACGGCGAGCCGCATCCACCCCTTCATGTAGGGGACGTACTTCACGAACGCCCCGTGCGGGATCCCGGCAAACGGAGGCGACGCGCCGCTAAACAGACTCGGCGGCGGTGTGTACACGCCGATCACCTCGAAGGGGACGCCGGCGATCTTGATGGTCTGCCCGATCGGATCACGGCCCTGGAACAACTGGGACTCGAGCTTCTTGTTGATCACGGCCACGCGGCTGTTCGCGAGGTCCTCCATGCGTGTGAACGAGCGGCCGGGGTACACGTCGCCGCCGTTCACTTCGACCCATTGAGAGCTGAGGCCGGCGACGTTCACCGACTCGAGTGTGCGGGCGGCGAACTCGACGCGGGCGGAGCTCTCTTCGCGGCGGGTGACGTAGCGGACGCTGGGAAGGTCGCGGATGCGGTCGGCCTCAGCATCACTGATGGGCGGGTTGCGGCGCCAGGGGCTCGACTCATCGGAGCCGTCGGAGATGTTGACCCCTGCCTGGAAGAACCGCCACACGAGGAACGTACGCGGCGCGATCTGCTCGAACAGGTTCGACACACTGCGGTTGATGCCGCTGATCATGGACGCGATGATCATCACCACCATGACGCCGATCGCCACGCCGAGGATCGTGAGCGCGGCGCGGCCCTTGCTGGCTCGGAGCGAGGCCAGCGCGATGCCCACACCTTCGAACAGAGGGGTCAGGGTGGTCACCTGCTCACTCCTGCCGGAGGGCGGTGATGGGATCGAGCCGGGCGGCCCGGCTCGCGGGGTAGACGCCGGCCGCGACGCCGACGCCGGCGCCGAGCGCGACGCCGAGGACGACGGACCAGGGGGCGACGCTCGCGGGAAGCGGGGTGACGGCCGAGATGAGGCTGGCGAGGGCAATGCCCGTGACGACCCCGATCACGGCGCCGATCGTAGAGAGCGCCGTGGCCTCCACCAGGAATTGGCGCAGGATGTCGGCCCGGCGCGCGCCGAGCGACTTGCGGAGGCCGATCTCGCGGGTCCGCTCGGCCACGGCCATCAGCATGATGTTCATAATCACGATGCCGCCGACCACGAGCGAGATCGCCACGAGCCCGGGGAGCGCGAGGAACAGCACCCGACTGATCTTGCCCCAGAAGTCGAGCACTTCATCGGCCGTCTCCATCACGAAGTTGTCGGCGTCGCTGGGGCGCAGGTGGCGGCGGCTGCGCAGGATGGCCTCCGCCTGCGCCATCGCTTCGCGCATGTCGTCCTGCGAGGCTGCCTTCACCGCCAAGGCGTCGATCACGCGCGGGGGGTTCACCCAGCGCTTCAGGGGGGACGAGGCTGGCGCGACCGCGAACTTGTCGAGTGATAGACCGAGCAGATTGCCCTGGCGCTCCACCACGCCGATCACCCGGTACGGCAGATCGAAGATCCTCACCTCCCGGCCGATCGCATCCTGGCCCTCGAGCAGCTTCTCGGCCAGGTCGTAGCCCAGCACGATCACGGGGACGCCGTTCTGGTCCTCCTGCGCGGTGAACGCCCGGCCCTGGTCGATCTGGAGGCTCCGAACCTCGAAGTAATCCGCGGTCGCGCCGGTGAGGTTGATGTCCTTTGCCTGCTTGCGGCCCGCCGTGACGGTGGCGCGCGTGCTCGACTCCCACGCGAGGGTCACGGGCACCGAAAGACCGCGCGTGACGGCCTCGGCATCCTCGTAGGTGATTCGGGGCCGCCGGACCCAGCTACGCCACGTCGAGTCGGTGACATCGCCGAAGTGGTTGTCGGGGTACTGCCGGAGCCGGAACGTGTTCACGCCGAGCAGCGTGCCCGCGAATTTGTCCGTCATGTAACGATTCATGCCCTGTACGATGGAAACGACGGCGATCAGAAACATGACGCCGATGAACACGCCGACGACGGAGAAGGCGCTCTTGAGTTTCTGCGATCGCAGGGTTTGGATCGCGAGGCGCACCGCCTCGAAGAAGGGCATGAGCGCGCGGCTATTCGTACCGCAGCGCTTCCACCGGATCGAGGCGCGCCGCCTTGCTGGCGGGATAGATGCCGAAGAGCAGTCCCGTCACCGCCGCCGCAGTGAGTGCCAGGATGATCGAGCCAAGCGGCACATAGGCAGGCACCGGCGTAAAGCTGTGGAGCATGATGGCGATGCCCCAGCCGAGTACCATCCCTACCACGCCGCCGACGAGCGTGAGCGTTGCAGCCTCGACTAGAAACTGCCACATGACTTCCTGGCGGGTCGCGCCCAGGGCTTTCCGCACACCGATCTCGCGCGTGCGCTCGGTCACGGAAATCATCATGATGGCTACGACACCGATGCCCCCCACCATCAACCCGACCGTCGAAAGCGCGAACATCAGGACGCGCGCGATCAGCGTGAAACTGTTGATGGCCTGCACGTACACGTCCTGGGTGATCGCGTCGAAGTTGTTCTTCTGGCCGGGCCTGAGCCCGCGCATGGTCCGCATCGCCATCGTCACGTCGTCAATGGCACGCTCGAGGGACACGGAATCCTGCGGCACGACGAACATGTCCATCCACCCAGGCCAGAATTTCAGGTCCTTCCGAAATGTGCCGTGCGGGATCATCACTTCCGGGCGGTCGCCGTTGCCAAAGAGACGGGGCGGTGGCTCGTAGATGCCCACGACGTCGTAGGGCAGACCGCCGATCTTGATCCGCCGGTTCATCGGGTCGCGCTGGCCGAACAGGTTCTCCGCCAGTTTGCTGTTGATGACGGCGACGTGAGCGTTCGCTGCGTCCTCAAGGTGCGTGAACGGTCGGCCCGGAGTGATGTGGCCGCCCTCGATCTTGGGCCAGTCCGCGTTGCGGCCCCGTATGGCGGTGGCGGCGAAGCGGTGGCCTTCGAACTCGATATCCGCCGATGCGTACTCGTCGACCACCACGAATGCGATGGTGGGTAATTCCGCCAGCCGGTTCGCCTCTGCGACGGTGATCGGCGGCCGCCGGCGCCACGGGTTCGGGTCTTCGGGATCCTGGTCGTTCTGTCCTCCCCAGTACCGCCCAACCCAGAACGTCTTCGGCCCGAGCGACGCGAGCATGTCGGAAATGCCCTTGTTGAACCCGCTGATCATGGCGCCGATGACCATGACCACCGTGACGCCTATGGCCACGCCGAGAATCGTGAGCGCCGCGCGCATCTTGTGGGCGCGCAGTGACGCGAGGGCAATACCGACGCCTTCGAACAGCGCCGTCACGCGC
>Ga0209220_1000286_pt1 | contig 19732 bp, 20 predicted proteins | sample BlaSpr_A8_OM3_M3_FD_187984 | JGI IMG/M metagenome (GOLD analysis project Ga0209220, IMG submission 187984) | Forest soil microbial communities from Thunder Bay, Ontario, Canada - Black Spruce, Ontario site 2_A8_OM3_M3 (SPAdes) (version 2) | ecosystem: Environmental > Terrestrial > Soil > Boreal... | reverse complement strand
GTCACCGCGGTCATCCCCTACTACGGCTACGCGCGCAAAGAGCGCAAGACGCAGCCCCGCGAGCCGATCTCGGCCAAGCTGATCGCGAACTTCATCACGCTGGCCGGCGCCGACCGCCTGCTGCTGTTCGACCTGCACGCCGAGGCCATCGAGGGCTTCTTCGACGTGCCGACCGACCACCTCTCTCCGCACCGCATCTTCGCCGAATACCTGAAGACATTGAAGCTGCAGAAGCTGACCATCGTGGCACCGGACGCCGGCGGCGGTCGCCGAGCGGAAGCGGTCGCCAACGACATGAACGCGCCGATCGCGTTCGGTTACAAGCGGCGCCCCGAGGACGACCAGTCGGAGGTGATCGCGGTCTCAGGTGACGTGAAAGGCCGCGACTGCGTGGTGGTCGAGGACATCATCACGACGGGCGGCACGGTCGCCAAGCTGGCGGTGGCGCTGCGCGCCCAGGGCGCCAACAAGGTGCTCATCGCGGCGACGCACCCGGTGCTGACCGGGGACGCCGTCGACCGATTGCGGAAAGCCGACGTGGAAGAGGTCATCGTGACCGACACCGTGCCCATCGCAGCTGAGAAGCTGGGGCCGCCGCTGAAGGTGCTTTCGGTGGCACCCCTGCTTGCTGAAGCGATCATCCGGGTACACGAGAACCGGAGCGTCAGCGAGCTCTTCAGATAGCCCGTTCGTCATGACCGGCCAAGAGTTAGTCGAGCTGATCGTCCTCGTCGTGTGCTTCTTTGTGGCCGCGGCGGCGAGCGGCACGGAGACGGCGCTGACCTCGGTCGGCCGGCTGCGCGTGCGGTTTCTCGCCGAGCAGGGCAGCTCGTCGGCCCAGATCTTGCAGCGCCTTCGTTCGGACCCCAATCGGTTCCTGTCGACAGTGCTCTTCATCAACACGCTGGCTCTCATCGTCGCCTCGACCGCCACGGCGTTGATGAGCGACTCGATCCTGACGCGGTGGGGTGTGCCTTCCGGGTGGCGCATCTGGCTGACGCTGTTGGTCTCGCTCGTGCTCTCGGTCGTCTTGCTGATCCTGGCCGAGGTGACGCCGAAGACGCTCGCCATCGCGCATGCGGAGCGCTGGGCGCTCGCGGCGGCCGGCCCCGTCGATCGTGTCGCGACTTTCCTGAGCCCGATCCTGTGGGCGGTGACGATCATCTCCCGAGGAATCACCGGGGGACGCGCCGCGCGAGCCCCGTACCTGACTGAGGAGGAGCTCTTGACCGTGCTCCACGTCTCGGAAGAGCAGGGCGTGATCGAGGAGCAGGAGCACCAGATGATCCACGGCATCATCGAGATCGGAGACAAGACGGTGCGCGAGATCATGATCCCGCGGACCGACATCGTCGCGGTGGACCGGACGGCGCAGCTGCGCGACGTCGCGAAGCTGTTCAAGGAGCACCGCCACACGCGGATGCCGGTCTACGAGGACAACATCGACCACATCATCGGATTGATCCACACGAAGGACCTGTTGCTGTTCTATACGCTGTCGAGCTCGCAGAAGTTCGACATGGACAAGGTGCTGCGGCCGATCAAGTTCACGCCGGAGCAGAAGAAGGTCGACGAGCTCTTGAATGAGATGCGCACTGAGAAGCAGCACATGATGATCGTCGTCGACGAGTACGGAGGCACGGCCGGCCTCGTGACCCTGGAAGATCTTTTGGAAGAGATCGTCGGCGAGATCCGCGACGAGTACGACACCGGCGAGACGGAGCCTCTGGTCATCCTGAGCGACCACGAGGCGCGGGTCGACGCGGGATTCCCCCTGGAAGAGCTCAACGACCGGCTGCACCTGGGCCTCGAGGAGTCGGGCGACTACGACTCGGTCGGGGGCTACGTGCACGCGGCGCTGGGCAAGATCGCCACGGAGGGCGACTCGTTCAACGCTGGGCGCGCGAAGTGGACGGTGGAGAAGGTGAAGGGGCGGCGCATCGAGACGATCCGGCTTTCTGCGGACCTGCCGTGGCCCAAGGACGTTCAGGACCACGACGGGCACGACGCGTCGCAACTGGAGGAGCAGCCTGGCCACCTATCGTGAGCGCGCCGTCGTCCTGCGCAAGCTCGACTACGGCGAGGCCGACCGCATCTTCACTTTCTTGACGCGCGAGCACGGGAAGGTGGGGGCGATCGCGAAGGGCGTGCGGCGTCAGGAGTCGAAGCTGGGCCCGTCTTTGGAGCTGTACGGGCACGTGGACCTGTTGCTAGCGAAGGGGCGCGGCGAGCTGGACGTGGTGGCGCAGGTGCAGCGGGTGCCGGGGTACCGGATCGAGGGGGACGTGGAACGGATGGCGCACGCCGCGCTGATCGCGGAGCTGGCGGAGCGGGTGTGCGAGGACCGGCACCCGGTGGACGGGGTGTACGAGCTGACGGTGCTGTCGCTGGCCGAACTGTCGCGGGAATCGGAACCGCGGCGGGCGTCGGCGTGGTTCCTGATGTCGGCGCTGGACCTGCTGGGCTACGCCCCCCAGCTGATGAACTGCGCCACATGCGAGAAGCCGCTGGCCGCCGCGCCGGCACCGTTCAGCGCAGCCGCCGGAGGGTTCGTGTGCGAGAAGTGCGCACTGCCGTCGATGACACCAGTCCCCCTGGCAACGATCAAGGTGCTTCGCCTGATGGCCTCCGGAGACCTGGCCACCTACCGGCGCCTAAAACTAGACCCAGCCCTGATCAGCTCCCTAGAAGGAGTCCTACAAACACAACTAGAACACCACCTAGACCGCCGCCTGAAATCCCTAACCTTCCTGAACTCCATTTCGCTGTCCCCGCCGGGCAAAGGTTCCGTCTCCCCGCAGGCAACAATTCCCTCTCCCCGCAGGGGAGAGGGTCAGGGTGAGGGCTAGAGGAATGACCGTCCCCCGCGACCAAGTAATGGCCAAGGCGTTCATCTCCTCCCCACCGTGTGGGGAGGTGGCGCGAAGCGCCGGAGGGGGTCCCTCTCCGCATGGCAAGGTTTCCCGCTCCCCTTGTGAGGGCCAAATTCCCTCTCCCCGCAGGGGAGAGGGTCAGGGTGAGGGCTAGAGGAATGACCGTCCCCCGCGACCAAGTAATGGAGAAGGTCGTCGCCCTGTCGAAGCGCCGGGGCTTCATCTACCCCTCGTCCGAAATCTACGGCGGCCTGTCGGGCTTCTACGACTACGGCCCGTACGGAGTGGCGCTGAAGCGCGCGATCCGGGACCTGTGGTGGCGCCACATGGTCGACCTGCGCGACGACGTGGTCGGCCTGGAGTCGACGCTGATCATGCCCTCGACGGTGTGGGACGCATCGGGCCACCTGGAGAACTTCGTCGACCCGCTGCGCCAGTGCCTGGGCAAGTGCAAGAAGCGGTGGCGCGCCGACATGGTGCTGGGCGAGAAATGCCCGGAGTGCGGCGGGCCGCTAGACGACGCGCGGATGTTCAACCTGATGTTCAAGACGCACGTGGGCCCGCTGGACGACAGCTCATCGGAGGTGTACCTGCGCCCGGAGACCGCCCAGGGGATGTTCGTCGACTTCAAGAACGTGATCAGCTCAACGCGAGTGCGGGTGCCGTTCGGAATCGCGCAGCAGGGCAAGGCGTTCCGCAACGAGATCACGCCGGGCAACTTCGTGTTCCGCGTGCGCGAGTTCGAGCTGATGGAGATGGAGTACTTCGTCCGCCCGAGCGAGGACGACGCCTCTTTCGACTACTGGCGCAAGGAGCGCCTGCGGTGGTACACGGGCGTGCTTGGGATCAACCCTGAACGGCTGCGGATGCGCGACCACCCGAAAGAATCGTTGTCGCACTACTCGAAGCAGACGACCGACATCGAATACGAGTTCCCGTTCGGCTGGGGGGAACTGGAAGGGATCGCGGACCGAACAGACTTCGACCTGAAAGTGCACCAGGAAAAGTCGAAGCAGGACCTGACGTTCCTGGACCCGGAAACGAACGAGCGCTACCTACCGTGGGTAATCGAGCCGGCGGTGAGTGTGGAGCGGATTTTCGTCACCCTGCTGCTGGACGCGTACGACGAAGACGTGGTGAACAACGAGCCGCGAGTGCTGCTGCGCCTACACCCGAACGTAGCGCCGGTGCAGGTAGCGGTAGTGCCGCTGTCAAAGAAGCCGGAACTGATCGAAGTTGCGCTGCCGATCGTCCAATCCCTGAGAGGCCAGTTCCGAGTGGAGTACGACCAGACAGGAGGAAACATCGGAAGGCGCTACCGACGCCAAGACGAAATAGGCACGCCGTTCTGTATCACCGTGGACTTCGACACCCTGAACGACAAAGCGGTAACAATCCGCCACCGCGACAGCACCACCCAGGAGCGGGTGCCCGTCGAAAGCCTTAGCAGTCGCATTCAATTGCTTGTTGGCCGAGATCAATGAGCCGCCGCGGGAGCCTCTGATCCTCGCCCTCTGTCATTGAAATTATCCTCGGCGCTCACCAATCCATTCATTTAGATATGGGGACTTCGAATCGGTAGGCGTAAGGTTCCACGCGAGGGATAAGAGACCTCTGGCGCCGGCAACGCCTAGATCAGCCCGGACTCGGACACTCCCTTCGGGAATCGGATTGTCTTCGATCATCACCCGGCCGGTCAGTAGGAGTTTTGATGGGCTGGGCAAGAAAGCCTCTGATTCCTTCTTAAGAGGCGGGGCTTGGATCGATGGAGTAGCCGCGTTGGTCGAGTAGACATACGGGGTTGCAATAATCTCGGGAGCTAATCGCACCTCGCCGAATGGCACTTGAGCGCCAGAATCAAATTCCGCAACGGCGCGACATTGGTGATATGGCATCGTGACTGGTCGGTCGTCTCGCGGAGTGAAATAAGCGGCTCCGACGAAGTCCCACGTGACTACTTCTATTGGTTGGCCATCAACTGACAGAATTTCTTCCTGTACCCCTAGCCATGCCTCTAACTCCTCGACATCTGGAACGAGTCGATTGCCCGCGAGGACGGTCAACAGCTCCGATCGCCGGGCGCTGCGTGTCCTTGTCGCGTCTCGCCACGGAAATTCGACCTCGGTGCGGCCGTAGCCCGTTCTCGGCGGTTGGGGGACCTTCACTGCGTAGGGTGCGCGCGACGTATCGAACAGCATTGCAACCACTGATGGACCGTAAGGATTCGGTATGACAAGCTGCTCTAATAGGGCAGGGCTCAACTCGTCAAACTCCTTCTCCACCTGGTGAAACCAGCTCGCAAGCTCGGTTCGTGGAGCGCCCACAATCCTTGAGTCCTTTTCGTCTACTCCGATTATCCAGACGATTGGGGCGCCACTAGCGGCGTTAGCGTGACCGGCCAATTGTCGCGCCGCCTTCACAGGATCAATCCAACCCGCCTTCAGTTCGAGTTGCGCGTCCTCAACGGGCTCCTTCCTAGCGACGCGATCCAGCACACCCAGGACCCTTCCCTCGAATTGAATTCGAATCACAGGTATCATTGTGGGGCGCCGCCCTTGGGCTCCGTATGGTCGATGCTAAAGTTCGGCCTTCCAACTCGCTCCTAACCCATCAATCAGGATTGATTCGCGAGTCGATGCTTGAGTCCTTCTGCGCGCGAGTCGGTGACTGCTTGGTGATCACGAATCGACGACTCGGTGTTCATTATTCGCTGCGGCCCAATTTTGCCCACAGGACGATTATTCACCACGAGGCGGTGAGATGCAAGGTGAAGTGACGTACCTCGGCCAGGCTTTCATTGACTTTGCGTTGAGGCCAGTGCGCTTGGCCTATTTGATACAGGATGGCTCCGCCACAAGCGCCACGGCCGCCATCGAGGAGGCAACCAGCCGTTGGGGCGGTATCACTGAAATTCTCCTGCCTTATTCCGATGGCGGCGAGATCGATCCGGTGTTCATCGCGGCGGCTCGAGTGAACCCGCCGGACCATTTCACGATCGCTGGCGATATGCCTACCGAGGCCCTTAGGCGAAAGCTTGAGCAGCAAGTTGGCGGGTCATTGGTCCCGCTCTCCGACGTGCAGTTGAATCCATTTGGAGGTCTCCATCAACTCGCAGTGACGCCAGTTGACCCACCTCGCCGGTCTTTGATGTCACTTCCCGCGTCGGCCTCAGACCCGATAGTTCGTCAAGCGGCCTGCGGTGTAGTCAGGGATGATGCGTTGGCCAACTGGCGGAGTTACCAGGCCGTGCAATTCGTCCCTGATGCGATGAGCTCAGCAATGGCGCAAGTCGCCGGGGCGGCGTGCGTCGACGGAACGAGAGCACAGCTCGATGACCTGACTGGCAGCGTATGGCGACATTCTCCTGCGGTCGTTTGGGTCTGTGCCGAAGCGAGCCTGCAGGATGCGATCGACTTTTGGAACACCCGAGCCTCGATGCAACTTGGCTACGGTCGAATGATCGTGTGTGCGGTCACACCCGAAGTACTGTTAGACCGATCCTTTGGGGACGCGCTGGAGCGTGCCCTGAGCACCGAGGCTCTTCAGCCCGAGCCGGACATATGGCTAGCGAGTGCGACGATCGATCAAGCTCAGTGCCGAGAACTCGCGAATGCAATCGGGTGGGAGATATTTACTGAAAACACGCTAACGGTCGGATTCGGAGGCGCCATCCCAGACCGAAAGGGATCAAGAAAGGTGGCGGTCCGTCCATCTCCGCTCCGCAACCTGCTTGGATCGCATCGTGTTGGCCAAAGCGTTCGTTTGCTTATCAACCTCGAGCGCGCACGAACTGTGGTCGCCTCGACATCCCCCGTTGCATTTACTCGCCCGATCGGTGGTCCAATCCGCGCCCGCTTTTCAGGGACATATGACTTCTCGCTTCCGCCCGGGGAATCGGTTGGCAAGCTCTTCCACCCCAATGCCGTGGCCGTCGGAGGAGCCGTGGAGCTCGTGTCAAACACGCAGGCTCTATTCGAGTTTCATCTGTCAGTACCCACCCGGGCAAAACTTCTCGCTGCGAGTATGCGCGATGCAGGAATGGAAGTCTCAGCAAGTGACAAGGGTCTACTTGCCGAAGGAGTCATGGCACGTATGCCCGACCTTGAGGTTTTGCGTCATCCGTTTGTTCAGAAATGCATCGAGGCGCTCACGACGCATCGGCTCGCCTACGATATTGCGGAACTCCGGAAGCATTTCAACGAGCCAAGTGACGTGGCGCTGGAAGACATCGCTGGGCGACTTCAAAACGTGCGTCAGGTAGCCCGCCCTCTGCGAGACATTGCGAGCCGGGCCGCTATCAAAGTGTCTGAGGCGGCACCTGCGATCGAAGTGCTTGTTGCGGCGGGGATAGTCCGTCGCGGCATGCTGGCAGAGTGCGGGACGTGTGGTATGTCGTCCTTTATCGAGCTGGCCGATGTCACGCAGGCGATCGCCTGTCCGGGTTGTGGATCGCCCGCAGCTGTCGGCACTGATCCGAACCGCGGCGAGTCGGAACTCTACTATCGCCTGAATTCTCTGGTCGATCGAGCTAGCGACAATGGCGTGATCACGCACCTGCTGGCAGTGGCGGCGCTGCGGCGCCGCGACCCCAAGGGACATGTGAACCCTGGCGTGAATCTAGTCACCAGTGGCGGCCAGGCTCAGGAAGCAGATCTACTCGCTCTACTTGAAACCATATCTGGCTGGGCGAGGCAAAGACGAGTCCGAGCTGGTTTACACGCGAGCAGATCGGACGTGACGTGGCCCTCGCGAAACGCGCCCGAGCTGCTCACTACCTTATGGCCTGTTATGTCCCATTGGGGGATGAAGCAAAGCGAGAGGCGTCAGCGATATGCGGAGAAGCTGGCATCCGTTTGTGGCTATTAGAAGGCGCCGCAGGTGACCTGGTTGAGGTCCACCCATAGCGCATGACCAATCGCCGAATGGTCCCTGAGGCCGAGGTCGACGCAACCCTGTCAGGTGGTTCGTTCGGGGGCCGGGAACCATTACAACGAAGTACCCTGCGCAAGGATCAAAGATCGTCAGCAAGCATCTCTGTCCGACCACCCTACTGAGCAACTCGCCCGCCGCCGCGAGAACAGATCTCCCCAGGTCGGCCCCTTGGGTGGCGGCTGAACGTCCTAAGCTTGGCGGCGCTGTGAAAGATACGGCAGACCTCTCCAACAGGTGGCTGAGCGAATTCAAGCTAGAGCGCTTCAAAGCCGCATTCCAACCAGATCCGATTGCCTTGCGCAAGTTCAACGTGATCATCGGAAGGAATGGGACTGGAAAGAGCACGCTCATCGAAGCCCTCCAGTGGCTAGATAGGACGATCAGACGGGACGCTCGTGAGGCGTCAGATCGTTACAACGGGGTTTCTGACGTGATGAACCTCCGCCAGCAAGTGGAGATTCCGTTCTTTGCGCTGACGCTGACGTGGACTTCAGATGAGCCGGCATTCCCGCCAGTTCGCTACTACGTAAAGGTCGAAGACAGTGGCGGCACCCCAGTCGTTCAGGCAGAACAACTCGAAACGACAGAATCCCACTGGCGGTACCGGCACCGCTTCTTGGAGACGATTCGGCCCGGCGAAAGACAAGTCGTGGGGCCTGGCATATCGACTCAAGAGCCGGATCGATTGGCCTTAGCGACGCTGGCGACGACTCGTTTCGAGGGTCGCGATCCAGCGCTTGACTTCCTGGGAGGTTTTTGGAGCAGAGCCGTCTTTCTACGGCTGGCACCGATTCGATTAGCAGCGGGGTCATCTGCAACTCGAAAGTCTTTCGAGCCGTTGCTCGATGAGGAAGGACAGACTCTCCCGGCCTTACTGAACGAACTCAATACCGATCAGAAAAGGGAGTTGGTAGCGTACGTCAGGGAGATTCTGCCGGGCATTAGGGACGTCGAAGTGTCCCGCGCCGAGCTAGGGCGCGATACGCGCGTCCACTATAGCCTGCTCGAGCGGATGCCCTATCGAGGAAGAGCAGGGAGATACGAATTTCCGATCCCGGCGTGGATGCTATCAGAGGGTACTAGGCGAATCACGGCGATCCTCGCTTTGTTGGTCCGCCGTCCGTCTCCTTCACTCTTATGCATTGAGGAAATCGAAAATGGCCTAGATCCTTGGACCGTTCGTGAGATTTTGCGCCATCTGGTAGCCGCTTCGGAAACGGGGACGCAAGTTATTGTTACAACACACTCGCCTTGGGTCCTGGACTCTGTGCCCCTTGAGTCGATTCTCTTGGTGCGTCGATTAGAGGGTGACACTCGCTATGACCATTTCGCGTCACTTGACGAGGTGAAGGGATTCGGGCCATCGATACCTCCAGGCACGCGTTACACGAACATTCTGAGTGTTCATCCTGAATAGATAACAATGCCCTTGAGAGTGGCGCTCTTTGTGGAAGGCAGCTTTGCGCCTCTCGGGCGGCGCCGCCAACTCCTTCACTCAATTTGGAACGACCGCATCGCGAGTGCGTTGGGTCTGTCTCCATTTGACCCAATTGTTCCAATTTCCAAAACTCACCTGATTGCCATGGATCCTCAGGCTCCAGCCATAAGTGGCGCAGGAGAGGCTCTAGACGAACTCTTTACGAGAACCCATCGCATGACACGTTTTCAGGCGGCCGTCGTCGCGTGGGACCTGCACCCAAAGTGGAATCCTGAAGCTGCCTACTGTCGTTGGAATGAGACCGTGGATCTCTATCGCCTTCTCGCTCAATCCAATGCTTTGGACGCTCCGTGGAAGCACTTCGCACATGAACGCTTTGACGACCTTCGAAATCGCCCCGAGCCCAGCAGCCGGGCGGTGCCCGCGCACGTGACCGACGGTTCCATAATCGCCGTGTGTATGGAGCCTATGTTCGAGGCCATTCTGGCGCAAGATGAGCGCTGCGTTCGAAGAGCCCTCGGTATTACCGGCCGACACTTAGATCGATGGCCGAATCGCGGCTGGGGAGACCCCGCGGAACGGCAGCCAGACAGCCGGGTTCTAGCGCCAGCCATCCGCGCGACTCGCTTGGCTCGACCACGTCCGCGAGTGGCATCGCGCATCATCGGGGATTTTGTGACCCACAAAGACGACTGGAACGACCATCTCTTACGCAGCGCTCTCGCCGATCCCGAATGTCGAGGGATCGTGCTCGGTCACCCCGCTCTTCGGCGTCTGAGGGAGGTCATGGCCTGATCGGGACGTAGAGCGCGAGTGCGCTGACAGATCGGAGGTGGACGTAACCCGGTCCGGAATCTCCGTTGCACGAAATTTGGATTTCCGCGCGAGGCCCAACGTGCGATGCATATCGTCGATATGCAAAACGTGCATGGTTAAGCTATGCTGCGGGGATGGAATGGGAGGAGCCAGTCGGTTTGAGTGAGATCGCCGAACTTCTTGGGGTGTCGCCCAACACGGCCACCTCGTGGCGACAGCGCGGTCAGCTGCCTGAACCGCGGTGGCAGCTGAGGTCCGGCCCAATCTGGGTCGCCGCAGACATTATCCGATGGCATGAACGCGTGAAAGGGTCGCCCGGTGTGTCGGTAGTTCCTGACAGATTGGCAGAGGCGATCGATTTGGCGGCGGAGCCGGCGCGTGCTGAGGTCTATTCGCATTACGGACTCGCCATGGGCATGGCTCAAATCGTTGAGCACGAGCTCGCCCTGGTTTTGGTTCTGCTTGGTCAGCCAGCTACCGACCGAGAGGCCTTCCTGAAGGAGATCGAGGAGGGTAATAGGCTGACCCTCGGCCAGCTCAAGGATCAGCTAATTAGGAACGGTGCTCCCGTACTTGCGATCACGCACCTCCAGAGGATCGTGAAGACCAGAAATCTACTCGCGCACCATTTCTTCCGAGAGGCTCAGCGTTCCGTCAAAATGAACAGCGACAAAGGCCGAGCTGAACTGATTGCAGAATTGGATCAGGCAGCCCGCGAGTTCTTTGCCACTTCCCAACATCTGCGCGCAACTCAAGTGCGCCTTGCGATGCAGAGGGGCATGTCGAAGAACTCCCTCATCGCGCGCTTGAAGGCACTTAGGTCAGGCGCGAAACCCGATACCGAGTTGGGACGCCGCGCGGCGGTTCTTGCAAAGGGATCACCTCAGGCACTTGAGGTCATCGAGGATGCCTTCGCCAGAGCTGAGGATCAGCAGACCTGACATTCGGTTCTGCGACCCGGACGTAACCGACTTAGCGCCGTGACGGCACGCAAGACTTCGCCGCTGGAGATACCGGTTACCACGGCCTGTCGGGAGGCTGAACTATCCCTCGAAGCGATTGGTGAGTATTGCTAAGAGCGTTGCCGCCGAGGTGCGGTACGGGTCCAGGCGAGCGTGCCTTGACGAGCCGGGGTGCCAGTCGAAGCTCAGGTGACCTTCTGATTCGTGCGGTTTGCAGATCGCGCGCAGCTCTTCGGAGGGGATGAGTAGGCACTCTTGGTGGAAGCGGTGCTCTTCTCGGAGCCATGCCAGAACTACGAAACATGTCGTCGGTGACGGGCGGAAGCTCGCTGCGTGGATCCCGACAGTGCCGGCGGGATGCGCTGGGTCTACGCCGACAGTTTTGATCTGCAGGCCTACGATCCGTCGCCTGTTTAGATCGAGCGCGGCGAGCTCTGACGTTTCTAGGTCTGGGAATGGGCGGAACAGGTTCAGGTCGCCGTTCTCGGCGAGCAGGCGGATCACTTCTGCTTCGCCTAGGAATCCCAGGTCGCTCCGCCACATCCGGTGCGGCTCAGCGGTCGGCGCGGCGGCTTCGGTTGAGCTGATGCCGAACCGTTCGACCAGGCGGTCGGTCGTGATCAGAAATTCGTACAGGCGGCTTCGCTCGCGTGGATTCATGCCGAATCGCGCGGCGTAGATCGGGCGGCCTTCATGATGCGATGCTTCCGCCAGGCGTTTGAAGTCGCCCTCTGGGATGACCAGCATCGTCGGGCCCAATCCGCCTTCGGTTACCAGTCCGCTCACGAGAAGGGCGTTGTCGTCTTTCAGGCTGTCTGCCCACACCACCAGATGAACCTCGCCGTCGTCCAGAGTCGAGCGGCCTTTCGCCTGGATCGAGATGTACTTTCCGTCGCTCAGGCGGTGCACGAGGCCGTCGATGCCTCGGTCCGTCAGCGGCAGGAATACGTGTAGGGATCCACGCGACTGCTCCGTTAGTGCGGCCCACAGGCGGAATTCGAAGACCTGGCCTGATGCGCTCAGCTCGTCCGACGTCCATGGGCCCGTCAGTTGCACAGCAGCTCCGCTGCTCGCAGGTAGACCTCCACGCATTTCTCGACTGAGGCCAGGTCGACCCATTCCACGTCTGCGTGCTCTCCTTCGCCGGCCGGGCCGTACGACACCGTGGGGATTCCTGCTCCGTTCAGCAGTGCCATGTCCATCCAGTACGCCACGCCGATGATCACCGGATTCCCAGCCGCCTCCGCCACGGCCAGGCTCACCCCTTGGTCCGCCGCCACCTCTGACGGCGATCGTTCCAGCGTCACTCGCGCCACCGCGTTCTCGGAGCCGATCAGGTCCTCGATCTCGCGCAGGGTCGATGCGCCGTCTTCGCCTGGCACCGTGCGCCGCTCCAGCTTCGCCACGCACCGGACGGGGTAGGTGCTCATCTCCCGGCCACCTGCGATCAACGAGGCGTGGATGGAGCCCGTGCCCAGCAGCGTGTGGCGCCGGCCCGAGTGTAGGCGCGCGTTCAAGTCCAGTACACCAGTCAAAACAGAGCCCATGTTCGCGATAGCGTCCACTCCCAGGTCCGAGCGCGACCCGTGCGCCGCCACGCCCGTCGTCTCCACCTCCAGCCACACGAATCCCTTGTGCGCCAGGCACAGGCGCAGCTCCGTCGGCTCCGTGACGATCGCGTAGTCGGCGCGAAACCGCTCGATCACCGCCGAGGTCCCAAGCGACGCGACCTCCTCGTCCGCGACGGCGGTCACGATCAGGTCGCCCCGCAACCCGAGTCGTCGAGCCTCCCGGGCCGTGATCATGCACGCCGCCAGCGAAGCCTTCATGTCGTACGCGCCCCGACCGTAAACGCGACCCCCAGAAACAGAAGGAGCGAACGGCGCGGTCATCCCGCCCGCGCCGACCGTGTCCATGTGCGCGTTCAGCATCAGCGAGGCTCCGCCGCCGGATCCAGCAAGCACCCCCACCACCGAAGGCCGGCCCGGCATCGGCTCGACCACCGAAACAGCCAATCCGGCCGCCTCCAGCCACCCCGCCACGAACGCGGCGATCCGCGACTCGCCCGACCCGCCGGCGACCAGGTCCGGGTTCACCGACTCGATCGCCACCAGCTCGCAGATCAGCTTCTCGAGGTCAGCCGCGATGGTCACAGAGCAGAACCATAACCATCCCTTCGCTTGCGTTTTTCCCCGGTCGAACTAATATCGCTGAGCCGCTTTCGCGTGCAGGGACACGGGTTCAACTAGGGAGGACGCCGCTCATGCCCCATTCGCTCAGACGAACACTCGCGTTCGCCGTCAGCGCGGTCACCGTGATGGCCGCAGGGCCCGCGCTCACCGCGTTGCAAGCCAGCGCCGGATCGGACAATTCGCTGCGCAGCATCAAGCACATCGTCGTCATCTACGAGGAGAATCACAGCTTCGACAACCTCTACGGCGGATGGCCGGGCGTCAACGGCCTGAGCAGCGCCACCACCGCTCACACGACGCAGCTCGTGCAGGGCGGAACGAGCGCCTACGGCTGTCTCAAACAGAATGACGTGAACCTCGCGTCGCCCCCTCTGTCGGTCACCTGCACCGACACGGCCAACGCAATCACCAGCCACTTTCAGAACCTGCCGTTCAGCATCGAGGCTTACCTGCCGGCTAGCGCGCAGACCTGCCCGCAGCCGGGCGCGTTCTACCTGCACGGCACGCTTCCCGCCTCGACCAACCTGCCCGGCGGCTGCACCGAGGACATCGTGCACCGCTACTACCAGGAGCAGTACCAGCTCAATAACGGACACCAGAACCTCTACGTCACCGGTAGCGACGCCGTCGGCCTGACGATGGGCTACTACGACACGACAGCCCTCCCGATCTACCAGTACCTGCACGGCGAAGACCACCCGAGCTACGCGATCGCCGACGCCTTCTTCCAGTCCGCGTTCGGCGGATCGTTCCTCAACCACCAGTGGCTGATCGCGGCCCGCACGCCATCCTTCCCGGGCGCACCGGCGAACCAGCACTCGATCCTCGACACAAATGGCATGCCCAACACCTTTCCGACCTACCCGCTCTACCACGCCACCACGCCGGTGCTGGACAGGGCGATCACCCAGGCTTGCGGACTCGCGACCACCAACCCCAACCGGGTCTGCGGTGACTACGCGGTTAACACCATTCAGCCGTTTTCGCAGCCGACCGCGGCCCCCTCGCCGACCGCGTTTAAGCTCCCGCTCCAGACGGGACCGAACATAGGCGACGAGCTGACCAAAGCGGGCGTCAGCTGGGCCTGGTACTCAGGCGGCTGGGACAACGCCGCCGGCAACAGCACCGGCCCTGGTTGGACCAACGGCACAATCTCCGGACAATGCAGCGACCCGGCGTCTAGCTTGAACGGCACGAACGGGACCAGGTGGTATTGCCCTAACAAGGTCTTCCAGTTCCACCACCAGCCCTTCAACTACTTCGCCAACTACGCCGAGAATGGCCCGGGCCGTAGCCACCTCCAGGACGAGCAGGCCTTCTTCGGCCTGGCCAACGCGTCCGACGAGAAATGCAATCTCCCATCCGTCAGCTTCGTCAAGCCGATCGGGCTCGAGAACGAGCACCCCGGATACACGAGCGAGACCGCGGGCAGCGGCCACCTGGTCAAGCTGCTCAGCTCGATCCAGGACAGCGCCTGCGCCAAGAACACCATGGTCGTCGTGACCTACGACGAGTTCGGCGGCCAGTGGGACCACGTCGCTCCTCCCGGACAGGGCGGCGCTCCCGGCGCGCACGACGTTTGGGGACCCGGAACCCGCGTCCCGGCCCTGGTCATCGCCCCGCACCTTCGCAGCGACTTCGTCGTCGACAGCACGCATTACGACACGACCTCGATCCTCGCGACGATCGAGCACCGCTTCGGGCTCGCTCCGCTGGGCACCCGGGACGCGTCGGTCAACGACCTCGGCCATGTCTTCAAGGCCAGGCAGCCGTCCGACAACAATCAAAACGGCAACCACTCCGACTGAAATAGAAGGAGCGAGGGCCCTCGTGGGTCCCCGCTCCTTTTCCGCCTCGCTGAGCGTTAGTTCTCTTGGTTGTTGTCCTGGTTACCTCACGGCCGCCGGCCGAAGATTGAGCTTTCCAGGACGTAGAACGTCGCGATGGCCAGGTACAGGCCCGCGCTCGCCAGCGGGCTGACCAACGCAACCAGCGTCGCGCCCAGGTAGATCACCGGGCCGATGATGTAGCTCCGCCCGATGCCCCGGACCACCGCCGGGTCGGCGTCGTGGCGCAGCAGCCGGCGGCCCGCCGCGGCGTACCACCACAGCGCGTTGTACAGGGTCGCGGTCAGCGTCAGCGTGATCCCGTACGTGAGGGCGGCCGCCTCCGCGTCGCCCGTCCTTATATACAGCGCGAGCAGTCGGGTGGGAAAAGGGACGAACGCGATCAGCATCAGGAACAGCACGGTGAGCATCAGGAATGTGCGGTCGACGTGCGCCAGCTGGTGCATCACCGCGTGGTGGTTGACCCACATGATCCCGATCGTGACGAAGCTGACCGCGTAAGCGAGGTAGCTCGGCCAGATCGCCAGCAGCTCGCCCCCAAGGGGCCTTCCGGCGGTCACCGCCACGTTCAGGACCAGGAGCGTGGCCGCAATGGCGAAGACGCCGTCGGCGAAGGCCTCCAGCCGGTTCTTGGGCACGGCGTCAATTCAAACTGCAAGTTTCCCCGGGCGCAATCGTTAAAAAGCCCCAAAGGAGGTGGTCTAGCTGTGATCACAACCATCGTCACGTTCCTCAGCACGAGAATCGTGTCGGTCGTCATCACGAGCGTCGTCGTGGTCGCCGCTGTGCCCACACTGATCGTGGCGATCCACGGCAACACGATCACGATCACCACCGCTGTCGCCTCCGCGGGTCGCACTAGCGACGATCAGGAGCACGCCCGCATCGTCGTCGAGGTGAAGAGCGCCGGCGACGCAGTGGTCGTCAAGCTCAACAACGAAGAGGCGGCCTGCGACTCGCAGATCGCACAGCTTGCCGCGAAGTCCAACCTTTCCGCCACCGCGACCGCCGCGGAGCTGAAGAAGGGCAAGGACGACTTCCACGCCTCGCTCTTGCCGTTCGAGAACGAGATCAAGGCCGACGAGGACGAGCTCGACCACCTCAAGGTCATCACGACCCAGACCGAGCAGACCTTCCTGGTCCGCATCAACGAGGTCCAGGTGATCGCCCTCGGCGAAAACGGTCAGGCCGGCACGCTCGTCACCGTGTGCCAGACCATCATCGTGCAGATCACGCAGGTCATCGTCATCGTCCAGCCGGCCCCTTCGAGTGGCGGTGACGAGGGCGACATCAAGAAGGCGGCGGCATGATCACGACACCAACGAGGAGTAAGGCCTCCTCCTCCAACCTCCCCAATTCTCCCGAGGCCAATACTCCAACCGACCCGGCGGGCCCCCTCCCAGATTTGCTCGCCGGGCTCCGGTGGGGTACACGCGAGGCCATCGCCGCGGCCGTCGCGTTGATCCTCATCGACATCTTCGCGGGCTGGTCGTACCTGGCCAGCTACTTCTCCTTCTTCCGGATCCCGACCGAAGCCGTCGGCCTGACGTGGCCCGAGGTGCTCGGCCAGGGCCTCCGCACCGTGCTTTTGCCCCTCACCGTGATCGTCGTCGCCGCTGTGGCGCCGGCACGCAACCGCAACCTGCGCCCCGCGGCCATTGCCGTCGGGGTTTACCTGCTGGTCCTGGCGCTTATCGCGATCGCCAACCACTGGGCCTCGGTCGGATCGGTGGTCGTGCAGCTCGCGGCGGCGATAGCCGCAGCCGGCATCGTGTTCGGCATGCGCATGGGGATCGGCGCGAGGACCAACGAGCGGCTGCTGATCGGCGTCGCCGGCCTGCTGGTATTGATCTCCACGCCCATTGCCACCGGGACGCTCGATGCGGGCCAGGCGGCGGGGTCCAAGACCACCTCGCTGCGGATCGTCACCACGTCGCCGGTGCTGCCCAGCGCGGTTCCGGCCAGCGGCAACTACACGTACACGAACTACGTGCTGCTGCGCGAGAACGACACCCGATACTGGGTGTTCCGGATCGGCGACCAGTACGCGTACTCGATCCCGAAGTCAGAGGTCGTCTACATCCGGTACTAGTCGGGCGCGAGGCGCGACCTGCTGGGGGGCAACTACTCGTCGCTGTGGTTCACCATGTTGATCACGTTGCCATCCGGGGCGCGGACGAAGAATCTGCGCACGCCCCAGGCCTCTTCGGTAAGTGGGTGAACGATCTCGTACCCACGCCGTTTCGCCTCGGCGTACGCATCATCAACGCCGGCGCCGACGTGCACCGAGATGACCGAGTCATGAGGCGCCGTCGCGTCGCGGGTGACGAGCTGGATGGTGGCCTTGCCACTCGCTGATCGGTAGTTCGCGACCCACCCGAGGTTGAAGCCCTGGACACTCAACCCGAGGTAGTCGGTGTAGAAGTCACGGGCCGCTGAGATGTCAGCGACCGGAAGGTTCGCAACGATACCGGTTACTCGCATCATTCCTCCTAAAGTCCTGTGCGAAAGCCGCGGGCCGGCAGGCAGCCGGGCCCATCGGTGGTCGGTAAGCGAATCAGTTTCGGCGGCCCCGACGGTACACGTCGGCGCGATGGGCGATCGCTGTCACGGTGATCGTGTCAGTCGAATCGTCAATTGAATAGTTAATCCGGTAGGGGCCTCTGCGGGCGGACCATTGACCTTTCAACTCGAGGTGGAGAGGCTTGCCCATAGGCCGGGGATTAGCTGCAATCGAGTGAATCGCTTCCAAAGCAGCGGCCGCAACTTTCATCGGTAAGCGGTCGATGTCGCGCGCGGCGGGCGAGGCGATGACTACTTGCCATCGCCGTGAGCTCATCGCCCTTTCAGACGCGTTTCGACGTTTTGGAGCGGGACCGTCTCGCCCTTCTCGGCTGCCGCGATCCCAGCCCGGATCTTCCTCATCAGGCGCTTGTCGGACAGAATTTCCAGCGTTTCCTCGAGTCCCTCGATGTCGTCCAGGCTGACGATCATCGCCACGGGACGGCCATTACGCGTGATTGTCACGCGATCCTGTTCACGCTCAACGCGATCGACGACCTCCGAAAGCTTGGCCTTTGCCAAGGCTAGAGGGATTGTCTCCATAGACCAGAATTATAGTCCAGCCAAAGGGAGAGGAGGTCAGCCGACCAGGCGGATCGTCCACAAGTCGCGCGCAAGACCGTTCTGGATTAAGTACGCGTAGGGGAGCGTGAAATAGCCCTTGATGCCCCACTCCGCGCCCCACGAGTTGCGGACGAGGAACCGCTGCTGCGCATCGTCGTAGCCGACCGCCATCACCGCATGGCCGCCGATTGCCCGCTCCCCCGACGCCGGCATCGATCCGCGCCCGGTCTTTCTTGTCGCCTCGCCCTCGAAGCTCTCGTACACCGTGAACCCGAAGATGAAGGGATAGCCTGAGGCGAGGCATCCCTTCATCTGGTTCAGGTCCTGAATGAGGCTCTGGTAGGAGATGGCGCGGTCCAGCTGGGCATCGCGGTAGCACTTCGCGGGCGGTTTGCGCGTGAAGTTCTCGATCTCGTACGGCCACTCCGGCTCGGGACACACGCCGTCGCTCGCCACTGACTTGATCCCGTCGCGCAGCTGCGCGCCGCTGTCGATCGAGACCGTGCCCTCGATTGCCCGTTCGTTGTAGTAGATGAAAAGGCGCGAGGGCACGAAGTCGGAGAGCTTCTGTTTCATGCGTTCGAATTCGATCGCACCCGCGATCGCGTTGGCGGTGCAGCTGCCGAGCATGCCCTGGTTGTAAACCGGCGGGCACTGCGCCGTGAGATTCGTCTTAGGGGGCAGCGCCGCGAGGAACTGGGGCGGCGCGGCGTAGAGGTGGTCGCGCTGGTCGGGCTGGTCCGGGATCCATCCGTAGCGGCGGATCTGGCGGGGCTGGGTCATCTCGACATCTCCGTCACAGGTAGGGCCAGTTCGCCACGCTCGGGCCTTCGCCCACGTATGCGTGCACGCCCTTGGGGAAGCGGTGCGCCTCGAGCACGATCGCGGTCGCGCGCGCGTGTCCTTCCAGGATCACCAGGGGCCCGCCCGGGGGGCGCAGGGCGATGATCTCGGGCACCTTCTTGTCGGCGTGGCAGATGCCGGCCGCGAGGGACAGCACGACCATGTTCGTCTGGTCGCCCGTGAAGACGTGGCCGACGTTCGTCGCCCCCTCCGCCACCTTGCGCGTCGCCGGCGACAGCAGGCGCCAGGCGCCGTCGCGGCGGGCGTAGAGCATCTCTCCGACGTCGTCCGTCGTGAGGTTGACCCGGCGCCACGGGAGGTCCGGGGCCAGGCCCGCGAACGTGCCGGTGCCCTGGCCGAACCCGTAGACCGAGGTGATGATCCGCCGCCGGAGGTCGTTCTGGGTCTGGTCGTGCAGGTCCGGCGACCGCGCGGCCTTGAGCGCGAGGGACAGGTTCGCGGGGTTCGGCGGGTTGCCGATCAGGTATGCCTGGAAGTCCGCCGACTCGATTTCGGCCTGCAGCCACGCCAGGATGACCTGGTCTTCGGTCGCCGCTCCGAGGTCATCCACTCTGGCATGGGAAAATAACACCTCGATGCCCCAAGCCCATAAATGGGTCTACCAGTTCTCCGAGGGATCGGCCAAAATGCGCGACCTCCTCGGAGGCAAGGGCGCCGGGGCCGCGGAGATGACACGGGCGGG
>Ga0209220_1000285_pt1 | contig 19755 bp, 21 predicted proteins | sample BlaSpr_A8_OM3_M3_FD_187984 | JGI IMG/M metagenome (GOLD analysis project Ga0209220, IMG submission 187984) | Forest soil microbial communities from Thunder Bay, Ontario, Canada - Black Spruce, Ontario site 2_A8_OM3_M3 (SPAdes) (version 2) | ecosystem: Environmental > Terrestrial > Soil > Boreal... | reverse complement strand
GCCCGAGCGCGTGGACGAAAATCAGGACGCCCAGGACGACGACGAGCGACGTGATCGTCAGGAGCATGCGGCCTCGTGTGCGAGCCGGCGCGCTTCGGCATCAGCGGCGAGCACCCCGGGGAGTGACGTCGCGTCACCCACGTGCCCGTGGTCGAGCACGTTTTCGATGATCTCTGCGATCCGGCCGAATTGAATTCGCTCGTCGAGGAACAGCTGCACGGCCACCTCGTTGGCGGCGTTGAACATTGCGGGAGCGGTGCCGCCGGCGAGCGCGGCCTGCCGGCCGACGCCGTAGGCGGGGAACAGCTCGGGCTTCACGGGCTCGAACGTCAGCGTCCCGGCGACCACGGGGTCGAAGCGGCGCGCACCGCTGTCGGGAATCCGTTCCGGGTGGGTGAGCGCGTAGAGAATCGGCAGCTCCATCGTCGGGAAGCCTACCTGCGCCAGCACCGAGCCGTCCACGAACTCTGCGAAGGCATGGACGATCGATTGGGGATGCACCACGACTTCTACCGCCTCGTACGCCAATGCGAACAGAAAGTGAGCCTCGATGACCTCGAGGGCCTTGTTCACGAGCGTCGCCGAGTCCACCGTGATCTTCTTGCCCATCGCCCAGGTGGGATGCCGCAGTGCTTCGGCGACGGTGGCCTGCGCCGCCCGCGCGGGCTCCCAGGTGCGGAACGGACCGCCGGACGCCGTCAGGATCAGGCGCGCGAGCTCCGTGGGACGGTGCCCCGTCACGCACTGCAGCACGGCGCTATGCTCGGAATCCACCGGGATGATCTCGCCACCGCCCTCGCGCGCGGCCCGCGTGACCAGCTCCCCCGCCATCACGAGCGTTTCCTTATTCGCCAGCGCCACCCGCTTGCCGGCGCGCAACGCCGCGAGCGTGGCCTCGAGTCCGGCGGCCCCCACGATCCCGTTCACGACGATCTGGACATCGGGATGCGTCGCGGCCTCGACGAGGCATGCTGTACCGCTCCCGGCGCCCTGCTCCCCGCTCCCCCCGTTTACCAAGCCGACGAAGGCGGGCTTCCACGCCGCGGCCTGCTGAGCGAGCAGCTCTTTGTTCGAGTGGCCCGTCAGCGCGACCACCCGGAATCGTTCCCGTTGGCGCGCGAGCACCGCCAGCGTGGACCGGCCGATCGAGCCGGTGGATCCGAGGACTGCGACGCCGAGAGGGGGGCTCATATCACCCCGAACATACGGTACAATCCTGCGGCTGCAGGAACCACGAAATAGAGCGAATCCAGCCGGTCGAGCACCCCGCCGTGGCCGGGAATCAGGGATGAGGAGTCCTTCACCCCCGCCTCGCGCTTGAAGAGCGATTCCGCGACATCGCCAACTTGCCCCACGACCGAGACGGCCAGCCCGAACAGCAACAGCTGGCCCACGCTGAAATTCCAACCGTGGCGATTGAGCACCAGCTTCCCCAGCAGGAGCGCCGTGATCAGACCGCCGGCCGTTCCCCCAATCGCGCCGGCCCGTGTCTTTTTGGGCGACAGCACGGGCGCGAGCTTCGGACCGCCGAAGGCCGTCCCGGCCGCCATCGCGGCCGTGTCACAGATCCAGGTGATGACGAGCGGGAACAGGGTAAGTACGGCATACGCAGTGGGCCGGCTGTCGGCGTTGACCCCGTGGCGGATACCGATCAGAAACGTGAGCAGGCCGGACGCATACAGGCACCCGAACACGGTGACCGACACGCTGGTGAGCGGGCGCCCGGTGGGTCCGCGGCGGATCATCGCCACCACGAGCGCCGCGATCAGCCATAGCGCGCCGAGATACAGCGCCGGCTCGGCTGAGTGGGTTTGGGAGCCTTTGGCCCAGTACGCCAGCAGCGGAATCGCCGCCGCGGCGAGCCAGCCGGTTTCGTCGAGGGCCTCGATCCCTTGGCGGCGCGCGAAGTCATACACCTCGCGCGTGCCGAGCACGCCGAGCGCCGCCACCACGGCGGCCAGGGGCCAGCCGCCGACCCAAATGACACCCACGACCAGGGGAATGGCGATCGCCGCAACAACGATGCGCTGCACCAAGTTGTTGGGTGGAGGAGGGGCCATTACGACGCCGTGACTTTGCCGAACCGGCGCTCGCGCCGCTGATAGTCGAGGATGGCTTCGAATAGCGTTTGCCGGTTGAAGTCGGGCCAGAGTACCGGCGTGATATACAGCTCCGTATATGCGAGCTGCCAGAGCAGGAAATTCGAGAGTCGCTGCTCGCCCGATGTACGGATCAGGAGGTCGGGATCGCCCCAGGGAGCAGTGTAGAGCTTCGCCCGGATCGCGTCTTCGTCGAGGTCTTCGAGCTGCTTCGTCCCCTTGAGCACTTCCTCGGCCAGCAGCCGCGCTGCGCGGGCGATCTCCCCGCGCGAGGAATACGAGATGCAGAGGTTGAGCGACAGTTTGGTGCCCGCGGCCGTCTCCCGTTCGACCCGTTCGACGGCCTCGCGGCCCGTCGGAATCAGGCGGCTGCGGTCGCCGAGGATGTGCACCGTGACGCCCTGCTGGCGCAACTCTTCCGCCTCGCGCGCGATGTACTCCTCGAGCAGGTCCATGAGGGCGGAGATCTCGGTGGGCGGGCGCTTCCAGTTCTCTTCGGAGAAGGCGAACAGGGTGAGCACTTCCACGCCGGCTTCGATCGCCCCCTCGACCGTTTCCCGGACCGCCTTCATGCCTTCGCGGTGGCCGAACGGACGCGGCAACCGGCGCTCGCGGGCCCAGCGGCCGTTACCATCCATGATGATCGCCACATGGCGGGGAATCGGGCCCGGCAGCATCAGACTTCCATGATCTCCGCTTCCTTGCCCTTGACCGCCGCGTCCACGGCCTTGAGGTGCTCGTCGTGGACTTTCTGGACGTCCTTTTCCGCGTGTTTCTGATCGTCCGAGGAGACGTGCTCGGTCTTCTTGATCTTGTTCATCGTCTCCGTGCGGGCATGGCGGATCGCGACGCGGCCTTCCTCGGCGAACTTGTGAATGACTTTCACCAGCTCCTTGCGGCGCTCTTCGGTCAGCGGCGGAATCGGGATGCGGATCACGTTGCCGTCGTTGGACGGCGTCAGTCCCAGGTCGGAGGCGAGAATGCCCTTCTCGACGGCCTTGAGCAGGCTCTTATCCCACGGTTGCACAGTGAGCAGCTTGGGTTCAGGTGCGGCGACGTTCGCCACCTCTTTCAGCGGCATCTCGTTCCCGTAGGCTTCGACACGCACCAGATCGAGCAGCGCGGTCGTAGCCTTGCCGGTGCGCACGGTCGAGAATTCCCGCTTGACCGCGTCGACCGCCTTACCCATGAGCTGCTTCGCCTGTTTGATGTGGTCGGCCAGCGTAGAGGTGGAGGGACTCATTGGACGATCGTGCCGACGCGCTCTCCGGCCAGCACCCTGGCCGTCGCGCCAGGCTGGTTGATGTTGAACACCACGATGGGCAGCTTGTTCTCCTTGCACAGCCCGAACGCATTGGCATCCATCACCGCATAGCCCTTCACGATCGCCTCCTGGAACGTCAGCTCCGGGATGAACTGCGCCTTGGGATCCCGCTTGGGGTCCGCGGTATACACGCCGTCCACGTTCGTCGCCTTGAGAATGGCCTGCGCCTCGATCTCGAGCGCCCGCAGCACCGCCGCCGTATCGGTCGAAAAGTACGGGTTGCCCGTCCCGCCCGCGAAGATCACCATGCGGCCCTTATCGAGGTGGCGCAGCGCGCGCCGCCGGATGTAGGGCTCGGCCAGCTCCTCCATCCGGATGGCCGTCATCACGCGCGTGTCCACGCCCTTCTTTTCCAGAATGTCCTGCAGCGCGAGCGCATTGATGACGGTGGCCAGCATGCCCATATAATCGGCGGAGACGCGGTCCATCCCCTGCTGGCTGGCGGTGGTGCCGCGAAGGATGTTGCCGCCGCCGACCACCAGGCCGAGCTGCACCCCGGTGGCGGCGACGTTCTTCAGCTCGTCGGTGAGGCGGTCAATGACGCCGAAATCGATCCCCGAGGCGCGCCCGCCCGCGAACGCCTCTCCGGAAATCTTGAGGAGGGCGCGTGCGTAGGCGAGCTTTTTCGCCGCCACTCAGTTGCCCCCGAGCTCGAAGCGCGCCACCCGGCGCACTTCGATCTTTTCGCCCGTCTTGCCGGACAGGGCCTTCACGAGCTCGCCGACCGTGACCTTGTCGTCTTTCACGAACGGCTGCTCGAGGAGCACATGCTCCTGGTAGTACTTGCGGAGCTTGCCCTCGACGATCTTCTCCTTCACCGCCTCGGGCTTCTTCTCCTCGGCCACCTGGGCGGCATAGACGCGCCGTTCCCGCTCGACGACGTCGGCGGGCAGGTCCTCGATCCGCACGGCGATCGGCCGCGCCGACGCGACGTGCAGCGCCAGGTCCTTGGCGAGCTGCTTGAACTCGGCCGTGTTGGCGACGAAGTCCGTCTCGGAATTCAGCTCGACCATCGTCGCGACGCGGCCGTTGAAGTGCAGGTACACCTCGATGACGCCCTCGGCGGCAGAGCGGTCGGCCCGCTTCTCCGCCCGGGCGGCGTATTTCACGCGCAGCAGATCCTCGGCCTTCGCCATGTCGCCGCCGGCCTCCTCGAGCGCCCGCTTGCAATCCATCATGCCCGCGCCTGTTTTGGCGCGGAGCTCGGCGACCTGCTGCGCGGCGATTCCTTTCGTCTTCGTAGTCATGCTGCCTTCACTCCTCATAAAAACGCCGCCCTCGCGCCGTGGAGCCCGGGGGCGGCGGTCGGTTGATCATCTGCGGGTCGTTACGCCTCGCCCCCGCTGACGGGCTCTGCCGGGGTGGGCGCCTCTTCCGATTTCAGCCGGGCGGCGATCGCCTCCGGCTTGGGCCGCCGCTTGCGCCGCGCCGGCCCTTTCTTCTTGCCGCCATCCGTTTCCGCTTCCACGCCGGTTTCGGTGGAGTACGTCGTCCCCTCGCCCTCTTCGCCCACCTCGCGCATCGGCATCTGGCGCCGCGCTTCGGCGATGACGTCGGAGATCGCACCCGTAATCAGCGAGACGGCGCGGATGGCGTCGTCGTTGCCGGGGATCGGCACCGTGATCAGGTCGGGGTCGGCGTTCGTGTCCACGATCGCCACCACCGGGATCCCCAGCTTGTTGGCTTCGGCGACCGCGATGCGCTCCTTCTTGGCGTCCACGACGAACAGCGCGCCCGGCAGCCGACCCAGGTTCTTGATACCCGCGAGGTTCTTGTCCAGCTTCGCGCGCTCACGATCGAACAGCAGCTGCTCCTTCTTGGTGTAGTTCGTGAAATCGCCGTCCGCCGCGCCCTGCTCCAGCTCCTTGAGCCGCTTGATCTGCTTCTTGATCGTTTGGAAGTTCGTCAGCGTCCCGCCCAGCCAGCGCTCCGTGACGTAGAACGCGCTGCAGCGCTTGGCCTCGGCCTCGAGGATGCCCTTCAGCTGCTTCTTCGTACAGACGAAAAGCACGCCTTCGCCTTTGAGCACGACGCCGCGCAACAGCTCCTGCGCCGCATCGAGCTGTCGAAGGGTTTTCTGGAGGTCGATGATGTAGATGCCGGAACGCTCGGCGAAGATGAACCGCCGCATCTTCGGATTCCAGCGGCGGGTCTGATGGCCGAAATGGACACCTGCTTCCAACAACTCCTGCAACTGAGGCTGACTCATGCACTCCCTCTCGGGTTTTGACTCCGCCGCCGCCTTCATCTCGCTCGACACCCCCGAAGGGGACCCGGTCGCGCGATCAGGCGACGTGAGTGATTGACTTCCGTTTACCGCTTCGAGAACTGGAACCGCTTGCGCGCACCGGCGCGGCCGGGCTTCTTGCGTTCCACCGCCCGCGGATCGCGTGTCAGCAGTCCCTGCTCCCTCAGCTTCTTGCGATGCCGGTCGTCCGCCAGCACCAGCGCCCGGGCGATCCCGAGCCGCACCGCGCCCGCCTGACCGGTGAGCCCGCCGCCGACCACACGCGCCTTCACGTCGAACGCGCCCAGCGTGTCCGTGGCGGTGAACGGCTGCTGGATGTGGCTCACAAGCGACGGCCGGGGGAAATAGTCTCCCAGGGTGCGCCCGTTGATGTTCCATTTCCCCGAGCCCGGGGTCAGATACACGCGCGCGATGCCGAGCTTCCGCCGCCCGATCGCGTGCCAGCGCAGCTCCGGTTGGATGGCCGTCACTTGGCCTCCACCAGCGGCATGGGCTGCTGCGCCGCATGCGGGTGCTCCGGTCCGGCGTACACCTTCAGCATTTGCTTCACGTGCTGGCGCGACAACGTCGTTTTGGGCAGCATGCCCCACACCGCTTTCTCGATCACCCGCTCGGGGTGCTTGCCGAGCAGCTTCTGCACCGGCGTGAAGCGCTCGTGCCCCATGTAACCGGTGTGCCGGAAGTAGCGCTTCTGCTCGAGCTTGCGACCCGTCAGCTGCACCTTTTCGGCGTTCACGACAATGACGCAGTCGCCGCCGTTGACGTACGGCGTGAAGGTCGGCTTGTGTTTGCCCCGCAGGATCTGGGCGATGCGGCTGGCGAGCCGGCCGAGCGGCTGTCCAGCCGCGTCGACGACCCACCAGTGATGCTCGATATCCTGCGTCTTCAGTGTGTACGTCTTCATGCCCCTCGGTGCCCTGGATTTTGACAGACGCGAATCATACCCGGGCCGTAAGGGCGTGTCAACCCGAGGCTTGCGCGGTTAGGGTGACGAGCGGCGCGCCCTTTTCGACGCGCTCGCCGGCCGTCACGTGGATCTGCTCCACCACTCCCGCCCGCGGGGCCCGCAACTCGTTCTCCATCTTCATCGCCTCGACGACGACCAACCCCGTCCCGGCCTCGACCCCCTGGCCCACGGTCACGTCCACCCGCACGACGAGTCCCGGCATCGGCGCCTTGACGACGCCACTGTGGACCGGCTTCGAGCCGCGCCCGGTCAGGGCCTCGATCCGCTTCGTCCGCTCGTCCTGGACCTCGATCTCGAAGCGCTCTCCCGCGGCGCCGAGGGCCCAGCGCGTTTCGCCCAAACGTTGGCAGGCGACGGTCCAGGAATCCGCGCCGAGCAGGAGTTGAATCAGGGGGGTGCCCGGCACCGCGGCCCAGTGGGCCTCGAGCTGCTCGCCGTCGATCGTGACGGCGGCGCCGTCCACGTCAACCGCGTACGTGCGGCCGCGGATCGTGACGTCGTATTTCATGCGGCCTCCAGCACCACGACGGTCTCCACATGCGCCGTCTGAGGGAATAGATCGAATGCCCGGCATCCCGAGAGTTCGTAATTCACGTTGAGGCGGTGCAGATCGCGAGCAAGGGTCGCAGGGTCACAGGAGATATACGCGACCCGCGCCACCGGCTCCGCGGTAAGACGCAAGGTGACGTCCCAGTGCAGCCCGGCGCGCGGCGGATTCAGGACGACGGCGTAAGGGGGTGGGAGACTCGGCAGTACGTCTTCGGCGCGGGCCGCGATGAAGCGCGCCCCTGGGACGCGTGCCCGGGCCCACGTGACCGCCTTCTCATCGGCATCCACGCTCACCACGTTAGCGCCCCGTTCCACGAGCAGCGCCGCGGTGTCGCCGATCCCGCCGTAGAGATCCCACACGGTCTGGCCACGGATGTCGCCGAGCTGGTCCACCGCCCAGCGCCGCGTGAGGACGCCCATGTCGGGATTGACCTGCTCGAACGCCGTGGCAGTCGCCGGCCCGGCCACCACCCGCGCGGCGCCCTCGACGGGCTGCCACCAGCACACGATCGTGTCCTGCTCATCATTCTGGAGGGCCTGTCGCAGCCGCTCCGCGTCGAGCCAGGGTTCCCCGGCCGATTCGGCGATCACGTGCCGGCGTCCCTCGCGGTCGAGCCGCAGCGTGATGCGGGTCAGCCGCGCGGGGAGCAGATCAAGTTTGCCGCGCAGCTCGCGCCATAGCGCCATCAACCGAAAGTCCGTGATATGGCAGTCGGCTAACGGGAACACGAAGTTGGGCCGGTCATAGGGGTGCAGTCCGACGGTCGTGCCTTTCACCTCCATCGAGATCTTCGCACGGTACCGCCATTCCTCTAGAGCCTCGACGATGTCTGGATCCGGAATCGCGAGCTTCCCGATGCGGCGCAGCGCATCCCCGACGATCACCCGCTTGGCGGCGAGTTGGACGTCGTACGCCAAGTGCTGCAGCTGACAGCCGCCGCAGTGGTCGTGGACGTAGTGCGGGCACGGGGGCGCCACGCGCCCGAGCCCCGCCTCCAGGATCTCGCCGATCTCGGCGCGCGCGAAGTTGCGGTGGAGCGTGACGGATCCTTCCCGTAGCCGCACCCGATCGCCGGGCGCGGCGCGCGGCACGAAGACCGCGCGTCCATCGGCTAACCGCCCGACCCCGTCCCCTCCGACCGCAATGCCGGTGATCGTCACAACCTCGGTCACTCGAGGCCGTCCCGCAGCATCTCCCGCCGCCCCTGAATAACCCACGGCGACGGCCCCACGGTCGGACGGCCCGACGGCCCGGTCTGCTCGGGTACTGCGCGGCGCTCATCCGCCAGTATTGCGGCCGCCACGGCGATCGCCCGCTCGAGGCCGGGACGCGGCGCGGCGGCGAGCAGTCGCTCGCCGTTGCGCTCGAGATAGGTGATGTCCAGCTCGCCCTTCAGGAAAGCGGCATCATCCATCACGCGCAGGTGAAATGCCTGGCTCGTGGGCAGCCCCACGATCACGAGCTCGCCCAGCGCGCGCCGCATGCGCTGAATGGCGATCTCGCGCGTCTCCCCCCAGGCGATGAGCTTGGCCAGGAGCGGATCGTAGAACAGAGTCACTTCGTTCCCGGCCTCGACGCCCGCGTCCCAGCGGATTCCGGGACCGCTCGGCACGCGCAAGTACTGGAGCACGCCCGTGGCCGGCAGGAAGTCGTTGAGCGGATCTTCGGCGGTGATGCGGCACTCGATCGCATGCCCGCGCGGCTGCAGCAATCCCGCATGCACCCGCATCGGCTGGCCGGCCGCGATGCGCAGCTGCTCGCGCACCAGATCCACCCCGTACACGATCTCCGTCACGGGATGTTCGACCTGGATGCGGGTGTTCATTTCGAGGAAGAAGAATTCACCCGTCGGCGTGAGCAAAAACTCGATCGTGCCGGCATTGACGTAGCCCACGGCGCTGGCCGCCGCGGTGGCGGCTTCCGACAGGCGGCGCCGCAGCGCCGGCGGCACCGCGGGCGACGGCGCCTCCTCGATCAGCTTCTGATGGCGCCGCTGGATACTGCACTCCCGCTCGCCCAACGCCACCACGCGCCCATGACGGTCGGCCAGCACCTGGATCTCGATGTGGCGCGGGCGCTCGAGATACTTCTCGACGTACACGCTGCCGTCGCCGAATGCTTTCTGCGCCTCGCGGCGCGCCGCCTGAAACGCCGCCTCGATCTCCGCGTCGGCCCCCACGAGCCGCATCCCCTTACCGCCGCCGCCCGCGACCGCCTTGAGGAGCACCGGATAGCCGATGCGCTTCGCTTCGCGCTGCGCCTCGGCCGCATCGCGCAGAGGCGCCGCCGTGCCGGGTACCACGGGTACGCCCGCGGCCTGCATGCGACGTCGCGCTTCCGTCTTGTCGCCCATGGCGCGGATCGCCGCCGCCGGCGGGCCCACGAACACGAGGCCGGCGTCGGTGCACGCCTGCGCGAACGCCGCGCGCTCGGAGAGGAACCCGTAGCCGGGGTGCACCGCCTGGCACCCGGTGGCGCGCGCGGCCGCGATGAGCCTCTTGATATCGAGATACGACTCGGCCGAGGGCGCAGGGCCGATCAGCACCGCGGCGTCGGCGTCGCGGACGTGCGGGGCCAACCGGTCGGGTTCGGAGTAAACGGCGACCGCGGCGAGCCCTTCCTCGTGACAGGCGCGGATCACGCGCACGGCGATCTCGCCGCGGTTGGCGATCAGAACGCGTCGAATGGGAGCCATGACGGCTCCTACCGACACCCTACCTCCGATCGCAGTCCGAACGAGTCGAACGCCCGGCACAGCTCCGACACCGTGCTCGCGGCGCGCCGATAGAGCGCCAGCGTGGGCTGGCTCCACGTCTCGTGCTGTTCGACCGACTGGCGGAGCGCGGCGAACACAAAATCGTGCGGAGGGACGCGATCGGCCTTTGTCTCTTTGCCCGTCACCCACACGAGCGGGCGTTTCGCCCACCGCAGCGACCGCTCCTCGGGGGGACGTTCGAATCCCACGCTCGCGCACACGGCGCGCTCCTGGCTCAACGCACGCAGCGAAGGATCGCGGACCTTGAGGTCGCGCATCGCTCGCTCGCGGAAGGCGCTATCACTCCGCCAGCGCTCCAGGGGCACGACCAACAGGTCGGGTCGCAACCCGCGCGCGAACCGCAGGTACCAGGCTGCCTGCGTGTCGTTCTCGTTCGCGGTGAACAGGATTCCCTGATGGGGACACGCCCGGAGCAGGTTTTCACCCAATTCCTCGAGCACCGGAGGCAGCCGCAGCCCTTCGGGCAGCGTATGCCAGGTGAGCGTCGCGGCCGCCGGTCCCCCCGATTCCCAATCGAGGTAGGCCAGCTCGCCAAAGCTGTACACGCGGAACACGCGGGCGGAATCGGCGGTGCGGGTGCCGGCGCTCCAGCGCGCGGCGTGAGCGAACGCCTGTTGTGCCGTATCGAGGACGGCGTGTGCCCCGACCGTATCCGCTGTGGACCGGTGCGCGTGATAGCCCAGGCCCAACTGCAGGTACAGGCGCCCCAGCTCGAGCCACGCCGCGGCGTCGGTCGAGTCAGCGGCGACGCGGGCCCACAGCGTCGCGCGCAACGAGTCGGGCGCCGGCGTTTGGAGGAGCAACGCGGCCATCACGACGCTAGAGAGGGATATTGCCATGCTTCTTCGGCGGGTTCCGGCTCCGCTTCGTCTCGAGTGTCACCAGCGCCTCGATCAGCCGCGGCCGGGTGTCCCGCGGGTCGATGATGTCGTCCACGTAGCCGCGCGCCGCGGCCTGGTAGGGGTGCGCGAATTTCTCGCGGTACTCCGCCGCCCGCTCCTCGCTCGCCTCTCCCTTATAGAGGATCTCCACAGCGCCCTTGGGGCCCATCACGGCGATTTCGGCAGTAGGCCAGGCGACGTTGTAGTCGCCGCGGATGTGTCTGGAGCTCATGACGTCGTAGGCCCCGCCGTACGCCTTGCGGGTGATCACGGTGAGCTTGGGCACCGTCGCCTCGCAGAAGGCGTAGAGCAGCTTCGCGCCGTGCTTGATGATGCCGCCATGCTCCTGCGCCACACCGGGGAGGAATCCGGGGACATCCTCGAACGTCACGAGCGGGACGTTGAACGCGTCGCAGAAGCGGATGAAGCGTGCGCCCTTGAGCGACGCGGCGATGTCGAGCACGCCGGCGAGCACCGCGGGCTGATTGGCGACGATGCCGACGGGGCGGCCGCCGAGCCGGGCGAATCCCACCAGCAGATTGCCCCCGTAGTCCGGCTGCACCTCGAAGAACGCGCCGCCATCCACCACCCGCCGCAGCACGTCGTGCATGTCGTATGGCTTGGCCGGTTCGTCGGGCACCACGTCGAGTAACGCCTCGTCGCGCCGGTCGGCCGGATCGTCCGACGGCCGGACGGGGGGCGAGTTCAGATTGTTGCCGGGCAGGAATGAGAGGAGCGTCCGGATCGCCGTGAGCGACTCGAGCTCCGAGTCGTGTACGAAGTGCGCGATCCCGGAGGTGCCGCCGTGCACGTCCGCGCCGCCCAGCTTCTCGAAGTCCACTTCTTCGTGGGTAACCGTCTTCACGACATTGGGGCCGGTGACGAACATGTACGAGATGCCGCGCACCATGAAGATGAAGTCGGTGATCGCGGGACTGTACACGGCGCCGCCCGCGCAGGGGCCGAGAATCGCGCTGATCTGGGGCACGACGCCCGAGGCCAGTGTGTTGCGCAGGAAGATGCCGGCGTAGCCGCCGAGCGACGCCACGCCTTCCTGAATGCGCGCCCCCCCGGAGTCGTTGAGACCGATCACGGGCGCGCCGTTCTGCACGGCGAGGTCCATGACCTTGCAGATCTTTTCCGCGTGCGCCTCGGAGAGCGAGCCCCCGAACACGGTGAAGTCCTGCGAGAAGACGTACACGAGCTGTCCCTCGACACGACCCCATCCGGTCACCACACCGTCGCCGAGCACCTTCTGATCGCCGAGCCCAAAGTCCGTGGCGCGGTGGGTGACGAAGCGGTCGAGCTCGACGAAGGAGCCGGGATCGAGCAGCACGTCGAGCCGCTCGCGCGCCGTCATCTTCCCTTTTTTGTGTTGAGTTTCGATGCGGTCCGCACCGCCGCCCTGCTCTGACTCGGATCGCTTCTGCTGCAGAAGCTCGAGTTTCTCTCGCATGGACATGGGAGGAGAAGATATGGAAGAAAGAGGGGTCAGGAAGCCTTCCTGACCCCTCACAACTCGAACCCGCTAGGCGTCTAGGCGTCTAGGCGTCTAGGCGTCTAGCTTTTGCATGTCCTCGTTGGTCGGTTCGGGAGCCGGCGCGGGAGGCGGCGGGAGCGGCGATACCCCGTCTTCTTTGGGGAATCCGGTCGCGGCGAGCACGATCCGATGATGGATCGGGTCCACCTCCAACACCTTCAGCTCGACCGCCTGCCCTTCCTTTACTGCGTCCCCCGGCGCCGTGATGTCGGGGATGCCCAGCTGCGACATCGGCACGAAGCCTTCGATGTCGCTGCCCAGGTCCACGACCACGCCCTTGTCCATCAGCCGCATCACGCGCCCGCGCAGCTCGGTGCCGACGGGGTATGTCTCGCCGATCCGGAGCCACGGATCCTCCTGCGCCTGCTTCAGGCCCAGCGAGATCCGCTTGTTCTCGGCGTCGACGTTCAGGATCAGGACGTCCACCTCGTCACCCTTCTTCACGACCTCGGACGGATGCTGCACGCGCTTCGTCCACGACATGTCCGAGATGTGGATGAGGCCGTCGATGCCGGGCTCGATCTCCACGAACGCACCGAACGAGGTGAGGTTGCGGACCTTGCCGCTGAGGCGCGTGCCCACCGGATACTTCTGGGGCAACGCCATCCACGGATCCTGCTCCGTCTGCTTCATGCCGAGCGACACCTTCTCCTCGGTCTCGTCCACCTTGAGCACCACCGCTTCGATCGACTCCCCGATCGACACGATCTTGGACGGGTGCCGGACGTTGCGGGTCCAGCTCATCTCGGAGATATGCACCAGCCCCTCGATGCCGGGCTCGAGCTCGACGAACGCGCCGTAGTTCGTGATGGAGACGACCTTGCCCTGCACGCGCGTGCCGACGGGGTACTTCGCCGCCACGTTCTGCCAGGGATAGGGCTGCAGCTGCTTCAGGCCGAGCGAGATCCGCTCGCGCTCCCAGTCGATGTCGAGGACCTTCACCTCGAGCTCGTGGCCGATCTGTACCATCTCGGACGGATGCGACACGCGGCCGTAGCTCATGTCGGTGATGTGCAGCAGGCCGTCCACGCCGCCCAGATCGATGAAAGCGCCGAAGTCGGTGATGTTCTTCACGACGCCCTTCCGCGTCTGGCCGACCGACAGCTCCTTCATCAGGACGTCGCGCTTGGTCTTGCGCTCGGCTTCGAGCAGCACGCGGCGGGAGACGACGATGTTGCGGCGGCGCTTGTTCAGCTTGATGATCTTGAACTCGAAGCTCTGCCCGAGCAGCTCGTCGATGTTGGGGACGCGGCGCAGCGCGATCTGGCTGCCCGGCAGGAACGCGTCCACGCCCATCAGGTCCACCACCACGCCGCCCTTGATCTTTTTCACCAGGGTGCCGGCGACCGCTTCGTCCTTCTCGTGGGCCTCGCGGATCTTTTCCCAGACCCGCATGAAGTCGGCCTTCTTCTTGGACAGAACGACGGCGCCTTCCTGGTCCTCGAGGTGCTCGAGGAAGACCTCGATCTCATCCCCTTCCTTCAGGCTCTTCGGGTCCTTGAACTCGTCGATCGGCACCGCGCCTTCCGACTTGAACCCGACGTCCAGAATGACGGCGGTGTCGGTCACGCGCAGCACTTTCGACTTGACGATTTCGCCTTCTTCGATATTGGAGAGCGTCCCCTCGTACAGCAGGGTCATCTTCGCGATCTCGTCCGACGAGTACTCTTCGTCGAGACCGGAGCGGACGCGCAATGGCTGGCGGGGGGGCTTCTTAGCGGGAACTTCTTCTTCGGAATCTTCCAGGTCGCGTGCTTCTACGAGCATTAAGTACACCGGTTCGGTTACGGGTTTGAGGTTGTTGGCACCGAGTCCTGTCTCGGGTGGCGCGAAACCTACCCAGGGAACAGTCCCCGCGCCAGTTCGACGACGTGGGTGACCTGCTGCTCCAGCGTCAGCGCCGTGGTATCGAGCAGCACCGCGTCGGGGGCGGGCTTCAGGGGGGCAATGCGGCGGTTCGAGTCGGCCGAGTCGCGGGCAGCCAAGGCCCGGCTTTCGCGCCGGACCTGCTCCACGTCGACGGCCTGACCGCGCTGAAACAGCCGCCGGCGGGCCCGCTCGTCGGGCGTCGCGGTGAGAAAGATCTTGAGCGGCGCCTCCGGAAACACGACCGTGCCGATGTCGCGCCCATCCACCACCACCCCGACCCCCTCGCATCCCGCGACCGCGCGCCGCTGCTGGGTGTTTACCCAGGTGCGCACCTCGGGGATTGCCGCGAGGGTCGAGACGAAGCGCGTCACCCGCTCCCCGCGGATCGCCTCGCCCACGTCCACGCCCGCGACTTCCGGCCGGAATTGATCCGCGACCAGCACCAGACGCACCGGGAGATCTTCCGCCAGACCGACGACCTGCTGCGCCGGCCAGCCCTCGCCCTCGCGGCGACCGCCCTCGCCAAGATTGTCGAGCGCGGCCAGGGTCAGCGCCCGGTACAACGCCCCGGAATCGAGATGCGCCCAGTCCAGCTGCTTCGCGACGAGCCCCGCCGTGGAGCTTTTGCCGGACGCCGCCGGACCGTCGATCGCGATCACCCGCAGGCTCATGAGCGGATCCGTTTCAAGTCTTTGAAGAAGTTCGGATAGCTGATGGCCACCGAGCGCCGCTCGGACAGGCGCACGTCCGCACCCGGCACGGTCCCGAGCACCGCGAACGCCATCGCGAGGCGGTGATCGCGCGCCGTGTCGACGCGCCCACGGGGAGGCGTGTCGCTCCCCTCCACGTGCAGATCGTTGCCGCGCGCTTCCGCGCGTACGCCCACCGCGCGCAGGTTCGTGGCGACGAGCTCCAACCGGTTGCTCTCCTTGACGCGCAGCTCGCCCACGTCCCGGAACACGGTGGATCCGTTCGCCCGGCTCGCGAGCACCGCCAGCACCGGCACCTCGTCCACGAGCGTCGGGATTTCGGCGGCCGACACTTCCGTCCCGCGCAGCGCCGCCGGCCGCACCACCAGATCCGCCACGGGCTCGCCGCCCTCGTCCCGCAGGTTCACGCGGTCCACGTGCCCCCCCCCGCCCCTCCCAGCCATCCGTTCGAGCACGACGAGGTATCCGGTGCGCGTGGGATTCACGCCGACGTTCTCGATGAGCAGCTCACCATCCTCGGCAAGCACCGCGGCCGCGACGAGGAAAGCCGCCGATGATGCGTCGCCCGGAACCGACAGCGTGAACGGCGGCACACTGATGGCTGAGGGTTGATAGCTGATGACGCTGTCGTGCGCGTGGATCCCCAGGCCGAGGTGTGCGAACAACCGTTCCGTGTGGTCTCGAGAACGATACGGTTCTCGGATTGTGACGGGCACACCGCCCGTGAGTCCCGCGAACAGCAGCGCACTCTTGACCTGCGCGCTCGCGACCGGGCTCGTGTACGTCAGGCCGCGCAGCCGCCCACCGCGGATCGTCAGCGGCAGGCCGTCCCCACGTTCCGTGATCTCGGCCCCCATCGTCCGCAGCGGCTCCGTCACGCGACGCATCGGGCGGCGCCGCAGCGATGCGTCGCCCGTCAACGTCGCCGCAAATCGTTGACCGGCGAGTATGCCGAGGAGCAGTCGCGCGGTGGTGCCGGAATTGCCGCAGTTCAATCGCGAGGCGGGAGGCGTGAGGCGTGATCCGTGCACCTTTACTGTCCCATCGCGAATGGGCGAGATGTCGGCGCCGAGTTGGCGCAGCACGCGCGCACTGCTCTTCACGTCGTCGCCCGTGAGCAGGCCGGTCAACTCGCTCTGTCCCCTTGCGAGGGCGGCCAACATGAGAACGCGATGTGAAATGCTTTTGTCGCCCGGAGGCCGGACGATGCCCTGCACCTTCACGGGACGGCGCGGCGCCGCCACACGGCCGCCCGGGTAAGCCACGCGGTGAGTGCCGCCGCGTCGCCGATCTCGAGCGCCCGCTCCACCGTGCCGAGCGACTCTTCCAGCACGCGCAGCGCCGGCAGGAGCTCGTCGCGGTTCATGAGGAGGATCTCGGTCCACAGCGCCGGTTCGCTCGCCGCCAGGCGGGTCGTGTCCGTTGCCCCTGGCCCGAACGTGGCGCCGGCAGGGGTGTGGCGCGCGAGGAAGTCGGCAAGCAGCGACGCGACCACCTGCGGCACGTGACTCGTCACCGCCAGCTGCGCGTCATGGCGTGCCGCGTCGAGGATGACGGGCTGCGCCTCGAGGACCGACTCCCAAAAGTGGGCAATCTCGCGGGCCGCGTCGGCGCCGGCCGCGCACGGCGTTACGTACACGACCGCGCCGCGGAACAGATCGGTGCGCGCCGCCGCGAAGCCGTGCCGGTGCGTTCCGGCGAGCGGATGACTCCCGGCGAACCGCGCGCCCAGGCCAAGCCGTTCAGCGCGGGCAACAATGGCGCGTTTCACCGAGCCGACGTCCGTCACCAGCGCCTGCGTCCGGAGGTGGGGAGCGACGGCGTCGAGCTGAGCGAGGTTCGCGGAGGGAGGCGCGGCAAGCACGAGGAGATCGGCGACGCGGGCCACGTCGGCGGCGCGGGAGGGCGCGTCGTCGATCGCGCCGCCCTGCGCGGCCCCGGCCCGCTCGGCGGGGTCGGGCGACCAGCCTACGACCGCGGCGATCCCCGCCAGCTTCGCCTGACGGGCAACCGAGCCGCCGATCGCGCCGAGCCCGATCAGGCCAAGGGTATGGGGCCGCACGGCTTGGAAGCTACACGCCGCCACGGTATTATGGAGCCCCATGCGGGCGGCGCCCAGCATCACCCGCCTCTTCGCGGCGACATTCATCGCTGTCGCCCTGGTCGGCCTCGTCACCCAAGTGGCGACTTGGCGGAGCGCCCGCGCGACGCAGTCGGCGATGGTCGACTTGGCGCAGCGCCTCGACCGCATTCAGCGCCTTCACCCAACGCCCTCGGTCGCCGCTGAAGCGACGGCCGCCGACGAACTGGCCGCCGACGCCGGTGACGACGCCGTGCAAGCCGCGCTGGCCGCCAGCGTGCTGTTTGCCGCGATGCTCGTTGTCCTCGGGCTGGGGTTCTGGTACAACCGCCGGCGTTTGGCCGCCCCGTTCGCTCACGTCGTGCACGCGCTGGCGCGGGTCGCGGAGGGCCATTTCGTCGAGCCGTTGCAGGAAGATCAACCCGGCGAATTCGGCACCATCGCGCGCGGGGTCAACCGCATGGCGGCGGCGCTGGCGTGGCGGGAGGAGCTGCAGGCCTACCTGTCACAGCTGCTGGCGGCGCTCAACACTCCCGCCGACGAGGCCGCCACGGGCCTCACGCTGGCGCTCGGCGTAATCGCCGGCGCGACCCACGCCACGGGCATCGTCCTCTACCAACCCGCCTACAATGCCAACGAATGGGCACCCACGGCCTCCCGGGGCGTCGAACCGCGTCCCGTGTCGCGGGCCACGATGCGCGATCTGATTGGCGAGGCCATCCAGGCCGTCCACTACCACGGCGAAGCGGTGCAGCCGGTGCGCCACCAACTGCGTCTCACCGCGGCGGTCCCTAATGGGTTGGTGCTCGTGCCGCTGCGCTCGGGATCCAAGCTCGTGGGGGTGCTGGGCGTCGTCCCGGGTGAGCAGTTCGGCACGGACGAGCGCGCGGCGCTCGACCAGGCGGCCCCGAATCTTGCCATCGCCTGCGAGCGGGAATCGGCCCACCAACACACGCGCCGGCTCGCCACCGAAATCCGGCATACCGCCAAGCGGCTGGAGGAGCTGAATGCGGAGCTCGACACCGCGATGCGCAGCAAGGACCAGTTCCTGTCGAACATCTCGCACGAGCTCCGCACCCCGCTCAACAGCATCATCGGCTTCACGGACCTGTTGCTCACGCAGGAGCTGGGCCCCGCACTTTCCGATCAGCAGCGTGATTTTCTCGAGACCGTGGCCCGGAACGGCCGCCAACTGCTCGAGCTGATCAACGAGCTGCTCGACTTGCAGCGCATCGCGGCGGGACGGATGGAGTTGAAACCCGAAGCGGTCGACGTCGCGGGACTGCTCGCCGAGGTGGCGGGCAGCGTACATGCGCAAGCGCAGAAGCACCGCCACGCGCTCGTCGTCACGCCGCCCCCCGGCGACTTGCGCGTGCACGCCGACCGGGGACGGGTGCGGCAGGTGCTGCTCAACCTGCTCTCGAACGCGATCAAATTCACGCCCGACGGTGGCCGCATTACCGTCGTGGCCGCGCCGGTCAACGGGGGCGCCGAGGCACGGATCGCGGTGACCGATACGGGCATCGGGATCGCGCCCGAGGACCAGCCCAAGCTGTTCCAGGAGTTCTCGCAGCTCGATGCCTCCGCGAGCCGCAAGTACGAAGGGACCGGCCTGGGCCTGGCCCTGTCGCGGCGGCTGATCGAGTTGCACGGCGGAGCCATCGGCGTCGATAGCGAGATGGGCAAGGGCAGTACGTTCTGGTTCACCCTTCCCCAGGCGCGGTGAATGTGGCGACGATCGTAGTCGTAGAAGACCAGCCCGACAACCTGAAGCTGATCACCGCGTTGCTCACCATGAAAGGCCATCAGGTGATCGGCCTTCCCAACGGCGACCGCGTGGCGGGGGTCCTGCGCACCCAGCGGCCGACGCCAGCCCTTGTGCTGCTCGACATCCAGCTCCCCGGCCGTGACGGATTCGCCGTGCTCGAGGAACTGCAGGGACTCCCGGAACGCTCCTGGAAGGTGGTGGCCCTCACGGCGCACGCGATGCCGGAGGACCGCGCGCGGGCGGAGGCCGCGGGATTCGATGGCTACATCACGAAGCCGATCGACGTCCGCACTTTTCCCGCAGAAGTGGCGCGCTATCTGGGAGACTGAACTCTTTCAATCGAGGCGACTTACATGGCTAGTCTGTGGCTGCTGGTCGGGCGGGTAGTGTTTTCCTTCTTCTTTATCTATTCAGGATTCAATCATCTCACCAAGCTGAGCATGATGGCCCAATATGCCGGAGCGTCCGGCGTGCCCGCCCCGACATTCTCGGTGGTGGTTTCCGGCCTGATGCTACTCGCGGGCGGCCTGAGCATCCTCCTCGGCGTGCAGCCGCGCTGGGGCGCCCTCCTGCTGGTCGCCTTCCTTATTCCTGCTGCAGTCATGATCCATAAGTTTTGGGGACTGACCGACCCGATGATGGCGGCGAATCAGGCGGCGCATTTTTGGAAGAACATCGCGTTGGCAGGCGCGTCCCTGATGATCTACGCGTTGGCTACGCTGTACCCGCTGCGCTGGCCGTACAGCCTCGGCCGCTGATCGGCTCGGAGGGCTCTAGGGCCGCGGCGGGACCGGCGGTCTCTGGATGCGGACGCGACGCATCGTCCGAGTGGTCGAGGGCGCGATCACTGGGTGCCCCGGCCCATCGGGGGACGCTTCGCGCAGCGTGATCGAGCCGTTCACGGTGCTGAGTCGGAGCGTCGGCCCCCCCCCCCCCCCCCCCC
>Ga0209220_1000284_pt1 | contig 19765 bp, 22 predicted proteins | sample BlaSpr_A8_OM3_M3_FD_187984 | JGI IMG/M metagenome (GOLD analysis project Ga0209220, IMG submission 187984) | Forest soil microbial communities from Thunder Bay, Ontario, Canada - Black Spruce, Ontario site 2_A8_OM3_M3 (SPAdes) (version 2) | ecosystem: Environmental > Terrestrial > Soil > Boreal... | reverse complement strand
GAGACCACCATGAGGCTGGTATCGCCCAGCGAATCGAAACTCATCACACCCATTGCGCCCCTGTAGGCCGCTGTCCGGCCGACCTCCTGAATCACCTGCGACCGCGTCGGCCGTTGCCCGCCGGCATTGTCGATCGCCCTGGCGATGGCCGCGATCAGGAGATTAGTGGCATCGAAGGCCTGCAGGCTGTAGGTGCCGACGGTCTGGCCGTATGTCTTCTGATAGTCGCGGATGAATGGCTGCGCCGGTCGGAGGTTGGCGGGGTGCGGGCCGACCACCGTGTAATAGCTGCCTCGAGCGGACGCGCCGGCCGACTTTGCGAACTGGTCATTGGCCAGCCGATCGCTGCCGATCAGCGGGACCCGAGGCATCTGGGCCGCCATTTCGCGTCGGAGCGACGCGGCCGTGTAGAGATCAGCGCCGGCGAAGTAGACGACGTCCGCGCCGAGCTCGACCGCGCGCCGGACGCGCGATCCAAAGGCGGGCGACTGGCTTGGATCGAAGCCGCCGAGATCCGATGGGTCCACGATCGTCCCGCCGTCTTGAACAAACCTGTCGGCGAACCCGGTCGCAATCCCGTGTCCGAAGGGGGTCTGATCATTGATGACGAAGGCCTGGCGTTTTCCCAACGTCTTGAAGGCCAGGTCGGCACCGGCCGCCCCCTCGACCAACTGCGTCGTCACCACCCGAAAGAAGTTATTGGGACCGCGGGGTCGAAGTCGTCCGGCCAGGCCCCTGCAGTGCCCGTCCGGAGGCTCCTGGGTCACGCATTCGTCCGTGACCCCTGGGCTGACCATGGCGAGGTGCGCGGCGTTCGCCACCGGCAGCTCGCTCTTCACCAGGCTGTCATAAAGCGGGCCGATCAGGCCGACGATCCCCGGATTGCCGGCCAGGAGCTCGACGTTCTTAGCACCCTGCGCCGGGTCATGGACGCCCTTTAAGACATCGTCGTAGGTGATTGCACGCAGATCGAAGCATGCATCCTGGTGGCGGGCCGCCCCGCATACCCGTCCAGCCTGTTTGACGGCGAGGTCGACGGCGTTCTTCGCCGATGTGCCATCGGGCCCATCCGCACCGCTCAGCGGCAGATCTGCCCCAAGCGCAATCGTGCCGATCGTCCGTTGGGTTCCGCCATTTTGACCGGTGCAAGCAGCAACATTCATGGCCGCCAAGATTATCCAGGCCAGCGCGCAGCGCTTCATCAACTGGTTAGCAGATCGATCGCTTAGATCCCAAGGTAGGCGCGCTGTACGTCTGGACTCTCGAGTAGGGCTTTAGCTGTTCCTTCCTTGACGATCCGGCCGGTCTCGAGGACATAGCCGCGGGCCGCGACTCCAAGCGCCTTCAAGGCGTTCTGCTCGATCAACAGGATCGTGGTGCCTTCGGTATTGATCTCACGGATGACCTGGAAGATAGTATCGACCATCAGCGGCGCCAGCCCGAGCGACGGCTCGTCCAGTAAGAGGACCTTCGGGCGCGACATCAGGGCCCGGCCGATGCACAGCATCTGCTGCTCGCCACCCGACAGCGTGCCGGCCAATTGCCCCTGCCGTTCTTTGAGTCTGGGGAAGAGGGTGTAGACACGCTCCATGTCGCCACGTGTTTGGCCATCGCGCCGGATATAGGCGCCCAGGTCCAGGTTCTCGCGAACCGTCATCCGGGCGAAGATCCGGCGGCCCTCCGGGGCATGGCCAATGCCCTTGGGAACGATGTCTTCGGCCTGCAGCCGTGTGATGTCCTGGCCCCGCAGCCGTACCGCGCCGCCGCTCGCGGGGGTGAGCCCTGAGATCGCCCGCAGCGTCGTCGTCTTTCCCGCGCCGTTAGCGCCGATCAGGGTGACGATCTCCCCCTCGTCGACCTGCAGGCTCACGCCGCGCAACGCCTGGATACGTCCGTAGAAAACGTCGATCCCCTCGACTTCGAGAATGGCGCTCACGCGCTCTTGCCCAGGTAGGCTTCGATGACGCGGGGATCGCTCCGCACTTTCTGCGGTGGCCCCTCGGCGATCTTCTCGCCGTAATCGAGCACGACGATTCGCTCGGAGACCTCCATGACGACCTTCATGTCGTGCTCGATCAGGAATACGGTAATGCCGCGGCTGCGAATCTCCTGGATCAGAAGCATCAGCTCGGCTTTCTCCTGCGGATTGAATCCCGCGGCCGGCTCGTCGAGCATCAGCAGCTTCGGCTCGGTGGCCAGTGCCCGCGCGATCTCGAGCCGCCGCTGGAAGCCGTAGGCAAGGTTACGGGCGTACTGATCCGCGTAGCGTTCCAGCCCGACGAATCGCAGCAGCTCCATGGCCCGGTCGCGCACCCGGCGCTCCTCGCGGCGGGCAAACGGCGTGTGGAGCAGGGCGTCCCAGACCTGCGCGTGCATCCGTGCATGCTCGCCAACCATGACGTTTTCCAGGGCGGTCATGTAGGAGAACAGCCGGATGTTCTGGAACGTGCGAGCCACTCCCAGCGTGGTGACCGCGTGCGGCTTGAGCCCCAGGGGCATGGGCCCCAGGCCGAGGCCGCGCCGAACCGCGTCCGCCACCGTGTAGTAGGCGGCGAGGGGCGGTAGGTAGGTCCGCCAGAACTCGCGGACCGGATAGACCGATCTGCCGTTGAACAAGATCTGGCCCGAGGTCGGCTTGTACAGGCCAGCAACCAGGTTGAACACCGTTGTCTTGCCGGCGCCGTTGGGGCCGATCATGGCGAAGATCTCGCCCTCCTCGACGCTCAGGTCAACCTTGTTGACGGCGACCAGACCACCGAAACGCTTTGTCAGTCCTTTCAGCTCAAGGATGGGCATCGATTCCCTACGCCGAGCCGCCGAGGTCAGCGACCGCTTCATCGCTCGTACCAAGCTCGAGTTCGACTTTCCGTTGTGCGCTCGGGATCAGGCCCTGAGGTCGCAGCAGCATGATGCCGGCGAGGATGATCCCGAAGATCAGGTAGTTCGATCGCTGAACGTAACCGCTGATATCGAGCTTGTTGAGAAAGTCGATGTTGAGCGCCGCCGTGGCGCCCGTGATCCAACTTGGTAGCTGGATCAAGAGGTACGTCTGAATGAAGTAGATGAGAATCGCCCCGACGATGACCCCCCGAATATTGCCCATTCCACCTAGCACCACCATGACCAGGACCACCACGGAGACGGCCTGGAAGCTGAACGACTCCGGGACAACCAGGAAGAGCTTGGACGCGTAGTAGGTTCCGGCGAAGCCGCTAAACGATGCACCCAGGGCGAAGGCCAGCAGTTTGGTGGTCACGGTATTGATGCCCGTGGCCGCGGCCGCCACCTCGTCCTCGCGAATCGCCATCCACGCCCGACCCAGACGTGAATTCCGCAAGTTGTTGATGAGGAGCAGGGAAACGATGAGCACCGCAAGGATCAGGTAGTACCACGGAACGGGGTTGAAGCCAAAATTGCCGTTCCAGCTCAAGATTGGGGGCAGCTTGGGCTGGTCGATGCCAACGATGCCGTTCACGCCGCCGGTGAATGGCGTCGCGTTGCGAAACACGCGGGGCACGATCTCGCCGAAACCAAGGGTTACGATCGCCAGGTAATCCCCGCGCAGGCGGAGGGTGGGCGCTCCGAGGAGGACGCCGAAGAGCGCGGCAATGAGGGCCGAGGCGGGGAGCAGTATCCAGAACGAGACGTGAATGTTGAACTGGCCGGAGGCCAGGATGGCAAACGCGTACGAGCCGATGGCGAAGAATGCCGCGTAGCCGAGATCGAGCAGACCCGCATAGCCGACGACGATGTTCAATCCTAGAGCCAACAGGATCCAGTGGCCGGCATCGGCGGCCACGTTGACGTGCGATGAATCGGAATCGAGGATGGGAAAAAGGATGAGCGCGACTCCCAATAGAAGGTAGGGGACGTTGCGACCGCGGCCGAGGGCGCCGAGCCCCCGAACTTCAAAATCGCGCACCCGATCGATGATGCCCGCTTTGGCACGAGCCTTCGGGCGCTTCATTTTTCTGGTACCCGCATCCCCAAAAGTCCGGTCGGGCGGAACACCAGCGTCATGATCAGGATGCTGAAGACCACGACGTCGGACCATTGCTGGCCTCCCTGGAAGTAGCCGCTGACCAACGCGATGATCATGCCGATGACGAAGCCCCCGATCGAGGCGCCCACGACATTGCCGATACCGCCGAACACTGCCGCCGTGAATGCGACAAGGCCGGCACGGAATCCAACATCGAACGCGATGGTCTGGAAATAAAAGCCATAGATGATGCCGCCCGCAGCGGCGAGGGCCGATCCAATAAAGAAGGTAATGGCGATCGTTCGGTTGATGTTGATCCCCATCAGTCGGGCCGCGTCTCGATCCTGGGCCGTCGCGCGCATCGCGCGACCGATGCGGGTGCGCCGGATGAACTGACTGAGCCCCACCATCAAGGCGACGGCGATCAACACGATCAGGATGGCCCCGATGCCGACCGAGGCGAAGCCCAGGTTGACGCTACCCGACGGCAGGAGGTTCGGGTATGAGACCTGGTTGGGCCCCTTGATCAGGAAGAGGATGCCTTCCAACACGAACGAGATCCCCACGGCAGTGATCAACGGAGCCAGGCGCGGTGCGTTCCGAAGGGGCCGGTACGCGACGCGCTCGATGACGACGCCGAGCAGCCCATTCAAGCCCATGGCGACCGCGAAGACAAGGACCAGACCTGGCAGCAATAGGGCAGCTGGGGCGTGATCGAGGCCAATCAGGCCGATCAAGGTCAAACCGAAGAACCCGCCGACCGTGAAGATATCGCCGTGCGCAAAGTTGATCAGTTCGATAATGCCGTAGACCATCGTGTAACCCAGGGCGATGAGGGCGTAGATGGCGCCGTTGGTCAGCCCAAAGGTCAACTGCTCGACAAAGAACCGCATCCCTCCTCCCTGGCTACTGAGATCGGCTGCCCCACAGTGTAGCCAGCCCTGCCGCTGGCTTCAAGGAACGGGGCAGGGCGCCGGCCCTGCCCCTGTCTCGCTCGGAGAGTTAGGCGACGGTGACCTGGTCGACGAAGGTACCGCCGGTGTCGGTCGTCGAGTTCCACTTGTAGATCGTGATGATCTTCAAGGTCGTATCGCCGTTCGTGTCGAAGCTGGTGGTTCCGATGGCGCCCTTGAAGCCCTGCGTCTTGGCGACGTCGGCACGCACCTGGTCACGGGTCGGCATGCTGCCGCCCGCGTCGTCGATCGCCTTGCTGATCCCCTGAATGATGATGTTCGCGGCGTCGTAGGCCTGGGCGCTGTAGGCGCCAGGATCCGCGCTGTACTCCTTCTTGTAGGCCGCATTGAAGCTCGTCGCCGTCGGGAGCGTCAACGGATAAGGGCCCGCGACCGTGAAGTAGCTGCTCGCGGCGTTCGCACCCGCATCCTTGGCGAACTGGTTGCCCGAGATGCCGTCACCGGCGACGTACGGGACGTCGATGATGCCGGCCATCTGCTTGCGGATCTGTCCGCCCTTGGTGGCCGTGGTGCCGCCGAAGTAGATGACGTCCGCGCCGAGGGACTGCGCCCGGCTCAACAACGACTTGAAGTCCGTCGTCGAGGTCGGATCGAAGGCGCCCAGGTCCGTCGGGTTGAGCACGGTGCCGCCGTCCTTCGTGAATTGGGCGGCGAAGTTCTTCGCGATGCCGGCCCCGTACTGCTGCTGGTCGTTCAGGACGAAGACTTTCTTCTTGCCCAGCTTGTTATAGGCGTAGTCGGCGCCAGCCGGTCCCTGGATCAAGTCCGTCGTGCAGACGCGGAAGTAGTTGTTCTTTCCCGTCGCCGACCGGATCTTGGCGGCCTGGCCCTTGCAATGCCCGTCTGCCGGCTCCTGAGTTAGGCACTCGCTGGTGTTGGCCGGGCTGATCATGGCCAGGTTGGCGCTGTTCGCGATCGGAACTTCGCCCGCGGCGACACCGCTGTTGAAGGGTCCAACCATCGCGAGCAGGCTGCTGTCAGCCACGAACTGTGTCACATTCTTGGCGCCCTGGGCGACGTCGTGAACGCCGTTCACCGCATCATCGAGAGCGAACGGCGCTAGCGTAAAGCAGGCGTCGGTGTGGCTCGAGGCGCCGCAGACCTTCCCCGCCAGCTTGATCGCCAGCTTGGCGCCGTTCTGGGTCGGCTGGCCATCCGAAGCGTCAGCGCCGCTGACCGGCAGGTCGATGCCGATCTTGATGGTTCCCTTGATGGTCTGACTGGTTCCGCCTGACGTGCCGCAGGCCGCCAGCGCTACGCTCGCCACAGCAAGCGCGGCGAGCAATTTAGTCAATCTCATACGCGTCCTCCTTCCAAATGTGAATACATCCCGAATTCGCGGTGCCCGAAGGCGTAGCTCTTTATACAACCTTGCCCCAGCGCCTGCAACTAATACGGCCATCCTTCTAATACCTATTAATAATCGTGGGGCGTTTTGCACAAGCATCGAGTACGTCCCCCGTTGTGATGCCTGGCAAGTCGTACGCGGGCTTGACAACGCTTTTGACGCGCGCGTAGGGTATACGACGCATTCAGGAGGGCAAGCGTTGGCCGAATTCGCAGAGCGCATCAAACCCCGGGCCCAGTACGTCGATGAGGCAATCGAGCTGGCCCTGGCGAGCAAATGGACGGAAGCGGTCCAGGTCAATCGGGGCATCATGGACCGGTTCGGCCCGGATGAGGACACCCTCAACCGACTGGGCAAGTCATACACCGAACTCGGCCAGTTGGAGAACGCCATCGATGCCTACAAGAGCACCCTCAAGCTCAACCCCGTGAACCCGATCGCCGTCAAGAACCTGGCGAAGCTTCAGGCGCTCCGCGGCGGCCAGCCGGTTCCCACGTCGAAGGCGAAGGTAAATGTCGATGCCTTCATCGAAGAGACGGGCAAGACCTCCCTCACCGCGCTGCATATGCACGCTGAGGGTGACCCCTGCGCCAAGGTGTCGGGCGGCGACCCGGTCAAGCTGATCGTGGCCGGCGACACGATGAACGTGGAGACGTCGCGAGGCGTTTACCTTGGCCACCTCGAACACGTCCTTGGGCGCCGCCTCATCAAATTCCTCGAAGGCGGCAACCGCTACTCCGGGGTCGTCGCCTCCTGTGACCCCGGCGGTGTCAAGGTCATCGTCCGGGAGACGTACCAGGACCCAAAGTTTTTCGGGCGGCCGTCATTCCCAATCAAGAAGGTGGGACGTGACGAGTTCCGGCCCTACGCCAAGGAATCTCTGCTCAACCGGGCGGCCGATGCCGAGGAGACCGAGGAGGACGGCGAAGAACCAGCCGAGGAGCTCGACGGGATGCACACGGTCGAGTCTGCCGAGGACGAGGTCGAAGTCCCCGAGGCTGACGAGGATAGCCGCAAAGAAGACATTTATTAGGTTCAGCCCCGGCCGATCTGCCAGCGCGATTCGATCTCCAGTTTGCGCAGCACACTGCGCATCTGGCTCTTGACCGTATGGAGGCTGACATGCAGTTCGGCCGCGACCTGGGCATTGGTCCGCCCGTCGGCCGCTAACGCCGCGACCAGCCGCTCTCGAACCGTCAGTGGGTACAGGACCGAGTCCAGCGCAACGCGCGGTAGCTCAGCATCGGATGCCGCTGCCTCCATCACGCGTTCGTAAGCCTGGCGCACCTCCTGGCAGCGCCGCGCCGTGCGCGCGACGTCCTCCTTGAGGCCGCGCAACGTGACCTCCAGAGCCTCGAACGCGAGTACGCACTCAGCGCGATCCTCCAGACGATACGGTTGGGCCACGAGACGACGGTAGGGCGTTGCGCGGCGCCTGCCTACCTCCAGACGGCGGCAGAGAGTGCAGCCAAGCGGCGGGGGCCGATCGGCGGGTCGTTCTTAAACGCGCTACAACAGCTTTAGCCGGGACGCCGCCGCCACCGCTTCCGCCCGGTTGCGAACGTTCAGATGGAAGAGCAGGTTCTCCACGTAGCCCTTGACCGTGCTATCGCTCAAATGGAGGCGGTTAGCGATCATCGCGTTCGAGTACCCCTCGGCCACCAGGCTCAGCACCTCGCGCTCGCGTCGCGACAGCCGCACCGCGGGCTCGCCTCCCAGTGCCCCCGGTCTTGCGGTCTCCGGCGCGGCCGTCTCCGTCTCGCCCGCGAGCCGGAGCCGGAACGTCACCACGAGGCAGACCGCAATCATTGCCAGCAGCAGCACCGAGTTGACCAGTCCGCCGCCGTCGAAGAGCTGACCGAACAATGGCAGGCCGAAAACCTTGACCGTGAGGGCGGACACGACAAAAATCCCGATCGACAGGATCGCGCCGGCCGCCCCGAAGTAGAACACGGCCTCGATAAGCCCAATGACATAGGCGCCGAGTGGCTCGCTCCCCGCGACCTGGGTCGCATAGAGTCCGGGGAAGATGAAGCCGAACATGATGTCGATGATCGTGACCGTGAGCGCAATGCGTCGATCCCAGGCGGCCGGTGCCCGCGCCACCAGCGCCGTGACGCCCCCGTTGTAGATGGTGGCGGCGACCACCAGATAGAGCAGGAAAGTCCCGAGCTTCGGGGTCAGCATGCCGCCCGCTGCGACCAGCGCGATGGTGATCCAGCGCAGCACGATGCCGATGCGCAGATTGCGCCGGACCTGGCCGGCCGTCGGCGCGGGGAGTAGCTCTGAGAGGTTTACGGCCGACGCCGCGGCCCGTAGGACGCTCAAAGCAGGCCGTTCCGGATCGCGGCCGCCACGGCCTCCGCTCGGTTTCGCGCCTTCACCTGGGTCAGCAAGCGCTCCAAGCAGGCCTTGACCGCCCGCTGGCTGACCCCGAGGCGGGTGGCGATCGTCGCGTTGGAGCATCCTTCGGCGACCAGGCGCAGCACGTCCTGCTCGCGTCTGGAGAGCTGCGGCCGCGGCTGGACGGCGGGGCTCCAGACGATCCCATTGCGCCGAGCGTCGTCACCGGCAGAGCGTGCCAACACCTCGCTGACCCCGCCCAGGCAGGCCCCGATCAAGACCACGATCATGGTCGATGCGAAGACACCCATCGAGTCGAACGGGCCCCGCCCGAGGACCGCCGCAGTCGCCTGCGCGAGCACGATGCCGGTCACGAAGATGCCGGTGGAGAGAACGGCCCCGGCCGCGCCGAAGAAGGCCACTGCCTCGATCATTCCGGGCACATAGGCGGCCATCTGGTGGCCGCCGGGCACGACATTGTAGAGACCGATGAAGGTGAAGCAGAAGAGCTGGTCGATGACGGTCGTGACCAGGGCGACCCGGGGCAGGGACTCGTCCGTGGCGCGGACGGCGACCCCGGTGAGCAGGCCGTTGTAAATCACCGCGGCGAGGATCTCGGCCGCCAGCAGGTCCGGTGGCCGCGGGCCGAGCAGTCCCGCCAGGCCGGCGAACGCGAGCGCGATCCAGCGAAGAATCACCCCAAGGCGGATGAGCGCGCGCATCTGCCGGGCGGTTAGGCGCGGCGGGAGGTCCAAAAACGCGCCCGTCAGCCAGTGCACGGCCCCGTCCCTCCTGTAGTCCGCCCGTCGGGCATCGCCGACCCGCGAATTTAGTCTACGTCAGCGTTGGGCCGTCCGACTGAGCCATTGCGCGCCGAGCCCATTGAGGAGCCCGACCGCGACCGCCACCACGAGCACGCCGAAGCCAGTTTGCACCGCGAAGCTGGCGCCGCTCCGGCTGAACGTGTAGATGGCGAGCGGCCCGATCCCCAGCTGTCCGTTGCCCCAGTTCTGGGATGTGCCGACCACGTTGAGCAGGAAGGCGAGCGCGACTTCGATCACGAGGACGGTCAGGGCGCCGATGAGCGACGCTCGGAGAAACGTCACAGGTCACCTCCTTTGGCGGCTGCGAGCAGCCGGCCGTCCTGGGCCAGCACCGTGAGGGCGAGCAATTGCACGACAAACGGCAGGGCGGCGAAGGCGAGGGGGAGGCTGTGAATCGTGCTGGCGGCGGCCAGCCCCGCCATGCCAACGAGGCCGCAGATCAGCGGTCCGGACGCGTGCACCAAGCCCCGATCCGGGCCGGCGTGATGGACCACGGCCACCCGCCACCCGGATCGGATCAGGAAGCAACCGGCACCAGCGCGACGGGCCGCGACGGCGTGGCCGCACTCGTGTGCGATTACGGCAGCGACCAGCCCGACCGCCATGGCGGCAAGCGCTGGAGTGAGCGCCGGCGCGAAGAGGAGCGCAGGGAGCAGCAGTGTTCCGATGAGCGCGATCCAGAGCGGCGCCATCCGGATGCCCACCACGGATGCAATCTGCCGGAGCAAGGTGAGGGCTCCGCCGTCCGCCAGCGCATATCGTCGGACGCGCGCGGGTGGCCATCGATGCGCCACGACCAGGAACAGGCTCACTTGCAGCGCGCGGCGCAGGCGGGCCCGCCATCCACTCGGGCGCAGGTTGACTAGTTGCGCGCGGCTCAGCTGGAACGCGAACTCGGCGAGGTCGCGTTGGACCGTCTGCGGATTGACGTCGAAGCGGGCGGCCAGGGTCTGGGCCGCGTCCCGGATCGAGTATCCGGCCGCGAGCAACGCCATCCCCTCCATTCCCGAGCCGCGCAGGGGATACGCCTCGCCGAGGGCGAGGTCGTGGAGCGCATCGCCGTCGAAGCGAACGTCCGTGGGCAGCTCGAGTCGATCGGCGAGGTCTATCATGCTTCCCTCCACGGCGCACGGCTGCAGATCAGAGCGGTCAGCGCGAGGACGGCGACGAGCACCAGCGCTGGCGCCGCAACCAGGCGAGAGCGCTGCGCAAGGAACGTGGCGATCCCGAGCGAACCAAGGAAGAACAGGAGCTGCAGTCCGAGCACTCCCAGCTGGCGCGCGAACGCGTCATGCCGGAATGGCAGCAGGCGGCCGACCGCGGCCGGGATCGGAGCCGCCATCACCAGCGCGCCGAGCACGAAGGGATACGCATCGAGTGGCATCACGGCGAACACTGGTGACACGACGACCAGGCTGATGGCGCCGGTGATGACTCCGATGGCGATCCACCAGTGCAACCCCACTCGTGTTCCCGTGGGAGGGATCGATCGCCACAACCACCGGCCCTGCGCCAGGTCGGATGAGAGCGCCAGGGGTGTGCCTGCCGCGAACTGGACGAGCAGGATCGCCGCGAGTGGCGCCAGGGCAGCGGCCGATCGACCGGCCAGCAACGCGGTGGCCGTGATCATGCCGGCGCCGGACACCAGGCTCAGCAGTAACACCACCCGCACCCGTGAGTCGCGCAGCGCCGTCAGCGTGAGCCAGGTTCCCATGGCCAGCGGCAGCCGCCGAGAGATCCGACGGCTGCGGTTGCGGTCGGTGCCGGCGGCCGATCGTCCGGGCAGCGTGGCCGCGGCAGTCCAGGCGCCGGCCGCAAGCGCGCCCACGGCGATCACGCCCAGCAGGGAGGTGGCGATCGAGGGGACCTGGAGGGGCGCGACGGGAGCGTGAGGTGTCGAGCCCAGGCCGTGCGGTAGGAAGGCGACCAGCCACGACCATGCCGGCGCGCTGCTCAGCGGCGCGAGCGCGGCAGGGATTCCCAGGGCGAGCACCAGCGGGATGCTGCAGACCAGCACGCGAAGGGACGGACGGGCGCGAAGGATCTCCATGATGGTGGCGCCGGTGACGCAGGCGATCATCTGCGCCAGCAGTAGGAGCGCGGCCCAGGCTTCCGGCGCCGGGGCCTGGACGGTGCGGAACAGGCTCGTCCCGAAGTCGAAGACTGGGATTGCGAAGATGAGCCAGGCGATCGTCAGGGGGAAACCCGTAGTTCCCAGGTAGGCGGGGAGTGGCGCGATCGGAACGGTCCGGATCTGTTGATCGAGACCCTCGAAGCGCGGGGCGGCGGCCGCCAGTCCGAGGCCGATGAGGACGCCGCCCAGCAGCACGAGCGCCAGCACCGAGCTGAGCCCGGCCGGAAGGAACACGGCCATGATCGCCGCGCCGGAGCCGGCCTTGACCGCCAGCCACATCACGCCGACGACCGCCCCCACCGCAGCTGGGACGAGCAGGGGATTCGCTCGGGCGAGGCGGACCGCCGCGCGCGAGACCCGACGCCACTCGACGTCAGTCAGGAGGAGCGAGGACGTCATCGATTCCCTCCAGCACATGGGTCAGACCGGTGGCCTTCATGAATGCGTCGCGAAGATCGGTGGCGCCAAACGTGCGCCGCAACTCGGCGGGTGTGCCGGTAGCCTTGAGCCGGCCCTCGGCCAGCATGAATATGAGGTCGCAGGTTCGCTCGGCGAAGTAGATATCCTGGGTGGCGACCACCGCCGCGCAGCCATATCGCACCGTGCTGCGCAGCAGCGATTCCAGGACGACGACGGATTCGGGATCGAGGGCGCTGGTCGCCTCATCGAGCAAAAGCAGCGGGCGGACCAGCGCGATGGCGGCCACGATGGACACTTTGCGCCGAGTTCCGTGGGACAGCTTTGCCAGCAATCGGTTCGCGTGGGGCTGCAGGTCCATGACACCGAGCAGGTTGGTGGCTCGCGCGCCGTACTCCGGGTCCGCGCTCTGGAGCGCGGCGTAAAGATCGAGGTATTCCTGCACGGTCAGATGGTCGAACCCGGAGGGCGAATCGGGAGCGAAGGCGAAGCGTCGCTTGGCGTCGACCGGAGTCGCGCGCAGCGATACGCCCTGGATGCCGATGGAACCCGCGTCCGCCTCCAGGATGCCGGTGATCAGGCGAAGCGTTGTCGTCTTCCCGGAGCCGTTGGGACCGATCAGTCCGGCCACCGTCCCGGGCGGCACCGTCAGGTTGAGGTCATCGACTGCCAGTGTCGTCCCGTAGTGGAAGCTCAGGTGGTCCACCCGCAGCGCGAGGGGCGCAGACTCGGGGTCTGACGAGCTGTCTTTGAGGGGCATGGCGCCCATTGTCTGTGATCCTCCTTGCAAGTGCCGGGTGCCGGGCCGGCCGTACCCGGCACCCGAATGGTCAGGCGTTCCGTCGCGCAATCAGGCGTAGAACAGGCATTTGACCTGGAAACCGGGTGGCCACCATTGCCATCTGATGTCGGCGCTACCGCCCAGATAGCTGCAGTACGCGGCATAGGCAAGAGCGAGGGCGAATGTCACGCACAGGACGATGAACAGGATGCAGGGCCAGCATTCATTGGCGTCGGTCTGGCGCACACCCAGGTCGATCGTCGGGCGACGGTAGCCGGTGGTTGTCGGGGGGGCGAGGGCTAAGGCGATCGAAGGCACTTCTTCACCTCCTTGTCGAGTGGTGGGGGGCTAGCTAGCGCTCTCGACCGTAGCCCGATTTGTGGGCGCCGTCGTCGCTCACGCGAGCGAATGTCTGGTGATCCGCGCCGAGATTCACCCTCGAGAATGATTCAGCCGACGCGCCAGTAGAAGCCGGCTTTCCGGTTCAGCAGCTCGCGCTCGACGAGCGCACGCCTGAGCTGGCAGTAATCGGGCCAGAACTCGCGCAGGACGGCATCGACCTCCGCCTCCGCCAACCGTTTTCCCGGTGGAAACGCTCGCACCACCTCGGCCAGGACGAGCCGGCGTCGGCTTTCTCGGGCCGGCCACTGGACGATCCGGCCGTCCCTCCAGAACGGCCGCAGCTTGCGCATCTCCTCGGCGGCCGCATTCGGGCGGGCGGTGGCCACGCCCCATTGTAAAAACCAAAGCGTCCCATTCAGCGCGGGTAGACTGACGGCGATGTTGCTGGCGATCGACCTCGGGAACACGAACCTGGCGTTCGGGCTCTTCGAGGGGGACCAGCTGCGCCACGACTGGCGCCTCGCCACCCGGCGGGACAGCATGCCCGACGAGCTCGGCCTGCTGATGGTGCAGCTGATCCGGCAGGAGGGCATCGACCCGAAAAGCGTCGAGGCGGTGGTGGTGGCGAGCGTCGTTCCGCCCCTGAATAGCAGCCTGGTCCAGGCGATCGAGCGCTATTTTGGCAAGGAGCCGATGATGGTCGGCCCCGGGATCAAGACCGGGTTGAAAATCCACTATCGCGATCCCAAGGAGGTCGGCGCCGACCGCATCGTGGCTGCGATGGCCGCCTTCAAAAAGTACGGCGGCCCGCTGATCATCATCGATTTCGGCACGGCCACGACCTACGACGTCGTCTCGAAAGAAGGCGACTATCTCGGCGGTGCCATCTCACCGGGGATGGGAATCTCGGTCGACGCGCTGTACGAACGGGCGGCACGGCTGCAACGCGTTGAGCTCAAGGCGCCCGCCAACGTGATCGGCCGGACCACCGCCGAGAGCATGCAGGCCGGCATCATCTTCGGTTTCACGGCGCAGGTCGAAGGGATGGTGGCCCGCATCAAAAAGGAGCTGGGCGAGGACCCGCGCGTGATCGCCACGGGTGGGCTGGCCGGCCTGATCGCCGCCGAGACATCGGTCATTGAGCTCGTGGACCAGCGGCTGATGCTGGAGGGGCTCCGGTTGATCTACGACCTCAATGCCTGACGAGCTCACGCCACGCCCCAAAAGCTCCCCGCCGATCAGCGACCCGGCCGCCATCTTCATCGCTGCCGCGACGCTGTTCGCCATCTTCATCAACTCGCAGAACGTCGGCCCGATCCTGATGTTGGGTGTGATTGCGCTCCTCCTCGAGCTCCGGCTGCGCCCGAAAGACTGATAGGCTGGTAGCCCCGTGAACATCGGTCGGCATACCCTCCTCTCGCCTGTTTACGTCGCCCCCATGGCGGGTGTGACGGACGCGCCTTTCCGCAAGATCGCCCGCGAGTTCGGCGCCGGCATGGCCTGCACCGAGATGATCAGCAGCGAAGCGTTGGTCCGCCGCCACCGGGAGTCTTTCCGGCTCATGGACCTCGGCTGGGACCAGCGACCGGTTTCGGTTCAGCTGATGGGTGGCGACCCACAGGTGATGGCGGAGGCGGCCCGGATGGCGGAAGCGGCCGGGGCCGACATCGTCGACATCAACATGGGCTGCCCGGTGCCCAAAGTCGTCAAGACCTCGGGGGGCTCCTCTCTGCTGCGCGATCCCGATCGAGCGTGCCGCGTGGCCCAAGCCGTGGTCGGCGCCGTGTCCGTCCCGGTGACCGTCAAGATCCGCCTCGGCTGGGACTTCGCCACCCGCAACCATCTGGAAATGGCGACCCGGCTGCAGGCGACCGGAATCCAGGGGCTCGCCGTGCACGGCCGTACCCGGTCGCAGCGGTACGATCCGTCGGCCGATTGGGACGCGATCGCCGAGGTCAAAGCGGCCGTGACCATCCCGGTGGCCGGCAGCGGCGATCTGCGCAGCGCCGATGACGCCGCACGCCGCCAGCGCGAAAGCCGGGTCGATGCGGTGATGCTGGGCCGCGGCATCCTGGGCAACCTCTGGCTGGTTCGGCAAACGGTCGTCCGCCTGACCACCGGCGAGTCGATCCCACCGCTGTCCTGGCAGGAGCAGATCGAGCTGGTCCGCCGCCATTGCGACCTGGTGCTCGACTATTACGGGCCCGAACGAGGGCCACGCCTGCTCCGGAAGTTCATCGCCTGGGGGCTTCGGGGATTCAGGGGTGCGGCGCGGCTGCGCACCATGGTGCAATCCGTCACCAGCCCGACCGATGTTACGGTCGTACTTGACGCAGCGCTTACGATCGATCCGGGTCCTTTCTCGCTGGATGGCGAGATCGACGACGCCCCGGCCTCATGCGAAGCGGCCTGACCGGAACTTTTCCGGCCCGACCGCGTCATAGGGGTATGGAACGTGTACTGCTGCTGTTGGTCGCTCTCATGGTTGGGGGCTGTGGAGCCCAGGCGGCAGCACCGGGCCCGTCCGGCACCGTCTCCGGCACGAATGGCCCATTCCACGCCCAGGCCGCTCCAGCCTCGCTGCCGGCCGGCGGGACGGTTCACCTCACGCTGACCGTAACCGGGCCGATCGACTACGAGATCGGCTGCGTTCAGACGCTTCACATCTGGGCGGAGGATAGCCAGCACAAGACGGCGTGGGAGCAGCCGGTGCCCGCGATCATGTGCATGGCGTTCGGCCACAAGCAGCTCGCCGCCGGCGAGACCGCCGCCTTCAGCGCCGATTGGCCGACCTCGAGCCAGCTGGCGCCCGGTTCCTACACGCTCCACGGCCTCTTCAGGACCGTCCTGCCGATGGGTGCTGGAGCCCGGGTGCGCGAGAATTTGCCGCCGCTTTCGATTCAAATTCTGGGGTAGCGAACTCGCGGCGGGAATCCCGTATAATACGGCGGCTCTGGGAGGCGCTTCGCGACTCCGAGAAGGAAGAACTATGGATAACGACAAGGTTGTCTATCTCACCCAGGAAGGGTTGAACCGGCTCCAGGCGGAGTTGGAGGTGCTGCGCAACAAGCGCCGGCCCGAGGTCGCCGAGCGCATCCGGCAGGCCAAAGAGTTCGGCGACATCAATGAGAACGCCGAATACGACGACGCCAAGAACGAGCAGGGCTTCGTCGAGGGCCGCGTCCTCCTCCTGGAGAAGCTGGTCCGCAACGCCAGCATCATCGAGGGCAAGCACGTCAAAGGCATCGTCGAAGTCGGGTCAACCGTGAAGGTGCACGACGAATACGGCGACGAGGCCTTCACGATCGTCGGATCGGCCGAGGCTGAACCGAGCAAGGGCCGGATCTCCCTCGAGTCCCCCGTTGGCAAGGCCTTGCTCGGCAAGCATGTCGGCGACGACGTTTCGGTGGTCACTCCAGGCGGCTCGACCAAGATGCTGATCGTCGAGGTGCGCTAGCGGCCGACACCGCCGACCTCGTCGTGATCGGCGGGGGAATCATCGGTTGCGCCACGGCGTTCTTCGCGGAGCGCGCTGGCCTCAAGACCGTCGTCCTCGAAAAGCGCCCGGCACTGGCAACGCTGACCACGCCGGTGGCCACCGGCGCGTTTCGGCTGCAGTTCGACAACGTCGAAGAGGTCGAGCTGGTCCGGGAGAGCGTGGCATTCTTCGACGAGCTGCAGACGCGTGTCGATATCGGGCTTCGGCACCAGGGCTACCTCTTCGTTACGAGGACACCTGAAGGCGCGCACGCCCAGGCCGAGCTGGTGGCGGCGCAGCGTGGCTGGGGGCTGACGGACATCGAGCTGCTGGACGGCACAGAGGCGCGGCGGCGTTTTCCTTACCTGGCGCCGGACATCCTCAATGCCCGGTTCCGACCGGGTGATGGCTGGCTCGAGCCTCGCGTCCTCGCCCTTGAACTTGCCAGGGCGAGCGGCGCCCGAATCCGGACGGGCGTCACGGTGACCGGGTTCCGCATCCATGGCGACCGCCTGCGCGGCGTGACCACGACCGACGGAGACGTCGAGGCCGAAACCGTCGTAATCGCCGCAGGTCCCCTTTCGGGTCCGGTCGGCAAGCTCGCCGGCCTCGACCTGCTGCTCGCGACCGTGCGCCGACAGAAACTCATCCTGCCGGATGTGCCTGCGGTGCCCGCGGACGCGCCGATGACGATCGACTTCGAAACCGGGGCGCACTGGCGACCCGCCCGCACTGGAGCGCACGCGCTCTGGACGGCGCCGGCCCCCGCCGAGCCGCCGCTCGACGACGTACCGACGTCCGCGTCGTTTGCCTTCGGCCTTCTCGATCCAACCAGCGATCATGCGCTGGCGCGCATCGTCCCCTTCTGGAACGACGTGTGGGCGTCCTCTCGGCTGCAGTGGTGGCTGCAAGCCGGCCAGTACACCTACACGCCCGATCGACGGCCACTCCTGGGACCAACACGCATCCCGGGCCTCGCCGTCAACACCGGTTACAGCGGTCACGGCATCATGGGCAGCATCGGCGGCAGCCGTCGGGCCGTTGACGCAATCACCGGCAAGCTCCGGCCGGCCGACAATCCATTCCGTCCCGACCGACCAATGGAAAGCCGCGCCTTCGACGTGCTCTAGGCGGGTCAATCGCCACGACCCTTTAGACTTTCGCGGAATGGAAGGGGAGCGGACCGAGCAGGAGCTACAGCGCCGCCAGAAGCTGACGACGCTTCGCTCGCAGGGCATCGAGCCATACCAGAGCCGTTTCGACCGGACACACAGCTCGGCAGAGGCGCTCGCGCTGTTCGAGCAGGTCGAAAAATCGGGGGGAGCCGAAGCTCGTAGTGATCGTGTGGCCCTCGCCGGCCGGTTGGTCGCCATTCGGGTGATGGGGAAGGCCGCCTTCGCCCACATCCAGGACTACGCCGGACGAATCCAACTTCTCGCGAAGGTCGACAAGCTTGGAGAAGCCCCCTACAAGCGATTCACGGACCTCGACCTGGGGGACATCATCGGCGTGCACGGCACGCTGTTTCGAACCAAGCGGGGCGAGATCACCTGTGAGATCGACGATTTCGTGCTGCTGGCGAAGGCCCTACGGCCGCTGCCGGAGAAATATCACGGCTTAAAGGACAAGGAACTCCGCTACCGGCAGCGGTATCTGGACTTGATCGCCAACCCCGACGTGATGGAGGTTTTCCTCGCGCGCAGCCGGTTGGTGGAGGAGACACGCACGTTCCTGAAAGGGCGCGGCTTCGTCGAGGTGGAGACGCCGGTCCTGCAGGCTTTGGCCGGCGGCGCGGCGGCGCGACCCTTTCGCACCCATCACAACGCGCTGGACATGGACCTCTACCTGCGGATCGCCCTCGAGCTTTACCTCAAGCGATTGATCATCGGCGGCTTCGACCGTGTGTACGAGATCGGCCGCATCTTCCGCAACGAGGGGATGGATCAATGGCACAGCCCGGAATACACGATGCTCGAGCTGTACCAGGCATACACCGACGTCGAGGGCATGATGGAGCTCACCGAATCGCTGGCCATCCACCTCGTGGAGCGCGTAAAGGGCATGCCCACGATCCAGTACCAGGGCCAGGAGATCACCTTCAGCCGACCCTTCAAGCGCATCGAGATGGTGGAGGCGGTCAGCCAGGTGGTTGACGAGGACGTTCTGAAGGCCGACGTGCCGACGCTCCAGGGACTGATCAAGAAGTACAACATCGAGCCCAAGCCGGGGCTTGGCTGGGGCGGACTTACGGCCGAGCTCTTCGAAGAGCTGGTGCAAGAGACGCTGGTGCAACCGACCTTCGTCCTCGGTCACCCGGTCGAGGTCTCGCCGCTGGCGCGGCGACGCACTAGCGACCCGCGATTGACGGACCGGTTCGAGCTCTTCATCACCGGTGAAGAGATCGCGAATGCCTTCTCCGAGCTGAACGACCCGGATGACCAGCGCACCCGGTTCGTCGACCAGGCGCGCGCCCGAGCGGCCGGCGATGAGGAGACGCATCCCATGGACGAAGACTTCCTCACGGCGCTCGAGTACGGATTCCCGCCGACCGGTGGCATGGGACTCGGGGTAGACCGCCTGGCCGCGATCATCACAGATCAGCCGTCGGTCCGTGACGTCATCCTCTTCCCGCACCTGCGTGCCCGCCATGCTGAGCCTTAGCTTCATCCGCGAACACCCGGATCTCGTCCGGGAAGGGGCGCGCAAGAAAGGTGAGACGGCGCCGGTCGACGAGATCTTGAAGCTCGACGCCGAACGGCGGGAAACGCTGACGAAAGTCGAGCAGCTAAAAGCGGAGCAGAACAAACGATCGGCGGCGATGGCGAAGACGCGGGATCAGGCAGGCATCGACGCCATGCGCAGCCTCAAGGATGAGGTGAGGGCGCTCGAGCAAAAGCTGGCGCCGATCGATTCGCGGCTCAACGACTTGCTTCTCGAGGTGCCCAATCTTCCCGACCCCTCGGTCCCCGAGGGAAAGGATGCGTCCGCCAACCCGACGATCCGTGAGTGGGGTCTCGGCCGGGAATTTTCCTTTACGCCAAAGTCGCATTACGACCTCGGTATCAAGCTAGGCTTGTTCGACTTCGAGCGGGGGGTCAAAGTCGCGACCTCCCGTTTCTTGTTCCTGAAAGGCGCTGGTGCC
>Ga0209220_1000283_pt1 | contig 19775 bp, 17 predicted proteins | sample BlaSpr_A8_OM3_M3_FD_187984 | JGI IMG/M metagenome (GOLD analysis project Ga0209220, IMG submission 187984) | Forest soil microbial communities from Thunder Bay, Ontario, Canada - Black Spruce, Ontario site 2_A8_OM3_M3 (SPAdes) (version 2) | ecosystem: Environmental > Terrestrial > Soil > Boreal... | reverse complement strand
CACCAGTGCGGGCGGTGGCGCGAACCATCGGCTTGATGAGATCGACCAGGCGATTGCCCGCATCGATATCGACGCCCGAATCCGCGTAAGTGAGCCCGTTTCTGCGGTCGATCATGCCCGATTCCAGATGATGGCGGCTGGTTACGTCGGAATCCGCTCATGTGCAATGGCTCGCAAGCGGCCCGCGCATATACTATGTAGACAGGAACCGGTTCGGGCTGAAAAGGGCCGGATCTTTCGTAAAATCAGGCCGGTAGCCGGGAAGCGCCGTGTGAGTATTCCAAACATTATTACGCTGGGCCGCATCCTGCTGGTGCCGTTCATCGTCTGGGCGATTGCCTCCAGCCAGATGGAAATCGCATTCGCGATCTTCGTCGTCGCCGGCGTTAGCGATGCGGTCGACGGCTTTCTCGCCAAGCGGTTCAATATGGCGAGCGAATTGGGCGCGCTGCTCGATCCACTGGCCGACAAGGCGCTGCTGGTCTCGATCTACGTGGCGCTCGGAATCTGGGGCGCCGTACCGCGCTGGATCGTCATCCTCGTGGTCTCGCGCGACATCATGATCGTCACCGCCGTGATTGTGTCATGGCTGTTCGGCAAGCCGATCCCGATGAAGCCGCTGATGGTATCGAAGCTCAATACCGTGGCGCAGGTGGCATTCGCGGCATTGGTCCTTGCAGCCCTCGGCTTCGGCTTCAAGTCGACGCCCTATGACCTGATCCTGATGGGTTTTGTAACGATCTTTACATTGGTTTCCGTATCCTTCTATCTCGTGGAGTGGGTGCGGCACATGAGCACGATCGAGGCAGGCTAGGTTTCTGTTTTGACGCGTTTTCTTTACGCGAACCGGTGTCCACTTCGCTTGAAAACGCTATAGATCGTGCGCCGGCCGATCCCGGCAGGGAGACTTGCGTGGCAGCCCGCGTTCAACCTCGTCAGCTTGCATTTGCGCTGCCGCACGCAGAGAGCCTGACGCGCGACAATTTTCTGGAAGGGCCGGCCAACGCCGCCGGGCTGACGCTGGTCGACAGTTGGCCCGAATGGCCAAACCGCATCATGCTGCTGGTGGGACCGGAGGGTTCCGGCAAGAGCCATCTGGCTGCAATCTGGGCCGAGCAAGCCGGCGCGCGCTCGACATCGGCGCATGCCCTGACCCCTGCCGCGGTGCCGGGCGCGTTGGCGACCGGGGCGCTGGTCGTCGAAGACTTGAAGTCGTCAGACTTCGATGAGCGCGCGCTGTTTCACCTGCTGAATCTGGCGCGGGAGGATCAGGCGTCGGTTCTGATCACCGCACGCCAGCCGCCGTCCGCGTTTCAGGTTGAGCTGCGCGACCTGCGGTCGCGTCTGCGCGCGGTACCGACGGTGTCGTTGCTGCCGCCTGACGATCAGCTGTTTCGCGGGCTGATCGTCAAGTTTTGCACGGACCGACAACTGGCCATCGATGAGACCGTGGTGAGCTATCTCGCGACCAGGATCGAGCGGTCTTATGCCGCCGTGCGGCAGGCCGTCGAGCTGCTGGACACCGAAGCCTTGCGGCTGGGCCGGCCGGTTACCCGGGCGCTGGCGGCTGAATTGCTGCGCAATGCCTGATTCCGCCGCCTGTCCGCATCTTGACGGCGGGTGCGGCAGGAACATCAATGTCATTGAAACGACATCGCGCTAACACATGGTTTTGCGCCTCATTTGTCCATATGGTGCAACTGCCTACCCCTCGGGATGGATTAGACCTTTATGGAATCCGCGCAAGCTATTGTAATTAAAGAAAAAGAAGCGGATGCCGAGGCCGGTCCAGCGATTGCCACCAGCCCCGAACGCTTCATCAATCGCGAGCTTTCCTGGCTAAACTTCAATCGCCGGGTGCTGGAGGAATCGGTCAATCCCGGCCATCCCGCGCTTGAACGGGTGCGATTTCTGTCGATTTCCGCCAATAACCTTGATGAGTTCTTCATGGTCCGGGTCGCCGGCATCAAGGCCCAGGTCCGGGAGGGCATTGCCGAGCGCAGTCCTGACGGACTGACCCCCGCCGAGCAGCTTGTCCTCATCAACGAGACGGTTTCAAAACTTGCCAACGACCAGCAGGCGATCTGGCGCGATCTGCGCGGCATCCTGGCCGAGGTGGGGATCGTGCTCGTCGACGGCCGCGATGTCACCAAGATCGAGCGAAGCTGGATCGAGGATCACTTCCTCCACAATATTTTCCCGCTGCTGACGCCGCTGGCGATCGATCCGGCGCATCCCTTCCCGTTTATCCCGAGCCTCGGATTTACCGTCGCGCTGCATCTGGCACGGGTCTCCGACGGCAAGCCGATGAACGCTCTCATTCGCATGCCCGGCAGGATCGATCGTTTCATCCGCCTGCCCGCCGGCAAGGAAGGCACGGTGCGATTGATTACGCTGGAGCAGGCCACCGGCCTGTTCATCGGCCGGCTGTTCCCAGGCTATACCGTCAAGGGTCAGGGCGCTTTCCGCATCATCAGGGATTCCGAACTTGAAATCGAAGAAGAGGCGGAAGATCTGGTCCGCCTGTTCGAAACGGCGCTGAAGCGGCGGCGGCGGGGATCGGTGATCCGGCTCGAAATCGAAGCCAAGATGCCGGAAGAATTGCGTGCTTTCGTGCAGCGCGCGCTTTCCACCACCGATGACGAGGTCCTGCTGGTCGACGGCGTGCTGGCGATGAACGAGCTGTCGCAGCTGACCCGGCTCGACCGGCCCGACCTCGAATTCGTACCCTATGTACCGCGCCACCCCGAACGCGTGCGCGACCATGGCGGCGATATTTTCGCTGCGATCCGGCAGAAGGATCTGATCGTTCATCACCCCTATGAATCGTTCGACGTCGTGGTGCAGTTCCTGCAGCAGGCCGCCCGCGACCCCGATGTCGTCGCCATCAAGCAGACGCTCTATCGCACCTCGAACAACTCGCCGATCGTGCGCGCGCTCGCGGAAGCCGCCGAGGCCGGAAAGTCAGTGACGGCGCTGATCGAACTTAAGGCCCGTTTCGATGAGGAAGCCAACATCCGCTGGGCACGCGATCTCGAACGCGCCGGCGTGCAGGTGGTGTACGGATTTATCGAACTGAAAACCCACGCCAAGCTGTCGCTGATCGTGCGCCGCGAGGGCGGCAGCCTCACGACCTACGTCCACACCGGCACCGGCAACTATCATCCGGTGACCGCGCGCATCTACACCGATCTGTCCTACTTCACGTCGGATCCGATCATCGGACGCGACGCCGCGCGGGTCTTCAACTACATCACCGGCTATGCCGAACCGAGCGATATCGAGAAGATGGCGGTATCGCCGCTCACATTGCGCAAGCGCATGCTCGAACATATTCACGGCGAGACCGGCTATGCCCGTCACGGCAAGCCGGCCGCGATCTGGATGAAGATGAACTCGCTGGTCGATCCTGACATCATCGACGCCCTGTATGAAGCGTCGCAAGCCGGTGTGTCGATCGAGCTGGTGGTGCGCGGAATTTGCTGCCTGCGGCCCGGCATACCCGGACTTTCAGAGAACATCCGCGTCAAATCGATCATCGGCCGCTTCCTCGAACATGGCCGAATCTACTGCTTCGGGATGGGTCAGGGCCTGCCGAGTGCAAAAGCTGCTGTGTATATCTCGTCCGCCGACATGATGCCGCGCAACCTCGACCGTCGCGTCGAAATCCTCTGCCCGCTGCAAAATCCTACGGTGCATCAGCAGGTTCTCGAACAGATCATGGTGGCGAACCTCAAGGATACCGAGCAGAGCTGGCGGTTATTGCCCGATGGGTCGTCAACGCGTATGAAGGCCGCGAAGGGCGAGGAGCCATTCAACCTGCATAACTACTTCATGACGAATCCGAGTCTGTCTGGCCGTGGAAAGTCGCTTAAGGAATCTTCGCCTCGCCACCTCACGCGCCGTACCGAGCGTCAGCATTCGTCGTAGCGGATCTGTACGGTGAAGCGGCCGCGAAAACGCGCATCCAGCGTCGCGGTCATCGACATCGGATCGAATTCGGTGCGCCTCGTCGTCTATGAATCGATGGCGCGCAGCCTCATCACGCTTTTCAACGAGAAGGCATTGTGCGGCCTCGGCCGCGAGGTTCAGACCACCGGGCTGCTGGCGCCGGACGCCGTTGCCAAGGCTTTGACGTCGCTGCGGCGTTTTCGCGCGCTGTGCAAGGTGATGAAAGTCGGCCGCGTCCACGCGATCGCCACCGCCGCCTGCCGCGACGCCACCAACGGCGCCGACTTCATCGCCAAGGCGGAGCGCATCTGCGGTGTACCCATCGAAATCCTGTCGGGCCCGCGCGAAGCGAAATTATCCGCACTCGGCGTGGTGTCGGGCGTTCACAAGCCGGACGGTATCGTCGGCGATCTCGGCGGCGGTTCGCTGGAACTGATTGACGTGCGTGGCAACCGCGTCAGCCACGGCGTGACGCTCCCGCTCGGAAGTCTGGCACTCCAGGATTTATCGGATAAATCGCTCAAGCGCGCCGAGCGTATCGTGAGGACCGATCTTTCCGGCGTGACCCAGCTCAAGGCCGGCCGCGGCCGCGCCTTTTACGCGGTCGGAGGGACATGGCGAGCGCTGGCGCGCATTCACATCATCCAAAGCGGTTACCCGTTGCGGGTAATGCATGGCTATTCGATACCGGCGGCGGAGGCGCTCGATTTCGCGGGGCGCCTGCGCCGCCTCGCATCGGCGAACATGCTGGCCAACATCGAAGCGGTTGCCGATGCACGACGACCGCTATTGACCTATGCGGCCCTTGTTCTCGAATACATCATCCGCGTCGCCAAGCCGAAGACCATTGTGTTTTCGACCTTCGGGGTTCGCGAAGGCCTGCTTTACGAGATGCTGCCGCAGGCCGAGCGCTCCAAAGATGGTTTGCTTTGCGCCGCGCAGTCGCTGAACGAGCTATTGTCGCGATCCGCGCGCCATGCCCAGGAATTGATCGGGTGGACCGATCGTTTGGTGCGGGTCGTCAGGTTGCGCGAAACCGAAGAGGATCGCCGCCTGCGCCATGCCGCCTGCCTGCTGTCGGACATTGGATGGCGGGTGCATCCCGACCACCGCGGCGAGGAAACGCTCAATCTCATCACTAATGGAAATTTCGGCTCGATCAGTCATCAAGGCCGGGCGTTTGTCGCGCTGTCGGTGTTCTATCGCTATGCCGGCCTGAACGAACAAAACGAACCGCCGGCGATTATCCAGGAACTGGTGCCGCCAGCCATGATCGAGCGCGCCCGCGTGCTCGGCGCGGCGTTTCGCGTCGCCCATCTGATATCGGCGGCGCGGCCGGGCGTATTGCCGTCAACCCATTTTCGAAGCCGCGGCCGCAAGCTGATGCTGGTGTTCGAACACAAGATGGTCGATCTCGTCGCCGATCGCGTCGGCAGCCGCTTCAAACAACTGGCACGGCTGGTCGGCCGCTCCGGATCGATCGTGAGGCGCTAAATCGCCGTCTGAGACTCGAAGGCCGCTTGTTTACGGCCGCTCGATCGGTTGAGCAGCTTCGCCAGCGGACGGTGCAGAATGTTCGGTGGTCTGCAGTCTGCGCCTCCGCCAGATCGATCCTGCGACCAGCACGACGATAACCCCCAACACGGCGCAGACAATCTCGGCCACGTTAGCTCCGCCGGCAAAGCGCGGCGCCACGCCGAACAACGCCAGGAATGCGTCCAGCTTGACGCCGAGCGGGCCTGCGAAAAGAGCCTGCAACTTCGGATGTACAGCCGGATCGGTCGCAATGACATCACCCGCGATCCAGCCCAGCAAGGCTGCGCCCGCCCATACCAAGATCGGCAAACGATTGAGCAGCGCCATGATCAGCGCGGCGCCGGCAACGATCAGGGGAATGCTGATTGCTAGTCCGAGGATCAACAGCGGGACGCTGCCATTGGCGGCGGCGGCGACCGCGATCACGTTGTCGAGGCTCATCACGATATCCGCGACCACCACGATCTGCACCGCCGCCCACAAATGCGACGCGGATTCTACGCCTTCCTCATCCTCCTGTTCGGGGACCAGCAGTTTCGCGGCGATCACGAGCAGCGCCAGCCCGCCAACCAGCTTGAGGTACGGCAGTTCCATTAGCGTCGCGACAATGCCGGTGAAGATAATGCGCAGAATGATGGCGGCGCCGGCGCCAAGGATCATGCCCCAGAGCCGATGGCGCGGCTCCAGCCCACGACACGCCAGCGCGATCACCAGTGCGTTGTCGCCGGACAGCAGCACGTTGATCCAGATGATCTTGCCGACCGCGACCCAAAAAGCCGGCTGCGCCATCTCGCTATGAAACTGGCTGACAAAGTTTCCGATGGTTGCCGGATCGAAGATTTGCAGCAGCCAGTCCACAGTGCATTCCTCTCGGCCAGCCGGCCGTCCCGCGCGGCTATTGGGTGCCGCAGTCCGTACGAGTTAACCGACGATTTCGTTGCCCGAGAAAAACTGGGCGATTTCGATCGCCGCCGTCTCAGGCGCATCGGAACCGTGCACCGAGTTTTCGCCGATCGATTTTGCATGCAGCTTGCGGATCGTGCCATCGGCCGCCTTGGAAGGATCGGTCGCGCCCATGACGTCGCGGTGCTTGAGCACGGCGTTTTCGCCTTCGAGAACCTGGACCACCACCGGGCCGGAAATCATGAAATCCACCAGCTCGCCAAAAAACGGCCGCGCCTTGTGAACGGCGTAGAAGGTTTCGGCCTGGTCGCGGGTCATGCGAATGCGCTTTTGCGCAACGATGCGAAGTCCGGTCTTCTCGATCAGCGCGTTGATCGCGCCCGTGAGATTGCGCGCGGTCGCGTCGGGCTTGATAATCGAGAAGGTGCGTTCAATCGCCATGATTTGTCCTTGAAAACCGCTGGTGGGAGCTGCGGCGCTTATATCGGCGCGATCGGCGAACAGCAAGCGATCAGCCGAAATGCTTCCGATCGTCCCGGCCGGCAATCGACGCCCGGAATTACGACAATTTCATAAAGATGAACCCTGTCTGAAAACAACATCCCGGTTTCGTTCAGCTTCGCAAGCGTAGGCTCCAATCAACCGAACGCCTCGCAGCTTCAGGGGCCGTTGCCGGGGAGCAATTTCACCGATGGCGCCAAGCGCGCCGAACCTGAGGAGACGACCATGTTACGCAAACTCTCGCTTGTTGCAGTTGCCGCAGCTTCGCTTGCAGCGGCCGCGCTGGCGCCGACCTCCGCCTCCGCCTGGGGCGGTCACGGTTGGCATGGTGGCTGGCACGGTGGTGGATGGCACCACGGCTGGGGCGGTCCGCGCTTTTTCGTCGGTGGCCCGGCCTATTATGGCTACGGCGGCTGCTATGTGCGGCGATTGGTCCCGACGCCCTGGGGACCCCGCTGGCGGCTGGTGAATCGCTGCTATTGAGCCAAAATCGTCCAATCGCTGCCGTTAAAAGCCCCGGCGCAGTCGTGCCGGGGCTTTTTTCATCTGATTCGATCAAGCGGAACCGCCCGCTCTTTCATGCAATTTTTACTAGAAAGCCATGCAATCCGTCGCTAACGGGAAACAATTTCCATTGCAATGACTTGGTGCAGCATCACGTCATTGAAATGGACACAGAGCGGAACCCCGTCATGAACAGCCGAATCACCGACAACAGCGAAGGGATCGATCGCAAGACCAGCCGATCGATCTGCGACGCCGTGGGCGAACGGCTGCGGCAGAGCCTGCGTCCCGAAGCTTCGCGCCTCCCATCCCATCTCGAGCATCTGATGGATGAATTGCGCCGGCGGGACAGCGAGGACCACCGCAGGCTGCCGCACTAGCGGGCAATTTTTCGACATAGGTGGACTGCGCAGGCATTATTTCGTGCACAAACGGGGTTGCGTTTGGCGGCGGCTCCGGTGACAACCCCGCATGCTTTCAATCACCGAAATATCGGTCCGGATTGCCGGGCGGCTTCTGATCGATCATGGCTCCGCGCAGATCGTCCCAGGCGCACGCGTGGGCTTCGTCGGCCGCAACGGCGTCGGTAAATCGACGCTGTTTAACGCGATCCGCGGCGAATTGCCGACCGAAACCGGTACCATCACTATTCCTCCACGCTGGCGTGTCGGCAGTCTCGCGCAGGAAGCACCCGACGGCCCTGAAAGTCTCATCGAGGTGGTGCTGAAGGCCGATCTTGAGCGCGAAGCGCTGTTGCGCGAAGCAGAAATTGCGCACGATCCTACGCGTATCGCCGACATTCAAACGCGGCTGGTGGACATTGACGCGCATTCCGCCCCTGCCCGGGCGGCTGCGATCCTTAGCGGCCTCGGATTTTCGACCGCCGATCAAGCAAGATCCTGTTCGGAATTCTCCGGCGGCTGGCGTATGCGCGTCGCACTTGCAGCGACGCTGTTTTCGGCGCCCGATCTATTGCTGCTGGACGAGCCCACCAACTACCTCGATCTCGAAGGCACGCTGTGGCTCGAAGACCATCTCGCCAACTATCCGCGCACCGTGATCGTCATCAGCCATGATCGCGACCTGCTCGACACCTCGGTCGACCAGATCCTGCATCTCGATCGCGGCAAGTTGACGCTTTATAAGGGAACCTACTCTTCGTTCGAGGAACAGCGCGCCACGCGCGAAATGCTGGATGCCAAGCACGCCAAACGGCAGGCCGACGAGCGCAAGCGCCTGCAGGCCTTTGTCGATCGCTTCAAGGCCAAGGCCTCGAAAGCCCGCCAGGCCCAGTCCCGCGTCAAGATGCTGGAAAAGATGAAACCTGTCACCGCGCTGGTGACGCAGGATGTGCGCGAAATTTCTTTTCCGGTTCCCGAGAAGATGCTGTCGCCGCCCATCATCGCGGTCGATAATGTCTCGGTCGGCTACGATCCGAAAAGGCCCGTGCTCAACCGCGTTACCTTGCGCATCGACACCGACGACCGCATCGCTTTGCTCGGCTCCAACGGCAACGGCAAGTCAACGCTGGTCAAGCTGCTCGCCAACAAACTGCCGCCGTTCTCCGGTCATGTCACCCGCGCGGAGAAACTCTCGGTCGGATATTTCGCGCAGCACCAGGTCGATGAGCTCAATCTCGACGGTTCGCCCTACGATCACGTCCGCAAGCTGATGCCGGACGCCACCGAAACCAAGGTGCGTGGGCGCACCGGCGCGATCGGCTTCTCGGGCAAGGCTGGCGACACCTTGGTCAAGAGCCTGTCGGGCGGCGAAAAAGCGCGGCTGCTGCTTGGACTTGCGACCTTCTTCGGTCCCAACATGATCATTCTCGACGAGCCGACCAACCATCTGGACATCGACAGCCGTGCAGCGCTCGCCGAGGCGATCAATGAATTTCCCGGCGCGGTCATCATGGTTTCGCATGATCGCTATCTGATCGAAGCCTGCGCCGATCAATTATGGGTCGTCGCCGATCATGCCGTCACGACCTATGACGGCGACCTCGACGATTACCGGCGCATGGTGCTGTCAGCACGCGGCATGCGCACCAACTCGCGCGACCGCGGCGGCAACGAGCGCGGCGGCAACGGCCGCGACAAGCCTGCCCGCAGCAAGGCCGAAAAACGCGTACCGCTGAAGCAGAAGATTTCGGACGCCGAGGCCGAAATCGCGCGCATCAACGGTATTATCTCCAAGATCGATACCGCGCTCGCGCTGCCGGATTTGTTCAAACGCGACCCGAAGCAGGCTGCCCAGCTCAGCAAGGCCCGGGCCGGTGCAGCGAGCGCGTTGCAGCGGGCCGAGGAAGAATGGCTGGCGGTGAGTTCGCAATATGACGAAGCCGCCGGTTGAGCCAATTCAGGCGCAGGCGTGCACGGGAGCGATCACGTCGCTGCCGGCTTCTTCTTTGCTTTCGACTTTGCCGTCTTCGGCGGCGCCACCGGTTCCGTTCCACGCTCGATCGACGACAGGCGTCCCGACGTGAAGGTATAGATTCCGGCGCGTTGCCCCTGCGAATAGTTGATAACCGCCACCCGATCGCCGCGCGCATTGCTGGAGAGATTGACGCTTTGCGGTGCGCCGATGCCGCGCACGACATCGCATTCGGTATGACCGAGCGCGACCGTTCCCGTGGTCGAGGGGGCCGGCGCGGCAGCGGCGCCCTCGGTCAAGGCGTTGGCATCCGCAGGGCCGCCGGGAGCCGCCATTCCCGGGCAAAATCCCTCGGCGCTGACCAAATCCTCAGCCGTAACCGGCTTGTCGGGCGTGAGAGGCGGCGCATCGATCGAAATGTTTCGGATGAACAGCCTGCCGGGGCGCGAGAACCATTGCGCGTCTTTCGACAGAAGATCGGACGAGAAAATATCGGACGTGCTTGAGCAGCCCGCGACCAGAGGGCCAAGCAGAAGCAACGCCAGCAGTTGTTTTCGATGAGGGCTTTTGTCTCGCACGATGAACTAAATTCCCACCCCGTCGCGTAAGCACTTGTCCCAACATCACTTTGCGGCACCACCGTGGCTATGTGCAAGCGCGCGGGCCGAAACTTAAGATTATCATTAATTGCCGGATATCGCTATTCCCGCCGCCGCCACCGGCCGCGCTCGTCCGCCTGCCAATACGTGACCTCAAACCCCCGCGTCCTGCAATCGGTCCAGGCGCCCCGCGCAGCCGCGAGCGCATCGCCGTCGTCGCCGTTAAAAACCAGAACCATCCGGTCATAGGCGTCCGAGTCCGCCGGCAAGGCGGCATTGTCGATCAGGAACCTGACATTGGCCCGGTTCGGGTTGCCCTCTTCCACCATCAGCACGATCGGCTGGTCCTGCGCATCGCCGGCGCGCCAGGTGGCGTGCGGCAAAAATGAATCGTCGCGATAGGTCCACAAATGAGCATCGAGCGCATCAGCGCGCTCTTGCGATGTCGACTGCACGACCACCCGCCAGCCACGTTCCAGCGATTTTTCGAGCAAGGGCGGCAAAACGCTCTCGATCGACATGTTTTGCAGATGGTAGAACAGAACTTCCGTCATCCGGTTTCAGCTATTTCCTGGCTTCGTAATATTCCGCGACCAACCGCTCGAGCAGGCGAACGCCGTAGCCCGAACCCCAGCTTTGATTGATTTCGGATTTCGGCGCGCCCATCGCCGTTCCCGCGATATCGAGGTGCGCCCACGGCGTGTCGTCGACAAAGCGCTGCAGGAACTGCGCGGCAGTGATCGAGCCGCCATTGCGGGTGCCGGTGTTTTTCATGTCCGCGAACTGCGAGTCGATCTGCTTGTCGTATTCGGGGCCGAGCGGCATGCGCCAGACCCGTTCCCCCGTCGCAAGCCCGACCTTGGTCAGCCGTTCGGCCAATTCGTCGTTGTTGGAGAACAGCCCGGCATATTCGGTGCCGAGCGCCACCATGATCGCGCCGGTTAGCGTGGCGAGATCGACCATGAATTTAGGCTTGAACTTCTTCGCCACATACCAGAGCACGTCGGCCAGCACCAAACGGCCCTCGGCGTCAGTGTTGATGATCTCGATAGTCTGGCCCGACATCGACGTCACGATGTCGCCGGGGCGTTGCGCGTTGCCATCGGGCATGTTCTCGACAAGGCCGATGGCGCCGACCACATTGACCTTCGCCTTCCGCGCAGCCAGTGCATGCATCAATCCAACGACACAGGCAGCACCGCCCATGTCGCCCTTCATGTCCTCCATGCTTCCGGCACCCTTGATGGAAATGCCGCCGGTATCGAAACAGACGCCCTTGCCGATAAAGGCAACCGGCTGATCGCCGCGCTTGCCGCCATTCCAGCGCATGATCACGGTGCGGCCGGGCTGCGTCGAGCCCTGGGCGACGCCGAGCAGCGCACCCATTCCGAGTTTCGTCATCGCCTTGACGTCGAGAATCTCGACATCGACGCCGAGCTTGCGAAGCTGGCCGGCACGGCGCGCGAATTCCACCGGAAACAGGACGTTGGGTGGCTCGTTGACGAGGTCGCGCGCGGTGATGACGCCGTCGACGATGTGAGCGCCGGGAGAGAAGGCCTTTCGTGCGGCGGACACATCACCGACAGCAAGCGAAACCTCGGCCCGCAAGGCGGCATCCTCGCCGTCCTTCTTCCGGGTCTTGTAGCGGTCGAATTTATAGGCACGCAGCCGCAGGCCCGATGCGACCGCGGCCGCCTGATCGGGATTCATGGGTCCATCAGGCAATTCCGCAATGATCGTCACGGCATCATTCCCGGCGCGTAGTTTGCCGGCGGCCGCGCCGCCAAGCTTGAGAAAATCGTTGTCCTTGATGGCCGAGAGCTTGCCGGTGCCGACCACGATCAGGCGTGAGGCCTTCAGACCCTCCGGCTCCAGTATATCGAGCGTGGACCCGCTCTTTCCCTTGAACTGGTTGGTGTCGGCCGCGCGTTTGACCAGATTGGCCGCCGCGCCCAACATCTTGCGAGTCGCCGCGCCGAACTTCAACGTATCGTCGCAGAATGCCACCAGAATGCCGCGCGGCGCGGTGGAAAACGGGACGAAGCCGACCTTGACGGCGTCGGGCATAGGTAAATCCTCCAAAATCAGGGCTGTCGCTGGCCGGGAACCCGCCGGGCGGTGCTTGGAATGTTCTCTTCGGCTGCGATTTACTTCCGTCAAGAGCAGGGTCTCGGACACTATGACCTGTCAGCGGCTGCGCTGCCAAGCGTCGGCAGTGTCCCGAAGGCCACATCACACGAATTATTAACGATATCCCAAGGGTGCCATGGCGCAGCCATTTTGTTGACGGATCAAAGGGATGGTAGTGAGAGAGAGTGAGCCGGCTGGACGAATGGCGGCGCGACCAAAGGGGATCCTGAGTTCAGGATTGGTCGCCAGCCGCAGTCCAGTTCGCGGGGGCGGGGATCGTGCGGTAACGATGGGGTCGATCGACAAGTATATTTTTCGCACGACGCTCGCGTCGTTTGCGCTGGTTCTGGTCAGCCTGACAGGGGTGATCTGGATTACGCAGGCGTTGCGCGGCATCGACCTGATGACCAGCCAAGGTCAGACCATCGTCACCTTTCTCGGCATCACCAGCCTGGTAATTCCGGCGCTGGTTTGGATCATCTCGCCGATCGCGCTGATGATCGCGATCTCACACACGCTGAACAAGCTCGCGACCGATTCCGAGATCATCGTGATGAATGCGGCCGGCTTTTCGCCGTTCCGGCTGTTCCGTCCGTTTTTCTATGCCACCTGCGTGGTGGCGATCATGGTTGCTTTTATCGCCGCTTATCTTGCCCCCGACGGCATGCGCCGTATCAAGCAATGGGACGCCGAAATCACGGCGGACGTGCTCGCCAACATCCTGCAGCCGGGACGCTTCGCCCAGCTCGATCAGAACCTCACCATCCGGATTCGAGAGCGGCAACCGGGCGGACTATTGGTCGGCATCTTTGTCGACGACCGCCGCGATCCGAAGGAACGCGTCAGCATCATCGCCGACCATGGAACTGTCGTGAAAAACGGAGGCGGTTCGTTTCTGATCCTCGAGGACGGCAATCTCCAACGCTTCGAAGCCGGCAGCCGCGATCCGGCGCTGGTGGCGTTCGGCCGTTACGCGTTCGACATGTCGAAATTTTCGAATCAGGGCCGCGACGTCACGCTGGGAATTCGCGAGCGCTACCTCTGGGAATTGCTCTCGCCATCACCGGACGATCCGGTCTATCAGCAGTTACCCGGACAGTTTCGCGCCGAGATGCATGACCGCCTGATGTCGCCAATCTATCCCTTTGCGTTCGCTGCGCTGACCTTTGCGTTTCTCGGCGCGCCGCGCACGACGCGTCAGAGCCGCAACTTTTCGATCGGCGGCTCCATCCTTGCCGTGTTCGGGCTGCGCATGGCGGGATTCGCGTGCTCCGTGATGGCGGTAAATTCGCCGCTCGCCGCGGTCGTCCAATACCTGATGCTGGCGGTGGCCATCGGCGCAAGCCTCTGGATCATCATCGGGGGCGTCGTGGTCGAACCGCCGGCTGCGCTGATGGAAGCGATCAACAAATCGAACGCGCGTCTTTTGCGGCTTTTCGGGCGGCCCGCCACAGCATGAGCATGATGACCAACACGCTTGGGCGATATTTTGCCGGCCGCTTTGTGGTCTCGGCGGTCGGCGTGTTTGCCAGCATCTTCGTGCTTCTGATGCTGGTCGATTACATCGAAATGGTCAGGAAGACGTCGGGGCTGGCTTCGGCGTCCGCCATCACGGTCGCAGAGACATCGCTGTTCCGCGTGCCGCAATTGCTCGAAAAGATGATGCCGTTCTGCATCCTGATCGGGGCGATGACCTGCTATCTGGCGCTGTCGCGGCGCCTCGAGCTCGTGGTCGCGCGTGCCGCCGGAGTTTCTGCATGGCAGTTCATCGCGCCGGCGCTGGCAAGCGCGGTGGTGCTCGGAATCCTGGCAACGACCGCCTACAATCCGATGTCCGCCAACTTGCGCGAGCTCTCCAAGCGGATGGAGGCGGAGCTTTTCGGCTCCGCGCCCGGCGGCGGGATCCAGGACGCCTCCGGCTTCTGGATCAATCAGGTGAACAGTGATGGCCAGGTCATTATCAACGCGGCCCGCAGCGAACAGCAGGGTGTGCGGCTGACCGGACTGACGTTGTTCAGATTCGATACCGACTACCAGTTCAAGGAGCGAATCGAAGCGCGCGAGGCCACGCTTGAGGAAGGACGCTGGCTGTTCAAATCCGTGCGCCGATACTCCCTCGACGGACCTCCGGTTGACCAGGACAGCTTCTTTCTCACGACCAGCCTGACACCGACTCAGGTCCGCAACAGTTTCTCCACCCCGGAGACTGTGTCTTTTTGGCAACTCCCGAGCTATATCCGCTCTTCGGAGAGCTCCGGATTCGCGACCGCCGGGTACCGGCTGCAGTACCACAAGCTCATCGCACAACCGTTTTTGCTGGCCGCAATGGTCATGCTGGCGGCCGCCGTCAGTTTGCGGTTCTTCCGTTTCGGCGGCGTGCAGAAGATGGTTTTGAGTGGCGTGGGAGCAGGCTTTCTGCTCTACGTTCTGTCGAAAGTAACCGAGGATTTGAGCAAGGCTGAGTTGATGCATCCGATCGCTTCGGCGTGGCTGCCTGTGTTCGTAGGCGGCCTCACCGGCTTTTTGGCCTTGCTGTACCAGGAGGACGGGTAGTGGCTATTGTCGCCGCCCGGCAAGGAATGTCGCCTGCGTTCGGGCGGCGCACCCCCGTGCGCCGTTATCGTGCTCGCTTGACCGCCGTCAGCCTATCCGTTCTGGCCCTTGTTTTCGGGCTCGTCGGTGCCGGCGGGCTAGGTATTGCCTTGTCGACCCCGGCCTCAGCGCAAAGTTTTACCTACAATCCCAGACCTCCTCGGCCGGCACCGCCCCGTGCCGCCAACGACGGACAAATGCTCGTCCAGGCGGTCGAGGTCGACTACGACTACAACAATTCGCGGGTGTCGGCGGTCGGCAACGTGCAGATGTTTTACAACGGAACCAGCGTCGAGGCCGACAAGGTCATCTACGATCAGAAGACCAAGCGGCTTCATGCCGAAGGCAACATCCGCATGACCGATGCGGAAGGCAAAATCACATACGCCAATATCATGGATTTGAGCGACGACTACCGCGACGGGTTCGTCGATTCGCTGCGCGTCGACACCGCCGACGCGACGCGAATGGCTGCGACGCGCGCGGACCGCTCAAGCGGCAACTACACCGTCTTCGAAAACGGTGTTTATACCGCCTGCGCACCCTGCAAGGACGATCCGAAGAAGCCGCCGCTATGGCAGGTCAAGGGCGCGCGCATTATTCACGACCAGACCGAAAAGATGCTCTATTTCGAGAACGCGCAGCTGGAATTCTTCGGCGTTCCGATGGCGTATCTGCCGTATTTCTCGACGCCCGATCCGACTGTGAAGCGCAAGACCGGGTTCCTGATGCCGGGTTTCTCCTCGGTTTCGACCTACGGGTACGCGATTGAAACCCCGTTCTACTGGGCAATCGCTCCCGATTACGATGCGACCTTCAACCCGCGCTTCACCACCAGGCAGGGCGTGCTGTTCCAGGGCGAATTCCGTCAGCGCCTGCTGAACGGATCGTATCAAATCCGCGCCTACGGCATCGACCAGCTTGACCCTGGAGCCTTTGCCGGTCAGCCCGGAGACCGTCAGTTCCGCGGCGGCGTCGAAACCAAGGGTCAGTTCGCGCTGAACGATAAATGGGTGTGGGGCTGGGACGGCGTCCTGCTCTCGGACTACTACTTCATGTCCGACTACCGGCTGTCCCAATACAAGGATCCGCTGAACTCATTCCTGAGCCTGCCGACTGAAGCCATCTCCCAGCTTTATCTGACCGGCGTCGGCAATCGCAGCTACTTCGACGCGCGGACGATCTACTATCTCAGCTTCTCGGGTTTCCAGGAAAAGGTTCCCGTCATTCACCCGGTGGTCGACTATTCGAACGTGATCAACCACTCGATTTTTGGTGGCGAAGTTAGCTACAAGACGAATTTCACAAGCCTCACGCGGGAAACCGCGGCCTTCGACCCGATCACGACCGTGGCGAACACCAACGGCCTGTGTACGACGGCGTCCGCCGATCCGCTGGCGCGGATGCCGACGCAATGCCTGCTTCGCGGCATGCCGGGCACTTACACGCGGTTGACGGGTGAGGCGCAATGGCGGCGCTCATTCACCGATTCCGCGGGCGAAATCTGGACGCCATTTGCGATCGTCCGCGCCGACGCGATCGATGCCTCGATCTCGAACCAGCCGGGCGTCTCGAACTTCCTTCCCGTAGGCGACACGCAAGCCCTGCGGGTGATGCCCACGGTCGGCCTTGAATACCGCTATCCCTTCATCAATGTTCAGCCCTGGGGCACCACGACGATCGAGCCGATCGCACAGGTCATCATTCGTCCCAATGAAACCTATGCAGGCAAGCTTCCCAACGAGGACGCCCAGAGCCTGGTGTTCGACACCAGCAATTTGTTCAGCGTCGACAAATTTTCAGGCTATGACCGCGTTGAAGGCGGCGGCCGTGCGAATGTCGGCGTGCAGGCGACAACGCAATTCGACCGCGGCGGCTCCGTCAAATTCATGTTCGGGCAATCCTATCAGTTGTTCGGATTGAATTCCTTCGCGGTCGGCGATGTAACCAATACCGCCGTAGATTCCGGTCTGGCGACTCCGAAATCGGACTACGTCACCAGCATCAACTATTCGCCGAACAGAACCTATACATTCAGCACGCGCGCGCGCCTCGACCAGGCGACCGGAAGCCTGCAGCGCTTCGAAGCCGAAGGCCGCGCCAATTTCGACCGCTGGTCGTTCAGCCTGATGTACGGCGACTATGCTCCTCAGCCGGAGCTAGGGTATCTGACTCGCCGTGAAGGATTGCTGGGCAGCGGATCGATCAAAGTGGCAGCGAACTGGGTGGTGACGGGAGCTGCCCGATGGGATCTCGTAGCGAACCAGATCAACCAATATGTCATCGGCGCCGGGTATGTGGACGACTGCTTCGTGCTGGCGGCCAATTATGTCACGTCCTACACCTACTCCGCCGGCACCACGCCGCCCGTGCTCAGTCATGCTTTTATGCTGCAGATCGGCTTGCGGACCCTTGCCACCACGTCGTCGACAGCCGGCGGTGGGATTGTCCAATAGAACCGGTGCCGGCACGCTGCCGGAGGACGGATCCCCGGCGCGGCGCGGCTCCAATTCGAATCGGTTGATATAGCGAATATGACCATGACGACCACATTCTCGCACCGCCTTACGCCGCTGATCCTGGGTTGTGCCGCCGCGCTGGGCTTGATGGCTTGCGGTTCGCCGCTGCATGCGCAAACCGTGGCCGTCATGGTCAACGGCGAACCCATCACCAACTACGATATCGATCAGCGCAGCAAGCTGACCTTACTGTCGACTCACAAGCCTGCCGACCGGCAGCAAGTGATCAACGAACTGATCGATGAAAAATTGAAGGTCAAGGAAGGCAAGAAATTCGGCGTCGACCCGACCGCTTCCGACGTCGATCAGTCTTACGTGGCGATGAGTTCGCGGATGCGGACCACGCCGGAGCAACTGACAAAATCTCTCGAAAGTCAGGGCATTCGGCCCGACACGCTGAAGGCCCGCATGAAAGCCGAAATGGTTTGGACCAGCCTGGTGCGCGGACGCTACAAAGAGAGCCTCCAGGTCGGCGAGAAGGACGTCGCCGCCGCCGTCCAGGTCAACGGCGGCGATGAGAAGCAGGAGGCCGACGCCTTCGAATACAAAATGCAGCCGATCGTCCTGATCGTCCCGCGAGGATCTGCACCCGCCGCCGTCGAGGCAAGGCACAAGGAGGCCGAAGCCCTGCGCAGCCGCGTGCAAACCTGCGATGAGGCGAACGCTTTCTTCAAGTCCATGCAAAATGCCGCGATACGCGAGGCGGTGACCAAGACCTCGGCCGACATACCCCCTGTTCTTCGTGAAGTGCTCGACAAAACCCCGATCGGTCATTTGACCCCGCCCGAGGTGACGAAACAGGGCGTGGAGATGGTTGCGTTGTGCGGAAGGAAGCCGACCACCGTCGACACGCCGAAAAAGAAGGAAATCCGGGACAAGATGTATGCCGAGAAGTACGAGGCGAAGTCGAAATCGTACCTGCAGGAAGTCCGCAAAGCCGCGATGATCGAATATCGTTGACGCATGGCAAAGCCCCTCGCGCTGACCTCAGGCGAACCCGCGGGTATCGGGCCGGATATCACCATCAAAGCGTGGCTGCGCCGGAATGAGCTGAAACTTCCGGCATTCTACCTGCTCGGCGATCGCGACTTTCTCGCTCACCGGGCCAAGGTTCTCGGGCTTAACGTCAGGCTCGCCGACGTTCGCGCCGAGGACGCACTCGGGACATTTGCGGACGCGTTGCCGGTCGTGGCCACCGGCCATGCCGCGACTGCGCAGCCTGGCCGGCCGGACCATACCAGTGCGGACGCCGCTATGGCCTCGATTCGCCAGGCGGTCGGCGACGTCGTCACCGGGCGGGCCAGTGCGGTTGTCACCAATCCGATTGCCAAGAGCGTCCTCTATCGCGCCGGATTTCGGCATCCCGGTCATACCGAATTTCTCGCCGAACTCGCGGCGACCGGAGGCCATGCGCCACAACCCGTCATGATGCTGTGGTCCCCTGCCCTCGTCGTCGTGCCGGTGACAATCCATCTTTCGCTGCGTGACGCGATCTCGCAGTTGTCGAGTGACTTGATTGTCACCACAGCCCGCATCGTGGTCGCGGATTTGAAAGCCCGCTTCGGGATCGCCCATCCGCGCCTTGCGATATCCGGCCTCAATCCCCACGCCGGCGAAGAAGGCTCGCTCGGCACCGAGGACCAGACCATCGTGGCGCCCGCGATCGAAATCCTGCGCGGCGACGGCATCGAGATCAGGGGGCCGCTGCCGGCGGACACCATGTTCCACGACGACGCACGCAAAACCTACGACTGCGCGATCTGCATGTATCACGATCAGGCGCTGATCCCGGTCAAGACGCTGGCCTTCGACGACGCCGTCAACGTCACGCTGGGATTGCCGTTCATTCGCACATCGCCGGACCATGGCACGGCCTTCGACATTGCCGGTACCGGCCGCGCCAATCCGTCCAGCCTGATCGCGGCATTGCGGCTGGCCGCGCGCATGGCGGCGACGCAGCCGGCATGAGCGCGATCGACGACCTTCCGCCGCTTCGCGAGGTCATTCGCCAGCATGCCCTGTCGGCCCGTAAATCGCTTGGCCAGAATTTTCTGCTCGACCTCAACCTCACCGCGCGGATCGCGCGCGCCGCGGGGCCCCTGGAAGACGCTACGATCATCGAGATCGGCCCCGGTCCCGGCGGGCTGACGCGGGCGCTGCTGGCGTT
>Ga0209220_1000282_pt1 | contig 19796 bp, 18 predicted proteins | sample BlaSpr_A8_OM3_M3_FD_187984 | JGI IMG/M metagenome (GOLD analysis project Ga0209220, IMG submission 187984) | Forest soil microbial communities from Thunder Bay, Ontario, Canada - Black Spruce, Ontario site 2_A8_OM3_M3 (SPAdes) (version 2) | ecosystem: Environmental > Terrestrial > Soil > Boreal... | reverse complement strand
GCGTTGAAGTCGCAGTAGCCGCACTTGTGCTTGCAGAAAGGAAGGTGCACGTACAGGTGCCGGAACGCGTGCAGCTCGTTCACGCCTTGATGTCCGCGATCGACTCGAGCGGCTCCGTCGCCGCCCCCATCAGACGCGCGTCGCCGCGTGCCTTGCCAATGTCGTAGCCGGCGAGAAATCCCCGCACGGCATAGCCGGCGGAATGCGAGCCGGCGTCGTGCCACGCCTCGATCGCGCGCCAGAAGACCCCGATCGCTTCGTCCCAGCGCCCAAGCGCGTTCAGCGTGACCGTGCGCCATGCGTACAGATGAAGCGCCGGATACGGCGCCTGGCCCGGCAGCAGCCGCGTCACCATCTGCGCCGAATCCTTGTCCGCGGTCTCGAGGTCACCCATGAGGTATGACATCCAGGCGAGCATCGAATGCGCGTCGAGGCGCTCGTACAACCCGAGCTTGTCCTCGAACGCGATTCGCTTGTCCGCCGTCGCCCGCGCGCGTGCCCAATCATTGGTCGCCGTCGAAAGCCCGCCGATCGCGTCGAGGACCACGCTCATCAGCTCGGGTTCGTCGAGCTCGGTGGCGATCTCCATCGCCCGCTCCGCGCTCCGCTCGGCACGCTCCAGCTCCTCGGCGGTGGGCTCGTGGATGCCCTGGATCCAGAAGGGGAAGAATGCGTCCGCGGCGAGAAAGCGCCCGATCGAGTGCTTGTCGTTTGCCTGGTGCAGCAGTCGCTCGCCGCGCTCCCGAAGATCGGCCATCCATTGCTCTGTCGGGCGGTCGCCGATCGATCCCGCCCATCGCGTCGACACCATCAGCATCCCCGCGAGCGCGCGCACCTGGTCGTCGACCGGCGCGCCCGAGGCCTCGTACTGCTCGAGCGCGAGCCGGTATTCCTCAAGGCCCGAATCGCCGGCGGTCAGGTCGCCGATGCGCTCGTGCAGCCGCGGCAGCAGCTTCGGCTCGACGAAATCAAAGGAGGCGCGGATGTGTCTCACGGCCTCAGGCGTCGCGGCCGCGGCGACCGCAACTTCCGCCGCCCTCAGCAACCACTTCGCGGCCTGCTCGCGCGTCTTGCGTGTCTCTTCGGAGTCCGGCTCGAGGGCCGTGTAGAGGATCGCCGCCTCGCGGTAGTGGAAGGCCAGGATCTCGGCCAGCGCCACCTCCCGCCCGCCGGCGGTCGATTCGCCCCACCTCGCCGCCTGCGCGTGCAGGCGCGCCCGCTCAGAGCGCGGGAGCGTGCCGTAGGCGACCTCCTGGATCAGGATGTGCCTGAAGTTGTAGCGGTCGCCGTCCACGCGCCGGATGAGGTCGCGGTCGGCGAGGTTCTCGCACAGCTCCTGGACGTGCTGGTCGAGGCCAGGTTCCAGCGCCTCCACCCCACCGACCCTGAAGGCGCGACCGAAGACGCTGCCCAGCTGCAGGACTCGACGTTCGCGCGCCGGCAGCAGGTCGAGGCGCGCCAGGACCGTCGCCTGCACCGTGTCCGGCAGCTTCTCCAGCGAGCCGTGCTCGAGGTACGAGCGGACGAGCTCGCCCGCATAGAAGGGATTACCCTCGGAGCGTTCGGACACGAGCTTGATGAGGTCCGGCTGGTCGGTGTCGAGCAGGTGGCGGACGAGATTGGCGATGGCCGTTGGCGCGAGTGGCTCGAGCGCCAGCGCCAGGTGGTTCAGCCGCCCGCCGCCCCAGTTGGGCCGCCGGTCGAGAAGCTCGGGACGCGCCAGCACGATCATCAGCACCGCCGCCTCGCCGCGGGGCTGCATGACGAATTCCGCCAGGTCGAGGAGGCTGTCGCTCGACCAGTGCAGGTCCTCGAAGACGATGACCAGCGGATTGCTCCGCGCGGCGGCCTCCAGAGCTGAGCGCCAGGCCGCGAAGAGCAGGTCCTTGTCGACGCCCTCGGGGCTCGCAGCGCCGATCGTCGCCGCCAGCATCCGCGCGTCGCGCTCCGGGTTCTCGACGCCCACGTCGCGCAGCCATCTGTCGATCGCCTCGCGCAGCATCGCGGGCGGCGTGTCCTCGGTGGTGCCCGTCAGCGTGAAGACCACCTGCCGCATGGGCCAGTACGTGAGCTGCTGACCGTATGGCAGACATTGAGCTGTGGCGACGGTCGCGTTCGGCGCGAGGCTGGGCAGCCAGTCGAGGAACTCCTCGACCAGGCGTGTCTTACCCGTGCCGGCGGGCGCGATCACGCTGACCATCGACGGCCGCCGCTCGGTGACCGCTCGCCGGGCGACGAGCTGGAGCTGCGCAAAGTCGGTCTCGCGACCGATCAACGGAGCGACGTTGTGGTGCCAGTGGGCCTTCGGGCTGCGCGGACCGATCACCAGGCGCGCGCCGACAGGCGCCGATTTGCCGCGCGCCTCGATCTCCAGCTCGTCGCCGAACTCGAAGTTCACCGCGGCGCGGACCGTGCGGTCGCTGACAAGGATCGCCCACGGCTCGGCTGCCTGCTGCAGACGCGCGGCGACGTTCGTCGCATCGCCCGTGATCAGAAAGTCGCCAGCGGACTGGTCGCGGCTCGCCACCACCTCGCCGGTGCTGAGGCCGAAGCGGATCGCGATCCGCCCGCCGAGCTGGGGGTCGGCCCGGATGCGGTCGCGCATCGCAATCGCGGCTGCGACGGCTCGGTCCGGATCGTCGCCGTGCGCGGTCGGGAGCCCGAAAACGGCCATCACCGCATCGCCGATGAACTTCTCGACCGTGCCGCCGTGCTGCTCGACAGACTCGCGCGCGATCGCGTAATAGCGCGCGAGGATGCGGCGCATCTCCTCGGGGTCGAGCTGTTCGCCGAGTGCCGTCGAGCCCGCCATGTCGGCAAAAAGCACGGTCACGATGCGTCGTTCTTCGGTCGAGACGGCCACGGGCAGCTAGCCTACCAACCCCGCTTCGTAGGCCAGGATCACAGCCTGGACCCGATCTCTGAGATCGAGCTTGTCCAGCATGTGGGCGACGTGAGTCTTGACCGTCGTCTCGCTGACGTGGAGGCGCTGCGCGATTTCTGCATTGGTGAGCCCGCGCGCCACCTCGCGCAGAACTTCCAGCTCGCGCTCTGTCAGGGAGCCCAGCTGTTTGGGCTTTCCGGGCGCCGGCTGCGGGCGCTTGGCGAACTCCTCGATCAGCTTCCGCGTCACCGACGGCGCCAGCAGCGCATCGCCCTCGGCTACGACGCGGATGGCCCGCAGGAGGTCTTCAGGCGGGGAGGCCTTCAGCAGGAACGCGGACGCACCGGCAGCCAGTGCATCGAACACGTACTCGTCGAGCTCGAAGGTCGTGAGGATGACGACCCGCGCGATCCCGGAGATCTGCCGCGTTGCCTCGATCCCATCGACGCGAGGCATCCGGATGTCCATCAAGACCACGTCGGGGCGTTCCCGGCGGACGAGCTCGATCGCGGCCTGACCATCGGCCGCCTCGCCCGCGACCTGCATGTCGGGCTGCGCCGCAACGATCATGCGGAAGCCGGCCCGGACCATCGCCTGGTCGTCGACGATCGCGACGCGTATCAACTCTTGAGGGGAAGCTTGGCGCGGACGGTGAAGCCGCCGAGCGAGGAGGAGCCGGTGCTCAAGTCGCCACTGAAAAGCTCGACGCGCTCGCGCATCCCGATCAAGCCGTGACCTGTCGATGACACCTCGCCCGGACCCGTTCCGTTGTCGCTGATCGTCAGGAGCAGCCCGTCGGGCTGGTAGTCGACATGAACCTCGACACGATTCGCTCCCGCGTGCTTGAGCACGTTGGTGATCGCCTCCTGGACGATCCGGTAGGCGGAGAGCTCGAGCGCAGCCGGCAGCGGGCGCGTCGCGCCCGTGACTTTCAGAGTCGCCTCGAGGCCGGCGTCGCGTGCGGGCTTGAGGAGGGCATCGACATCGTCGAGCGTCGGCTGGGGCGCGCGCTCCGGCGCGCCGGGGCTCTTGCGCAGCACTCCCAATAGCTTGTTGAGCTCCGCAAGCGTGTCGCGTGCGCCCTGCTCGATCGATTGCAGAGTCTCCTGGGTCGACGTGCCAGACACGCGGGCGGCGCCCGCCTGGATCGCCATCACGCTCACGTTGTGCGCGACGACGTCGTGCAGCTCGCGCGCGATGCGAAGGCGCTCCGCCTCCGCCGCCTCCTCGCGCTCCTTCTCGTGGCGCGTGACGAGCTCGGCGAAGAAACGGCGGCGCGACCGGATGTAATCGCCGATCACCCAGGCGACCAGGGACAGCGCTCCTGCGGGGATCACACTCCTCGACGCGGGGAACTCCCCCAGCAGCAGCAGCGCCACGGCAAACACGATGAGTGCGATGGCCACGCCGGCCACCATCAAGCGCACCGTTGCCGGTCCGTACACCGAAACCGCGTAGACGGCGAAGACCAGAGCCGGGCCCGACGGCTCGGCGGATAGACCGAGCGCCCATCGGGCGATCTCAGCGCAGGCGATGACGACCAGGACCAGCACGGGATAGCGGCGGCGCCACCACAGAGGCGCTGACTCCACGACCACGAACACCACGTCCGCGGGGGCGAAGGAGCCGCGGACGTAGGTTCCGATGAGACCCCCGACACCGATCAACGCGTTGAATCCGACCACCAACAGGTCGGCAAGCCGCGGCTGGCCTGCGATCCATGACCACGGCCGGCCGCGAAACGTTTGTCGGGGGAAGTTCGCGCCTATGTGACGTCCCTCAAGCGGAGCAGCCCGGCGGCCACTACAGCGAGGCCCACGCCGTAGGCCATGAGCACAAGTACGGCGTGCTCAGCGCCCACCACGGCTTGGCTCGAGGGTCCGAACACCGGCGAGGTGAATGCCTGGGTCAGCGCCGTGGCGTTCTGGTTCACGAAGAGGTCTGTGACCCACTTGTACGCGCCGCTGTTGATGCTGTCGATGAACCGCACGGCGATGACCTCCACCGCCAGGACATAGATCAATCCGATTCCGAGCGCGGCCGCGGATTGCCTGATCAGGACGCCAAGCGCCAGACCGATCGTGCCGTTGACCGCAAAGATGAGCCAGATCGCGCCGATTCCCTTTGCGACGTCGACAGCAGCAGGCCAGCTGATCGCGGCGCTCTGGAAGGACACAATGACCACGCTGCTTGCGGCACCGATCACGAACAACACCAGGGTCATGATGCCCATCCACAGAGTGAAGACCACCAGGCGGCCCGCCCACACGGTGAGCCTGCCCGGACCCTGGGTGAACATGGTCTTGACCGTTCCCCATGGAAACTCGGACCCTGCGTAGATGGCCCCGACGACGATCGCCATGGCCGCGCCCAGCGGAAACGCGGCGCCCATCACGTTGTTGACGAATTGATCGGGATAGAGGGTCAGGATGCTGACCGCTCGCCTGTCACCCGCCACCGGGTGGAGCGCCTGATACCAGGTCAGGGCGTAAACGAGCACGGTGATGGCGCCGATGAGGCCTGACGACACCAGGAACACGGGGCGGAAGTGGTTCTTACGCCATTCAGCTTTGATGGTTGCGATCATGATCCTTGCTTTTCTCCTGTGAGCTGGAAGAACACCTCTTCCAGTGACTTCTCGTATGGCCGGAGCTCGCTGACGCCGACGCCCGCCCCGACGAGCTGGCGGTTGATGTCGGCGGTGTTCTCCGGGCTGGTCTTGATGTGGACGGTGCCGTCCTGGCGGCTGATCGCGGCCGGCCCGAACATCCGGGTCAGCAGCTCCTGGGCCTGGTCGATCGGCTGGGCGCGCACGAGCACGCCTTCCTCGCCCACCAGCTCCTGGACCGTCGACTGCTGGACGAGATGGCCGTTGCTGATCACGCCGACCCGGTCGCAGATCTGCTCGATCTCGCCCAGCAGGTGGCTCGAGAGGAGCACGGTGCGGTCGCCCTGGCCGATGTCCTTGATGAGCTTGCGCATCTCGGCCATGCCCTGCGGGTCGAGCCCGTTGCTCGGCTCATCGAGGATGAGCAGCTCCGGGTCCTTGAGCAGCGCGGCCGCGACGCCGAGACGCTGCTTCATGCCGGTCGAGTACGTGCCGAACTTGCGTCCGGCCCGCGAGCGGAGCTCGACGATGTCGAGGACCTCCTCGACACGCTTCTGGTCGACGCTCGCCAGGTCCGCGATGACCTTCAGGTTCTCCCGACCTGAGAGATATGGATAGAAGCCAGGCGACTCGATCAGAGAACCGATCTTCGCCAGGCCGGCCGGGCTGCCGGGCGTGTGCCCGGCGACGGTTGCCGTGCCCGAGGTCGGCCTGATCAGGCCGACGAGCATGCGCAGGGTCGTGGTCTTCCCGGCCCCGTTCGGGCCGAGGAAGCCGTAGACCTCGCCACGCCGCACGCTCATGTCAACGGAGTCGACGGCGAGGACTCCGCTGCCATATCGCTTTGTGAGGCCGTGGGTCTCGACGATCGTGGTGTTTTGCATGCCCACCACGCTAGGTTTGTGAGAGCGCTGCGTCGTCAGCCGGAAGATCGATTTTTGGCCTCATCCTTGCGGACGACCTCGCCGTACGAGCGCATGATGGGACCGGTACGAACGACAACCAGCGAGGCGGCGTTGAACGGAACTCCGGTTGGGCCGCCGGCGATGAAAAGGGCGCGCCATTCAAAGGGAGAGGCGAGGAGCCGGTCAGGTATCTAGATGTTCCGGAGCAGCTGTGGAAATACACGCTCCTCTGGTTCTTCTGGCCATCCATGCTCGCAGGGCTGGGCGTTTGGTGGGGGCTCAACAACTGGCTCCGCATGCCAGATTGGAGCGCCTGGCTCTTCGTCGCTGGTGCTGCGGTCTTATACGTCGTGATAGGTTTGCGCGGCCGACAACTTCTTTCGTTCGGGTCCAGATTGCTAGGCCGGTAGTCAAGTTGGCGCTGGTCGAATTGCCAGGCTGCGTGTAGGAGACTTGCACACCGGCGGACGATCGTGGTGTTTTCCATGCCAACCACGCCAGGTTGGGAGGGGCGCCGCGTCGTTAGCCGCAAGATCGATCTCTTTCACCCTTTCCGCAAGGCGGACATAGCCATTGGTCGAAGCCGCAATCACTCGGTACATCGAGACCACGTTCGAGGGCGTTGACGTCGTCGTGGCCTCGCAGAAGAACGGGGCGCCGGAGATTGCCTGGGGCGACAGCTTCTTCATCTACGACCCGGATCGCAACCTCCCCGACAAGCGGCGGTTTCCGTTCGCCCCCATCGTGACCAAGGACTATGGCGAATTCGACAATCAATCCAAGCTCGACCGTCCGGGAGTCTTCCGTTTGAACATCGGCGTGAGCAAGAAGACTTACGCGTCGCTGTTCCGCGACGAGAGCCAGCACGACTTCGAGGCGCTCGACCGGCTCATGCCACATCCGGTGTATGGGCGCAAGCACTTTGTTTGCGTGCTCAATCCAAGCGATTCGACGTTTGAGTCGATCACACCGCTGCTGAAAGAGGCGTACGAGATAGCGGTGAGGCGGGCGCGGAGAGGCTCGTCGTCATGAGTCGTTCACTTGTCGACGACGCCTTCGCGCACCATGTCTGGGCAACCGTGCGGTTGATCGATGCGGGCCTCTCGCTCACCCCGGAACACCTGGACGCCGCTGTCCCTGGAACCAAAGCGCGCAGACATCCACAGCGCACGGAAATCCACTTGACGCGCTGTCCATCCTGTGTTAAGCCATCGCCTGGAAGCAGCGGACGATGGGGCCCGCATAAGTCCCCTTCGTGACTCTGGTCGTCGCCGAATCGCGAGCGACGACTGCAAGGGGGGGCATCTTCCTCTTATGACTTGGTTCCCGATTGGGCCGGACATGGTGTACGCACCGCGCGACGTGCCGGGGCTTCATCGGTTGTCCCGCCGAAACGAGTACGGGCGGCAGTCAATGGTGTACGGCATCGCTGTCGATCCAAGCAATGCGAGCATCCTGTACACGGTCGACGTCCCCGTCGCGGGTGGCAGCGGAGCCTTCCGCAGCGCTGACGGGGGCCACTCCTGGACCCCGATCATCGACACGCTCCAGCAGGCAAACCCGACGCTGACGCCGACGTGCATTGCGGTTCACCCGACAGTGGGCAACTACATTTACCTCGGGACTGGGGATGGCAACGTCTACGTGTCCAGCAACAGTGGGCAATCTTGGGGTCCACCGCAGAACGTGGCTCCCAACAAGATCGTCCAGATCATCGTGGATCCTCGCGGGGCAGTCGCCCCAGCGACCACCACGATCTATGCGGGCACCTGGTCAGGGGGGCTGTTCCAATCCACGAACGGCGGCGCGTCGTGGGGCGCCGCACTCCTCCCCGGCTCGGTCTCGTCGATGGCCTTTTCGATGCCGGCAGCCGGCACAGCTCATTTCTATGTCGCGATCATCTCCGTAGGCATCTACCACGCAACCAATCCGGCCGGTCCCTGGAACACCGTCTCCGGAACCCTGCCGGCCGGAGGCAGCTTCTACGAAGTTCGCATCGACTACGCGCGGGCCAATCCGAGCCGAGTCTATGCGTGGTTTGCGACTGTGACCGGTGCCAATGTCGGCCTCTACACGACCGGCAGCGGAGCGACTGGGTGGAGCCAGGTCGCTGCGGCGTCACCGCCTTCGCCCGGACAAGGCACATATTCGTTCGCATTGGCGGTGGCGCCGAACTCACCTGGCGACGGACTCAACGACATCTTGTTCTTCGCCTCCGTTGTTCTTTTCAGGTCGACAAACGCCGGCCTGGCCTGGCAACTCTGCGGTGAGTGGTTCCATGCCGACCAGCACGCGTTCGCGTTTGCTCCGGTAAATCCACCTGCCGGCACCATTCCGACCACGCTCATCGGTTGCGATGGGGGAATTGCCGCCTCGACCAGCTTTGCCGACCCCGCCTATGCCTTCGCCACCGCCCCGACCGATTTCGACGACGGAGCAACCTACAACCCGGCGTCTGGGGTGGGTGAGAACTGGAACCATGGAAAGCTGACGTCGGCGCTCCGGCATTACCATGCCGACCCCACTGCGAGCGCCATCGGCTATATCGGATGCCAAGACACCGGTATCGCCGGGCACACGAGCGCCCTGGGCTGGCGCGGCCTGTTCGATGCGGACGGCGTCGCTGTGGCTACCACCCCGGGCGTCGACGGAGTCAAGCTGTGGTGTCAGATCGGGTATCCGTTCAGCACCTTCCTCACCACCGACCATGGCGACTTTTCCCCTGTGGCTTCGCAAATAGCCCTGCCCACCGGCAATCCCATCAACAGCACGAGCAACCATGTGCTGACGTCGGACCGCCAATGTGCCACGGGAGTGAACTCACTCACCGACACCGGCAATGCCGCAATCGCTGTCGGGGTCCAAACAATCACGCCGGCTTCAATGGCTTACATCACCGCCGGCTCTCTGCTCTTTGTTGACCTCGGCCCCTCCACGGATCTGGTAACCGTCAGCTCGGTTACGGCGACAACGTTCACCGCAACCTTCGCCAAACCCCATGGCCCACACGCCTGGATTGAGACCTTCCAGTCCTTCGCTGTGCGCATAGACCAGGCCGGGGCGGCTACCCAAATCAGTCAGGTTTTCGGCCAGGCTCCGCCAAGGGTCATCGCAGCCAGTCCAACTGACCCAACCCTGTATTGCCTCGCCACACAGGACAGCAAAGTCTTTACGACCAGTGGAGTCATTCCTGGTCCTACAACGGTGTGGGCCGAAGCGACCACCGGCAAGCCGGCCGGCGCAACGACCAGCTGGGTGGCCATCGACTCCGCCGGTGGTATCTACGTCCTGCTGACGTCAGTACCTGGAGGCAGCACGACACCCCTTTACAAGATCTCCGGTGGCGTCTGGTCGTCCCAGGCGAGCAGCGGTCTACCCGCTGGTCCATTCGGTCCCTTGGTTGCTGATCCCCTGTCCGCCAACACGATGTATGCCGCCTCTCAGGGTCGTGTTTATCGGCTGGCGCTCGCGGCGGGCACCTGGGCGTGGACTGAAATCGGCCCAGGTCTCCCTGGTCCACACATCCAGGACCTGTGGATCGGAAACATAGGAACTGCGGGGTCGCCCAAGGTACTGCTTCGGGCGGCGGTCGCAAGCCGAGGCGTGTGGGAAACCGATGTGACCGCTGGGGCAATCGATCCGCTTGCGCGTCCATATGTACGCGACAACTTTCTGGACCAAGGGTGGCTGGTGCCGTCGCCGGATGGGCTGGTCAACCCCTTCCGGCCTACGGACGGCGTCAGCGTCTTTCATTACGAGTGTGAGGACATCAAGATCGACGCCAGGCAGGCGGGCGCGCCGGCCTTCTTCCAGACCGATCCGGAAGGCACGCTTCCGCTATCGCATGTCCTGTTCGATCAACTGAACGACAACAGTTCCAATCTGCCCGGATCAGATTCCGCGATGGTGCACGTCGAGGTGCACAACCGGAGCTACACCGCCTTGAACGGTGTGAGCGTGTGGACTGTGTATGCGAGTGCCGCGGCCGGCGTCCCGGGTCTCAACGCGAGCGTCTCGATGGCCAACGCCTTCAAATTCTGGAATCAGTTCCAAGCGGTCGGAACGATTGCTCCGAATCTTCCGGCCGACAGCCCGTGGACAGCGGTAGGTCCTCCAATCGTTCTCGGCGGCATCGACGCTTCACACCCGCAAGTAGCGTCATGGAGTTGGACTGTTCCGTTGCTCGCGGGTGGCGACCCTGGCCACTACTGCATGGTGGTCTTCCTGCACAGCGCGGCCCACCCGATTGGCGAAACAACCAACTACAGCGTCGACTCGGTCACACCAACCAACCCGCAAATTGGTCAGAAGAACTTGCACATCGGTTCGCCCCTGGGCCCGGTGTCAGGCGGTCCTGGTCCAATACCTGGCGGCGGGGGCGGCGGAATGAGGGAGTACATCGAGTTCCACAACCCGCTCGAGACTCAGCGCATTGCCGACTTCGTGATCGATCTCCGGCCCCTCCCGCCCCAGTTGCACATGTGGCTCCGCTTGAGCGAGCTTCACACTGAAGTGCCCCTCGAGCAAGCTCTGGATGGCATCGCCGTGGTTCATCGTCCGGGAGAGACGCTGAAAGAGCTCTTCGCGGGGGTGGGAGTAAAGCAACGTAACAAGGTGACTGCCTGGCTCGATCGATGGTTGGACTCGACGGAAGGCAAGAGTGAAGCCCGAGAGGATGACGATGACGACGGCGACGGCAGGCCAAGACACAAGCGGCATCCCATGGTTCGCTTCACGCAAGCGATTTATCGAGCGAAGCCTGCGACGCGGGTATCCGTCCGGGGCGTGCGACTCTCGCCTCACGGGGTGGGCGCCGCGCTGATGGCTGTCGAGAATACTGGCAAGCTGCCAACGGGCAGCCGCTACCGGTTCCAGGTGCAGCAAATGGTGGGAGACCAGGTGGTTGGGGGAGGCACATACGTTGTGGTGATCGCCGGCGAGCCCAAGCTGCCGCCACCGCTCGTTTCGCCCTCGCACAGGATCGATCCGAAGACCAAAGGGCCCCCGACGATGCCACCAATGCCTCTCCGCTTTGTACCGCCCTGGATGACAAACCTTGTGGAGGAACGCGCTGAGCTGCTGGGCAAGTTCCCGCCAGAGGTGGAGCCGCCAATCGGCTAATCCCGGCAGCGTGCCAGGGTCCTAGGGCTGCTGGACTGCCACCCGGACGAAGTTGATGAGCGCGGGCAGCCAGAACCACACGATCAGGACCAGGGCGATGGCGATGATGAAGGCGCCGCCGACTCCGACCTTGCGGCCGCCCTTCGCGGCTGGAATCCATTGGGTTCCGTTCCACCGCAACCGGCCATCGGGCGACACGGCCGGCTGCCATTGCGAGCCGTCCCACCAGAACCTTCTGTCCGCGGAAAACTGCGGCGGACTCGGTGAAGGCTGAGTGCTCACGACTCGACTCTACGAGCGGTAGTCATAGTCCGTGGTGAACCCGCAGACGCCCGCATAGCGAAACGCGAAACCCGCCTCATCCACCGCAAGAACCTTTGCGTGGACCTCGGTTCCCGGCCGGTCATGCCCCGGGATCCCACACGACACCTCGCCGTCCTCGGACGCAGCCTCAGCCGCCTCCACGTTCACCGACGCCCCCACCTCGATACGTTCGTGGCCACGCCGGTGATCGAGTCGGATCGCCGCCGGACGGATCGCGCGCACGTCGCCGATCGAGGTGGTGAAGTTCGCCATCGGGGTGCCACCGGCCTTGCCCAGGAATATGTCAGCCAGGGCGGCCTGCGCTTCAGGCGACGCCCGCTCGTCGACGAGCAGCGCGACCTGCCACGGAATCCACTTTGGGTCGTCGACGTAGGTCCCGACCATCACCGTGGCCAGGCCGTCGAGCTCGACGTCGCCGTAGTGGCCATTCTTGACCCACCACGAGAGCGCGAAGTCGCACAGGCCGTGCGTCGAGCTGGACCCTTCGGCGCCGCCAGTGCGGCGGCATGGGCAGATCGCGTCGCAGTTGCACGACTCGAAATACGTGCCGCTGACGCGCCAGGCCTGGTTCACATCGGTCTAGGGCCGGCCAGAAGCCAGGGCCAGGCGATCACCGCCAGGCCTCCGGCCACGCACGCGACGCCCACCGCGCGCGGCAGCATGTCCCCGAAGCGCACGTTCTTCTCGATGAAGAAGACCGCGGCGATCACGGCCATCCAGGCGATGTTCATCAGGCCGATCACCGCCAGCACGACCATGAGCGCCCAGCAGCACCCCAGGCAGTAGAGGCCGTGTGAGGCGCCGGCGCGGACTGCGGACGGTGCGCCCCGGCCGAAGTCGTGGCTGAGGATGAACCCCAGCGGTGACCGGCACGCCCGCAGGCACGCGAACTTGAGAGGCGTGAACTGATAGATGCCCGCAACGACGATTGCGGCGCCGCCCACGCGGGGCAGCCACGACGGCGGCATCATCCAGATCTCGTTCACGGCCTGCAGGACCGCCAGCGGCACGAGGCCGGCCGCGGTCCAGACGATGAGGTACCCCAGCACGAATGCGGCGGTCGGCACGTAGCCCTCGGAACGCGCGCGTGTGACCGACGCGTAGGCGAGCACCATCGGCGCGACCGACGGGAACATCATCGCGACCATCATCACGAGCCACGTGATCAGGAACAGTGCGGCGCTCATCATCACCATGCCGCCCAAGCCCATCGAGCTCGCTTGCGAGATCGTCACCAGCCAGGCGACGGTTGCGCAGACGAGCAGCGCGGCCACGATTCCGGTCGCGATCGGCCGCGGAAGAGGCGCGGCCTGCGGCTGCATTCGCCGGGTCTAGGCGGACCAGCGGTAAGGCGCCGAGAACGCGCTCTTGCCGCTGTTGTGGAACTCCATGCCGAAGGCCTTGATCCTTGATGCGGTCGGCCTCGCAATCGTCAGCGTCGTGTTCGAAGGGTGGAAGACGCCTACCAGCTTGGTCGGTTCGGTGAACCCTTCGGGAATGTAGTCCTCCACATCGATCGCGATGTCGCTCCCGATCTTCAGGTGGTGCTTATGGCCGCTTTCGGTGAATTCGATCGGCTGCTGCTCGATGCCGAGCACCTCGCCGATCAGCGGCGCCAGGGCCGCCATGGGCCCGCCCATCTGGCCGGAGAAGACGCCGGCGAGCTTGTCCGCCTGCTCTTTCGAAGCCTTGGCGTCGATGATCAGGCCGACGCGCCAGTTCCCGTCCAGCATCTTCGGCGGTGCGTCGGCGACGACGGCGACGCTGTGGCCGCTGACATCCACGCCGTCGATCTGCCCGCGCTGGACGTGGTACGCAAGCACGACCTGGCAGCGGTCCTCCGTCCCCGGCGACGCAAAGCTCGTCACCGAGCATGGACACGCGAAGTCGCAGTTGCAGTTCTCGAAGTAGGTACCCTCGACCGTCCAGCTCATGGAACTACCTCCGAGTGATAGTTGGAGAGAACTCGCGAAGCGTACTACGATCGTCCGCGTGAGCCCTGCGCCCCGCGGTCCGATGAAGATGCCCAAACCCAGCGAGGACGCGAAGGCGGCTTTCGCCAGGCTGGTGCCGGATGAGCCGGCGGTCACCCTGAAGCCGATGTTCGGGCAGCTGTCCGCCTTCGTGAACGGGAACATGTTCTGCGGGATCTTCGGTGACGAACTGATGGTGCGCCTGCCCGCGGACGAAATCGAGAAGGTCAAGAAGCAGGGCGGGCGCGACTTCGAGCCGATGGCCGGGCACAAGATGGGCGGTTACGTCGTGGTCCCCGGGAACTGGCGCGCAAAACCGCCGACAGCGGTGATCAAGCGGGCCCTCGAGGAGACCCGCAAGATGCCGGCCAAAACGGCCAAAACGGCCAAAACGGCCAAGAGTGCTAAGCCGAAGGCGGCGGTCAGAACCCGCTAGCGGCGCTTTCCCTTCTGGATCGGCTTTGGTGGTTCGGGGGCGACCACGTCGACGGGCTGTTCCACCGGCGTCGCCTCGGCCACAGGTTCCGGCACGACCTCGACAGGCGCCGGGCGGTGTTCCACCGCCTCCTTGCCCATCGACACATGGCCGCTGAAGGTTGCGCCGTCCTCGACCGTGAGCCGGGCCACCCGCACGTCGCTCCCGACGAGCGAGGCAGCGCTCCCGACCACCAGCCGGTTGTAGGCCGTGACCGCCCCGTTCACCTTTCCCCGGTCGCTGATCACGATGTCGCCCGTCGCCTCGAGGGCGCCATCGACGGTGCCCGACACGCGCAGGTCGCCCTCGATGTAGAGCTGCCCGACGAGCCTGTCCGCAGGCCCGAGCACTACCGAGTTGCGTCCGTTCGAGCCGTTTTCCGCCGGGGTCGGGGTCGGCAGCCTACTGCCCGGACGCCTGATGCTCAAAATCACCCATTCGGACGTGGCCGTTCAACGTCGCGCCATCGTCGATCTGAAGCCTGCGCACCACGACATCGCCGCTGAGCCGCGCGTTCTTGCCGAGGGTCAGCTTGTCGCGTGCGGTGACCGCGCCCTCGACCGCGCCCTTCAACGAAACGTTGGCGCCCTCGAGCAGCGCCTTGACCTGCGCGCCCGAAGCAACGTCGATGTTGCCGCTCACTCGGACCTCGCCTTCCACGCGTCCGTCCGCGTGAACCGACCCGTCGTAGATGAGCTTGCCTTCGAGTATGTCGCTCGGGCCCATCGTGAACTGCTTGCGCCCGTCGCGCTTTATCTCACCGTTTTCCGCAGAAGCCGTGCCTTCGGCTACCGCCTCCTGAACGTCCATGCGTCACCCCCGACTTGGAATCAGGCGCTAAAGGTTAGCCGACTGCGGCGAAGATTCGAGGATATGGTGCCTAGAACTCGGCAGGCAATTTTTGTTCGGTTGATTTGTCGCTGGTCGAGCGAATCGTCGCACGAGAATTTCCAAGCGCCCTCTCGAAACCTGGCAGCGACCTGTCGACCATCGCATCGGTGGCGGTCAGCGAGATGCGTAACCAACCGGGCAGCTCGAACATGCGGCCTGGCAGGACGTAGACGTTCTCGTCGGCAAGTTGTCGCGTGAACGCCGAATCGTCCGCGAGCGGCGACCGCACCATCACGTAGAAGGTTGCTTCCGGCGTCACGGTCTCGTAACCCATGTCGGTGAGCGCACCCACGATTCGATCGCGGCGTCTCTGCAGCGCTTCGATGTCGACGCTCGCCTGCTCGAGGTCCTCCATCGCGTACTGCATGAGCGCATTGGGAAATGCGTAGCCGGTGACCGTCTGAGCGACCCACAGCGCATCGCGCAGCTCCTCACGGTCGGGCATCGACGGCGGCATCGCGATGTAGCCGAGGCGCTGGCCTGGCGCGATAAGAGTCTTGCCGTATGTGTAGATGAGGAACGATCGGTCGTAGAACTCCAGCGGCGAGTGGAACTCGCGGCCGTCGAAGAGGATGCGGCTGTACGACTCGTCCGAGATGAGATAGATCGTGCGGTGCGCAGCCTCGAGGACCGAGGCGAGGCGCTCGAGCTCGTCCGGCGTGAAGACGCGCCCGCTCGGGTTGTGCGGCGAGTTGACGATGATCGCGCGCGTCTGCGGCGTGATGTGCCATTCGATAGCGTCGACGGGCAGCTCGAATTGCGGCGGCGTGAAATCGACGCGGACCGGCTTGGCGCCGCACGCAAGGATCATCGGCACGTAGAAGAACCACGGGGGCGACAGGTAGATGACCTCGTCGCCGGGGTCCAGGACTGCCCGCAGCGTCGAGGCCAGTCCTCCGAACGCGCCCGTCGTCATGGACACGTCCTTTGGATCGAAATCGATCCCGACGCGGCCGCGCAGCGACTCCACGGCGACCTTGATCGCGTAGTCGTCGCTGAACTTGTAGGCGAACCAGTCCTTGTCCTTCGGCTTCGCCCACTTCGTGAGAGCCTGCTGGATCTCCGGGAGCGGCATCTCCTGCGGGTTCCCGAAGCGGAAGTCGCAGGCTTCGGGCCGCATGACGCCTCCCTCGTAGGTCGCGTCGCCGACGTAGCTGAGCACCGGCTCGAGGTACTCGATCATGCTACGCACCGCCCTGGAGTACGCGCTCACGCGAACTCCCCGAGCAGTCCGCCCTCGGTCAGGCCGCCGGCGCGAGAAGAAACCGCGACGTACGGCTCGTGCCCGTAGCCCTTCTGCATGAGGTGCGGGTGATCGCGGATCGCGATCCGCCAGTCCTCGAGCTGGCTGCGGTGGCAGTCGATCGCGCGCAGCTTCATCATCACCTCATCGGCGTCGAGCTCGATCACGACATCGACCTTCTCCGTGGGTTGAAGCGGGAGCTGACCGTCGCCGGTGAGCCGAAGAGCGTCCCGGTAGAACTCGTCCAGCTGCTGGTCGATCGCCACGTGGTACAGGGCCGGCCGCTCGCCCTCGGTCATTGCCGCAACCGCGGCGTCGGTGCATGCTCCCATCGCGATGTGGTCGGCATGCCCGTACGCGCCATCCGGTCCCCAGCCCACGACCGCCCGCGGGCGAAGCTTCGAGATCTGCTCCCAGACCCGCTGGGTGATCTCGCGCTGGTCGGATCCCGCCACTCCTCCGTCAGGGTAGTCCCACAGCTCGACGCCGCTCAAAGCCAGTGCGGCCGCCGCCGCCTCAAGCTCTTTGACGCGGATCTCCGCGAGGTCTTCCTTCTTCGCGCCGGGTGGCTTGCCCTGCCAGCCCGCCTCCCCATACGTCGCGCAGACGAGGTGGGTGGCGATGCCGGCGCGGGTATGGCGGAGGATCAGGCCGCCGGTGCCCATCGACTCGTCGTCGGGGTGGGCGAGCACGAGCAGCACGCCGCCTTTGGCTTCATCCATTTCGAGGGGATTAGGGTATGCGGTCTTCCATCTCCCACGCGTGGTCGAGCGCGTGCCACGCCGTCCGCCGGGCCGCGTATGCGACAGGCCATTTTTCCTCGCGGTTCGGGTTGCCGAAGCTGTCCAGGATGGCCTTGCGGAAAGCCTTCACCGCCGCGGCGTCCTTGCCGTCCGGCTGCTTGAGCCGCGTGCCGATGCGCTTGGCGTACTCCATCTCGGCGCCGAGCACGTGGTCGAACATCGCGTCGCGGTCGCGCCCTCCACCGCGCGGGCCCTTGCGAAGCGACAGAGGTGATTTGGCGCGGACCTGGTCGAGATACTTCCAGCAGGCTTCGACGAGCGAAACCACGCGCTCGGTTTGGGCTTTGGTCAGTGGCTTCGTCTCATCCTTCGTCGAAACCCCGGGCGCGCCGTAATCGGTCGTGGCGTTTCCGGTCGATCGCTCGACCACGTCAAAGTCGAGCTTGCCCTTGGGAAACTCAATCCGCGCGAGCTTCGCGACTGGCACATAGCGGGGCGCGTAGGCCGCGAGGCTGGCGAGCGCGCCCGCCTCGTCCTTCCCCATGCGGGACCAACCTGGCCAGTCGGCGGCACTGGCGAAGACCCGCTTGCCGCCGACTTCCAGGTAGACCCGTGTACGACTCACACGGCGAGATTAGCGCCTGACGATCAGGTCTTTTCCGCCGCCTCCCGCGCCGCCGGCTCAGTGGCTTCGTGAGCGGAGGTTTCGTTCGATGGCCCAGCCCCCGGACCGCCCGGGTGGAAGGTGCCGTTGTTCTCGGCGGTCTCCTGGGCCGCGCTCTCGCCCGTCTCGTGGGTCGCGGTTTCGTTGGACTTGGTGCTCGGCGAGGTGGCGGAGACCGCGGCGATGGCCGGGGTGAGGGTCGATTTGGCCAGCACAGTGGCGCCGAGGACCGCCCCGAAGATCATTGCGGCGGTGACGACGGATCCGAAAAGAATGACTCGAGTTCTATCCATAGCTCGCATGATCTGGGGCGAACCTCAAAACGAGCTTGGATTCCGGTGTGAATTCAAGCCTCGGCGTGGCTGCCGGCGGCCTAAATGCCGCCGGCAGCCGGTAAGCCCTAGAGGTTCTCGTGAATCAGCCGGCCGAGGGTCTTGTACTTGTCGGGCTGGCTGCTCTTGAGGTAGAAGGCGAGGCCGATACCGACAGCGAAGATGGCCAGGTCGATCGGCACGAGGAAGTTGGCGAGGCGGAAGGTGCCGGCGATGAAGCCGAAGTTCTGGATCAGCAGGTACAGGACCACCGCCTGTCCGAAGAACGAGATGATCGGAGCAAGCACCGTGCTCCACCAGTGGACCTCGGTGCCGTGGTGCTGCCAGAAGTAGCGGAGGATCGCCACCGAGACCAGTGCCTGGACGGCAAGGATCACGATCACGCCCATGACGGCCATCAGCCCGTACAGCTCGAGGTACGCCTGCTGAGTCGGGTTGTCGCGGCCGCCGAAGATTGCGAAGAGCACGACTATGGCCGCTGCGATCACCGACTGGGTGATGGAGGCGACGTGTGGGCTCTTCCAGCGCGGGTGAGTCCGGCCCAGCGCGGCCGGCAGCACTCTTTCCCTGCCGAGTGAGTAGAAGTAACGCGCGGCCGTGTTGTGGAAGGCCATGCCGCAGGCAAACGATCCGGTGATGATCAGGATGCTCAGCAGCTGCGAAACGCCAACCACAGCGTATTGGCTGGCAGGCCCGAGGTAGTAGTGCGCTGGGTCCCCTTGCGCCTGGGCGATTGCAGCTCCGAGGTTGGAGTAGCCGGCGAGAGGCGCCCAGCTGGTGATGATGTAGAAGATCCCGAGGCCGACGACCGAGATGTACATCGCCATGGGGACGATTCGCTTGGGGTCTCTGGACTCCTCGCCGTAGTTCGGCGCCATCTCAAAGCCGACCCACGACCAGAACGCGAAAAAGAGCCCGATCGCGGGTATGCCGGCGGCTAAAGCGCCCGTCGCCGGAAAGCCCTGAAATGCCTTGACGGGGTTGATCGCTTCCAGCGTGAATGCAGTGGATGTCGTGAAGCCTCGAGCGAGCATGAACAGGTCGAAGATCAAGAGAAACACGACCTCGCCGACAAGGAACACGCCCAGGATTCGCGCCGTAATCCTGATGTCGAAGTAGGTGATCAGCGAGATGACCACCACCATGAACAGGGCTAGCCAGGGCCACTGGATGTAACCCAGGAAGTGAAGGCCCGTGAGCGCGCCGAAGTTGGTCAAACCGAGCTGCAGGAAGTACGCGAAGCCCCCACAGAGCGAAGCCTCGAAAACTGAGTACGCGACGACAGCGGCAAATCCGGTACCCAGGCCGAGCTCACGGCCGAGGCCGTGACTGATATACGAGTAGAAGCCGCCGGCCGTCGTCACCTTGCGGGCCATCGCCACGTAGCCGACCGAGAAGATCGTCAGCACGATGGTCGCAAACAGGAACGAGGCCGGAGCCCCAAGTCCGTTTCCATAACCGACGACGAGCGGGGTGTTGAACAGCATCGCGGAGATCGGCGCGGAGCCGGTCACGGTCAGAAAGAGCACTCCGGCGATGCCGACCGCATGCTTGCGCAGCATCGGGACGTCCGCTCGAGTCGAGACGTCGAAAACGTCCGCCCCCGCCTGCGCAAGCGGCTCGACGGTACCCA
>Ga0209220_1000281_pt1 | contig 19918 bp, 19 predicted proteins | sample BlaSpr_A8_OM3_M3_FD_187984 | JGI IMG/M metagenome (GOLD analysis project Ga0209220, IMG submission 187984) | Forest soil microbial communities from Thunder Bay, Ontario, Canada - Black Spruce, Ontario site 2_A8_OM3_M3 (SPAdes) (version 2) | ecosystem: Environmental > Terrestrial > Soil > Boreal... | reverse complement strand
GCTCCCGCCGATGATCGCCCCGATGCGCGGGTACAGCTTCGGCTCCGGTTGTTCGAAGATCAGCACGCCCAAGGCGCGCCCCGACGTGTCGTCCACCACCAGCAGGCCGTACCCTTGCGCCGGAAACCCGGGCCCGCGGTACTGCATCGAGATCCGCTGTTCGGCGTCACGGCCCACGATCACCGCGCCCGGCTTTTGTTGGATGACGACGGCGGGGAGCGAGTCGGGCAAGCCACGCGGCGGGTCGGTGATGACGGCGCGCGCGTTGGTCAGCTGTTGCTGGATCAACGCCGGGCCGGCGATCAACGCGATGCCACAGGTGGGGGACCCGCTGCTGGTGCCGCGCCCGCAGGCGGCGACGAGCAGCACGAGGGGCAACAGCCGTCGGTTCATGTGTGCAATCTAACCTTAATGTGACCAGACGGCTGTCATGGTGACGGTCCGCACCGGCGCGAGCGTCTCAGGCACGAGATTGTAGATGTAATCGAGCGCGTTGGCCACGAGCAGTCGAAATTCCAGCGGGCCGCGCGTCCAGTCAGCCCGCAGATCCAGGACCTTCGCAGGAACGCGCCGGGGATCGACGAACCCCTCCAGCTCGATCCGCTCGGGGCGGCTGGAGAAGCGGAAGTCCGCACCGACGCCGAAGGCGCCCATGCTGTAGTCCGCGGCCAGGGTCAGGAGGTGACGGGGCCGAAAGGCCAACGGGGCGTCTGTCCCGCCCGCGACGTGGCGGCGGGTGGAGAGGTATGTGTACGCGAGCGTCGCCGTGAGGCGATCGGGAATGAGCGCGGTCAACACGGTGGCGTCGAGCCCCGCGATCCGTGCCTGCGCCACGTTCTGCAGTTGAATCTGGGGAGTGCCGGCCGTGTCGAGCACGAGTGTAGGCTCGATCAGGTCGCGCGCTTCCGTCCAGAACAGCGCGGCATCCACGCGCACGGCGCCGAGCAGCGGCGGAGTCGTGTGTCCCAGCTCAGCCGACCACCCCGTCTCGGGGCGGAGATTGGGATTCGGGATGACTTGGAAGCCGAGCGCGACCGTGCGCACGAACCGCTCGGCCACCGTCGGTGCGCGGAAGCCCCGCCCGACAGAGGCTCGAAAATTCCCGAGCGTGGCGCCGATGCGCGGACTCGCGACCGCGCTGAGCGAGCCGCCATCCACCGCGAGAAAATCGAGCCGCGCGCCGGCGTGCAGCCGGGCGGCGCCGACCCCCTGCTCGCTCTCGCCGTACGCCGCGAATTCCGATTGAGAATGCGTGCCGAAGATGTCGCTCACGACGTCCGACAAGGTCGCCTCGCTGCCGACCAACACCGTGCGCGCCGGGTCTGGATGTGCCTCGATGCGCGCTTCGGCGCCGAAGCGATTCGCCACGCCGTATTCGGTAGCGCTGCGCCGAATGTCGACGAAATGCGTTCGCAGCCACGAACCGCGCGCCTGCCAGGCGAACCGCTCGGAGAGCACCGTTCGGACCTGCGCCGCGACATAGCCTTTGCGCGAGTCGGTGTGCGCTCCGCGCTCGGTGGAATCCACTTTGAACGGCTGATAGACCTGGCCGCGGTCGTCACACTCGCCCCGGCTGCACCAGCTGAGCGGCACCTGGTATTGATCTACGGCCCAGGCGCCGGAGACATCTACACGCGTGCGCGGCGCCGCCTGCCACCGCGTCTTGCCCGCGAGCTGCCAGCGGTCCTGTTTGTCCTGCTCGCGATAGCCGTCGGAGTGAAAGGCGCCGAAGGTCAATCGTCCGCCCACGACGTCGTTGCCGTAGGAGCCGGTCACGGCCGTGCGGTCGAGCACTCCGGGATGGGCGCGAAACTGCCACGCTTCGTGGGGGGGATCGGCGTAGATGCCGCCGCTGACGCGCAGCCGCCCGTGAACACCTTGTGGCACGTCGCGGGTGGAGAGGTTGACCACGCCGCCGAGCGCGGCTGAGCCGTACAGCGATGAGCCCGCCCCTTTCAAGATGTCCACCCGCTCGACGTCGTCCACCGGCACGAGATCCCAGTCGATTCCGCCACGGTCGCCCTGGTTCATCGGAACGCCGTCGACGAGCAGCAGGACGCGGGAATTGAGTCCCTGCACGTAGCCTGTCGAGCCGCGGATGTTGATCTGGCCGTTGACGTACTGCACGCCCCCGACCCTGTCGATCGCTTCCTCGATCGTGACGACCGCGCGCCGATCGATGTCCCGTTCACTCACCTGCGCAACGCTCGCGGCGGGACGATCCCCGAAACGCGGCACCTTGGTGCTGACCACATCGAGGGGCGCGAGCTCGAGCGGTGAGGGCGCGAGGGCGAAATCGACGACCGCGGAGTCGGCGGGAGGTACGGTCACGGTGGTGGCCGCAGGGACGTAGCCGATCGCGGCGGCGCGCACCCGGAGCTCGCCCGCGGGCACGGGCGCGAGACGGTAACGTCCCGACGGGTCCGTGAAGGTATAGAGCGTGGTGCCCGGCAGGCCGACCACAGCGCCCCGGATCGGTACGCCATGCGCGTCGCGCACGGTGCCATGAAGACCACTCACTCCCTGAAGGAGCAGGAGCAGACCGGTTACAGCGTGCATGTGACGAAAGCCGTCGCGGGACGCAGGCGGTCGAAGTCCACGACGAAGTCGATGTCGCCGGCGGCGCCACCGCTCGGTACCGTGACCACGCCGGGCTGCGTCGTGTCCGCGGGATTCCGATAATATCCGGCAACGCGGAGCAGCGCGGTATCCGCGCGCGACAGGGTGATGGTGCCGACTTTCTTCCACACCGCCAGGACCCACTGGTAGGTCCCGGGCAGCAGCGGCACGCTATATGGTGTCACGGAGTCGGTGTAGGGAACTGACCCCGGGATGAACGGCTGGCGGTTGGCGATCAGCTCGTCGCAGGTCTGCGGAAACGTCGCATAGGCGGCGACGAAAACGTTGTCGGTGTTGGGGGGGATGGTGCCCCGGAAATGCACCGTGCCGCACACGCCCACCAGGTCGCGCGCGCAGATCAGCTCGGGCTGCAGCCCCTTGTCGCACGCGGCACCCAGGACGGCGGCCAACAGCGTCGCGAGGAAAGGGGCACCCCGAAAGGCTCGCAGGCAGTACGTCAACTTGACCGCTGTTTCACGCCGGAATAATGTTTCCCATACTTATGCCATTATACGAGTATCGCTGTACGGCCTGCAACGAGGTTTTCGCCCGCACGGAATCCATCTTGGAGCACGGTGCGAGGCGCGCTCGCCCCAGCTGCCCGAAATGCGATTCACGGGCCGTGCAGCCCGTCTTCTCACAGTTCTTCGCCAAGACCGTCCGCAAGAGCTGAGCGAGGCCACCGCCCTGTTCGAGCGCCTGCGGGACGCGTTCCGCGCTGCCCTCGACGCGGCGACGCCGCCCACGGATCTACGCCAACTGGCGCGCGACATGCGCGAAGCGGTCGTGGAGGCGAAGGTCGCCGTCGCGGAAATGCGGGAGGCCCTGACGCGTACCGAGCGCGAGTTGGCGCTCGAGCGGCAGCGCCTGGCGGACGCGGAGCGACGCGGGCGGCTCGCGGGCGAGATCCAGGATCAGGAGACGGTGTCCGTCGCCGAGCGCTTCGTCGGCAAGCATCGCGAGCGCGCCGATGTACTGGAGCGCAAGCTCGCGACCCAGCGCGAAGAGCTGGCACTCGCCGAGCGGGACCTGACCGAGATGTATACCGCGCTCAAGAGCGCCGAGCGCGACCGGCCGGCCATGGAGGGTGATCGCAGCACCGAGCGGGCATGGCGGGACGTGCAGGGCGGTGGCGGCGCCCGCCCGGGCACGGATCTGCAGGATGAGCTGCTGAAGTCAGCAATGGATCGGGCGGCGCGGGAAGCAGCGGCGGGGCGCCAGCTCGAGGAGCTCAAGAAAAGAATGCGAAAGGAGTAGGACTTTGCTCCTCGCCGTTTTGAGTCTCGCCGTGCAACAACCCGCCCCACCCGATCTGCTCAAACGCGCCCACACCTACAGCATCGTCGCCTACGATTCCGTCACGGGGGATCTGGGCATCGCGGTCCAGTCCAAGTTTCCCAACGTCGGCGGGATCGTACCGTGGGCACGCGCGGGCGTGGGCGCCGTGGCGACCCAGTCGCTCGGCAACACCGACTACGGCGAGAAGGGGCTCGAGCTGCTGGCGCAGGGCGCGACGGCGCCTGAAGCGCTGCGGATCGTGATGCGCCGCGATCCTCGCCCGGCGCAGCGGCAGGTCGGGATGGTGGACGCGCACGGGAACGCCGCCAGCTGGACGGGAGACTCGACGTTCGACTGGGCGGGAGGAAAGACAGGCGGTCAGCCGGTTAGCCGGTTAGGTAGAAAGGGAGAGCTCATCGTCGGCCGCAGCTACGCGGCGCAAGCCAACATCATGGTGTCGGACGCGACGGTTCGAAACCTGGCGGAGACGTTCGAGCGCAGCCGGGGACCGCTCGCCGACCGCCTGATCGCGGCGCTCGTCGCGGGGCAGGCGGGGGGCGGGGACAAGCGCGGCATGCAGTCGGCAGCCCTGCTGGTCGTGCGCGCCGGCGCCGGGTACCTGGGACTGAACGACCGCTACATCGACATCCGCGTCTACGACGCGCCCGATCCGATCAAGGAGCTGCAGCGCCTCTACGAGCTGCACAAGCTGTATTTCTTCACGACCGACTCGGCCGATCTCGTGCCCATCACGCCGGTGCTGCAGCGCGAGCTGGAAGCCGTCCTGTTGCGGGAGCCGGCGAATCAGGCCGAGAAGTGGCTCGCGGCGCCGCAGCCGTCGCTGAACGAGACGTTCCTCAGCGCGCTCGCCAACTTCATGTACTGGGAGAACTACGACGTGCGCGTGCGGATGGACGGGAAGATCGATCGCGTTGTCCTCGAAGACATTCGCAAAAACCGGCGTCCGCGGAGGTAACCATGGATGTGAAGCGCGGCCGGATGGTGTTCCTGGGATACGGCAAGTACTGGCGGTCGGACGCCATCGTGGGCTTGATGCCCATCGAGGAGGGGCGCGGGCCGGGCCAGCGTACCAACGTGTTCATCGAAGGGCGGGTGGAGCCGCTGGTCGCATCGCGCACCGAGGATAGCATTCTCGCGGACATGGGCGCGACCGACTCCGGGTTCCAGCTCGAGGCGCTGCGCGACGCCACCAGCCAGCTGCTCGAGGCGTTCCACGAGTTTTCCCCTGTGCTGCGCCGCGCCCTTCAGAATGAGCACCATTTCGACGTCGAGAAGTGGGAACAACGCTTGGGGGTGCTGCTGCGCCCGACCGAGAGTCCGGACCCCGCGCAGCAGAACGAGCTGTTCGAGTGAAAGGATCGTCATGACGCAGCCGGCCGTCGCCACATCGCACGCCGATCGGGGATGGTTCGGCCATCCGCGCGGCCTGTCAACGCTGTTCTTCACGGAGATGTGGGAGCGCTTCAGCTACTACGGCCTCCGCGCGATCCTGGTGCTGTACATGACGGCAGCGGCGGCTCAGGGCGGGCTCGGTTTCCCCACCGAAAAAGCCACCTCGATCATGGGCTGGTATGGCTTCGGGGTGTACGCGGCGGCGATTCCCGGGGGCTGGATCGCGGACCGGTTTCTCGGGCAATACCGCAGCGTCTTTGTGGGTGGGGTCATCATCGCGCTGGGACACTTCAGCCTCGCCTTTCCAAGCATTACGACTTTCTACCTCGGCCTCTGGCTGATCGTCATCGGCACCGGGCTGCTCAAGCCCAACATCAGCACGATGGTCGGCGCGCTGTACGACAAGGACGACGAGCGGCGCGATGCCGGGTTCTCGATCTTCTACATGGGGATCAACCTGGGGGCGTTCATCGCCCCGCTCGTCGTGGGCACGCTCGGTCAGCGCGTGGACTGGCACATCGGGTTTGGCTGCGCCGGCATCGGTATGACGCTGGGCCTCATTCAATACGTCGCCGGCAAGCAGCGGCTCCTGCCGGCGCTCGAGCGCCTGGGGCAGGAGGAACGCCGAGCCGCGGCATCCGCCGAGCCCTGGTGGCGCTTCACGCCGGAAGAGTGGAAGCGCGTGAGTGCGATTGTGGTCTTCTTCCTTTTCTCGTGCATCTTCTGGGCTGCGTTTGAGCAGGCGGCCTCCAGCCTCAATTTGTTCGCCGACCGCCTGACGCGCCTCAATGCGTTCGGCTTTGAGTTCCCGTCGAGCTGGTTTCAGTCGTTGAATTCGGCGTTCATGATTTTCGGAATGGCGCCGCTGCTCGCATGGCTCTGGATCCGTCTCGGCCCCCGGCAACCCTCGAGTCCCGTCAAATTCGCGCTCGGCCTGCTGTTCACCGGACTGGGATTCGCCCTGCTGGTGCCGGCGTCCAAGATCGCGCAGGGGCAGGGGGTGCTCGTCAGCCCTTGGTGGCTCGTGGGCGTGTATTTCCTGCACACGATTGGCGAGCTGTGCCTGAGCCCCGTGGGACTTTCCATCGTGACCAAGCTCGCGCCGCCCCGAATCGTCGGCTCGATGATGGGCCTCTGGTTCCTGTCGATCGCGGTGGGCAACAAGATGGCGGGCTGGGTCGCAGGCTACTTCGAAAGAATGCCCCTGCCGCAGCTCTTCGGCGCGGTCGCGGCCACGACGTTCGTGGCGGCCGTGTTACTGCTGCTACTCACACGGCCGATCAAGCAATTGATGGGAGGCGTGCGGTGAGGAGGATCGCCTAGGGCCCCTCCCACGTGATGTCGCCGATTTCGGCGGCGGCACGCACCTTGAGTCCGTCGGTGTCGGCGCTCACCCCCACCGACACGATCGGCTTGGGCGCGTTGTTCCAAAGGCGACGATAGTCGGCAAACGGGTCCCGGCGCTCCACGTGCCAGGACCCGTCCGCATCTTCGGCACGCTCTAACACCACCACCATGCGTTTGCGGCCTCCCCAGCTGGCGAAGCTCTCGCCGCGCCCCTCGCGGTTGCCCCAGCTGTACGCCAGCACGCGCCCGTCCTGGAAGGTGACCAACACTCGCATCGGACTGTCGTCGCTGGCACGGCGCTTCAAGTCGGCGCCGCGCAGCGGCGTTTCCGCGCGCCACCGCCAGGTCAGCGCGCCGGAGTGGGTGGACCCCGGCGCACGGAGCGTGGTGCGCAGGCGGTAGGTGGCGGTGCCGCCCTGCCCAGTCGCCACGACGCGCAGGGCGTGCGACGCCGTGACGCGGAACGTCGGCGGCTCGACGCCCTGCATGCGCGACAAACGCCAGCCTGGCGGCAGGCCCGGCCCGACCGGGACGATGGTCAGGTTTGTGAGCGTTTGCGCGAGCAGGAGCACGGGGAGGGCGCTCACATCGGCTCCTCGGCAAAGTGGCAGGCAGCCAGGTGATCAGGCGCCCCCCCCCCACTGACCGCGCGCAGCGCGGGCGGTTCCGTGCGGCAGCGCTCGTTCTTCTTGGGATGTGGGCAACGCGGATGAAACGGGCACCCGGGCGGCGGGTGGGCGGGCGAGGGGATGTCGCCGGTGAGGACGATCCGGCGCTTAGCGGCGCGGGGATTCGGCTCTGGTACCGCCGACAGTAAGGAGCGCGTGTACGGGTGCCGTGGCGTGGCATAGATCGCGCCCGCCGGCGCGCGTTCCACGATGCGGCCCAGATACATCACGGCGACGTCATCCGCGATGTGGCGCACGACGGCGAGGTCGTGCGCGATGAACAGGTACGTGAGCCGGCGCCGCTCTTGGAGGTCCGCGAGCAGGTTCAAGACCTGAGCCTGTACCGACACATCGAGGGCGCTCACCGGCTCGTCGCAGACCAGGAACTGCGGCTCGACCGACAAGGCGCGCGCGATGCCCACCCGCTGGCGTTGGCCACCCGACAGCTCGTGGGGGTAGCGTCCCGCGAACGCCGCGTCGAGCCCGACTTCCTGCAGCAGGTCGGACACCTGGCCCGCCAGCCCGTGGATCTCCAGCGGCTCTCGGAGCGTCTGCGCGACCGTCATGCGCGGATTGAGCGAGCTGTAGGGATCCTGAAACACGATCTGCATCCGGCGCCGCAGCGCGCGCAACCGGGCGGCGTCGAGGGCAAAGACATCGTTGCCGTCGAACAGCACCCGCCCCGACGTCGCCTCCTGCAGGCGGAGCATGGTGCGGCCGACCGTGGTTTTCCCCGACCCTGACTCGCCCACGAGCCCGAGTGTTCGCCCCGACGCGATCGTGAACGACACTCCATCCACGGCGCGAACGGGCGGGCGCGGACGCCCCAATCCGAACCAGCCACGCTCGCCGGCGTAATGCTTGACCAGATCGCGCACGTCCACGAGCGCCGCCGTGGTGGGAGCGGTCATCGCTTCGTCTGCCGGCGCCCCGGCTCCGTCACGAGCCAGCAGCGCGCCGCATGTGCGGGGTCGCCCGTCTCGAGCAGCGGGGGTTCTTCGGTCACGCACTTGTCCCACGCGTACGGGCAGCGGGGATGAAACCGGCACCCCGGCGGCCAGGCAGTGGCCGCGGGCACCTGGCCTGGAATGGCGTTCAGCCGGGAGCGCGGCACGTCGATGCGCGGCACCGCCGCCATCAGACCCTCGGTGTAGGGGTGGGTGGGCCGGTCGAACAGCGCCGTCGTGACAGCCGTCTCCACGACCTGACCGGCGTACATCACCACTACGCGATCGGCGTGGCCGGCCACGATACCCAGGTCGTGCGTGATCAGCAGCACGGCCATGCCCAGCTCTTTTTGGAGGCGGTCGAGCAGCTCGAGGATCTGCGCCTGGATGGTAACGTCGAGCGCGGTCGTGGGCTCGTCGGCGATGAGCACCTTAGGGTGGCACACGAGCGCCATCGCAATCATGACGCGCTGGCGCATCCCGCCGGAGAGCTGGTGGGGGTAGTGATCCGCCCGCTCTTCGGGGTCGGGAATGCCCACCAGCTTGAGCATCTCGATCGCGCGCCTACGCGCGGCGCTCCGGGACAGGTGCTGGTGGATGATCGCCGCCTCGGCGATCTGATCCCGGACCGTGAAGACGGGGTTCAACGACGTCATCGGCTCCTGGAAAATCATCGCGATCTGGTTGCCGCGAACGGCCCGCAGCTCGGGCGGTGCGAGGACGAGCAGGTTGCGCCCTTCGAACTCGATGAGACTCCCCGGCCGGATGTGTCCGGGCGGCTCGGGCACGAGACGCAGGATGGAGAGCGAGGTCACGGTCTTGCCGCATCCCGATTCGCCGACGATCCCCAACGTCTCGCCGGGGAAGAGATCGAACGAGACGCCATCCACGGCCCGCGCCGTGCCGCTGCCGTGCTCGGTGACGAAGTAGGTCTTCAGGTCACGCACGCGGAGCAGCGGTTCGGGGGGGGTCACGTCGTCTCCTCGCGCGGATCGAGGGCGTCGCGCAGCGCATCGGCCACAGCATTCAGCGACATCACGACGAGCGAGATGGCGAGGCCAGGGAACAGCGTCGTCCAGGGCGCAGTGGCGAGTGTGGATGCCCCGTCGGCGATCATATTGCCCCAACTGGCGGTCGGCGGCGCGACGCCGATGCCGAGGAACGAAAGACCCGCCTCGAGCAGCAACACATTTCCGATCCCGAGGGCGGCCGAGACGATGATCGGCGCTGCGGCGTTGGGGAGAACGTGGCGAAAGATAACGCGCCCCGACCCGGCGCCCAGCGCCCGCGCGGCGGCCACGAAGTCCCGGTCGCGCAGCGAGAGTACCTCCGCGCGGACCAATCGGCTCGTGCCGAACCACGACGAGAGGCCGATCACGAGCACGATCACCGGGAACGGCAAGCCCTCCCACAAGGCGATGGCCATGAGGAGGATGAAGATGCGCGGCAGCGCGAGTCCGATGTCAACGCTGCGCATCAGCACGGCGTCCACCCAGCGGCGGTAATAGCCGGCGATTGCGCCGACCAGCGTGCCGATCGTGATGGCGACGAGCATTCCGAGCGCGCCGACCGCCAGTGAGATCCGGGCGCCGAAGACCATCCGGCTCCAGATGTCCCGGCTGTAGACGTCCGTGCCGAGGAGGAAGCTCCACGACGGTGGGTGGTTCTTAAGGTGGACCGGGTCGAGCGGCGTGTTGGGGTCGAACGGCGCGACGATCGGTGCGCACAGCGCGATGATCGCGAAGAAGGCGAGGAGGCCAATTCCCCAGGCCGCGGTCGGGTGCCGGAGGAATCGCCGCCCGGCGGCGGAACGGCGGGCCCGGTGGCGCAGTGTCCGCATGGCCCAGTCCGCGACGACGAGCGCCGCGAGCAGGCTCACCCAGGTGAGCAGCGTCACGTTGCCCGGTCCTCTTGCACCCGCACGCGCGGGTCGGCCACGCCGAGCAGGACGTCGGCCAGCAGGTTGCCGAAGACCACCAGCGTGCTCGCGAGCAACGCCGCGGCGGTCACGACCGGGTAATCGCGACGCAGGATCGCGTCGGTCGCGAGACGCCCCATCCCCGGCCACGCGAAGATCGTTTCGATCAAGACGGCGCCGGTCAGGAGGAACGGGAATGCCAAGCCGAAGCGGGTGATGAACGTCAGCAGGGCATTGCGGAGCTGGTGGTGCAGGACGACCCGCCGCTCGGACGCGCCCTTGGCGCGCGCGGTGCGGATGTAGTCCTGCCGGGCGACCTCGAGCATGGCGGCGCGCTGGAAGCGCGCCGTGCCCGCCGCGCCGACGAGGCCCAGGGTGAGCGCGGGAAGGATCAGGTGCCACAGCAGGTCCAGCGTGCAAGCCAAGGAATCGACGGTGGGGCAGAGCACCGGGTCGGTCTTCCCGCCGACGGGGAACCACCGCAGCCACTGGCCGAACAGCAGCAGCAGGATCAGCGCCAGCCAGAACGTCGGGAGCGAATAGATGAAGAGCGTCACGTTGCCGAGGACGATGTCGGGCAGCCGGTTGACGCGCAGCGCCTGATAGACGCCCAGCGCCAGCCCGAGCAGGAAATCGAGGAGCAGCGCAGCGCCGGTCAGGAGCAGGGTGTTGGGAATCGTCTCCGCGAGCGCGTCAGCGACGGGACGGTGGAGCGCGTACGATTCGCCGAGATTGCCGCGCGCCAGCTGGCCCATGTAGTGCAGGTACCGAATGGGGAGGGGCTGATCGCACCCCCACTGGCGGCAGAGCTCCTTCTGAACCGCGGGGTCGATCACCTGATCCTGCGGCCAGGGAACCGGGCTACCGGGGGCGAGCTGAATCAGAACGAACGTGAGGGTGACGACCGCGAAGACGATGGCGATCGACGCGGCGAGACGCCGCACGAGCCACGCCGTCACCTAACGCTCCACGCGGTCCCGATCGATGAGTCGGTCAGAACGAATGCGCCAGGTGCGGAGCAACGCCGCCCAGGAATCGGGGCGGATCTGCACGTTCTCGACGCGGCTGTGAATGGCCGCCACGTTTTCCAGCGCGAATAGAAAGACGCCCGGTGCATCCGCGTTGATGATTTCCATGGCGGAGCGCCACAGTGGCCGCGCCTTGTCGCGGGTGGGAGCGGCCGAGGCGCGATCGACGTAACGGTCGAACACCGGGTTGTTGTAGTGGAGATAGTTGTTCTGCCCGGCGCGCGTCCACAACTGCGGGACTCCTGAGATCGGGGAGGGATCGTTGGTGAACGCGAGCATCGCCGCGTCGAACTTGCCGGTGCTTACCCGTTGTCCCACGACCGTGTTCTCGACCTCGTCAATCTCCATCTGCACGCCGACCGCGCGGAACTGCTGCTGCAGCAAGCGGGCGTATTGCCGGCGGATCGTGCTGGTCGACGGCACGAGCACGTGGAACGCGAGGGGCTGGCCGCCGCGGTCGCGAATGCCGTCGCCGTCGTGGTCGCGCCACCCGTGGGCGCCGAGCAAGCGCCCCGCCAGCGTCGTGTCGTAGGGCAGCTGCCGGATCTCGGGGTCCCAGATCCACCACAGCATCGACATCGGTCCGGGTGGGACTCGGGCGAAGTCGCCCAGCACGCTCCGCACGAGCGTCGCGCGATCGACGGCCATCGTCAACGCACGCCGCACGTCCCGGTTGCCGAAAATGGGATGGGGCTGCGCCGGGTCGCCGTTGGCCGCGAGGTTGAAGCCGAGAAAGCTGTACGTGTTGCCGCGATACGGATACAGCGTGATCTGCTGGGCTGCCCGCAACCGCTGGAAATTTTCCGGTCCGGTGACCTGTTCGCGGACGTCAGCCTGGTCGGCGATGACCTGGGTGATCGCCACCTGCATGTCCGGCGTGAAGCGCCAGATGAGACGGCGGATGCCCGGCCGGCCGAGGAAGAATGTCGAATCGGCGGCCAGCTCGATGGCCTCGGCCGCCCGCCAGCTCACGAAGCGGTAGGGCCCGCTACCGACCGGTTGGCGTCCGAACGCCGCCGTTTTCCACTGGTCCCGCGGTACCCCGCGCAGCAAGTGCGCGGGCAGGATGCGCATGTGATAGACGGCGTCGTAGAACATCTCCGGATAGCGCTCCCGGAACCGGAAGACGACGGTGAGCGAATCGCGCTGGGTGACGCTCGCGATACGCCGGATCGCGGAGCGGTAGGGCGAGGCAACCGTCGAATCGTTGTAGGCGTCGAACGTGAATGCGACATCGGCGGCGGTCACGTGTTGGCCATCGTGCCAGCGCGCGCGCGGATCCAGATGGAAGACCAGGGTCAGCGGGCCGTCCCACTCCCAGCGCTCGGCGAGCAGCGGCTGAAAGTCTTCGTCCCCGATGGTGTTGATGGACATGCCGACGTCAGCCAGCTTCAAGAAGAGCTGCTCGTCAATGTCCCGCGCGACGATCTCGTTCGTCGAGGACGGGAGCAAGGTGGGCGGCTCGCCGATGGCCGCCATGACGAGCGTGCCGCAGTAGGCACCGGTGCAGCCGCTCCCCCCCCTCCCCCCTCCTCCCCGACGCTCGCACCCGGGGAGTGCGGCGAGGATGGCGATCGCGAGCAGGAAACGGCCGCGCGTTTGCATGGCGCTTAACATTCCACCGCGCGGCTAGCGACGCCAGTCGCCCCAGGCAGCGATGATGGCGGCGGATAGCTCATCGAAGGCGACGGCGCGTCCCAGGACCGCGGCAAGTGTGGTTTCTCCACTGACGGCCGATGGCTGACGGCTGACGGCGGTCACGACCTCCTGCGACCCGTCGAGCAAAATCGATCCATGCTGCAGGAATGCCCGGCCACGCCGCACCTGCGCGGAGCCGACGAGCTTCCGCCCTCCAACCAGGATCTCTCCTCCGACGGGTGACGCGAAGCACGCGCCTGCGCCGACGGACGGATGGGCGGACGGCCGCACGGCCAACGTCGCCTCCGCGCCCAGCGCCCGCAGCGCGACGGCCAGGCGCTCATGGATGGCAAGGTAAGCGGCCCGCAGCGACCCGAACACGGCAATGGGCGCTGCGACAGCGTACGTAAGCTCGTGCTCGTGCCAGACGGCGCGCCCCCCCGTCGGCCGGCGCACCACGGCTATTCCGCGCCGCTCGATCTCGTCACGGTCATACAGAGCGAGCGTTGGTTCGTTGCGACCGAAAGAAAGGGCGGGCGGATCCCAACGGTACAGACGGAGGAACCTTGCTCCGGTCCGATCGGCATCGGCGAGGAGCTGCTCATCCGCCGCCATGTTCTGGACGCCGGGGCCACCGGCAGGCTCGACGAGCAGCTCCCACTTAGACCGTTGCGTAAGCCTCCACCGGGGGGCAGGTGCACACCAGGTTGCGGTCCCCGAACGCGGCGTCGATCCGCCCGATCGGCGGCCACACCTTGTGCTCCCGCGTGGCGGCGGTCGGGAAGCCCGCGCGCTCGCGCGAGTACGGCCGGTCCCACGCGTCCGCCACGAGATCAGCGAGCGGGTGCGGAGCGTTCTTGAGCAGGTTGTTCTCGCGGTCCGCCTCGCCCGTCTCGATCTCACGGATCTCCTGACGGATCGCGATGAGCGCATCGATGAAGCGGTCCAGCTCCACTTTCGGCTCACTCTCGGTCGGCTCCACCATCAGCGTCCCCGCGACGGGGAAGGAGACCGTAGGCGGGTGGAATCCATAGTCGATGAGCCGCTTCGCGATGTCGTCGACATCCACTCCCGCCGAGGCCTTGAACGGCCGCGTGTCGAGAATGCACTCGTGCGCGACGAGGCCGTGCTGGCCGGCGTAGAGCAGGGGATAGTGGCCTTCGAGCCGCTTGGCGATGTAGTTGGCGCTCAGGATCGCCACCTTGGTCGCGTGCGCCAGACCGTCATGCCCCATCATCGCGATGTACGCCCAGGAAATCGGCAGGATCGACGGGCTCCCCCAAGGGGCTGCTGATACGGTGCCGCAGCTCTGGGGGATGCCGAGATCCACCACCGGGTGGTTGGGCAGGTGCCGGACGAGATGACTGGCGACGCCGATCGGTCCCATCCCCGGCCCCCCGCCGCCGTGCGGGATGCAGAACGTCTTGTGCAGGTTCAAGTGGCAGACGTCGGCCCCCATGTCCCCCGGCCGGCACAATCCCACCTGCGCGTTCATGTTCGCGCCGTCCATGTACACCTGGCCGCCGGCATCATGCACGATGCGGCAGATTTCCTTGATCGACGCCTCGAAGACGCCATGGGTGGACGGGTACGTGACCATCAACGCGCCGAGCGTGGCCTTGTGCTCCGCGGCCTTGGCGCGCAGGTCGGCCACGTCGATGTTGCCCTGCGGATCGGTTTTGACGACGACGACGTCCATGCCCGCCATGACCGCGCTGGCGGGGTTCGTGCCGTGCGCCGACTGCGGGATCAGGCAGGTCGTGCGATGCTGCTGGCCACGCGCTTTGTGGTACGCTCGGATCACGAGCAGGCCGGCAAACTCGCCCTGCGAGCCGGCATTGGGCTGCAGCGAGACTTGCGCGAAGCCCGTGATCTCGGCGAGCCAGGTTTCGAGCTGGCGGAAGAGCGTCGCGTAGCCCAGGGCCTGCTCGCGGGGGGCAAAGGGGTGCAGTCGGCCAAACTTCTGATAGGTGACTGGGATCATCTCGGTCGTGGCGTTGAGCTTCATGGTGCACGAGCCGAGCGGGATCATCGCGGAGGTGAGCGAAAGGTCGCGGTCCTCGAGCCGCTTCAGATAGCGCAGCATCTCGGTCTCGGAGTGGTGCGTATTGAAGACCGGGTGCGTACAGAACGGCGTCGTGCGGGCGAGGCTCGGCGGGATGGCGATCGCCCCCAACTTGCACTGGACCGGCTTGCCGAGCGCGAAGGCGGCGGCGACATCCTGGATGTCGGCGAGCGAGACGGTTTCGTCGAGCGCTAGCCCGATCCGCGTCGGTGAGAGCGTCCGCAGATTGATCCGCTTGGCCCGCGCTGCATCAAGAATCTTGGGCAGCGCATCCTGCGGCACGTCAACAGCGAGTGTATCGAAGAACTCGGCGTGCGCGAGCCGGTAGCCGAGCCGCTTGAGCGCCTTGCCCAGGGCTGCGGCATGGGCATGGACCCACTGCCCGATGCGCGTTAGTCCATCGGCGCCATGATAGACGGCGTACATCCCCGCGGCGACCGCGAGCAGCACCTGCGCGGTGCAGACGTTGCTGGTGGCCTTCTCGCGGCGGATGTGCTGCTCGCGCGTTTGCAGGGCCATCCGCAATCCTGGTCGCCCAGCCTTGTCCTTCGAGACCCCGATGATCCGGCCGGGGAGATAGCGCTTGAACTGATCGCGCGTCGCGAAGAACGCGGCGTGAGGCCCGCCGTAGCCGAGCGGCACCCCGAAGCGCTGCGAGTTGCCGACGGCGATGTCGGCGCCCCACTCGCCGGGCGGCATGAGCAGCGTGAGCGCGAGCAGATCGGTGGCTACAGTTACCAGCGCCCCGGCGGCATGGGCCGCCTCGCACAGCGCGCGGTAGTCACGGATGGCACCGTCGGTGGCAGGGTATTGAAGCAACGCGCCGATCACCCCTGGCGAGAACGCAAACCGCGTCGGCTCCCCTACCACGATCTCGACACCGCGCGCCTCGGCGCGAGTGCGTATCACGGCGATCGTCTGGGGGTGGCAGTTCGCGTCCACGAGATACACGCGCTGACCGCCGTGACTCGAAACGGCCTCCGTGAGGTGCATCGCCTCGGCGGCCGCGGTGGCCTCATCGAGCAGCGACGCGTTGGCGATCTCCAGGCCCGTCAGGTCAGAGACCATCGTCTGGAAATTGAGCAGCGCCTCGAGCCGCCCCTGAGCGATCTCCGCTTGATAGGGCGTGTAGGCCGTGTACCAGCCGGGATTCTGGAGCACGTTTCTGAGGATGACGTTCGGCGTGATGCAGTCGTGGTAGCCCATTCCGAGGTAGGACCGGAACAGCTGATTCTGCTCGCGCAGCGTCCGGAGGTCTTCGAGCGCCTCCTGCTCGGTCTTCGCGGCCGGGATGTTGAGCGGCTTCTGCAGCCGGATATCCGCCGGCACGACCGCATCGATGAATGCGTCGAGCGAGTCGTAGCCGAGCGCCGCCAGCATGGCAGCCTGCTCCTCGGTCGACGGGCCGATGTGGCGATCTCGAAAGCGATCGGGGTGCGTGACAGTCATGTCTAGATGACGGTGTGGGATTCGCCCGGAGCGAGGATGACCACGGTCGCGCGGGTGCCCACCCCGCGCTTGAACGCCTGCGGATCGGCCTTGATCACGTCCCACGTATTGTAATGCATCGGAATGACGGTTTTGGGCTTCACGAACTCCACCGCGCGCACGGCATCCTCGACGCCCATCGTGTAATTGTCGCCGATCGGGACGAGCATCAGGTCGATCCGCCCGGCGAGGAGCTGCATCTCGAGCGTGAGCCCCGTATCGCCGGTATGATAAACGGTCCTGCCACCTATCGTCGCGACGACGCCGCAGGGGTTCGTCGTGTACTTGCCGGTCGCATCGCCCTCCACGCGGCCGCCGTGGAAGGCGGGGACGAGCTTCACGCGGCCGAAGGGGAAGTCGTGCGCGCCGCCGATGTGCATCGCATGGGCGGTCGCGCCCTTGTCGCTGCAGAACGCCGCGAGCTCCGCGGTGGCGACGATCGTCGCCTTGTCCCGCTTGGCGAGGGCAACCGCGTCGCCCAGGTGATCGCCATGGCCGTGGGAGAGCAGGACGGCGTCGAGCTGGGGCAGTTTGTCGGGTCCGATATCGGCGGCGGGGTTACCGGTGAGGAAGGGATCGATCACGACGCGCTTGCCGTCGCCCTCGAGCAGAAAGCAGGCATGGCCGTGAAAGGTGGCTTTCACTCTCCGATGTGCTTCGCGTACTCGTCAGCGCGGAGCAACCCTTCTAGATCGCCGGGATTCTTGAGCTTCAGCTTGATCATCCAACCCTTACCATAAGGATCGCGGTTCACGAGGGCCGGATCCTGTTCGAGCGCCTTGTTGGTCTCGACCACCGTGCCCGCGACGGGGCAGTAGAGCTCCGACACCGCTTTCACCGCTTCGATCGTTCCAAAGACATCCTTCTTCCCGAACGCGGCACTCGGTTTCGGGAGTTCCACGAACACGACGTCGCCCAGCTCGCCCTGGGCGTAGTCGGTGATGCCGATCTCGACGACTTGTGGGTCAGGGCCGGCGCGCACCCACTCATGGTCTTTGGTATACCGAAGCTCTTTCGGTATGGCGGACATGGGTGCGGAGGCTACAACAGGTCCGCTCGGGGCGCCAGTCCTGCGCCCCCTTCTTCGCTCAATGCTACGCGATCGTGGCCCCAGGGCCGCAAGTCGAGCCGCACGGCGACCGGATCGGGATCGGGCGAGAGGTGCAACAACGGGCAGGGCCGGTCCGCCTCGGCCCATGCCGCGCGCGCGGCCGCCCCCGCCGCCGCCGTCGCGACGATCACCCCAGCCGTCGCGGCCTGCAGCTCCCTATGCAGTGCGGTCTTTGTGGTCACCCTGGTCACGCGCGCCCCGCCGTCTTCGTAGCGAGCTGCGATCGCCTCGAGCAGGGGCGCTTCGTCCTTGGCGTCGACGGCCCACAGCATCAGCGCATCGACGGCCGTCCGCGCCGCGCGTTCGCGAAGCACCAGAAAGACGGCGCGCGCATCCTTCTCGAGCTTTGCCGCGGTCCCGGTGTTGTCGATCACGTGGTGGCTCTGCGCGCGCTTGCGCTCGGCCGACATTTGCGCGGCGATCATCCGGTCGGCGTCCTCGTTCGACAGGCCGCGCAGCGCGCGCAGCCGCGTGCGCCGGACGGCGACGGGCGCGTCCACCAGCACGATCGTATCGAACTGGGCGGGGTCCAGCACCTCGAAGAGCAGGGGAATGTCGTTCACGACGATCGCGTCACCCCGCTCGCGGGCCGCGCGCTGCAGCTCGAGGCGGCGGCTCTGCACGGCGGGATGCACGATTGCATTCAGTGCCGAGAGGGCCGCATCGTCGCCCATGACCTTGCCACGCAGCGCGGCGCGGTCGAGAGTGCCGTCGGGGGCCAGCACGTCCGTGCCGAAGCGGCCCGCGATCGCCGCCAGCACGTCACTGCCGGGCGCCTGGGCTTCGCGGGCGAGGGCGTCGGCGTCCACGATCGTGGCGCCCCAGCGGCGGAACAAATCGACGACGGTGGACTTTCCGGCGGCGATGTTGCCGGTGAGGGCTACGTTGAGCATCTAGAGCAGCGCGGTTTGGTCCTCATCCGCTTTCGGGACCTTGTGACAATGCCTGCACCTCGCCTCGTAGCTCTCGCGTCCTCCCACCATGATGATGGGACTGTCCCAGACGGCGGGCTTGCCATTGACGAGCCGTTGGTTGCGGGTGGCGGAGCCGCCGCACACGACGCAGATCGCCTGGAACTTGTCCACCACCTCGGCGACGCACATGAGCGTGGGCATCGGGCCGAACGGGAGGCCACGAAAGTCGACATCGGTGCCGGCGAGGATTACGCGCACGCCCCGGTCAGCAAGGGCGTTGGCGGTGTCGATGATGCCGTCGTCCAGGAACTGGGCCTCGTCCACCGCGACGACTTCGGTGTCCGGGCGCAGCTTGCGCCCGATTTCCTCGGCTGAGTCGATCGGCTCCGCTTCGACGGCGACGCCGTCGTGGGAGGAGACGGAATAGAGGCCGGCGTAGCGCGCATCTAGATGGGATTTAAAGACTTGCACCTGTTTGCGGGCGATCACCGCCCGGCGCACGCGGCGGATGAGCTCCTCGGATTTCCCGGAAAACATGACTCCCGAGATGACCTCGATCCAGCCTGGGCGCGTTGCGTGAAACATGGGTGAAACCTCAGGTGCCAGTGGCGCAGACGGCAAAGTTGCAGAGGCGTGGCGGGGTGGAAGGGTAGTCGGGCCGGGGGTGTGGGTCAAGGAAGCCCAGGTATCTTGCGGATTATCTAGGGATATCCCATAGTTGTGCAGGTATTATGCGGGTTTCCGGGCGCCCCCCCGCAAAAGGGCCGGACTTACAAGGCTTTTTCGGGCCCCACGTTCTTCTACAAGGAGATCCAGTGAACAAAGCAGAACTCACCTCCGCCCTCGCTATGCGCACCAAGATGTCGAAGGCCGACGCGTCGCGCACGATCGAGGCCTTGTTTGACGACAAGGGCATCATCGCCGGAGAGCTGAAGAAGGGCGCGAAGGTCCAGATCACCGGCTTCGGCAACTTCGAAGCGCGTAAGCGCGCGGCCCGGATGGGGCGCAACCCGAAGACGGGCAGCGTCATTCAGATCAAGGCGTCGATCGCGCCAGCCTTCCGCGCCGGAAAGCAGCTGAAGATGGCGGTCAACAACAAAAAGTAGCACGACGCATCAGCCGTCAGCTGATCACGGGCCGCCCCGCTGGGCGGCCCGTTGACGTTTTAGCCCGCTCGATCCAACCGCGCCGACACTCTTTTCCCCCGAATCGACACCCCCGTCAGCCTGCGCACCGCCTGCTCGGCGATCGCCGGCGCCACCTCGACGAGCGCAAACGTCTCCTTCACATCGACCTTCCCGATCTGGCCCTTTTCGAGCCCGACCTCTCTGATCAGCGCCCCGACGAGGTCTTTCGCGCCGGCCCCCTCTTTCTTCCCGATCGTAACGAAGATCTTAGTCCACCCCGCGACGGGCGAGGCAGGCGCGGCCGATTCGGCGCTGACGGCTGACGGCTGACGGCTGAGTGCGAGGAGCGCCCCCGCC
>Ga0209220_1000280_pt1 | contig 19920 bp, 20 predicted proteins | sample BlaSpr_A8_OM3_M3_FD_187984 | JGI IMG/M metagenome (GOLD analysis project Ga0209220, IMG submission 187984) | Forest soil microbial communities from Thunder Bay, Ontario, Canada - Black Spruce, Ontario site 2_A8_OM3_M3 (SPAdes) (version 2) | ecosystem: Environmental > Terrestrial > Soil > Boreal... | reverse complement strand
AGCCCCTGTGCTGCAACTAAGCTCGAGGTCCGAGAGGGCCTCGCCCGTGCCTTGCAGGATCGGCACGGCCACGAGCTGAGCCAGCACGTTGTAGATCTTGAGTGAGACTCGCGGCCGGTGGGCAGCTGCAAACAGATCGCCGTTCAGCGTGAACGGGATCGTGGTCGCCGGATTGAACGGATTCGGATAGTTCTGCTTGAGCTCGACCGGCGCGGGCGGCTGTACCCCTTGCCCTGGCACATCCCCTGCCCCCCCCGCCAACAGCCCGAGCCCCACCACCACTGCCCAGGCATACGACTTCATCCCCGACTCCTCGCGAACGTAAAGATGTCTTAGACCGGTCTCCTTGTCGGTGCTGTGGGCGCAAATGACTACCGCTTCCAACCTAGGAAGCGTCTTTCCCCTGTCAAGCGCGCAAGACCCGGGTATCTCCCTGACGATTCGTGATCCCCCGCCGGTCCGCCCACTCCAGCAGCGGAATCAAGTACTTGCGCGTCAGGCCCAACCGGTCCCGGAACTGGGCCGGGGTCGCCGAGCCGAGCTCCCGGAGCGTCGTCTCGACGGCCCGACGGAACTCCTCGAGCGCCTGTTTCACCGCGTAGCGATCCTGGTCCACGCGCTCGACGGCGCCCTCGCGCGCGAGGTGCGCAAGCAGCGCCGGCACGGTCGGATCCGCAAATTCACGCTGCAACTCGGCCACCGTGGGAAGCTGCCACCGCGCCTCGGCCAGGCGCTGCGCGAGCCGGCCGCCGGCGTCTCCTGCCCGCGCGCTCAGCGCCGCTTTCCATCCGGGCCGCCGTACCGCGGCGCCCCCCTCCGCGAGCTCAAAGGCCTGCTTCTTCAGGCCGTGGGCCACGAGGAGGTCGAGCACCGCGGCCGGCGCTTTGACCGCCGCACGCAACGCCTGGAGCGGCAGTCCTGGATCGAGGGGATGCACCTCGTGGTGCGCCACTACAAGCCCTGCGAGCCGTTCGATCTCGGTCGTCACGGCACGGCGCGACACCAGTACATCGCCCACCGTGAGAACGCCCTTCCCTGCCGCTTCCGTGACGCTAGCTACGTCATTGGGCGGGATCCCCAGGCGAATGGGAAGGTCGCCGACCGCCACACCGCCGAGGCCTGCTTCCTCCACCAGGCGCACCAGCCGCTCTTGCGGCGGCTGGTCGAGGGCGAGCCCGCGCTCCGATACCCGAGGGCGCTTCGGAGGGAACGGATCCAGCACGACGCCCCCGCCGATCGTCGTCACGGGGGAAAAACTGCGCACGACGAAGCGATCCCCACCGCGGGCTACGAGCGGCCGCTCGAGCAACAGGCGCGCGAGTCCATTTTCTCCCGGACTGATGGAGCGAACCTGCACGACCCGGCCCAGCACCTCGGCGGTTCCCAGATGGACCCGGATCCGGGTGCGGGCGGTGAGCGGCTTGCGCACACCCGGAAGCAGCTCGAGCGCGACGTCGAGCGTCGTCGTCGCGCGCCAACCCCGGCCGGTCACGGCTACATGTCCACGGACGAGCTCCTCTTTCGCGACGCCCACGAGGGCAAGCGCGGTGCGCCGGCCCGGGGCCGCGCGCTCCGTCGCTTGGCCATGCACTTCGATAGACCGCACCCGCACCTCGCGGTCGAGGGGAAGTAGGCGCACGCTATCGCCCACGGCCGCGGTGCCGCTCCAGGTGGAGCCCGTCACGACCGTCCCCGCCCCCGCGACCGCGAACACGCGGTCGATCGGGAGGCGGAACAAGTCCGCCGCGGGCCGTTCGGCGAGATCAGCCGCGACCCGGACCAGCGCCGCCCGCAGGTCATTCAGTCCATCGCCCGTCAAGGCGGAAACGGCGATGGGATCTTCCCAGCGGACTCGGCTCGATTTGAGGCGCTTCGCCACATCGGCGCGGACCAAGCCCAGCCATTCGGCGTCCACCAGGTCGCGCTTCGTCAGCACTGGCACGCCGCGCCGCACGCCGAGGAGCTCGACGATCGCCAGGTGCTCTTCGGTCTGCGGCATGATGCCTTCGTCGGCCGCGATGACGAGTAAGGCGACGTCGATGCCGGTGGCGCCGGCGAGCATGTTCTTGACGAAACCTTCATGCCCCGGGACGTCCACGACGCTGGCGTGGAGGTCGCCGCCAAGCGGCAAGGGCGCAAAGCCGAGATCGATCGTGATGCCGCGGCGTTTTTCTTCTTCCCAGCGGTCGGTGTCCACACCGGTGAGCGCTTTCACCAGCGCGGTCTTGCCGTGGTCGATGTGTCCCGCGGTGCCGATTACGAAGGTGCGGGGGAAACCCACGCGTGGCGCTCCCAGATGTCCATGGCGCTCAGTCTTCGTTCCGCTCCGTTCTTTCCCGCCCCCCCCTCCGTCTCACCCAGGTGTTGGCGAACGAACCGGGCCACGAGGCGGCGGTGCGCCGCAGCGTGCGCCGCGTCGAGCGCCGGCACTGCGCCACGGACGTCGTTCAACGCCAGGAGATCGCCGTACGCCTGGGGGGGGAGACGAGTAGGAGGTTGAGGACCGGCACACGTCGCGCACAGCACCCCGCCTTCGACGACGCTGAACGTCACGGTCCCGGAAACCGCATTGCCGTCGCGGACGCAGACGTCGAGCTGCGGGGCGAAGCCGAGCACGCCGACGAGCAGCCACAGCCAGCGCACGGCCACCGCGTCGGCCGCTGCGGGCGCCGCGGCAACGAGGGCATCGAGCCCCTGGATCAAAGCGTCGTAGGCGGCGGGAAGGGGCGCGGGGGGCGCCATCTTGAGCATCACTTCGGCGAGCGCCGCCGCACCGGCGAAGCGCCCCAGGTCTCCGGCCAGATCGCGTCGCAGCGAGATCACGTCGAACGCCGCGAGCGTCTGCAGCTCGCGGGTGTCCTTATGATAGAGCTGCGCGACGCCTTCGCTCAACGTCTCGAGCGCCGCACCGAAGGGGCTGTGCTTGCGCAGCACGCCCTTCGCGATCGCGCTCTGCACGCCGAGATCGCGCGTCGCGAGCCGGACGATCTTTGACGTTTCGCTGTAGCGGTAAGTCCGCAGGACGACGGCGGACGTGGAGACGAGGCTCATCGCCCGGGGAATATAGCTGCCCGGCCGAGGACCGAGACGCCGGGGAACCGTGCGGAGTGGAGCAGCGCTGCCAGAATCTCGACGCCATCCACGACGCGCGGGCCGGAGCGACTGAAATAGGCGGATGCATCGACGGCGTACGCCCGCCCCGCTGCGATCGCGCGCCCCGCGACATCGTGTAGCGCATCGCGATAGCGCTCCGATTCGCGACGCGTCTCCTCCAACCCAAAACCGCAGGGCATCAGGATCAGAACGTCCGGATCAGCGGAGCGCAGCTCGTCCCACTCAACACGGGAGGAAGGCCGCCGGGCCACTCCCGCCACGAGATCGCCGCCTGCGAGCGCGACGAGCTCCGGCACCCAGTGGCCCGGAACGTATGGTGGGTCGAGCCACTCGAGCGCGAGCACGCGGGGACGAAGCTGGCCGGCGACGCGGGTGCGCAGAGCGGCGAGGCGGTCTTCTATCCCGGCAACGCACGCATCCGCCCGCTGCTCGGCCCCTCCCCCCACCGCGCGTCCCACGTCGCGGATCCCGGCGATGATGGCAGCAAGATCATGGGCATCGAGCGTGAGAACTCGCGGCGGCGAGGGCAATCCCGCGAGTGCCGCCACTGCCTGTTGCTCAGGCACGGCGCAGACGTCGCAGATGCCCTGGGTCAGGACCAGATCGGGGGCAAGCGCTGCCACGGCTGCCACGTCGATCTCGTACACGCTCCCATGGTCTCGCAGCGCGCGGCGGACGGCCACATCGATGTCGGCGCTGGATAATCCCACGAGCTCGCTGTGCGGGCGCGAGAGCCGGGGCTTGGCGATGATTTCCGCAGGGTAATCACAGCTGTGCGAGATCCCCACGAGCCGCTCGCCGAGGCCCAGCGCACACACGATTTCCGTCGCGCTGGGGAGTAAGGAGACGATGCGCTGCGCCGCGCCGCTCTCAGAGCCCAAATTCGACCCGTCCGCCTATCAGCACGGTCCGGCCCCGGGGACGGAACCCCGGGATCTCCTGCGCTTCATCGTTGAACGCGTTCTGGACGCTCGCCGAGAGGACCAGTCCGGTCCCGCGCGAGCCCGCGCGGCGAAGATCGTACTCCGCCGAGAGATTGACGCGCGTGTACGGCCGCAGCGTCACGCGTCGTTGGCCAAAGGCGCGGCTGAAATCGAGATCATCGCGCTGTCCCACCCAGCGGCCCGCCAATGTCACCTGCGCGCGACCGCCCAAAGCCGCGGTGATCTGGGGAGCCAGAGTGTGCGCGGGCCGCCGGATGAGTGACTTCCCGGGGACGAACAGCGCGTCGGCGCTGCTGTCCGGTCCGCCTTCCACGACTCGGCTGTGGAGGTAGGCATAGCGTAGCCTCGCAACCACGCCCCGGGTGACGGTTCCCGTAAGCTCGGTCTCCACGCCATCCGCTACCGCCCCGGCGACGTTGAAGTAGTTGGGCTGCCCCGGGGGCGGCGTGAACGTGAACTCGATCAGATCGCGGAACCGCTGGTTGAAGTACGTCACGGCGACGGTGAGACGGCCGCCGGCGAGTGTGCGATCCACGCCGGCCTCCCAGCTGCGCGAGCGCTCAGGCGCGAGGTCGGGATTCCCCTGCACGAAGCCGCGCGCAAAGTTCTCGAAGAACGTCGGCTCTTTGAACCCCGTTCCGGCCGAAACGCGCAGCCGTGTTCCGCTCCGCAGACGATACACGACCCCACCGCGATACGTGACGTGGGCGCCGAACTGGGAGTTGTCGTCGAGCCGTCCGCCGAGCGTGATCGCCACCGGCCGGCCTGCGCCGACGACGGCTTGGGTGAAGTAGCCGGCGTTGGAGCGCTGCACGGCGATGGAATCGGGGAATGTGCCGAACGACGCGCTGAACTCGCTTCTCCCACGCTGGCGCTCGTCCTCGTATTCGACCCCACCCGTCAGCGACACGATGTCCCGCGCGCGCCACGTCAGCATCGTGCTGGCGGCCGCGCGTCGCGTGTAATCCCGGCTCCAGAACGCTCCATCTTCGCCGGGCGAGTCCGGTTCGTCGTTGAAGGAGAGGCGCGCCTCGTGCAGCGTCACGAGCACGCGCGCCTCGAGTTGCCTCGCGATCACGCGCGCGAGCGCGAGGCTGAGGACCGGGCCGCGCTCCGCGCTGCGGGCGTTCGAGTCCACCGGCTGTCCCTGGCTGTTCGTCGGGATGTGATAGATGTCGTCGCCATAGCGGTAGGTGAGGCTGGCTTCGGATCGTTCGTCGGGTGTGACATAGACGCGCGCGCTCACGACGGTGTTGCGGTATTGGTTGTTGTACGGGTAGAGCCCGTCCGCCGCGAAGCGTGACACCCGTAGCGAATAGCCGACCCGGCTGCCGCCACCCGCGACGTCCGCGGCGCCCTCAGTGGACCCGTAGGAGCCGCCCCGCACCTCCGTTCCCAGCCGCGCGGGTCCGTGACCCGTGCGCGTGAAGATCTGGATCACTCCCGTCACCGCATCGGAGCCGTACAGCACGCTTCCCGGCCCGCGCACGATCTCGATCCGCTCCACGTTATCGGTCGTGAGATGGGCGAAGTCCAAGCCTCCACCGGCCTGGTTCAGCGGGACGCCGTCGAGCAGCACCTTCACGTAATCGCTCTCGCCACCGCGCACAAACAGTGACGTTTGCCCGCCGAAGCTCCCTGTTTCGACGACGGTCGCACCCGGCACGGCGCGCAGCGCCTCTGCCACGGTCCGGATGCCCTGCGCCTCGAGGTCCGCTCCGCGGATCACCGTAACCGCGGACGCGACGATATCCGCCGGCACCGGAATTCGCGTCGCGGTCACGACCACGGGCTTCAGGATCACCGTGTCCTGCGGCTGCTGGGCGGTGAGGGCGAGCACCACAAGCGCGACGTTCATGCGAGCGGCTCCTTCGGTTGGCGGAGGGGCACCATCTGGGGACGGCCGTCGAGTGACTGCATCGTCACGGGCCAGGCGAAGACGCGCTCTACGGTTTCGCGGGTGAGGACGTCGCCGGGCGGCCCGGCCGCCGCGGGCCGTCCGTCAGACAGCAGCAGCACCGTGTCGGCGTAGCGGGCGGCCAGGTTGAGCTGGTGCGTGATCATCAGCACACCGAGTCCTGCACGCTCCACGAAGCTGCGCACCAGCTCGAACAGCGCCATCTCGTGGCGCAGGTCGAGCGACACGCCCGGCTCATCGAGCACCAGGAGACGCGGCTCCTGGGCGAGCGCGCGCGCCACGCGCACGCGCTGGTACTCCCCGCCCGACAGCGTCCACACCCAGCGGTCGGCGAGCTGCGTCGCGTCGCAGGCCACCAGCGCGCGCTCCACGGCCGCGTGGTCTTCGGGCCGCTCCTTTCCCCACAGCGACAGATGCGGGTAGCGGCCGAGTAATACCGTCTCGCGCACGCGCTGCGGAAAAAGGTTGTCCTCGCGCTGGGGAACGACGCCGACCACGCGGGCTAGCGCCTGCCGGTCCCAGCCCGCCGCTGACCTGCCATCGATGTCGGCCTGGCCATCGAGCGGAGACAACGCCCCCAGCGCGAGCCGGACGAGCGTGGTCTTGCCGCTCCCGTTCGGCCCGAGGACTGCGTGGAATTCCCCGGCACCCACTCCGAGCGAGACCCCCGCCAACGCATCCTGCGTCGCGCCAGGATAGCGATAGCGTACGTCGCGAAGGCTCAGGATCGGGGGAGCGCTCACGCGATCGTCCAGCGGCGCAGGAGCACCGCGAACACGGGAACGCCGATGAGCGCCGTCACGACGCCGACGGGGAGCTCGCGCGGAGCCACAACGGTGCGCGCCAGCGTGTCGGCAATCGCGAGCAGCGCGCCGCCTCCGATGAACGCGGCCGGCAGCAAGGAGCGGTGGCGGTGACCCCACGCGAGCCGGGCGATGTGCGGGACCACGAGACCGACGAAGCCGATCACCCCGGACACGGCGACGGCGGCGGCGGTAAGGAGCGAGGCCGCGAGATAGACGCGCCGTTTCACGGCTTCGACGTCGGCGCCGAGGTAGCGCGCCGGCTCTTCGCCCAGGGCGAGCAGATCGAGGGGGCGCGCAGCCGCGAGCAGCACGGCGAGGGGCACGGGCGCGTAGAGCGCCAGCAACAGCACGGAATCCCAGGACGCCGCCGAGAGTCCGCCCCACAGCCACAAGAAGGCATTGCGGAGCTCGGCGGCATCGGCGAGCGACACGATCGCCGTCGTGATCGCGGCGGCGAAGGCGCCGACGGCGACCCCGCCGAGGAGCAGGATCCGTGGATCGAGCGCCGCGCCCCCCACGAGGCCCATCCGATAGACGAGGCCGAGTGCGGCGAGCGCACCGGCGAACGCGGCCAGTGGCAGCATCCACGGGCCTGCGAGATGGAGCGCGAGGGCGACCACGGCGCCCAGCCCCGCCCCACCCGACAAGCCCAGCAGGAACGGATCCGCCAACGGATTCCGCACGAGCGCTTGAAGCCCGGCGCCTGCGACCCCGAGCGATCCTCCCACGAGAAACGCAAGCACCGCGCGTGGCGCGCGGAGGTTCCAGACGATGTCCGAGCGAAAGAGCTCGCTCAGCGGCACCGCGGCCGGACCCAGGACCACGCTCGCGACGAGCGCGAGCACGGCCACCGTACAGAGAACCACCCACCTCATCGTGTCGCCTCGAGCCGGGCTCGCAGCTCCCGGACTGCCTCGGCAGAGCGCGGGCCCGGCCGGCCAAAGAGAGAGCCCGGCAGCAGGAGGAACCGCCCTTCACGCACGGCCCGCACCGTGCGCCATTCGCGGCGCGCGGCGAATGCGGGGGGGCCGGAGCGGGCGGAATCGGCGAGCACCGCCACCCAGACTGGGTTCCGCGCCGCAATCGTTTCTAGCGACACCTGGGCGGATGGGACCGCGATGTCATCGAAGACGTTCCGTGCGCCGGCGAGCGTGGCCAGCTGGTGCAAGTAGCTGCCGCGCCCGATGACGATGGGAGGGTTGTCCCAGACCACGACGACTATGGACGTAATTGCTGGCGGCGGTGGCCGTGCCGCGAGGCTGTCCATGGCCGCTACCAGAGACTCCGCCGCCGCGACGCGCCCGGTCAGACGGCCAAGCATGCGGGCGGCAGGCCCGAGGTCCTCGAGGCGGTTCAGATCGAGGAGGACCGTGCGAATACCGAGGCGCTCGAGCTGTTTCGCCGCCGTGACATTGGGGCCGGAATTGTACAGCACGACGAGGTCGGGATGGCGCGCCGCCACCGCTTCGACGTTGGGAGGCATCCCATCACCCACGCTCGGCACCGCGCGCGCGGCGGGTGGGTAGTCGCACCACGCGGTCCTGCCCACGAGGCGGTCGCCGGCGCCTATGGCGAATACCAGCTCGGTGAAGGAGGGAAGCAGCGACACGACGCGTTCGGCCGGCCGGCTGGCCTGACGGGCGGACGGCCGACAGCCGAACCCGAGGAGCACGACGAGCAGTAGACGGCGCATAATGAAAATGCCCATCCCCGGGGAAATGGAGATGGGCGAGCGTCTGCGCGTGAGGTGCGCAAGCGCCACCATCCCTCCCGCGAGGGAACCAACCGGTGGCGCGAACGAAGACGTCTCCTGGCTTCGGGCAAACGGCTCGCCTTCCCGGGTTACACCCAGTGGCTCTGAGCCGATCTACGCGGCGCAACGCTACGCTGCGCCGTGGTACCCGTTACAGTGGCGGGGCCGCGCCGGACTCGCACCGGCTTCCGTAGATCCCCGTTCGCAGTGACGAGCCTAGTCTAGGAAGGACGCGCACCCGACGCAAGAGGCTTACGACGGAGTGCCCAGAACAGCGCGGCCGCCATCCCCGCGGCGAGCAGCCCGATGATGTACGGGAGCACCATTTGCGGCCGGAACTTGCCGCGCGGCAGCGCGATCTCGACCTTGGCGCCGGCCGCCAGTGCGCCCGCGCGGTACGCCGCAAACCGCCGCTGCTCGATCTCCTGCACGCCGAGGGATTCGATTGCGGGCGCCGTGACCACCGCCGCCGTATCCTCGACGAGCAGATTCAGCTCCTGCGTCGCTTGATCGATCGGCAGCACGAGTTTTCGCGCAGTAGCGGGAAGCGAGTATCCGTAACTGAGCTGTTTCACCGGCCCCGGCGGGATCGGCCCGAGGACATGCACGCTGTCGTTGCGAAACACCATCGCCTCGGGCGAGATGTCGCCCTGCCCTCCCTGGAATTGCCCGCCGACGCTCGGAACGCGGCCCGCCCATGTCGGGACCAGCGTATCCTTGGTAATCCGCGTCGTTTGGCCCCTGTTCTCGAGCTCCAGGATTTCCAACACTTCCCGCGTGCCCTCCTGGCCCGGCCGCGCGATCGTCACGAGCCGCCGCGCGAGACGAATGGGCGGTCCGTTGGTGGTCGTCGGGTAGACCACGATGTCTTCGACATGCACGGCGGGTCGGCCCACGATGTTGAGCGGCAGTGAGAAGTACGCGAGGCTGTCGTACCAGGCGCTCACGACGTACACGCCGGAGGTGTCTGCGTCCCGCAGCTGGATGCGATAGCGCCCCCGCGCGTCGGTGCGCGCCGAGTCCAGCGGTCCGCCCCCTTCCCGCGTCACCCGGTGCAAGACCACCCAGGCGTTCGACAGCGGGATGGTGTCGCGCCCGCCGCGCAGCACGCGCCCGTTCACGCCCACCGTCTGGGCCGGGAGCGCGCACGGGGCGCCGAGCGACACGATCAGCAGGCTACGGAGTAAACTTGCCGAAATCTTCAGGATCGAGGTTCTGGAGGTAGGACTTGAGCGAGTCAGGGTCGAGCGGGCCGGCGCCGGGCTGGATCCCGCCTTCTCCGGTATCGACGGAAGTCAGCTCGAGCAGCGTTTCGCTCGTCAGGATCGGCGCCTTGAGCCGCAGGGCGAGCGCGATCGAGTCCGACGGCCGCGCGTCGACTTGGATCACCGTGTCGCCTCGGTAGATGTGCAGCTCGGCGAAGTAGGTGTTGTCCTTCACCTGCGTGATGATCACCTTACGCAGCTCGGCGCCGAGGCCGACGATCACCTGTTTCAGGAGGTCGTGCGTCAGCGGGCGCGAGAATTTCACGCCCGCGAGCTCCATCGCGATGGCGCTCGCCTCCGCGGGCCCGATCCAGATCGGCAGCACCCGCTCCCCTTCTTGTTCCTGCAGAATCACGACCGGCGTGTTGGTTGTGCGGTCCAGCCCGAGGTGGGCGACACGGACTTGCAGCAGCTCCCCCCCCCCCCCCCCCCCCGCCCATCAGGTACCCATATCCCAGGAGGCGAGGTATTTGCGCTGCGCCGCGGTGAGAGTGTCGATCGCCACGCCCATCGCCTGCAGCTTGAGCCGCGCAATCTCCTTGTCGAGCTCCGCCGGAATGCGGTGCACGTCCTTCGACAGGGTCTTGGCGTGCCGCACGACGTGCTCGGCGGCGAGCGCCTGGTTCGCGAACGACATGTCCATCACACTGGCGGGATGGCCCTCGGCGGCGGCCAGATTGATCAGCCGCCCGTCGGCCAGCACGAACAGCTTCTTGCCGCCGATCCGCCACTCGTCCACGAACTCGCGGACCGCGACGGGCCCTGTGGCCTCTTTTTTCAAGGATTCCAGATCGATTTCCACGTTGAAATGCCCCGAGTTCGCGAGCACCGCGCCGTCCTTCATCGCTCGCATGTGCTCCACCCGGATGACCTCGACATTGCCCGTCAGCGTCACGAACAGGTCGCCCACGGAAGCGGCGTCTGCCATGGGGACCACCCGGTAACCGTCCATCTGGGCTTCCAGCGCCTTCATCGGATCGATTTCGGTGACCAGGACGTTGGCGCCGGCACCCCGCGCTCGCAGCGCGAAGCCGCGCCCGCACCACCCATACCCCGCCACCACGACCGTGCTCCCGGCGATCAGCATGTTCGTTGCGCGGATAATGCCGTCGAGCGTCGACTGCCCCGTGCCGTAGCGGTTGTCGAAGAGATGCTTGGTCTCGGAATCGTTGACGGCGATGACCGGGAATTGCAGCACGCCGTCTTTCGCCATCGCTTTGAGGCGGATCACGCCGGTCGTCGTCTCTTCCGTCGATCCGGCCACGCCGGCGACGAGCACCTTGCGCTCGGCCGCGGACAGCGTCTCCACCCATTTGCGGACCGGGGGCGCCAGATCGTCGAGGCGGTTCAACGCGATCATGTGCAGCGCCCCGACCAGGTCGGCCCCGTCGTCCATCGTGATGTCCGGGCGAAGGGCAAGCACCGCGCGAATGTGGTCGTAGTACGTCGCGTGGTCCTCGCCTTTGATCGCGAACACCTTGATCCCGTAGTCGCGCACCAGGTGCGCCGCCACGTCGTCCTGAGTCGAGAGCGGGTTCGAGGCGCACAGGGCCACGTCGGCGCCGCCCGCCTGTAGCGCCACGGCGAGGTTCGCCGTCTCGGTGGTGACATGGAGGCAGGCGGCGAGGCGTTTGCCGGCGAGCGGCCGCTCGCGGGCGAAGCGCTCCTTGAGCTGCCGCAGCACAGGCATCGAGCGCTCCGCCCACTCGGTGCGGCGTCGCCCTTCGTCGGCGAGCCCGATGTCCTTGATGTCGTGGGCTGTCTTGGCAGCCGGAGCGGTCGTCTTCATGGCGCGATCAGACATTGGCTTTGCGGGAAGTGCGGGACGCCCGCTCGGCCGCGACCTTCAGCTCCTCGACGCGGTCGGCGTGCTCCCAGGTGAAGAGTTCGACATCGCGGTCGCCGACGCGGCGCCGCTCGGGCGCGCGGCCGAAATGTCCGTACGCCGCGGTCGGCCGATAAATGGGATTGCGAAGGTTCAGGGCTTGGATGATGCCTTTAGGAGTCAAGTCAAACACGCCCCGCACGGCGGCCTCCAGCGCCTCCTGGGGCACAGTGCCGGTCCCGAACGTCTCGACCATGACGGACACCGGCTCGGCGACCCCAATGGCATAGGCGACCTGCACCTCGCAACGCTGCGCCAACCCCGCAGCCACGATGTTCTTCGCGACCCAGCGCATCGCATACGTGGCGGAGCGGTCCACCTTCGAGGGATCCTTGCCGCTGAACGCCCCGCCGCCGTGGCGCGCCATACCGCCGTAGCTGTCCACGATGATCTTGCGCCCCGTCAGCCCGGCGTCGCCTTGCGGGCCGCCGACCACAAACCGGCCGGTGGGGTTCACGAGGACGTCTCGGTCAGGCACATCGAAGCCGGCCTCGCGAACGACCGGCCGCACCACGTATTCGATAATGCCGGCGCGCAACTCGGCGTTGTCCACCAACTCGGAATGCTGGGCGGAGACGACGACTTTGCTGATGCCGACGGGCTTCGAGCCCTCGTACGCGATGCTGACCTGTGTCTTGCCGTCGGGGCGCAGCCATGCGAGGTCGCCGGACTTGCGGACGGCGGCCAGCCGTTCGGCGAGGCGGTGCGCCAGCACGATCGGCAGCGGCATGAGCGACGGCGTCTCGTCTGTCGCGTATCCGAACATCATCCCCTGGTCGCCCGCCCCACCGGTGTCCACGCCCATCGCGATGTCCGCGGACTGGCGGTCGATGGTTGTGAGGACCGCGCACGTTTGCGCGTCGAACCCGAAGTTGGCGTCGGTATAGCCGATGGATGTGATCGTGCCGCGCACGATGTCGGGGATGTGCACATAGGTGGAGGTCGTGATTTCACCCGCCACGACGGCCATGCCGGTCGTCACCAGGGTTTCGCAGGCGACCCGGGCCCCGGGATCCTTCGAAAGGATGGCGTCGAGGATCGCGTCGGAGATCTGATCCGCGATCTTGTCGGGATGGCCTTCCGTGACCGACTCGGAAGTGAATACGTGACGATGGGTTGGCATGTGTTGTCCGGTTTTTTTGGTCTAGAGTTTCAAGCTACCCGAGCGCCGCCCGGCGGGCAACCGCGCGTCGGGATCGAGCAGCGTGAGATCCACCGCCTCGGCGAGCGCGAAGCGCAGAATGTCGAGCGCCAGCTCCGCCGAACGCGCCGCGAGCGCCGCGTCGGCGGCGGCGCGGGCTTGCGCGGTGCTGACCTGGCGGATGAGCCATTTAATGAAGGGCAGCGCCGGCGGCGCGACCGAGAGCGTCTCGTAGCCGAGCCCGAGCAGCAGGAATGCGGACAGCGGCTCCGACGCCATCTCGCCGCACACGCTCGCGGGCTTCCCCGCGGCGCGCGCGGCCTCCGCCACGAGCTTCAGGAGCCGCAGCACGCTCGGGTCGTGCGGGTTGAAACGGTCGGCCAGCCGGGCGTTGCCGCGATCGACGACGAGCGTGTACTGCGTGAGGTCGTTCGTCCCCACGCTCAAGAAGTCGCTGACCTCCGCCAGCCGGTCCGCGAGGACTGCCGCCGCCGGCGTCTCGACCATCACGCCCAGGGGGACCGTCTTGGCCGCGACCACCCCGGCTTGCTCGAGGCGGAGGGCTTCTTCGCTCACCATCTCGCGCGTGCGCTCGACCTCGTCGAGCCGCGTGACGAGCGGGATCATGAGGTGGAGGTTTGCGTGCGCCGCCGCCCGCAGCACGGCGCGGATTTGAGTGCGGAACATCTCGGGCTCATCGAGGCACACGCGGATCGCGCGCCAACCCAGAAACGGATTCGCCTCTGCGGCCCCGCGGAATGGCGCCGGGAACTTGTCGCCACCGAGGTCGTATGTCCGGATCACGACCGGATGCCCGGGGAACGCTTCGCCCACGCGCCGATAGTAGGCCGCCTGTTCGTCCTCCGACGGCAGCGTACTGTGGCCCGTGATCAGGAACTCCGTCCGGAGGAGGCCCACGCCCTCCGCGCCGTGCGCCTGCGCGGCCTCGATCTCGTCGGGCAGATCCACATTGCCGCGCAGCGCGACGTGCACGCCATCGAGCGTGAGCGACGGCTGCGCGACCGCTCCCTCGAGGTGCGCGGCGAGATCCCGCCGCCGCGCGTCCGCCCGCTCCGCCTCGGTGACTTCGTCGGGGGTCGGATCGAGCAGCACGGTGCCGCGCGTGCCGTCGAGGATCATCTTGGTCCCGGGGCCGATGCGCGCGATCGCGCCCTGCAATCCGAAGATCGCCGGAATCCCGATCGAATGCGCGAGAATCGCAGCATGGGACGTACGCGTGCCTTCTTCGCTGATCAGTCCGACCACGTGCTCGTGGTCGAGCTGGACGGTCAGTCCCGGCGACAGCTCGCGGGCCACGACGATCGAGGGCTCCGAGATGCCCTCCCACACATCCGCGCCCCCCCGGTGCATCAGGTGCTGGATGACGCGAATCGCGACGCCGGTCACGTCGGCGAGGCGCTCCTTGAGGAGTGGGCTGCCCCCGGCGGTCCACAGGTCGCGCACCTCGAGTGTCTTGAACTCGAAGGCCTTCTCGGCGGTGAGATGGTTCTCCCGAATGAGCTCCGCGACGCCGCCGATGAAGTCCTTGTCGTCGAGCATCAGGATCTGCGCGTCGAAGATGCGCGCTTCATCGACGCCGGCGCGGTCCTCGGCGTGGGCGCGCAGCTCGCTCAGCTGCCGCTTGACGTCCTTGATGGCGGCGCGCAACCGGCGCACTTCCTTCTCGACCTGCGCGCGCGACACCACGCGATGCGGCACTTCCGGGAGCGCCCACCGCACCACAACCGCCGGCCCGACCGCGATGCCGGGCGAGACCCCGATGCCTTTCAGCAGGCGGTCGCTCATGGGGCGTCGTCCGCGTCGTCGTCCAGCTTCAGGTGCATCTCGTGGAATCCGTCGGCCACGAGCGCGAGCAGGGCCGCCATCGCGGCCTCGGCGTCTGCGCCGTCGGTCTTGATGACCAGCGACGACCCGCACTCGGCCGCGAGCGTCATCACGCCCATGATGCTCTTGCCGTTGACAGCGACGTGATCCTTGCGCACCTCGACGTCGGACCGGAAGCGGTTCGCGACCTTCACGAACTCCGCGGCCGGCCGGGCGTGCATCCCCAGCGGATTCACGATGCGGGCTTCGCGCTCGATCACGGCCATAACCATCCCGCCGCAAGCGCGCCCGCGGCGAGCGCGAGCGCCAGCTGCAGGCCGGTGAGCCGCCCGGCGCGCCAGCGCAAGGCGACGTACCCCAGCGCCGCGGTCACGACGACCGACAACCGCGCCCACGCCGGGAACGGCGCGACGAGGTACGTCGCGGTGAGCGGCAGCGCGGCGCCCACCGCGCACGCCATCGCAGGGCCGAGCAGCGTGCCGGCCTTTTGGAGCACGGGGTGATGGAGCGCCACCCCCACCTGAGCGCCGTGTGCCCACCCCGCCTGCAATGCCCACCAGCGCAGCGCCACGTGGCCGACGTTGTACACGATCAGGAACGCGGCGACGGCGACCCAACCGGCGCCGAGGGCGATCGCGACGAGCGTCAGGCCCGAGAGGAACGGCAACCACCCGGCCCACACAAGACGGTCGCCGAGTGAGCCCAGGGGGCCGCACAGGGCATCGCGCAGCCGTTCGACCTGATCGGGCCCGGCGCCATCGTGCTCGGCCCGCGCGGCCGCGCCGACCGCGAGGCCAACGAGATAGGGGTGCGCGTTGAAGAAGTGGGCGCCGCGCGCCACCGCCGGGCGATACCGGCCATCCGCGAGGTCGCGCAGCAGGGGCTCCTCGGCGACGCCGACGCCCACGCCCATCATCCGCTCGTAGTTGTACGAGCCTTGCACCGAGAACAGGCGCAGCAACGCGCGCGCGAGCGCAAATCTCACCGCAGCCATGCGGCCACCACGATCCCACCGCCCAGCCCGGCGGCGAACCACGCGAGGTTTGGTCCCCGGCCCACGAGCCGCAGCGTGCCCGCCGCCCCCGCGGCCAGTGACGACCCAACCACGGCGACGGCAAGCAGCGTGGCGTCGCGCTGCGACACGACACCGGCCAGCAGCGGCCGCGCAATCCACGCGAGGCCCAGGCCCACGGCGGTGACGAGGGCGGCCCGAATCCCGTCGCGCAGCAATGCGCCGACGTGCAGCCGCACCAGCGCCCGCGGGTCGCCCGACTCCAGGGTCGCAGCCGCCGCGTGCACCACCCGCGAGTTGACCCGCCGCAACAGGTGAATCGCGATGCCCCCGATCAAGCCCGTGACGAGGCCCACGAGCGCGCCCAGGCCCAGCCCGAGCACGCCCGACGACGCATGTGCCGTGGTCACCGCGGCGACGGTCGCGGGGCCGTATTCGGGATAGCGCACGGAACCGACGGGGAGGATGTCGTACTGCAACAGCTCGAACACGACGCCGAGCTTGAGTCCCGTCTCGATGTCGCCGAGGATCGCCCCCGCCACCGTCCCGGCGACGAGCGGCCGGGCGATCATCATCTGCGGCAGGCTCACCAGGTCCACGCCGACCAGCGTCCCCCAAACGAGGAGCGCAACCACGATCTCGACGGGCAGGCTCACGTGAACTCCCCAACGGGCACGGCCCGCGCCGAGGGCACGTCCTGGGCGGTGACCTCGACCCCGCGCGCGGCCATCTGGCGCAGCTTGGCCGCTTCGTCATCCGTTAGATAGACAAACCGCAGCCGCTCGGTGCGGCCGGCGCGGTGGTGGATGCCGCCGACGTTGAACCGTTTGATCTGGTTCGCGCACGCCGTCAGCGCGGCCGCGGTGTCGATGTCCCCGACGAGCAGGATGCCGACGCGGGAATCGGCCTCCCATGCGGGCAGCTTCTCCGCCGCGTCGTCCACCGAGGCGAAGATGACCTCGATGTGCGGCGGCACGCCCATCCGGTACAGGTCCTGCTCCCAATCGCTCTGGCGCACTTCGTCGTCCACGAGGACGATGAAGGAGCAATCGAGCGGCTGCCCCCAACCCACGACCACCTGGCCGTGAATGAGGCGGTCGTCGATGCGATAGAGCGCGAGGCTCATGCGGGGGTGACGCGAATAGCCTTGCCGCCCGCGTCGACGGCCCGGCGTGCGGCGTCCGCGGGCGGGACGTCGCGGTGGAAGACGAAGTCGAGCAGCATGGCGAGATTCACGCCCGTGACGACGGCGATGTCGGCGTGCTGCTTGGCGTACCGCGCCGAGCTGGTGAGGCAAGAGCCACCGGGGAGATCAACGAAGAGCACCGCGGGCCCCTGCCCCACCGCCTGGCGCAGCCGTTCGGCCAGTGCGTCGGTGCCGCACCCCTCGTTCGAAACGGGTACGAGCGCGCCCTCGATCCCCGTGATCGCAGACACGGCCGCGACGAGCGCCTGCGCCACCGCAGCGTGCGACACGATCACACCCAACAACGACCCATTCTGACGAGAATCACTCATAGTCCTCCTCCAAGTACTTCTGCAGCTCGCCCTTCTCGCGCATGCGGCGGATGAGCCGTTCGTTGAACGCGTTCGCCGAATCCACGCCGCTGTAGCGCAACAGGTGGTTCATCGCCACGACTTCGCACACCACCGTGAGGTTCTTGCCGGGATTGAGCGGCACGGTCACGAGCGGCAGCGACACGTCGAGGAGCTCCGTCTCCTGTCCATCCAGCCCGGTGCGGTCGTACTCGCGCGTGTTGTCCCAGTCCTCGAGCTGCACGACGACTTCGATGCGCTTCTGCTGGCGCACCGAGCGGATGCCGAACAGCGCGTTGATGTCGATCAGGCCCACCCCGCGGATTTCCATGTAATGGCGGGAGACCTCGTGCCCGCGGCCGATGAGCACGTCGTGGCCGCGCTTGGTGATGTGCACGACATCATCGGCGACGAGCCGGTGGCCCCGCTCGACCAGGTCCAGGACGCACTCGCTCTTCCCGATCCCCGAGCGGCCGCGGAACAGGAGCCCGACGCCGAAGACGTCGGCCAGCGAGCCGTGGACGGTAGTGCGGGGGGCGAAGGCGTCGTCGAGGAACGGCTTCAGGCGGCGATAGAATTCCGCGGTCTTGAGCCGACTGCGGATGATCGCGACGCCCTTCTCGCGCGCCACCGCGATCAGCTCTTCCGGCGCCTGCTGCCCCTTGCTGATGATGACGCACGGCAGGTCGTAGGACAAGAATGTTTCGATGGACTTGCGCCGGGCCTTCGGGTCGAGAGACGCGAGGTAGGTGATCTCCGTCTCGCCGAGAATGTGGAGGCGGTCGCTGCCGACGAAGCGCGCGGTATAGCCCGCGAGCACGAGCCCGGGACTCGAGGCTTCCGGCGAGCGGATTTCGCGGTCGAGGCCGATTTCTCCCGTCAACAGCTCGAGCTGCAGCGGGTCGCCCTTCAGCGCCAGCAGGTGCCGGACTTTGAGCACCGGCGGGGGGGCCGGAGGGGGCGACGCCGAGGAGGTACTCACCGCGCCCCGGGCACCTTAGGGGAGAGCCGGCGCCGCGGACGGGGCGCCTCCTTTTCGTCGAGCAGCTGGCGTTTGACGCGCCCAATCGCCAGGTCCAACGCCGAACGATGATCGGACGCCATCCCCGTCCCCACGTGAATCCGCCCGCGGGGGGCGTGCAGCTGGATTTCCACGCCCGCTTCGCCGTGATCCTCGGTGAAGATCACCTGCGCGTGGTGCGGACGCTTCACGAGCTTGGCGACCTTCTGCACCAGCTCCTTGGCGCGCGCGCGCAATTCGTCGTCGATCTCAACATGCCGGGCGGTCACGGTGATGCGCATGAAATCAGCCTCCTCCTTCGGCGATGACCTGCTGGAGATGTGCCGTCGTGGCGCGCGCGGCCGCCTCCCATGACAGTCCTTCCGCGAAGCTCCGGGCTGCGCGCCCCAACCGCGCCAGGAGGTCCGGATCCGCCGCCAACGCCACCATCCGATCGGCCAGCCCCCGCCAGTCGCCGTGCGGCACGAGGTATCCGGTGACGCCGTGGCGCACCGACTCGCGCAGGCCCGGACTGTCGGACGCGAGCGCCGGTGTGCCGCACGCGGCCGCTTCCACGTTCGTGATGCCCCAGCCTTCTTTGGGACTCGCGAACAAGACGGCCCACGCGCGGCGCAGCAGCCGGCGCTTTTCCTCTTCGGGCACGAAACCGAGGAACCGTACCGCGTCCCCCCCCCCGAGCCCCAGCCTACGCGCCACGCGCTCGAGCCGCGGACGATCGTCTCCCTCTCCGCAGATGTCGAGCGTGATGTCCGATCGTGCTTTCCGGACCTGCGCAAGCGCCCGCAGGGCGAACTCCACTCCTTTATAACGCTTCAAGCGGCCCAGGTACAAGAACGTGGGCCGCTCGGCGCGCGGCGTCTTGGGATCGGGGCAATACCACGTCGCATCGACGCCCGGATGGATGACGACGATCCGCTCCCCGGGCACCCCACGCCGCACCAGGTCGTCCCGCGTGCTCTCGGAAATCGCGTGGAACCCCGCCCCTCGATAGACCCGCGGAATCGCCAGCTCGGCGGCCCAGACCACGGCCGCTACGGGAACGCTCGCTTCGGCGAACGCCGTGGTCCCGAACAGGTGCGGCACGATCGCTACGAACGGTGCCCGGGTGAGGGTGGGCAGGTAGAGCGGCAGCTTGTTGATGTCCTCGACGACGACGTCGTATGCGCGCTCGCTCAGCGCCCGGCGTACGGCGCCACGCGCGCGCAGCGCGAAGCTGTGGCGGCCGCCGACCCGCAGGACGCGCATCCCGTCCAGCTCGACGCGCTCGGCGCATCCGGGCCAGCCGCTCGCGATCAGGTCGATCTCGTGTCCCGATCCCGCGATGCGGCCGAACAGCTCGTGCAGATGGATTTCCGCGCCGCCGGCGTGGGGATTCTGGCGGTCGTTCCAATTGACGAGCAGGATCTTCACAGCGCGCCCGTCTCACGAGCCACCGCGTCGAGGATGCCGTTGACGAACGCGGGCGCCTTCGCGCCCGCGAACCAATGGGCAAGCTTCACTGCTTCGTCAATCACCACGCGCGAGGGCGTCACCGCCTCATCGAGCTCGGCCAGGGCCAGCCGCAGGATGTTGCGCTCGACGACCCCGACGCGCTCGAGCCGCCAGTGTTCGGCCGCTTCCTTGACGCGGCGGTCGTACTCCGGGCGCCCGGCCACCGCCCGAGCCGCGCGGGCGGCGCCG
>Ga0209220_1000278_pt1 | contig 20093 bp, 21 predicted proteins | sample BlaSpr_A8_OM3_M3_FD_187984 | JGI IMG/M metagenome (GOLD analysis project Ga0209220, IMG submission 187984) | Forest soil microbial communities from Thunder Bay, Ontario, Canada - Black Spruce, Ontario site 2_A8_OM3_M3 (SPAdes) (version 2) | ecosystem: Environmental > Terrestrial > Soil > Boreal... | reverse complement strand
AGCTCCCGCTGGTAGAAGACCTTGATCGGGTCGCCGCTCGAGTCGACCACAGTGGTGTAGTCCCACTGAGGGACGAGGCTGTGCTCGGCGAGGAAGACGCTCGCCAGGTCTGCCGGGCCTGCGCCCGCGGCCTGTATCGGCGCCATCGAGAGGTTGGAGAATATGAAGTAGGCCGGGCTCGACGGAGGGGACGCCACGGTGCCGCGCACCTTGAGCGTGTAGTCCGAGGTCTCATACATGCCGAGAAATCCCTGCGGCCGTCCATGCAAGGGCGCCCCGAGGCTGGACGCGAACTGGTCGGCCGTGTTGGTCGAGGGCTCCTGGTAACGAAATACCGGCGCGATCGTGAAGGCGACATCGAGGTGGCCCGTCCAGGTCAGCTGCGCGGGGCCTGCGTAATCGCTGGCGGCCAGAGGCGCCGTCGGATTTGACCCATTCGCCCCGGCCGACTTCTGTCCGGGGAAGACCGGCGAAGGCAAGCGCCCGAAGTCGCCGGCGTACCGGTTGTTCGGTGCCGCGTTAAGAGCGCTGCCACCCGTCGTGGAGGACATGCCGCCCGGGCGCAGGATGCCGCTGTAGCCGACCAGCACGACTCCGATCACGACCACCATTGCCACGGCGACCGCGGCGGCCGGGACTGCCGGGACGGCACGGATGCCCTGCCAGAAACCCGCCCACGCGTCGCGAATCCGGCTGCGCGCCGGCCGGCTCGACTGCATACGCAGCCACAGCTCGTCCTCGAATCCTCGGCGCGGCCGCGTCGTCTCGAACGCGTCGTCGAGCTGGCGCTGCAGCGCCTGGAGCTCGAGGTCCTCGTCCTGCTCGCTCACGCCCCGCCCTCCATCCGGACTGATTCACGGAGCGCCTTCACGGCGCGGTGGTAAAGCATCTTTGCCGCGTCCTCGCTGCAGCGCATCAGTTTGCCCACCTCTTCGAAGCTGAGACCGGAGTGCCGCAGCGAGATGGCGTCGCGCTGCCGCTCGGGGAGCTGCGCCACGTGGGCGAGGAGCGCCTGGTACTGGATCCGCTCCTCGGCCTGGCCCGCGGGATCCTCCACCGCCTCCGGCTGATGCTCGATCGTGCGCCGCAGCCGCTCGCGCCGGCCGTAGGCGCGGAAGTGGTCCAACGTGGCGTTGCGCGCAATCCGGAACAGCCATGCGGCGGGCGTCGTGTTGCGCGCCTCGAAACGTGGGTAGGCCTGGTAGGCGTTCATGAACACCTGGGCCGTGATGTCCTCGGCGTCGGCGGACGTGCCGACCTGGGCGCGGACGTAGGCGTAGATCCGCCCGAGGTACTCGCGGTAGAGGTCTTCAAACGGCTGCCGGTCGGCCACGGCCGGTTCATGGTATTGGTGCGCACCGTCAATAGTGCGAACGCCCGCTCGTCGGAAGGTGTAACGCCCCTGGTGCCTTCCCTCTCCCCTTCAGGGGAGAGGGTCAGGGTGAGGGGCGAGGAAAGAAGATTTCGCTCAGGATCTAAGGGCCTGCAAAATCTCCCTCGGACGGTTGCTGAAGATCGCGTCCGGCTGGCTGTACCGGCACCATGCCACAGCGGCTTCGTCGTCGACCGGCCACACCGCGACCGCGCCTCCCGCGGCGTGGACCTCCTTCACGACCTGCGGGTCGCTGGCGCCCCAGTGCGGCGAGTAGACGTCGGCGCCCGCATCGCGCAGGATGTTCGCCGGGTGAATGGGCCGCGCGCCCTCGAGCACGCCCAGCTGAAGCGACGGCTCCATCTTGCGCAGCTCGTGTATCACCGGGTGGTTGAACGAGATGGCCGCGCATTCCTGGACCGCGCCGAGCTGTCGCAGCATGTTGACCAGCTTCTCCTCGAGGCCGGGATACAGCGGCGGGATCTGCTTGATCTCGATCACCAGGCCAACCTTGCCCAGAGCCAGTTCGATGACCTCCTGGAGGAGTGGGATCTTCTCGCCGTCTCCAGCGTCCAGCTTGCGAAGCTCCGCGGCCGTGTGATCGCGGACGAGCCCGCTCCCATTGGTCGTCCTCTCCAGCGTGTGGTCGTGGATGACGACCAGCCGCCCGTCAGAAGACAGGTGGACGTCGCACTCGATCATGTCGCAGCCGACCGCGATGGCGGAGCGAAATGACCGCATCGTGTTCTCTGGATGCTCGGCTGGGTTACCGCGATGTCCGCCCAGCAAGGGCCGGCCCTCGTCGTGTGCAGCCTCGTATCGCGCGCGAATCGATTGAGTCAAGGCGCTCGGTCAGTCTAACCGCGTCGCGCGGAGAAACCTGTGTTGAGTAGTCGCTTCACCTGGCAAGAAGGGGCGACTCCTTCTCTATAGTTCAAGGGTGACCACCGGCCGGGCACATACCATCGCAGAGCTGCGCGCCACCGGGCATAAGCGCGAGACGGTCAAGCAGGAGATGCGCCGCAACCTGCTATCCCGGCTGCGCGCGGGCGAGCCGATTCTCGCGGGCATCGTCGGCTACGACGAGACCGTGCTGCCGCAGCTCGCCAACGCAGTCATATCTGCGCATGACGTGATCATGCTCGGCGAGCGAGGGCAGGCGAAGAGCCGGATCATGCGCTCCCTGGTCTCGCTCCTCGACGAGGCGGTCCCGGTCATCGCGGGGTGCGAGATCAACGACCATCCCTACGAGCCGATCTGCCGCCGCTGCCTCGACCTGGTCGAGAAGGATGGAGACAAGGTCGAGATCGCATGGATCGGCCGCGACCGCCGCTACGGCGAAAAGCTCGCCACGCCCGACATCTCGATCGCCGACTTGATCGGCGAGGTCGACCCGATCAAGGTCGCGGAAGGCCGCTACCTCGCTGACGAGCTGACCATCCACTACGGCCTGCTACCGCGCACGAACCGCGGCATCTTCGGCATCAATGAGCTGCCTGACCTGGCCGAGCGCATCCAGGTCGGTCTGCTCAACATCATGGAAGAGAAGGACGTGCAGATTCGCGGCTACCGCGTGCGACTGCCGCTCGACCTTTTCGTCATCGCGAGCGCCAACCCCGAGGACTACACGTCGCGCGGCCGCATCATCACACCGCTCAAGGATCGCTTCGGTTCGCAGGTGCGCACCCACTACCCGCTCAGCATCAGCGAAGAGATGCAGATCATGGAGGCCGAGCGCCACTCGGTGCCTGAGGACTTCGAGCTCGTCTTCCCGTCCTTTATGAAAGAGATCGTCGCGGAGCTCACGCATCTCGCGCGCCGCAGCCCACACATCTCGCAGTCATCGGGCGTGTCGGTGCGCATGTCGATCGCCAACGTCGAGAACCTCGCGAGCAATGCGGTGCGCCGTGCCGCGCGACTTGGTGAGACGCTCGCCGTGCCGCGCATCACGGACCTCGCGTTCCTCGCCTCGTCCACCGCGGGCCGTGTCGAGATCGAGGCCCTCGACGAGGGAAAGGAAGAGCAGGTTCTTGCTCGACTCGAGCGCGGGGCGATCAGCTCGGTGTTCACACGCCACTTCTCGGCCTCGCAGTTCGAAGGAGTCGTCTCGAAGTTCGAGGACGGCGGCATGCTCGAGGTGGGCGAGAACATCGCCGCTCGCACGTACACCCGAACGATCGGCGACCTGCCGGAGGTCGCGACGGCGCTGAAGCGACTGGGCCTACCGGACCGGCCCGAGGTCCGAGCCTCGGTGATCGAGTTCATCCTCGAAGGCCTGCACCTGAACAAGCGCCTGAACAAAGACGAAATAGAGGGCCGAGCAATCTACCGCCGGTAGCTCGGGCGAATCCCTTCGATTACCCGCGCGGGCCGGCACTCGCGGGTCTGGAGCTCACCTCAGACCCGCCGGAGCCGGCACTCGCGGATTACTTCTGTGCGGCATACACCCAGATGAACGCGACGACCAACACCACGACTAGCACGAAGAAGACCATCTCCACCCGGATCGCCAGGCCCACGAGCCGTTTCGCCCGCCGCGTCCGCGTGCCGCACTTCTCGCAGTAAGCGGCGTTGGGAACGAGCTCCGCACCGCACTTATCGCAAGCGACCTGAGCCTGTGCCACGAATCGAGTCTAAGCGTGGCACAGGATCGACCGCGCGAACTTCACGACACTCGAGGTGAGAAGACTGATGTGGGGCAGGGCGGCCGGATTCACTCCGGCCGCGACACGCGTGACCTCAGAGCCTCCAACCGTGGCCGAGGAGTGGCAAATAAGGAAAATCAAAACATCAGGGAAGGTGAGCAGGCCCGCGCGAAGCGCCGGCCGATGAGCGGAAACCGCAAGGTTTCCGCTCATTCGTAATCGGAAGCCGCCAGGTTTCCGCTCATTCCTCATGCGTGGCACGTAGCGACCGCGGTAAACCGGGCCGCGCTCGAAGGGAGAGCGGTAGTCAGGTTGACGTGGACGTGGTAGACCTGCATCGCCTGGACGTCGTGGTGGCCATCCCCCAGAAAGTCCTGGACTTTGACGCCCTTCGTGTCGAAGAACAGGTACTCGAAAGTGACGTCGCTGCAGCTCGTGGCGCGCTGGTAGTCGTACTGGATCTCGGTGGACGACACGATGTTGGTGTTGAAAACGCCCTGGGCCACAGCTGGCGGCTGATGCGTGTACTGGTAAATCAGGTAGGAAGCCACACCGGCGCATAGAAGGAGCATGACCACGACGAACCCATTGATCCGGAACCGCCGCCGGACGACGTACCTCTGCCAGATCGCGCCGTTCCACCAGAACCTGCCGTCGCTCGAGATCCAGGCCGCGCCGTTGAAATGCGCCGGCTGGCCGTCGGGTCCGAGGATCTCGTCCACAGTGGGTCACATACTGGCCCCCGGGCACTTGTCTGCACCCTCGTTAATCTGTCTTTCGTGGAACTCCAAGAGGAAATGTCCAGCGGAGACGTGGTCCTGCTGCTCGGCTCGGTGCCCGAGCGCACCAGCGACCTCGTCTATTGGCTGGATGAGGGGCGCCTGCGCTACCGCCACGGGCCGGCGTTTCCGACCCTCGGCAACCTCATCTCGCACCTCGTCGATTCCGCGGCCAAGGTGGACGCTCTGCTCCGGCACGTACACCTGAACGGCGAGACGTCAGCCGACGTCCGCGCCGCCATCGATCCCGGACACGAGCTAGACCTGGCGCGCCCGATGCAGGAGGCGCTCGAGGATTTCTCGCGCGTCAGGCGGAGGACGGTCGACCTGCTGCACGGCTGGGGTCCCCGCGAGTGGGAGCGCACCATCAGCGATCCACGCGGCGGAGACATGACGCTGCTGGAGATCTGCCGCCTGGTGGCCAAGCACGAGATGGGCCACATCGCGCAGATCCGCAACCTCAGCGCGCTCCTTCCCGAGCCGCAGGACCTCGGTCCGGCGCCGGCCGTCAACGGCAGCTGATCCGATGCGCCCACCGCAGGTGACTCTGTAATGGCGGACCCCGAGGACGTTGCGCCGGAGCAGGAGCCGCCGGAGCGGCCCGCGAAGTCCGGCAGGTCGAAGCGCAAGCGCAAGTCCGGGGGCGGCGGCCGCTCGGCCCAGTACTGGATGATCGTCAGCTCGCCGGACAACTTCCGCAAAACGCGCGAGCATGGCTTCTCCATCCAGGGTCTCAAGAGCCGTCACCGGCGCCGGGTCGAGACGATGCGTGCCGGCGACCGGCTGCTCTACTACGTCACAGGTCGCATGGGCTTCGCCGCCACGGTCACCGTGGCATCGCCGATGTACGAAGACCACACGCCGGTCTGGCGTTCCGCCCGGCGCGATGAGGATTATCCGTGGCGCGTTCACATCCGCCCGGACGTGATCCTGGACGAGGCCGACTGGGTGCCGGCGAAGGAAATCGCCTACCGGCTCGACTACGTGCGCAAGTGGCCGCCCGAGCATTGGACGCTCGCGTTCCAGGGCCACATCCATTCGCTGCCGAGGGCGGACTTCACCATCATCGAAGACGAGATCTCGCGCACCTCGCGCAAGCGCAAAGCGCTCGCTGGTTGAGCCGGCTCGCGCACCTCTATCGATTTCATTTCCAGAACGAGCGCCGGGAGCGGGCCTTCCTGGCGGCGCTGGGCTTCCTGGTCACGTTCGGCGTCGTGCGCGCGATCACGTACATGATCCGGGCGGGGGTCGGACCGTTCCACAACGTCACGTCCGGCGGCCTCCACATCCATCACCTCGTGTGGGGAATCCTCCTGCTCCTCGTCGTCGGTTATATCTGGCTGGTCGAGGTGGGCGTCGGCTCGAGCTGGGCTGCAAGCATCACCGCGCTCCTTTACGGTGTCGGCGCCGCTCTGGCGCTGGACGAGTTCGCCTTGTGGCTGAACCTGAGCGACGTGTACTGGCAGAAGCAGGGTCGGGAAAGCATCGACGCCGTAATGATCTTCCTGGCGCTCCTCGCCGTCGGGTTCTGGGGTGGCCCCTTCCTGGCGGCGACTGTCCGCCACTTGTGGAAGCGCGCCAGGTCCTAGTTGTCACAAACCAGGCTTCAGTGGTGCTTCTCAATCGGTGGGCATGAACCTCGGGGCGCGCCGGATGTCGAACGCCAAGGCTGACGACGAGGCCTTCGAAGCCCTATTCAGAACTGAATACGCCCGCGTCGTCGGAATCGCCAACCGCGTCCTCGCCGACTCCCACGAGGCCGAGGACGTGGCGCAGGAAGTCTTCATCGACTTCCACCGCCTGCACTCGGCGAGCGCCGACTACGCGCCGGCGTGGCTGCACCGGGCGGCCGCCCACGCCTCGCTGAACAAGTTGCGAGGCGCCCGACGCCGTTACCGGCGTGAGGTCGCGCAGGCGACCGAGGAAGGCGACCGGACGCTGGACCCGCAGAAGCAGGTCGAGGTCGATGAGGAGCGGCGCAGGGTTCGCGAAGGACTCGCCCGGCTGGCGCCGAGACCGGCTGCGGTGCTGGTCCTGCGCGCGAGCGGGCTCAGCTACGCCGAGGTCGCTGGGGCACTCGGCGTGGGTATCGGACAGATCGGAACAATGTTGAGGCGCGCGGAAGCCGCGCTGCGTAAGGAGGTCACCCGTGGCACATCTGACTGAAGGAACACTGCGCCGGATGGTTGACGATCCGGACAGCCTGCGCGAGGACGTCGCGCATCTCGAGGGCTGCGCCGATTGCCAGACCCTCTTCAAGTCGATCTCGGACGACGCGCGCTCGGTCGCGAGCATGCTCGCGGTCCCGGAGGCTCGGGTCGACGTGACTCGCGCCTACGAACGCGTGCGCTCCGCCAGCGCCGCGGGCCCGCGCCTCGGGTTTCGCCTTCCCGCGCTGATGCCGAGGTCGCGCCCGATGATCCTCGCGCTCGCCGCGACGTTCGTCGCGATCGCCGTCCTCGCCGTGGTCGCGCAGGACTTCAAGACGAATCTCCAGCCCACCACGGTCACACCTGTCCCGGTCACGGTGGCCGACATGCAGGCGCTTTCGCAGCTGAGCAATTACGGAACAGTCACCTGGACCAAGCAGCCGAACCTGCAGGTCGTGAGCAGCGCCGCTGACGCCGCGTCGGTGGCGGGAGGCATGCAGCCGCCCGTGGTGACCAACCTGCCCAAGGGCGTCTCCACCAACATCACCTACGCGGCGATGCCGCAGGCCGTCGCGGTGTTCACGTTCAGCTCGGACAAGGCGGCGGCCGCCGCCGCCCAGCAGGGGAAGACTCTGCCCAAGATGCCCGCCTCGATGGACGGCGCGCAGCTGACCGTGACGGTCGGCCCGGCCGTGGGCGAGATCTTCGGCGACCTGCAGAAGAGCTCAGGCACCGGCTCCGGTACGAGCCAGCTCAGTCTGCCGCAGCTGATCGTCGGCAAGTCCGCCGCCCCGACCGCGACCTCGACCCAGGTCACGGTGCAGCAGATGGAGGACGTCATCCTGGCCCAGCCTGGCATCTCTCCGGAGCTGAAGGCGGCCATCAAGGCGATCGGCAACCCGGGCACCGCCCTGCCGATTCCCATCCCGGTGCCATACGCCACCTCGACGACCGTGACCGTGCAGGGCGTCCAGGGTGTCGCCCTGGGCGACAACACCGGGGTCGGGTCGGGCGTGATCTGGGTCAAGAACGGCGTCGTCTACGCCGTCGCGGGCTCGATCAAGCAATCCGACGCGATCGACATCGCCAATAACCTCAAGTAGCTCGACCGCGTTTAGCCTGATCGAGTGGCTGAGGTAGCGGAACAAACGAAAGGGGCCGCCTCGCAAGGGGCGGCCCACATCGCTCCGGCCGTCAAGACGGTCGAGCTGACCAAGCGCTTCGGTCACACCGTCGCGCTCGCCGGCCTTTCGATGGAAGTGCCGCGAGGCGAAGTCTTTGGATTCCTCGGTCCCAACGGCGCTGGCAAGACGACCGCGGTGAAGCTCCTGCTCGGCCTGCTTAAGCCGAGCTCCGGCGAAGGATGGCTGCTCGGCAAGCCGGTCGGCGACCTCGGCACGCGACGCCACATCGGCTACCTGCCGGAACTCTTCCGCTATCAAACATGGCTGAGCGCAGCCGAGGTGCTGGCCCTGCACTGCGAGCTGGCGCCCCTTCCGCGGTCGAGCTGGAAGGACGAGATCCGCACCGTCCTCGATACGGTCGGCCTCACCGACCGCGCGAACGATCGCGTGGGCACTTTCTCCAAGGGCATGCAGCAGCGCCTCGGCCTTGGGGCCGCGCTGCTCGGTGAGCCTGAGCTCGTGTTTCTCGACGAGCCGACCTCGGCTCTCGACCCTGTCGGCCGGCATGACGTCCGCGAGATCATCCGCGGCCTGACGTCGCGGGGCACGGCGGTGTTTCTCAATTCCCATCTCCTGAGCGAGGTGGAGCAGGTCTGCGACCGCGTCGCCGTCGTCGACCATGGACGTGTCATCGCGGCGGGCACGATGGACGAGCTGCTGGGCGGCACCGCAGTTCGGGTGCGAGCAACCGGGCTTTCGCAGGCCGACAAGAACAAGCTGTCCGACTTCGGCCGCATCGACGACGAGGGCGATCAGCTGACGTTCAACAAGCTCAATCCAGACCGCGTGCCGGATCTTGTCACCGCGATTGTGGCGGCAGGTGGCCGCGTGTACGAAGTCGCGCCGCGACACCAGACCCTGGAAGACCGCTTCCTGCAGTTGCTGGAGGACGAGCAGAAGTAATGCCGCCGATCCTCGTCATCGCGCGCCTCACCGTTCAGGAATCCTCGCGGCGGCGCCTTCTCCTCGCGCTGCTGATCCTCACCCTCCTGGTGGTCGGCTTCTCCGCGTGGGGTTTCAACAAGATCACAACAGTCACGAACAGCAGCGGAAACACGCTTCCCGCGGACCAGGTCGCCGTCGTGACCTCTCAGCTTCTGATCGTGATCGTGTTCATGTTCAGCGGCGTCCTCGCCCTGAGCGCCGCCGTCGTCTCCGGTCCTCTGATCTCGGGCGAGGTGGAGAGCGGCCTACTCCTTTCCATGCTCGCCCGACCCGTGCGCCGGAGCGAGATCGTCATCGGCAAATGGCTGGGCCTCGCCATCCTGGTCGGCATCTACGCCGCGGGGGCGGGCTTCCTCGAGATGGCAGCGGTCGACTGGGCGACCGGCTACGTGCCACCGCACCCGGCGGATCTCATCGCCTACGTCGCCGCCGAAGGTCTCGTCCTGCTTTCCTTGGGGATGCTGCTTTCGACGCGGCTCCCCGGAATCACCGCGGGGGTCATCGCCCTCGTGGCGTGGCTCATCGCATGGATCGCCGGAGTTGTCGGCGACATAGGCACGGGCTTGCAGAACCAGGCGCTGGAGAACGTCGGCATCGTCAGCCACCTGCTACTGCCCTCAGACGGTCTGTGGCGCGGCGCCATCTTCGCGATGGAACCGGACGTCCTGATCGCTTCGATGCGCGCGCTGGGCACGTTCGGGCGCGCGAACCCGTTCGCGGCAATCGATCCCCCGCCGATTCAGTTTCTCGGATGGGTCGTCGTCTGGTTCGCCCTGATGCTTGCGCTCAGCGTCTGGAGCTTCCGCACCCGCGAGATCTAGTCAGCCCAAGCCCGCCGGGGCCGGCATTAACGGGTTTGCAAGCACCACCAAACCCGCGGGAGCCGGCACGCGCGCGAAATGTCTGGCTGGAGGCTTAAGGGTAGAGTCCCCGTTCTCGCGTCGCGCCCGCCACTCGCGAAACCGCCTGGACATAAGCCGCCATCCGCATGTCGAGCTTGCGGTCTTCCTTCGTCTTCAGCACCTCGCCGAACGCGCGCGACAGGATCGCCTTCAGCTTCTGGTTCACCTCGTGTTCAGACCAGAAGAACGACTGCAGGTCCTGGACCCATTCGAAGTACGACACGGTGACGCCGCCTGCGTTGGCCAGGATGTCGGGCACCAGGAAGATCCCACGCTCGCGAAAGATCGCGTCCGCCTCCGGCGTCGTCGGCCCGTTGGCGCCCTCGACGATGAGGGTGGCCTTGATGTCGCGCGCGTTGCGCGACGTCAGCTGATTCCCGATCGCGGCGGGCACCAGCAGGTCGCAGTCGAGGGTCAGCAGCTCGGCGTTGCCGACCTCCCGAGCGCCCGGGAATCCCTTGAGCGTCTTCTCACGCGCGCGGTATTCCTGCACGCGCTTGATAGAAAGGCCGAGCGGGTTGTAGATGCCGCCGATGTCCTCGGAAACCGCGACGATCGTGCAGCCCGCTTCTTCGAGCAGCTTCGCGCTGATGCTCCCCACGTTGCCGAAGCCCTGCACGACCACCCTGGTCTGGTGCGGCTGCCGGCCGAGGTGATCGAGCGCCGCGACCGCGCATATGGTCACGCCTCGGCCCGTCGCCTCGATGCGGCCGAGCGATCCACCGACCTCGATCGGCTTGCCCGTGACCGATGCCGGCACCGAGTACCCGAGGTGCATCGAAAGCGTGTCCATGATCCAGGCCATCGTCTGGCCGTCTGTGTTGACGTCGGGCGCGGGTATGTCGCGGTCGCTTCCGATCAGGATCGAGATCTCCGTCGCGAATCGCCGCGTCATGTGTTCCAGCTCAGTAAGCGAAAGCTCGCGCGGGTTGACGATGATGCCGCCCTTTGCCCCGCCGAAGGGGATGTTGACCACAGCGCACTTCCACGTCATCCACATAGCGAGCGCCTTGACCTCGTTGAGCGACACGTCGGGGTGATAGCGGATGCCGCCCTTGGCCGGCCCGCGATTGATGTTGTGCTGCACGCGATACCCGGTGAACATCCGAGTGTGGCCGTCGTCCAGCTTCACGGGGAAATGACACGTGAACTCCCGCTGGACCTCGCGCAGGACCTCGCGGAGCCACGGCTCGAGCTTGATCAGCTCGGCCGCCTGGTCGAACTGCGACTGCGCTGTACGCCATTCGTCCGCCTCGACAACAGGCTTGAGCTGGGTCGCGCTCACATCAACACTGATGATCGCGGATATTCCGCGTTTGGATCGCAGATAACGTTGATGCAGGCGGGGAGGCCCGAGGCGAACGCACGCTCCAGCGCCGGCCTGATCTCCTCCGGGCGCTCGACCATCTCACCGTAGCCGCCCAGCGCCTGGACCATCCTGTCGTAGCGGGTCTTCTGGCCGAGGTCGGCCGCGATGCTGGCCCCGAGCATGTTCTGCATCGGGTGCTTTTCGAGCGCCCAGATGCCGTTGTTGCCGACCACGCAGACGACCGGGATGCGGTGGCGAACCATCGTGTCGAACTCCATCGCCGAAAAACCGAACGCGCCGTCGCCACTGAGGAGGACCACCTGCCGGTCGGGACGCGCCAGCTGCGCCGCGATGGCGTATCCGGGCCCGGAACCGAGGCACCCGAACGGACCTGGGTCGAGCCACAGGCCCGGCTCCGGCCGCTCGATCAGCCGCCCGGCGAACGAGATGAAATCCCCGCCGTCGCCGACGACGATCGCGTCCCGGTCGATGAAGCGGTCGACCTCCGTGATCAGCCTGGCCGGATGCACCGGCGACGAGTCCGAGTCCGTCATCACGCGCTCGCCACGACGGACATTGGCTTCCGCCTCTGTGACGGCCTCCAGCCAGGCAGTCCGCGGCGGGACGCCGTGGACGGCCGACGCCAAGGCACCCAGCGCAGCCTTCAGGTCGCCGTAGATCGCGACCTCCGGCGCCCGGTGCTTGCGGTAGTCGTCGACGTCGAGGTAGATCAGGCGCGCGTCCTCGGCGAAGACGGGCGGCTGGCCCCAGTTGAGCCGGAAGTCCAGCGGCACGCCGACCGCGATCACGAGGTCCGCGTCGCTCAGCGCCACGCGGCGCCCGCGGTTGACGAACAGCGGATGTCCGGCGGGCAGCATGCCCCGCGCCATCCCGTTGACCGTGAGGGGCAGGTGCGCGGCCTCGACCAGCGCGCGCAGCTCATGCTCCGCGTGCGCCCACCACACGTTGCCACCGGCGATGACCGCCGGCCGCTCCGCCTCGCGGATCGCTCGCGCCGCCCGGTCGATGAGCGTCGGGTCGGGCGACGCCCCGGCGTCTGGCGTCAGGTGCTCCGTCGCCTCGGGCAGGTCCGCGGCGCCGAAGAAGACGTCGATCGGGACATCCATGAAGACCGGTCCGGTCCGCCGGCTGACCGCGGTACGCATGCACTCTGCCGCCGTCCGGTAGGCGTCCTCGGCCGATTCGAGCGTGAGCGCTTTTCGGGTCACGCTGCGGACCAGCTCGACGTGGTCCATCTCCTGGAGCGAGCCCATGCCCCAGCGCGCAGCCGGCGCGCGACCGCCGATGACGAAGATCGGTGTGTCGTTGGCGTTCGCCTGAGCGATGGCGGATGTGGAGTTCGTCACGCCCGGCCCCGCCGTGACTGCCGCGACGCCGCACTCGCGCGTGACCTTCGCCCACCCCTCGGCCGCGAAGGCGGCGGACTGTTCGTGCCGGAAGTCGATGATCCGGATGCCGTGCTCCTCCGCGCCCATGAGCATGGCCCAGATATGAGCGCCGTTCAGGGTGAAGAGATGACTCACACCGGCTCGTTTGAGAGCCAGTGCGATCAGCTCGCCGGAATTGCCCGAATCCGTCACTCGGCCACCGCACAGGGCATGGCCGAGGTGTTGAACGCGGCGTGGGGCGAGCCTTCGCGCCCGATGAGGATCACGCCGCCCGAGGCGTGGAGTGCCTTGCCGAGATAGTCGATCGCTCCCTCCGCCACGGATGCCGGCTCCATCCCGTGCTGGAGCTCGATGACCACAACGCGGGCAAGGCCGAGCCGGATGAACGCCTCGCCCTGGCCTGTGCCGCACACGGCGCCAAACCGGTCGTCGGCGTAGAAGCCCGCGCCGGGAATTGGCGAGTCGCCGATGCGCCCGGGCAGCTTGCCGTTGATACCGCCGGTGGAGACGGCGACGGCAAGGCGTCCCTCCGCATCTCGAGCCACCGCCCCAACCGTGTCGGCGCCCTGCATCAGCTCCTGGCGCTTGCGGTCGGTGATGAAGATCGACGGATCGCACATCTCGACTCCATGATCGCGCGCAAAGCGCGACGCCCCGCCGTCGGCGACGAGGACGTGCCTGCCATCGCGCATGACGGCGAGGGCCAGGTCGATCGGATGGCGGACGTCCCGCAAGCCGGCCACCCCGCCGGCCCGGAGCTCTGCGCCCTCCATGACCCCCGCGTCAAGCTCGACCTCGCCGTCGCTGTTCAGGCAGGCACCGATGCCGGCGTTGAGCAGGGGCTCGTCCTCCATGTGTCGCACCGCGGCAACGGCCGCGGCAAGGGCGCCGCTCGCGATCGCGGCCCAGCCGGCGTCGCGGGCGCGCTCGACGGCGGCCTGGCGAAGCGCGCGCTCAGCTTCGGGGACGGACCCGGCGCCGCCGTGGACGATCAGAGCCGGTCGAGCCGCGGCCTGACTCAGTAAGCCTGGGCTTCGTCCGGCCAGTCGGTGCGGCGCTCGAGGAACCGGCGCTCGGCGACGCGACGGTCGAAGGGAAAGACCCGCCGGTTGGCGGAGGCTCTGGCCGGGTCGCGCCGCTCGCCAAACCTGCGATCGGCGCCGGAGCGCCTGTCCCAGGCTCGACGTTCAGGCCCGCGCGGAGTTAAATCCACCCTCTTCCTCGAACCGTGATGCTAGCGCACGCGACGGTCGAGAGCGTCAAGTTTCGCGTCGATTTTTCGCTCCGACTGGCGGCGCTCCAGCTCGTCGCCGGCGCCCATGTCGACGAAGCTGGCGTAGCTCGCCAGTCGCGGGTGCACCTCCGACACCCGGCGGAACATCTCCTGGGCGATCCAGCGGTAGTCAGGGTGGCCTTGCGGCGTGGTCCGGAGCTCGCACAGGTGGTAGATCTCGCGGAGGTTGGCGCGGAAGTACCACCGGACGTGGAACGCCAGCGGAACAATGTACTGCGCCAGGGCCGGGCCCAGGTCGCGCTCGAGCGACTGGTGACTCTCAGCCGCGGCGGCGATCGCAGCCGAGAAATCGTCCGACATACCAAGCTCGTCGAGGCCGGGCGGCGAGTCGTAGCCGAGCGCGGTCCCGAGATGCTGGCGGTCCTGGGTCAGCATCCGGTGGCGGTGGAGGTCTCGGTAGGCGGCGAAGTTGGCCACGAGCTCAAACGTGTATTCCGCATGCTCGAGCGCCCGCGGCACTCGCTGGCGTCGATTGGCGCGGCCGGCCATCAGGGCGTCCAGGACTTTGGACGTATCCCCGACCTGGTCTTCCAGTGGCGCGTCCGAGTATGGAAAGAGCGCAGCCGCAACCACCTTCCGCTCGGCGTCCTTGTCGAAGTCGACGAGCCGGACGCTCGGCGCCATGGGGCCGGGCGCTCCCCGACGGGCAAGCCGGGAGGTCTCGATGCGAATCCGCTCAAGGCGCTCCGCGCCGGGCCGTCCGTACTTCTCGTCCAAGGCCCGTCGCACGAACGATGGGATGACCATGGACAGCTCGCGGTGAAGGTCGGTACCGATGCGCTGGCACTCCGGCAGCTCGTGCGCCGCCATCTTGGTGATCAGGTACTCGAACGCCCGCCCGTTGCCGAACAGCCCGATGTTGGTGAGCGCCCCCGCCGGCAGCAGGCCGCGGAGCAGGTCCAACGCCTTGGCCCTGGTCGAGGCCTTCCAGGCGCGGTCTGTCTCGCCCTCATCCTGAGGGAACTTCTCGCGGATCTTCTGGGTCGCGGGTTCGATGAGGCGGCTGTAGGTTTCGAACAGGGCGTCCGCGGCTCGCTCATACCCAGGGTGCGAGAGCTCTGGTCCGCGGTGGTAGAGAAACCGGCCGTCGTAGCCGCGCCGATCGAAGCGCACGTAGCGAGTCGACTTCTCGAGCGGCGAGATCCCGATCCGGCTGTCCTCCAGCGCTTTCGCGGCAAGGGTTGAGGCCTGCTCCACCGCTACGTGCGCCCCGGCCAGCTCGGCCACCGAGTCGTCGCCATACCCCACCAGCACGCGCTCGTAGAACTCCTCGGCGCGGCGCACCGCGATCATGTCGTCGTCGACGGGCGGCGTACCGGCCAGGCGGTCGAAGCCCGACTCGGGCTCGTTGATGAACTCGTCGAGCAGGACCCTGCGCAGGCTCTTCTCGGTCCTCGAGTAGCGCGAGAAGAGAGCGCCCTTCACGACCTCGGGGAGGTTGCGGAGGGCAAAGACCGGCCGGTCCAGGTTGGTGAAGTAGCGGGACAGCAACGAGGCATCGCCCGGATTGAACTCGGAGGTAGCCACCGAACGTATTCTCCCCGACTTCATCCTCCCGACTTATTCCATCTCCCCTTCAGGGGAGAGGGTCAGGGTGAGGGGCAAGCGCAGAAGTTAAGAGCAAGCGAAAGAGTCCATATCTTGTGCCGATCGCCTCGCTCTGCACAGCATGTGGAGGCCCAGTCGAGCACTTGTCCCCCGTTTCTCCCCAGGTCTGTTAAAAACCGCCTGCAAAACGCGGACGCCCGTCGCTACCTACGCTGGTTGGTGCATGGCCGAGATCAACTGGACTGAGCGGTGGAAGCGCGTCGTGGCCGACCGCGCCACCCTCGCCGCCGGCCACGCGGACCCCGGCTACTGGGACCGGCGCGCTCGCAGCTTCGCCCGATCGACCCAGGCGCGCGCCGACGAATTTCTGCAGGTCATCGAGCCCTACCTGTCGCCGAGCAAGACGCTGATCGACGTCGGCGCCGGCGCCGGCCGGCACGCCGGGCCGCTTGCCGGTCGCCTCGAGTGGGTCACCGCGGTTGAGCCCTCGCAGGGCATGCGCGCGCAAATCGCGCCGCGCGACAACATGACCGTGATCGCGAGCACCTGGGAGGACGCGGCGGTGGCCCCCGCAGACTTCGTCATCTGCAGCCACGTCCTGTACGGCGTGGCCGAGCCGGTGTCGTTCATCGAGAAGATGAACGACGCGGCCCGCGAGCGCGTCTTCGTGATGATGCGGGAGAGCGAGCTGCCGCACCCCGCGGCGGTGGTCCGCAAGCGCCTGCTGGGCGACGAGGGCCCGCGCCTGCCGCGATTCAGCGAGCTGTTCATGGTCCTGCTCGAGATGGGCATTGCCCCGGACGTGCGCTTTCTCCGCTACCCGATGACGACCCATTATTCCGACATCGAGGAAGCGGTCATCGACGTGCGCGCGCTGGTCGGCGAAGGCTGGGATGAGGCGAAGGGACGGGCGGAGCTCGAAGAGCTCCTGCGCCGAGAAGGCGACGACCTCGTCTACGACGGTGGCATCGTGCTGACCGGGGTGGCGCATTGGAAACCGAACAGCTGACCCTGCGGCCGGTCAGGCCGGCCGACCGCGACCGGGTGATGGAGATCACCCGCGACGTTTGGGGCGGGCGAGACTACTTGCCCCGCGCGTTCGAGCACTGGGTCGGCGACGCCGGCGCGTCGTTCCAGGCGGCCGAGGTGGACGGCGTCGTGGTCGGCGTGCAGCGCATGCGGCCCTACGCTCCGGGCCTCGTCTGGTACGAAGGCTTGCGCGTCGCAAGCACGCATCACCGGCGGGGAATCGCGCGCGCCATGCTGGCCTCGGCGATCGATGAGGTGCGCGAGCAAGGCTTCCGCGAGATGCGGCTGGCAACTCGCGACCTTCCCGCGATCAAGCTCTTCGAATCCTCTGGCTTCAACCGGCTCGTCGAGCTGCGCTGGTGGCGCGGCAAGCGCGTCGAGGGGGGCGAGCCGGCCCGCATGCCGGACGCGCCGGAGGCGAAGCGGCTCTGGCCGTCCATCGCGCAGAGCCCGGGCATCGAGCTCTACGCCGGGGTCAACCCCGACCTCAATGGCGCCCGCGACCTGGATGCGGATGAGCTCGGGCGTCTCGCCGGAAACGGGCTGCTCCGGCTTGGACCGAGCGGGCGCGCGCTGGCCGCCATGCGCCAGCCGTGGGCGCGTAACCTCGCCGTTTCGCTCGTCGCCGGTCGCGGCGCTCCGCTGCGCGAGCTGCTCCTGGCGCTGCGATTCGAGGCGGACGCCGACGGGTCGGAGCACGTGACGGTCAATCTCCCGCCTGGACACCCCGCCGAAGAGGACATGCACGCCAGCGGCTACGATTTCGACGATGTCGAAGCCAATGCATACATGTACGCGCTGAAACTCTGAACGCTTGAGTCGTCGTTACGTAGTTCTCGGCAACGGCATCGCGGGGCAGACCTGCGCGGAAGACCTGCGCAAGGCTGATCCCGACGCTGCGATCGTGATCATCGCGGCCGAGCGGCATCCGCTCTACAACCGCGTCGCGCTGCCGCGTTACCTCCGCGGCCAGGTGCGTCGCGAGAAGGTCTTCATGCGAACGGTCGAGGACTACGCGAAACAGAACCTCGAGATCCACTTCGAAACGTGGGCGACCGACATCGACCTGCGGGACAAGGTCGTGCACACGAACCGCGGGCAGCAGTTCAAGTACGACGCGATCCTCATCGCGACCGGCGGCCGGCCCAAGCCGCCACCATGGCCGGGCTCAGACGAGGTCCAGTCGTGCCTGGGTTTTCAAACGCTGGACGACACGGACGCGATCATCGAAAAGGCTGACACCTCCGAGCGGGTGCTGGTCATGGGCGGCAGCTTCATCGGTTACGAGCTCGCCGAGGGCGTGAGCTTCCGCAAGAAGGCGAACGTCACCTGGATCATGCGCGGCCCGTGGTTTCTGCGGTACGTGCTCGACGAGGAAGGGGGGCAGCTCTGCCGCCAGCTCGGCGAGGCGCAGGGCGTCCAGTTGATAACGTCGGACGAGGTGCAGAAGTTCAGCCGCCATAACGGCCGCTGCATCGCGCAGACGGTCAACGGCCACACCGTGGAGTTCGACGTCCTCACGTATGGCGTCGGCCTCGACTATTACACCGAGCCGGTGCGCGAAGGAGTCGAGCTGAAGAGCGGGATCGTCACCGACTCGAAGCTGCGCACCTCGGCGCCGGACGCGTACGCCGCAGGCGACATCGCCGTCTTCTACGACCTGATGGTCGAACGTCACAACCAGATGGGGACGTGGGACAACGCGGAAGCGCACGGAAAGGTGGCGGCGCGAAACATGGCGGGGGCGGACGAGGACTTCTTCGACGTGCCGACCTACACGACCACGATGTTCGGCTCGACGCTCGCCGTGATGGGCGTGACCCCGGACGTGCAGCCCGGCCTCGAGTCGGTCCGGACGTTCAGCTTGGAGGAGAAGTTCTACCGCAAGCTGTTCTTCAAGGACGACAGGCTGGTCGGCGCGATCATGATCGGCCCGCCGAAAGGCCGCAAGAAGCTGATCGAGATCATGCGGTCGAGGCAAAAGATCGAGCGCCCGAAGCAGGAGCTTCTCGACCCGCTCAACCTCAAAGACTCACCGGCGTAGTATTTGCCCTGGACAGATGCCTTTCGCTCAGAGCGAAACCGCCGCGACCATTCGGGCAGCCCTTGGTTCCGTGCTGCGCACGAGGCGCGAGGCCGCGCGACGCACGCTGACCGAGGTCGCGACAGAGGCGGGCCTCTCGCCGGCCCACCTCTCCGAGGTCGAACGAGGGCGCAAAGAGATCTCCACCGAGCGGCTGCTTGCCGTGACCCACGCGCTTGGGATGCGACCGGCCCAGGTCTACGCCGACCTCGCGCGGCTGCTCGGCACGGAGGCGGAGCAGCAGACCTGGCCGGACGACCCGCCCCTGAAGCTCCGCCTGGCTACGGCCGGCCTTCCGCTGGAGGCGCTGCGCAGCGTGGCCGACTTCAGCGCCTACCTGGCGATGGCGAATCCGCCCCCGAAACCCAAAGGCCCCATCGGTTTTTCGACAAGGAGACAGTTCTGATGCATCTCATCCCCACGGTGATCACCAACGACGGGCGTGGCGAGCGCGCCTACGACATCTACTCGCGGCTCCTCCAGGACGGCGTCATATTCGTCCGCGGCCCCATCGACGACGACATGGCCACCACGGTCACGGCCCAGCTGCTGTTTCTCGAAAGCGAGATGCCCGACCGCGACATCCAGCTCTACATCAACAGCCCCGGCGGATCGCTGACCGCATCGCTGTCGATCTACGACGCGATGCAGTACGTCAGCCCGAAGGTGGCGACGCTTTGCACCGGTCTCGCCGCGAGCGGCGCGTCGATCCTGCTCGCGGGAGGCGACCCGGGTGCGCGCATGTCGCTTCCCCACGGGCAGATCCTCATCCATCAGCCCTTCTCCCAGGGCATCCAGGGCCAGGCGTCGGACATCCAGATCCACGCGCAGGAGATCATCCGGCAGCGCGAGCAGCTGGCCCGGCTCTACGCCAAGCACTGCAAGCGTCCGCTGGAGGAGGTCGAGCGCTCTATGGAGCGCGACTTCTTCATGACTCCCGAGCAGGCGAAGGACTGGGGCCTGATCGACCTGATCGTCGCGAAGAACCCGAAGGCTCCTGCCTAGCGTGCTTCCCTCTCCCGTTCAGGGGAGAGGGTCAGGGTGAGGGGCAAGGAGAGAAAGATGCGCGTAGTGGTGCTGGGCGGGACGCGCTTCATCGGCCGGGCGATCGTCGAGGAGCTCGCCTCAGCCGGACATAAGGTGATGGTGGTGCATCGAGGAAACCTCGAGCCCCCCGACATGCCACCGCTGAAGCACCTCCACTGCGAGCGCGCGCATCTGGCGGACCACCGAGACGAGCTGGCCGCGTTCGGACCCGAGGCCGTGATCGACTGCCGCGCGCTGACCCGCGCCGACGCTGAGGCAGCGCTGGGCGCGCTGCCCGACGTGGCGCGATGGATCGTGATCTCGAGCGTCGACGTCTATCGAGCGTTCGGCGCGCTCAACGCCAAGCTGGAAACCGACCCCGTGCCTCTCGACGAGGAGTCCCCCGTTCGCGAAGAGC
>Ga0209220_1000276_pt1 | contig 20333 bp, 20 predicted proteins | sample BlaSpr_A8_OM3_M3_FD_187984 | JGI IMG/M metagenome (GOLD analysis project Ga0209220, IMG submission 187984) | Forest soil microbial communities from Thunder Bay, Ontario, Canada - Black Spruce, Ontario site 2_A8_OM3_M3 (SPAdes) (version 2) | ecosystem: Environmental > Terrestrial > Soil > Boreal... | reverse complement strand
CTGGCTGACCTGGCCGTGCGCGACAGCGGTTCCTTTGCTCGGCTGGTGGAGGTTGCGAAGAACAACCTCTGACCAGCAGATAGTCTCCAGCCCGGACAACGAAGTCGTCCGTCGCTTGCGGCGCATCGCTGCCCGGCGCGAGCCAGGCCTCGTCCTCCTGGAAGGTCCGCGCGTGCTTGCGGAGGCCAAGGCCGCCGGGCTCGCATTTGACCTCATCGCCGTCCGCGAAGGCGACAAGCTGCCGTTTCACACCGAGTCGCGCGTGGTCCTGACGCCCGGCGCGTTTCGCGCCGCGACGCAGACCGTGACGCCGCAGGGCGTCCTTGCCATAGCGCGAGTGGCCGAGGTCTCGCCGCAAGATGCGATTCAAGCGGCGCGCGAGGCCCGCTGGCCCCTGGTCGTCCTAGACCGGATCCAGGATCCAGGCAATGTCGGGGCGATCTGCCGGACCGCCGCCGCGGCAGGCGTGCCCGCGGTTGTCGTCTTGCCGGGCACGGCCGATCCCTACGGCGCAAAGGCGGTGCGGGCGTCGGCGGGCAACGTGTTCCGGCTCAAGATTGCGCACGCGCGCTGGAAGGACCTGGAAGAGTTGGCCGGCTATGGCGCGGCCTCTTCCGGAGGTGCGCCGCTGGCCGAGTCGCCGATAGAGTCTTCGGGCATGATCGTGCTCGGCAGCGAGGCGCACGGCCTTTCGCGAAGCGACCTGAAGCTCGTCACGGTGCCGCTCACCGAAGGCGTCGAGTCGCTCAACGTCGCCGCCGCGGCCGCGTTGATCCTTTTCGAGATCCGGCGGAGGCTCGCGGCATGAGCGATCCGTTGGCAATCACCGGCGAGGCGCTGGCGGCCATCGGCAAGGCTCAGACGAACGAGGACCTGGAGCGGATCGAGGTCGAGTACCTCGGGCGCAAGAGCGGGCACATCAGCCGGATGCTCGACGGAATCGGCAAGCTCGAGCCGGCCCAGCGAGCGGCGCTCGGCAAGGCCGCCAACGAGGCCAAGCGCACGATCGAGGCGGCGCTCGCCGCGCGTCGCGCCGAGCTCGACGCGGCACGGCTTGCCGACCTGGCGGAGACCGAGGCGATCGACGTCACGTTCCCCGGCCCCCCGCTGGGGCGCGGCCATATCCACGTCCTCACCCAGGTGCGGCGCCAGATCGAGTCGGTGCTGGAGTCGCTCGGTTACCAGGTCGAGCTCGGGCCGGAGGTCGAGACCGAGTGGTACAACTTCGAGGCCCTCAACATCACGGCGGGCCACCCGGCGCGCGAGAACTGGGACTCCTTCTACTTCAGCCCTGAGCTCCTGCTCCGCGCGCACACGTCGCCCGTGCAGATCCGCGCCATGCGGCGCATCAAGGAGCCGCCCATCTACATCATCACGCCAGGCCGCTGCTACCGCCGCGACGCGCCCGAGGCCACTCGCCTTCCTTATTTCAGCCAGGTGGAGGGGCTCGCGGTCGACAAGGGCCTCACCGTCGGGGACATGAAGGGCACGCTGCTGTACATGATCCAGTCGCTGTACGGGCGCGAGCGAAAGGTCCGCGTCCGGCCCAGCTACTTCCCATTCACGGAGCCCAGCTTCGAGTTCGACGTGACCTGTGGCATCTGCGGTGGGATGGGATGCAAGAGCTGCCGGCACAAGGGCTGGCTCGAGGTTGGCGGCTGCGGCATGGTCCATCCTCAGGTGCTGCGAAACGGCGGCATCGACCCGACGCAGTGGAACGGATACGCGTGGGGGTTTGGCATCGAGCGGATGACCATGCTCAAGCACGACATCGACGACATCCGCCTCTTCTACGAATCCGACCTGCGCTTTTTGGAACAGTTCTAGACGCCAGTGAAGTGGCCAACGATGAGCCGCTCGCGTAAGTCATGTCCGATTGTCGGACCCGCTGTTCTCGGCTACCGTGGCCGGGAGACCCGGCCACCGGCCACTTCAGTGGCTTCGGTCCGAAATCCGCACCCCATCACCGCGATTTCGGACCGGAAAGGTAGGGTCATTTAATAGTGCGCATCAGCTACGAGTGGCTGGGGGATTTCGTCGACCTCGACGGAGTCACGCCCAAGGATGCCGCGGAAGTCCTGACCCGTCTAGGGATCGAGGTCGAGTCGTTGACGACGATCGACCTGTCCAACATCGTGATCGGGAAGGTCCTGACGCAGGTCAAACATCCGAAGTCGCGTGCCGATCTGTGGATCCACCAGGTCGACGTCGGCGGACGCACGATGCAGATCATCGCCGGCGCCCCCAACGCGGTCCCGGGCACGCTTGTCCCGGTCGCCATGCCCGGCACGACGGTGCCCAACGGCAAGCTCGTCAAGGACATGAACATCGCCGGCGAAGAGGCGAGCGGCATGCTGTGCTCGGCCGACGAGCTGCTGCTGAGCGACGACCACCTGGGCATCCTGCTCCTCGACCACGGAACGCCAGGCGAGCCGCTGACGACCGTGATCCCGAACCAGGCGGTGATGGAGGCCGAGATCACATCCAACCGGCCCGACGAGATGGGCCACCTGGGCATCGCGCGGGAGCTGGCCGCCGGCCTCGACCGTCCGATGAAGCGAGACTTCATGCCGGCCTTCACCGGCACCGCCGCGCCCGCGGGCCGCGACCTGGTCAAGGTGACGATCGAGGATCCCGACCTGTGCAGCCGCTACATCGGCGGCGTCATCACAGGCGTGAAAGTGGCACCAAGTCCGGACTGGCTGCAGCGACGCCTGCGCGCGAGCGGCGTGAGGCCGATCAACAACATCGTCGACATCACCAACTACGTGCTGCTCGAGTACGCGCAACCACTGCATGCATTCGATCTGGCGAAGCTGGAAGGCGCTGCGATCCACGTGAGGCGCGCGCGCGACAAGGAGAAGCTGCTGTGCCTCGACGGAGTGGAGCGAGAGCTGGCGCCCGACATGCTCGTGATCGCGGACGCAAGCCGGCCGGTGGCGATCGCTGGGGTCATTGGCGGCGAGGAATCCGCCGTCACCGAGGCGACCACCGATATCTTGCTGGAGGCCGCAAACTTCAACGGACCGAGCGTGCGCCAGACGGCGCGCGCGCTTGGCCTGCGCACCGAGGCCTCCACCAGGTTCGAGCGAGCCCTGCCGCCGGAGCTCGCCCTGGCAGGTGCCCGACGCGCCGCTTCGCTGATCGCTGAGCTCGCGGGCGGCAAGGTCCATCGCGACTGGGCCGACATCTATCCGCGACCTCAGGAACCGGTGCGCGTCAATCTGCGGCCGTCACTGATCGACGACGTCCTCGGCACGCACGTCCCGCTCGAGGAGGCGGAGTCGATCCTCAAGCGCCTCAACTTTCACGTCAAAGTGATGGGGGATGGGGAATGGGACATCCTGCCGCCGGTGTTCCGCCTCGACGTCACGATTCCTGAGGACCTCGTCGAGGAGGTCGGCCGTGTCTACGGCTACGACCGCATCACTCCGACTCTACCCGGCCGACGCCACGATCGGTGGACGCCACTGGCGCCGAGCCTGGATCGCAGGCTCGATGACGCTCGCGAGGTACTCGCGGGCGCCGGCTACACCGAGACATGGAACCCGGCCCTCGTCTCGGGCCGCAAGCTCGAGGAGCTGAGGATCGCGGCGCACGCCATGCGCGTGATGAACGCCCTCAGCGACGAGATGGACACGTTGCGGACGTCGCTCCTCCCGTCCCTGGTCGACGCCGTTGCGCTGAACCGAGACCGCGGGCGCGCGGACGTTCGCATCCATGAGATCGCAACCGCGTTCCTGGCGCGCGTCGGGGAGAAGAACGCCCAGCCGGACGAGCCGTTGCGGCTGGCTGCGGTGGCCACGGCAAGCACGTCGTCCGGCGAAGGATCGGCGGCCTTTTACCGTTTGAAATCAGTGCTCGATCAATGCGTCGCATCCCTCTCGGCCCCCGCATGCACCTACCAGCGCGCGGCGGCTCAGCTGTTCCACCCGGGACGCTGCGCCGCGGTCGTCCTCGACGGTCGCCAGCTCGGTTACATCGGCGAGCTGCACCCGACAGTGACCGGAGGAGCGAAGGTCGAGGGGCGGGTCGTCGCATTCGAGATCGACGTCGAGCCTCTCTTGAGCGCGGCGACGATCAAGCGTGCCCAGCCGCTGCCGCGATTCCCGAGCGTCGAGCGAGATCTCGCCGTGGTGGCGGACGAAACGGTGGCGGCAGGCGCCCTGCTCGCGACGATCAAAGAGACGGGCGGCGATTTGCTGGAGAACGCGCGTGCGTTCGACGAGTACCGCGGGGCCCAGGTTCCCGAGGGACACAAGAGCATTGCGTTTACCTTGACTTTCCGGAGCCCGGAGCGCACCCTGACGGACGCCGAAGTGGACAAGGTGATTTCCGAGATCAAGCTGGGACTGGAGAAAAGACACAGCGCCAGGTTCCGAGAGTGAAGCCGACGCGGCTGACGCACGCGTTCGCGTGCCGTACGGGGGGAAGCAGCACGTGACCTGGATGGACATCTTTCCGGTCGTGCTCGTCATCGCCTACGTGATTGGCGGCTTCTTCGGCGGGCTGATCCGTCGCTTCATCGGACTGGTCGCTGTGTTCGTCGCCTGCTGGGGCGCCACCAACATGGGGATCCAGGCGGGCGGGATCCTGCAGCAGACGTCCAGCATGGAAGTGGCCGACGGGCGCATCTACGGGTTCTTCGGGATCATCGCCGGGCTGCTCCTGATCGTCGAGGTCGCGACGCAGCTGGCGCACTCCCAGCTCAGGCTCACCGCCGTCACGCTGGACCGCACGTTGGGAGTGGTCCTCGGCGTGCTGACGGCGATCCTCCTCTCTGTGGTGGTCGTGTACGAGCTGGGCGCGGCGGCCAACCCGATCGGCGGCACCCAGCTCGACCAATTGCAGGCCGGGATCCGCGACGCGCGGAATCACTCGCTTTACATGGTCAACCTGGTCAATGCGATCGACAAGCCGATCATCGCGATCTTTGGGCCTTTCCTACCCGGCGACCCGCAGGTCTACTTCGGCTCTTCACCCGTCAGCTAAGCGGGCTTGAGCGGCGACCTGTTCGACCGCCTGCGCGAGCGGGCGGTGCAGATCCACGTCGAAGAGCATCTCCGATCGCGCATCGAGCGCGGGGAGAAGCTGCGCGTCAAGCTCGGGCTCGACCCGACCGCTCCCGACCTTCACGTCGGACACCTCGTGGTCCTCGACGCCCTGCGGCTCTTTCAGGACGACGGCCACACGGTGGTGGTGATCATCGGTGACTACACCGCTCTCATTGGCGATCCCAGCGGACGCTCGGAAACACGGCCGATGCTCACGCAGGAACAGATCGCGTCCAACGCCGAGACCTACTTCATGCAACTGGACCTGGTGCTTGACCGAAATCGCATCGAGGTCCGGCACAACTCGGAGTGGCTTGCGGTCATGTCCGCCGCCGACATCCTTCGGCTGATGGCGAAGGCCACGCTTCAGCAGGTGCTGCAGCGGGAGGACTTCTCCGACCGGGTCAAGGAGGGCGCCGCGATCGGCGCCCACGAGATCCTGTATCCGTTCAACCAGGCTTATGACTCTGTGGCCGTGGAAGCCGACATCGAGATCGGCGGCACGGACCAGCTGTTCAACCTGCTCTTCGGGCGCGAGATCCAGAAGGCCTACGACCAGGAGCCACAGGACGTCGCTGTCTTCCCTCTTCTCGAGGGCACGGACGGTGAGCAGAAGATGTCCAAGTCGCTGGGCAACTACATCGCGCTCACCGAGCCGCCGGAGCAGGTCTACGGCAAGACGATGTCGATCCCGGATCGCCTCATCGGGAAATACGTGCGCCTGATCTCGGGTCTCGACCCGGCAGCTCAGTCAAACGTTCTCGCCCTGAAACCCCGCGACGCGAAAGCGGCGCTCGCGCGCCGACTTGTCCAACGGCTGCACGGTGAAGAGGCGGGGGCTCGCGCCGAAGAAGCCTTTTTCAGCCAATTCGTAAGGAAGGACTACAGGGCAAACCTTGAGGAGTACGAGTTCAAGGGAGGCCCGATGGATCCGGTAAGCGTCCTCGTTGGTATCGGTATCGCAAAGAGCCGCAACGATGCGACGCGCCTAATAGAGCAAGGCGGCTTACGGGTCAACGGCAACAAAGAGGGCCATCAGCGGATGCTTACGGTCGGCGACATCATTTCGGCGCGGCGCCGGAACGTTCTGTTGAAGTGAATTAGAATGGGCGAAAGCATGTTCGGAGGCTGCGTTTAGTGTCAGGCCATTCGAAGTGGGCCGGCATCAAGCACAAGAAGGCGATCGTCGACGCCAAGCGCGGCCAAGCCTTCACGCGCGCCAGCCGTGAGATCACGATCGCGGCCCGCGAGGGAGGCGGGAATCCCGAGGGCAACTTCCGGCTGCGCCTGGCCATGCAGAAGGCGCGCGAGATGAACATGCCGACCGACCGGATCCAGAACGCGATCAAGCGTGGGACTGGCGAGCTCGCCGGCGAGAAGCTCGAGGAGATCCGCTACGAGGGGTACGGGCCGGCAGGAGTCGCCGTCATGGTCGACGCCCTGACCGACAACCGCAACCGCACGTCTGCCTCGATCCGCCACCGGTTCTCGAAACAGGGCGGGAACCTCGCCGAGAGCAACGCGGTGGGGTGGATGTTCGAGCGCAAGGGCGTGATCACGGCCAACGCCGGCAAGAAGGACCCGGAGGAGATCGGCCTGGCCGCGATCGAGGCCGGCGCCGACGACGTGCAGGTCGACGGCAAGTCGATCGAAATCTCGGCGCCACCTTCGACGTTCGAGAAGGTGAAGGCGGCCGTGGAAGGCCTGGGCGTCAACGTCGAGAACGCCGAGGTCACGATGCAGCCAAAGCAGACGGTTGCGGTGGGCGAGGACAAAGCCGCCGCCGTGCTCAGGCTGATGGAGTCACTCGAGGAGGACGACGACGTCCAGCAGGTCTACGCCAATTTCGACATTCCCACTGACGTCCTTGAACGCGTCTCAGCACAGGTGTAGAACCTTGGACAAATGCCGAGTAAGCGCGACGGACTGATCCTCGGAATCGATCCTGGCCTTGCCGGAACCGGCTTTGCTCTGCTCGCCGAGCCGAACGTCGTGCTCGCATGTAGCACGGTAGTGACGATTCCCGGCCGCGATGGAGCGCGACTCCTCACGATCACCAACCACCTTCGGGCGCTGCTCGCCGAGCATCCGCCCGCGGAGGCGTCCATCGAGGAGCTCTTCATGGGCCGCAACGCGACCAGCGCGGTCGGCGTCGCGCAGGCGCGCGGCGCGATCCTCACCGTCCTCGAAGAAGCCGGGGTGCCCGTGTTCGAATACAAGCCGAGCCAGGTCAAGGTCATCCTCACCGGCTACGGCAACGCAGACAAGGCTCAAATCGGCCGCATGCTCGCCGCGCAGGTGAAGCTGCCGGAGATGCGCCTCGACGACCACGCACGCGACGCCATCGCCATCGCGGTGTGCCACGCACGCAGCCGCCGCTTCTCGAGTGCCATTCCATCGTGATCGCCCACCTCAGTGGAGTCGTCCGTCGCGCGAGCTCCGATTACGTGGTGGTCGACGTGGGCGGTGTCGGGTACATGGTCGCGGTCGGGGCTCAAACGAGGCAGCAGCTGCCGCCACCCGGAGGCGACGTCGAGCTCCACATCCACACGCACGTGCGCGAGGACCAGCTCGCGCTCTATGGCTTCGCCTCGGTCGAAGAGCTCGAGCTGTTCGAGATGCTGATTCAGGTCGACGGCGTCGGGCCGAAGGTGGGGTTGAACATCTTGAGCGCGGCGAGCCTCGAGGTGCTGAAGCGCGCCATCATGAATGAAGATGCGGCGCCCATCCGCCGTGCCAGCGGAGTCGGTCCGCGCACGGCCGCGAAAGTGATCATCGAGCTCAAGCCGCGGCTCGACGCGGTGGCGGCGCTGGAAGCAGTGCCGCGGGCGGCCGCCCTGGCCGGCGACGGCGCGGTGCCCAAGGCCGTCGAGACCGCCCTGCGCAACCTCGGATACTCGTCGTTGGAGGCGCGCACGGGCCTCGAGTCGGTGGATTGGAAGGAGTCGCCTTCGTCACAGGAAGCGCTCGCCACAGCACTCAAGGCCCTGGGACGCAAGTGACCAAGGACAAAGTCCTGGACGCCAAGTCCGACGACGATCAATTCGACCTGACGCTGCGACCGCGCTACCTGGCCGAATACGTTGGGCAGCAGCAGGTGCGCGAGAACCTCGGCATCCTGATCGAGGCGGCGCGCATGCGGGGCGAGCCTATCGAGCACGTGCTGCTGTGCGGTCCGCCGGGCCTGGGCAAGACGACGCTTGCGCACATCATCGCCAACGAGCTCGGGGTGGCGATCAAGGTCAGCTCCGGTCCGGCGATCGACCACCAGGGCGCGCTGGGCTCGATCCTGCTCAACCTGAGCACGCGAGACGTGTTCTTCATCGACGAGATCCACCGGCTCAACAGCGTGGTCGAGGAATCGCTGTATCCCGCGCTCGAGGACTTCCGCTTCGACGCCGTCCTGGGCAAGGGTGTGGGGGCGAGCGCGGCGACCCTCCCGCTTCCGCATTTCACATGCGTGGGCGCGACGACCCGGCAGGGCCTTCTGAGCGGGCCGCTCCGGGACCGCTTCGGCGCGGTCTACCGTCTCGACTTCTACACCAAGGCGGAACTAGAGAAGATCGTGAGCAGGTCCGCCCGCCTTCTCGAAATCGAGATCCACGACGACGCCGTGTCGGAGATAGCCCGCCGCGCTCGGGGCACCCCGCGAATCGCCAACCGGCTGCTGCGCCGGGTGCGCGACTACGCCCAGGTCCGGGGCGACGGGCGAGCCACGGTGGACACGACCAGGCTCGCGCTCGGCATGCTCGAGATCGACGAGATCGGGCTGGAGCCGCTCGACCGCCAGCTCCTGGAGACTCTGATCCTCAAGTTCAAGGGCGGGCCGGTCGGGCTCGACACGCTGGCCACCTCGCTTTCCGAGGAGCCGGAGACGATCGAGGACGTTCACGAGCCATACCTGATCCAGGTCGGTTTCATGGCCCGAACCGCTCGAGGCAGGGTGGCCACGGACCTCGCCTATCGCCACCTGGGCATCACACCGCCCAACCCCGAACCCCAGCAGACCCGCTTACTGTAAGAACCAATGTCTGATGTGGGGCGGCTGCTCCTCGTCTTTGGCGTCCTCCTGGTGGTCATCGGCGGGGCGCTGATGCTATTCGGGCGGTTCCAGCTGCCAGGCGATCTCACAATCCGCAGCGGCGGCGTGACGATCTACATCCCGATCGCGACCAGCATCATCCTGTCCATCGTGCTGACCGTCGCCTTGAACGTCGTATTCAGGCGGCGCTGACCGTGTACTACGTAGACTGACTGGCTGCCGTGAACTTAGTCCTCAGCTGGCCGATCCGCCTCGCCGTAGTCCTGATTCTCGTCTTCTCTCTGTTCGTGGACGGGGCCGGCTACGTCTATCGAATCGCCAATCACTATCCGCTCACCGGTAACGTCCCCGGCCTTCCGCCCAACTTCGGCGGCTGGCAGCTCTACTTCCACAAGGGCCTGGACCTCGCCGGCGGGACGCACATCGACTACCAGCTGACGAACTTCCCGGCCGGCCAGAGCCGCGCCGACGTGCAGCAGCGGACCATCGCGGTCATCAACAAGCGCGTCAACTCGCTGAACGTCAGCGAGCCGGAGATACGCGGCGCCGGCACCAACTCCGACCGCATCACGGTAGACCTGGCGGGCGTGAATGCGGCGCAGGCGCAGAAGACCATCGGCGCCGTATCCAAGCTCGTCTACACGAAGTGGGTCGCGGACGCTGCAGTAACGGGCGGTCCTGAGCCCGGCTACAAACCTCAGCTGACCGGGCTCACGGGAGACGACATCCAGAGCGCGAACGCGAGCATCGACCCGACCGGAACGAGCTGGGTCGTGAACGTGAGCTTCACGTCGCACGGCGGGACCACGTTCGACAACCTCACCCGCGACAACGTCGCCGCGTGTCCCGGCGATCCCAACACGAGCCTCACCGCCAACTGCCCCGCACGTCATCTGACGATCTGGCTCGACCTGACGCAGACAGACATCTCGCACTGGGAGGACCCTTCGTACGTGGCCAAGGTCAGCGCGCCCTATGACCCGGGGTGCCTCGCCCAGCAGACGGAAGGAAGCGTCTGCGGCAAGTTCCTCACCGACCCCATCACGCTGCAAGAGATCGCCGGTGGAAACGCCACGATCTCGGGCGGATTCACACAGACATCCGCCCAGGACCTCGCCACCGGCATCAACTCCGGCTCGCTGCCGGTCGACCTGGTCGCGCTCGACGTAACGCAGGTGAGCGCGACGCTCGGTGACCAGTCGGTGAAGCTCAGCCTGGCTGCGGGCCTGCTCGGCCTCGCGATCGTCGTGCTGTTCATGATCATCTATTACCGCGTACCCGGCCTCCTCGCGAGCCTTGCGCTGCTCTTCTACGCGGGGGCGGTGCTCGCCATTTTCAAGGTGGTTCCAATCACCCTGACCCTGGCCGGCATAACGGGATTCATCTTGTCGGTGGGCATGGCGGTCGACGCGAACGTGCTGATCTTCGAACGATTCAAAGAAGAGGTGCGGGCCGGCCGCACGATCACCGCAGCGGTCGACGCGGCGGTGCGCCGCGCATGGCCGGCGATCCGCGACTCGAACACCTCGACCTTCATCACTTGCGTGATCCTTGGCTTTTTCGGGCCGTCGATCGTCAAAGGATTCGCCATCACCCTGGCGATCGGCGTTCTCGCGAGCCTCGTCTCTTCTATCGTCGTGACCCACAACCTCCTGGCCATCGTCCTGACCTCCGGCGGTTTCAGGCGGGCGGGCCTGCTGGGAGTCGACCGTGTCCGAACTGTCTGACGTAAAAGCCGCAGACCAGGCGGCCGACATCGTCCCGACGGACGGCGCGTCGAAGGAGCCACAGCCAGTCGCCGAACCGAAGGTGCGGCGGCTGAACATCATCGGCCTCCGGAACGTGTTCTTCACGATTTCGCTGATCGTGATCATCCCGGGCATCCTGTCGATGTGGCACAACCACTTCCTGCTCGGCATCGACTTCGCCGGCGGCACCGAGTTCACAGCCACGTTCACCGAGCATCCATCGCTCGCCAAGGTGGAAAGCGCCGTCTCAGCCGAGGGCCTCAACGGCTCGGTCATCCAGACGACTGGCGGCGGCTACATCCTTCGGTACCCTCCGCTAAGCGCGGCGCAGCAGACCAATGTTCAGAACGACCTGCAGACCCGGCTCGGCCCCATGAACGGGGGGGGTCCAAGCCAGATCCTGGAGGTGGGGGGGACGATCGCCGGTGAGACGATCGAGTTCTCGCTTATTGCGATCGTGGTCGCGTCTTTGGCGATCCTTATTCTGCTCGCAGTTCGGTTCCGCAACGTGCCTGGTGGTTGGCGTGCCGGTTTCCAGTTCGGCGGCTCGGCCCTCGCGGCGATGCTTCATGACGTGTTCGTCCTGACAGGTCTTTTCTCGATCTTCGGCACGGTGCTGCACTGGCGGGTGGGCGAGATCGACGCCTTCTTCGTGACAGCGGTTCTGACCGTCGTCGGCTTTTCAGTCCACGACACGATCGTGGTCTTCGACCGGATCCGCGAGAACCTGCGCGTCAGCCAGCGGCTGTCGTTCGAGCAGGTCGTGAACCTCAGCATCATGCAGACGGCCGCGCGGTCGATCATCACCAGCTTCACGGTCGTGCTCGTCCTCGCGGCCATCTTCATCTCGGGCGGAACGACGCTGCAGGGCCTCTCCCTGGCGCTGCTCATCGGCATCATCTCGGGCACGTACAGCTCGATCTTCAACGCCGCGCCTCTTCTGGTTGTCTGGCGGAGGCTGCAGCCCCTGCGGTAAATAGGCAGGCGCCGACACCGCATTGGCGGCCGAATTTACTTCGGCCGCGACCCGGTGTTTCAAATCGCCGCCTGGTGCCGTCAGTGGAATACAAATCGGTGAAATCCAAACCGTATACCGGAAAGAGAGCAGGCCCGCCGCGAAGCGGCCGGCCGATGAGAGGGAACCATTTGGGTTCCCTCTCATAATTGGTCTGACATGCCAACCTGGCCCATAACGTCGATCAAAGAGCTGCTCGAGCCCACCCTGAAGCACATGGGTTACGAGCTGTACTCGCTCGACCAGGGAGGTCGGTCAGGGCGCACGCTGCGCATCTCCATCGACCGGAACGAACCGATCACGATCGAGGATTGCGAGCGCGTGAGCAGAGTCGCGGGGCCCCTCCTCGACCACGCCACCCTCATCAGCGGACCCTACGACCTCGAGGTCTCGTCGCCCGGAGCGGAGCGCCCGCTTCGCGATCACACGGAGTACGAGCGCTTCAACGGCAGGCGCGTGAACGTGCGCTATCGGAGCGGCGAGGCTGAGGCGGTCGTGGAAGGCCAGCTGGTGGCCGTGGACAGGGCCGGCATCGCGGTGCAGGCGCCCGGGGCGCGCGGGCGCGCGCCGGTGATCATTCACATCACGTGGGACGACGTTGTCGCGGGCAGGCTTGCGGTCGCAATCTGAGCCGTCTACGGAGGGTCTGGCCGAAGCGCTCACCGCGCTTTGCGCCGAGGTCGGCATCCCTTTCGAGGAGATGCTGCACACGGTCGAAAACGCACTGGCCGCGGCGTACGTGCGCGCGTTCAATGCGCCCGGAGAGGTCACCGTCAAGCTCGACACGCAGACGGGCGCGCTCGACGTGCGGAGCCGCGTCGTCAAGCCGGACGGGACGGTCATTGAGAGAGAGCTTCCCTCCGAGGACTTCAAACGGATGGCCGCCCAGACGGCCAAGCATGCAGTCCTGCGCCACATCCACGACCTCGAACGCGACAAGGTCCTGCGCGACGTCGCCGAGCACAGAGGCGAGCTGGCGACCGGAATCGTCGATCGCAACGAGGCGGGCACCGTTTACGTCGACCTCGGCCGCGCCGAAGGAGTCATGCCGCCCGAGGAGCAGATCCCCGGCGAGCAATTGCGCCCCGGCCGCCCCGTGCTCGTCGTCATCCTCGACACGCAGCACAACCGCAAGCAGGCGCAGGTCCGGGTTTCGCGCGCCGCGCGCTCCTTCGTCCATCGCCTCATGGAGGCGGAGGTGCCGGAGATCAAGGCAGGGACCGTGCAGATCCGCGCGATTGCGCGCGAGCCTGGCCTGCGGACCAAGATCGCGGTCTCCTCGAGCGAGCCGGGCCTCGACCCGGTGGGTGCGTGCGTAGGACCCAAAGGCGTCCGGCACCGGGCAATCCTCAGCGAGCTTTCCAACGAGCACATCGACATCGTGCCGTGGTCGGAGGACCCGCAGGCTTTTGTCGCGGCGTCACTGGGGCCGGCGAAGGCCGACCGCGTGACGATCGACCGCGTGACGCGCACGGCGACCGTCCTCGTGCCGAAAAACCAGTTGTCGCTCGCCATCGGACGCGATGGGCAGAACGCCCGCCTCGCGGCGAAGCTCACCGGCTATCGGATCGACATCAAGCCCAGCGACGCCGAGGTGCAGAGCGGCGCTGACACCCAGGCGTGAGCCGGTGCGGACCTGCGTCGCCTGCCGCCAGGAGGCTGGCAAGCGGGAGCTGATCCGCGTCGTCCGCAATCCTGAGGGTGTTGTGGCACTGGATCCAACCGGACGTGCCCCGGGGCGAGGTGCCTACCTGCACGCCAGCCCGGAATGCGTCGAAATGGCCCGCAAAAGGCGTGCCCTCGACCGCGCGCTGGGGGCGATTGTTCAGCCCGAGGTGTGGTCGGAGCTGAAGCGCTAGCGGACCGCCCTCAGGTTTCGAATTCGGTCTGGGCGGCATAATCATTAGTCCGGCATGAAGGCACACGAACTCGCGCGCGAACTCGGCATCAGCCAAAAGGAGCTGGTCAACTTCCTCCAGCAACGGCGGCTGACCCGCAACACCGCGGCGCCCCTGGCGCCAGGTGCGATCGAGGCTGCGCGCTCCGCATTCAAGCCCGCCTCCGTCGCGGTGAAGATCGAAACCAACGGCGACCGTCGCGCGGTCCTGCCCCCGACGCTCTCCGTCAAGGACCTCGCCGAGAAGCTCGGAGTGAGCCCCGTGGAGGTCATCAAGAAGCTGATGGCATCCAAGATCCTGGCCACGATCAACCAGGTTATCGACTTCGCCACCGCCGAGATCGTGGCCGACGAGTTCGGGTACACGGTCGAGCCGGTGGCGAGCGAGGACGTGGTCGCGGTCGAGTCCGGGAAGGGCGAGGGCGACGTCGTCACCACCTCGCGCGAAGAGCTCTTCTCTCTTGCCAACGAGGACCCCAGCAAGCTCAAGCCGCGGCCTCCGATTGTCACCGTGCTGGGTCACGTCGACCATGGGAAGACGTCGATCCTGGACGCGATCCGCAAGACGCGCGTCGCGGCGGGAGAGGCTGGAGGCATCACACAGCGGATCGGCGCCTACAAGATCGAGACTGCTGACGGGCACCCTGTCGTCTTCATCGACACGCCGGGCCACGAGGCCTTCACCGCGATGCGGGCCCGTGGCGCGCAGGTCACTGACCTCGTCGTGCTCGTGGTGGCGGCCGACGACGGCGTGATGCCGCAGACAGTCGAGGCGATCCACCACGCGCGCGCCGCAAAGGCTCCGATCATCGTCGCGATCAACAAGATCGACAAGGACAACGCGAATGTCGACCGCGTCCACCAGCAGCTCGCGGAGCAGGGCATCGTGACTCGTCACTACGGCGGCGAGCATGAGTGCGTGCACCTCAGCGCGCGAACGGGCAAGGGCATCGACGACCTGCTTACCACGATCGTCCTCTCGTCCGACATACTCGAGCTCAAGGCGAACCCGGACCGCAACGCGATCGGCACGATCGTCGACGCCCATCTCGAGCGAGGCCGCGGACCTGTGGCGACGGTGCTGGTCCAGGCCGGCACGCTGAAGGTCGGCGACGACTTCGTCTGCGGTCACATCTACGGCCGCGTCCGCGCGCTCGCCGACGATCGTGGCCAGAGCGTCGAGGTGGCCGCGCCGGCGACCCCTGTGGTCGTGTCAGGCATGAGCGAGGTGCCCCAGGCGGGCGACATCTTCCAGGTCGTCGCATCGGAAAGAGCGGCGCGCCAGATCGCGCTGACCAAGCTCATCGAGCGCCGCGCTGTGGAAGCGGCAAGGGACGTCGCGCCTCGCATCACCCTTGAAGAGCTCGCCCGACGCGCCAAGGAAGGCGAGGTCAAAGAGCTCAGCCTCGTCGTCAAGGCGGACGCGCAGGGCACGCTCGAAGCCCTGCTCGCGGCGCTGCAGAAGATCGAGGACCCGGTGGTCGCGATCAAGATCGTCGGCCAGGGCGTCGGCGCAGTCAGCGACTCGGACCTTCTTTTGGCCAGCGTCTCTAACGCGATCATCGTGTGCTTCAACCTGAAGCCGACCCCGGCAAGCACCGCGGCGGCAGAGCGCGCGAAGGTCGAGGTACGTTACTACGACGTCATCTACAAGCTGACCGAGGACGTGGAGCGCGCGGCCAAGGGCTTGCGCGAACCCACCTACCGTCAGATCCGCGAGGGCAAGGTCGAGGTCATCACCCCGATCAAGATCCCGCGGCTTGGCATCATCGCCGGAAGCCGCGTGCTGGAGGGCAAGGTCAGCCGTGGAGGCTGGGTCAAGCTTTTCCGTGGGAAGGAGCAGGTCTTCGAGGGCCGGATCACCTCTCTCAAGCACTTCAAGGAAGACGTGCGGGAGATGCCGGCAGGCCAGGAGTGCGGCATCGGCCTCGAAGGCTGGGAGGACTTTCAGCCCGGCGACACGATGGAGACGTACCGACTCGAGCGGGAAGAAATCTAGGCAAGGCTTGGAGCTTTTGCTGACGGAGGTCGTAATGACCAGCTACCGCGCGGACCAGGTCGGTGAGCAGGTGCGCGAAGAGATCATGTCCATCATCACGCGCGAGCTCAAGGATCCACGAATCGGCTTTGTGAGCATCACCGCGGTCCGCATGTCACCTGACCTGCGTCAGGCGCGCGTGCGGGTGAGCGTGCTCGGCAGCCCCGAGGAGAAGAAGGCTTCGATCAAGGGACTCGTGTCGGCCAAGGGGCTCATCCGCCATGAGCTCGGCCGGCGGCTGCAGAACCTCAAGTTCTCGCCCGAGCTGCGGTTCGAGCTGGATCCATCGATCGAGTACAGCGTGCACATCGCTGAACTTCTGAAAGAGGTGCTTCCGCATGGCGATGGGGAGGGGGCGCCATAGTCACCGCCAAGAGCGACAAGCCGCACCTCTACGACGAGATCAAGGACCTCATCGACGCGAACCAGGAGATCCTGATCTTCGGCCACAAGGATGCGGATGGCGACACGCTCGGCTGCAGCCTCGCCTTTGCCGAAGCGCTGCGCTCCGACGGCAAGGACGTGTGGGTCCTGGTGCCGCCGCCGCTGCCGCCGATGTATACGTTCCTGCCCGGTTTCAACGACATCCAGGCGGAGCCTCCGCATGGCGTCGATCCGCAGCTCGTCTTCTTCTTCGACTCGGGCAACCTGGAACGGTCCGGAAGCGCGGTGCGAAAGATCGCCACGCACGCGACGATCATCAACGTCGACCACCATCCGTCGAACACGAGGTTCGGCGACATCAACATCATCGACCCGAATGCGGCGGCGGTTGGGCAGATGGTGATGGACATGCTCGACGCGTTCGGTTATCCGATCACGCAGACCATCGCGGCCAACCTGTATGTCGCATTGCTGACCGACACCGGCGGCTTCCGCCACGAGAACACGACGCCGCGCGCCCTGGAAGACGCCGCGCGCCTGGCCAGGCTTGGCGCGGACCCTGGCCACATCGCGACGCAGGTCTACAAGATGCGGCCCGAGACGACGCTCAAGCTCAGCGGCCTGGCCCTGGCCACGATGCGCGTCGAGATGGAGGGCCGCTTGGCCTGGGCAAAGGTGACCCGCCCGATGCTGCGCGAGGCGAACGCCATGATGGCCGAGTCCGAAGGAATCATCGACACCTTGAACAGCATCGCGGGCCTCGAGCTGGCCATCCTCTTCAAGGAAGTTTCCGGCGAGCTCACCAAGATCAGCGTGCGCAGTCGGGGCGCGGTCGACGCCGCCGCTCTTTGTGCGACCTTCGGCGGAGGCGGGCACATCCGTGCCGCGGGGGCGGAGATCGAGCGGCCGATGGAAGATGCGGTGAAGTTCGTCCTGGCGGCTGCCAAGGAGGCCATCCTTGCCGCCTCGCCCAACCCCTGAAGCCGCACGTTTCGCGACAGGCGTCCTCAACGTCGACAAGGACGCGGGCGAGACTTCGTTTTCGGTCGTCAACCGACTGAGGCGCCTGACAGGCGCCCACCGGGTCGGCCACGCCGGAACGCTCGACCCACTCGCCACCGGCGTGCTGCCCATCCTGTTCGAATCCGCGACCAGGCTGGCCGAGTTCGCGCACAGGCTGCCCAAGACATATGTCGCCGACATCCATCTCGGATACGTCACGGCAACCGACGACGCAGAGGCCGAGCCTGATGCGGTAGCGGATCCCAGCGGCCTGAGCGCGGAGGTCATCGAAGACGCCCTGAGCGCCTTCTCGGGCCGCATCTTGCAGCAACCCCCCGCGTTCTCCGCCGTGAAAGTCGAGGGCAAGCGCTCCTACACCCTGGCGCGAGGTGGGGACGCGACCCGACCTATAGCTCGCGAGGTCGAGGTCTATGCGACTCGCTTGCTGGACTTCCAGCCCGGGCCGCGTGCGGTGATCCGTGTCGAGGTGCGCTGCGGCAGCGGAACATACCTGCGCTCGATCGCGCGCGACCTCGGCGTGCGGCTCGGCGTGGGCGGGTACCTTGGCCGGCTCGTCCGCACCGCCTATGGCGATCTGACCATCGACGGCGCGGTGCGACTCGACCAGCTGACCACAGCCGAGGCGGTCAAGGACCGGTTGCTTTCGCCCGAAGTCATACTGCCGGACATGGAAAAAGTCCGCCTGACAGTGGAGCAGGAGGCGATGGTCCGACAGGGCCGCGCGGTGCGCGTCGTGCCCGAACCTGGAGCGGGTCCGGTGCGAGCCCACGACACCGACGGACATCTCGTCGCACTCGGACATACAGATCCGCTGCGCAGGACTTTCGTGCCTGAAAAGGTGTTCAGCACCTGAGGGTCCATTTAGGGCTGCCGGCGGACCCGATCGGGCCCGTGGCGCTCACGGTCGGGAGCTTCGACGGCGTCCACCTCGGTCATCTCGACGTGATCGGGCACGCGGTCGCAGCGGCCTCGGCCGAGCACGCTTCGCCAGCCCTGATCACGTTCGAGCCCCACCCGCGCTGCGTCCTGGACCCCGCTAACTGCCCCCAGTCGATCACCACGCTGAGCGAGAAGCTCGCCCTGCTCGAGCGGGCGGGCGTCGAGCACGCGGTCGTGCTCCGGTTCGACCGCGAGCTGGCCGCCCTCTCGCCGCAGGATTTCATCGACCGCCTTTCAGCGGTGATGGACATCCGCCGTTGGGTCATCGGGTTCGACTTCGCTTTCGGCCGGGGTCGCACGGGAAACGCGGATTGGCTGAGAACGCACGGTCACCAGGTCGAGGTCGTCCCCCCGTACCAGATCGACGGCCACGAGCTCCATAGCTCGGAGGTGAGGCGCCTCGTCACGGCAGGCGATATCGAGCATGCAAACCGGCTCCTTGGCCGCGAGTACTCGATGTCCGGGCCAGTCGAAGCCGGCGATCGGGTGGGCAGGCAGTTGGGATTTCCGACCGCGAACATCGGCATCGAACCGAACAAGCTGGTGCCGGCGTTTGGCGCGTACGCCGGCCGAGCCAGGGCGCCCGAGGGTGACTTCGTCGCGGCGCTATCGGTCGGATACCGGCCAACGTTTGGCGGGACCCAGCTGCGCGTCGAAGCATTCCTTCTCGATTTCGAGGGCGACCTCTACCAGCAGCGCCTCGATCTGCGGTTCATCCGCTACCTCCACCCGGACATCAAGTTCCCGACACCGAACGACCTCGTCCAGCAGCTGCAGAAGGACGTCGCCGACACCCGCCGCATCGTTCACCGATGACGAAGGTCCTCGTCGTCGGAGGCGGGATCGCGGGATACTGCGCGACCCTCGCCGCGCGGCGCAACGGGGCCGACGTGACGGTTGTCGCGCGGGCTCCGGGGGCGACCGCGCTTTATGCCGGCGCGATGGAGATCGTGGACGACCTTGAGTCCATCCTCGAGCACCAGCCGCACCACCCGTTCACACGGCTCGGCATCGACGCCGTCGGTCTTGCCGCGGAGCTGGACGAAGCGGTATCGAACCTCAAGCTCGCCCTCGGCAAAGATGGTTTGGGCTTCGAAGGCACCTGGCGCAGCCGCGGCCGCTACGCGGACATCCACGGCCTCGCCCGTCCGGCCAACGTCGTGCCCGAGACGGTCGCTCGGGGTGAGCTCGGGGCGCTGAGCGGCAAACGGGTCGCGGTCGTCGGCGTGCCGGAGATCAGCGATTACGACGCCGCCTCGACGGCCCAGGCTCTAAAGGAGCTGTACGGCATCGAGGCCTTCGCGGAGGACATCTCCATCCCGGATCTTCCCCAAGCCGCCGCTTTGACGGACCTGTACGGACGGCGAGCGCCGGCGCCCCGGGCGCGAGGGGCCGCGATCGCGTACCCGCCAGGATTCACCAACCTTCCACCCGACGGCTTCGAGCTGCTTGCGTCGCCTCCGTCGCCGCATGGGTGGCGACTCCAGCAGGCGATCGCCCTCGGCACCGTCAGCGCAGAGGTCACCTCCCTCGAGTCCACGGGCGGACGGATCACCGCCGCACGCGCGGGCAGCCGAAGTTTTCGCGCCGACTCGTTCGTGCTCGCCACCGGCCGCCACATCGGGGGAGGCCTCCGCGGCGGGCGCTCGACCGTCGAATCGCTGCTCGGGCTTGGCGTCTTCTACGACGGACAGCCCGCGTCGAGCCTCGGGACCCGGCTGCATCACCTCAAATACCTGGACCCGGCCGAGGAGATGAAGCTTGGCTTGGCCGCCGACCGGCGCCTGCATCCGCTGCTCGAGGACGGCACGGCGCCCTACGGCAATCTGCACGCGGCCGGCGCAGTCCTGGGCGGATACGACTACAGCGGGCCGTGTGGCTTCGGCGTCCCGATCCTTACCGGCTGGCTCGCCGGCCGCTGGGCCGCCAAACCAGCGTGAGCGGGACACTCTGGTGAGAGCCGACATCGAGAAGATCGTCGGGCCGTCGGCTGTCGACGAGCGAGCGGTGCGTGACATGTGGCCGCTCGCGATCATGCGGCTGCGCGCAGGCGAGGCCGCGCCCCGAGTCGTGGTCGCTAAACCGCGCGGTCGCGAGCAGGTCGCGGCCCTGCTCCGCTGGGCGACCGCCAACCATGTCGCGGTGACGCCGATGGGGGGAGGGACCGGCGTGTGCGGCGCGATGGAGATCGGA
>Ga0209220_1000275_pt1 | contig 20495 bp, 20 predicted proteins | sample BlaSpr_A8_OM3_M3_FD_187984 | JGI IMG/M metagenome (GOLD analysis project Ga0209220, IMG submission 187984) | Forest soil microbial communities from Thunder Bay, Ontario, Canada - Black Spruce, Ontario site 2_A8_OM3_M3 (SPAdes) (version 2) | ecosystem: Environmental > Terrestrial > Soil > Boreal... | reverse complement strand
CTTGACATACTCGGCGCCACGCTCGGCGCATAGATATAGATAAGGAAGGAGGCTGCATGAGCACGACGCTTCGACGTCACGAGATGTTCATCGGCGGCAAGTGGACGCCCAGCACCGGAGGCGGCACGCAGGACATCGTCAACCCGGCGACCGGCAAGGTCATCGCGCACGTGCCTAAGGGGACTGAGGAGGACGTCGACCGAGCTGTGGCCGCGGCGCTCAAGGCCTACGACGGAGGCTGGTCCGACACCACGCCTCGCGAGCGCAGCGAGGCGATGCTGAAGCTCGCGGACTCGATCGAGTCGCACGGTGACGAGCTCGCGCACCTGGAGTCGGAAAACGTGGGCAAGCCGCTCGCTGCCATGAAGTCGGAGGAGATCCCGCCAACGGTGGACTGCTTCCGATTCTTCGCCGGTGCCGCGCGCCTGCTCGAGGGCCGGGCGGCCGGCGAGTACATGCACGGCTTCACGAGCATGATCCGGCGCGAGCCCATCGGAGTCGTCGGCTCGATCGCGCCATGGAACTACCCGCTGATGATGGCCGCCTGGAAGCTCGGCCCCGCGCTGGCGGCCGGGAACACCGTCGTCCTCAAGCCCTCCGAGTGGACCCCGCTCACGGCGCTCAGGCTTGCCGAGCTCGCGGCGGAGATCCTTCCTCCGGGAGTGCTGAACGTGATCACCGGCGACGGAGAGCCTGTGGGCGCGGGCATCGTGCGCCACCCAGACGTCGGGATGGTCTCCCTCACCGGCGACGTGGCGACCGGCAAGGAGATCGCGCGGAATGCAGCGTCGACGCTCAAGCGCGTGCACCTCGAGCTCGGCGGCAAGGCGCCGGTCATCGTCTTCGACGACGCCGACCTGGAGAAGGTGGTGGAGTGGATCAAGATCGGCGGCTACTTCAACGCGGGGCAGGACTGCACCGCCGCAACCCGCATCATCGCGGGCCCGCACATCCACGAGAAGCTCCTGGCCGATCTGGTGCCTGCGATCCACAGCCTCAAGGTCGGCGACCCCCTGTCCGAGGACACCGAGATGGGCCCGCTCGTCTCGGAGGAGCAGCTCACCCGTGTCTCGGGCTTCGTCGACCGGGCGAGGACGACCGGCTCCCAGGTGCTCACCGGGGGCGCGCGCATCAAGAAGCCAGGCTCCTGGTACGAGCCCACCGTGGTCGTGCCGTCGGGACCTGACGCCGAGATCGTGACCAAGGAGGTCTTCGGCCCTGTGGTCACGGTGCAGCGCTTCAGCGACGAGGAGCAGGCGATCCAGTGGGCGAACGGCGTCGACTACGGCCTCGCCGCGTCCGTCTGGACGCGCGACGTCGGCCGCGCCCTGCGCATGGCGCGCAAGCTCCAGTTCGGCACGGTCTGGATCAACACGCACATCCCGCTCGTCAACGAGATGCCCCACGGCGGCTACAAGCAGAGCGGCTACGGCAAGGACATGTCGGTCTACTCCCTCGAGGAGTACACGCAGATCAAGCACGTGATGGCCTCGCTCGACTGAATCGCTGAACTGATGACGGGGGGCGAACAACCTAAGAAGCCCGCGCTACGTCTCCAGGGCGTCAAGAAGAACTACGGCCATGTCGTCGCGGCCGCGGGCATCGACCTCGTGGTCGAGGAGGGCGAGTTCTTCACCCTGCTCGGCCCGTCAGGCTCGGGCAAGACGACCCTGCTCCGCATGATCGCGGGCTTCGAGCGCCCTGACGCCGGAACGATCGAGCTCGGCGGACGCGATGTGACCTCGCTGCCGCCGTACATGCGCCAGACGAACACCGTCTTCCAGGACTACGCCCTCTTCCCCCACATGAGCGTCGGTCAGAACATCGGCTACGGCCTGCGCATCAAGCACGTGCCCGGTTCGGAGCGCCGCAAGCGCGTCGAGCGCGCGCTCGCGATGGTGCGCCTGACCGGGCTCGAGAATCGCCGTCCCAACCAGCTGTCGGGCGGCCAGCGCCAGCGGGTGGCCCTGGCTCGAGCGGTGGTCAACGAGCCCGAGGTGCTGCTCCTCGACGAACCGCTGGGCGCCCTGGACCTCAAGCTCCGCCAGGAGATGCAGATCGAGCTCAAGCAGATTCAGAAGGAGGTCGGCATCACCTTCGTCTACGTGACGCACGACCAGGAGGAGGCGCTCACCATGAGCGACCGCGTGGCCGTGATGACCAACGGGCAGATCGAGCAGATCGGCTCGCCGGTCGACGTCTACGAACGCCCGGCGACCGAGTTCGTTGCTGGCTTCATCGGCATCTCGAACGTACTGTTGCGCGACGGAGTGCGCTTCGTGGTGAGACCGGAAAAGATCCGCATGCTGGCCGAGGGCGAGCAGGTGCCTGCCGGCATGACCGTCGAGTCGGGGAAGGTCGAAGAGGTGGTCTACGTCGGCATGTCGACCCGCTACATGGTGCAACTCGACCGAGGGGAGCAGCTGGTGGCGGTACGTCAGAATATGGACGCCGTAGGCGACGCCCAGAAATTCGAAGGCCGGCCGGTGCGGCTGGCCTGGACGCCAGACAACACATACGTTCTCGACAAGGGGAGGTAGGAGACGACATGAGGTTGAGGCTCTTCGGTGCATTGGCCGGAGCCGCCGTGACGCTGGCAGCGTGCGGCGGGAACGCCAATCCCACCGCCACGACGCAGGCGCCGCCGCCCACCGCGACCATGAAGCCGCTCGACAAGGTCGGCGCGGGCGAGGGCCAGCTGAACCTGATCGCCTGGCAGGGCTACACCGACGACTCGTGGGTCAAGACGTTCACCCAGCAGACGAACTGCCAGGTCCACGCTCAGTACGCCGGATCATCAGACGAGATGGTGACCCTCATGAAGGATGGAGGCGGAGGGCAGTGGGACATGGTCTCGGCGTCTGGCGACGCCGACCTCAGGCTCATTTACGCCGGCAGCGTCAAGCCCATGAACGAGAAGCTGATCCCTGACTTCCCGTACTTCCAGCCTTACTTCAAGAACCCCGGTTACAACACGATCAGCGGCATCCACTATGGAATCTCGCTGCAGTGGGGCCCCAACGTCCTTCTCTACCGCACCGACAAGTTCAAGATCGCGCCGACCAGCTGGAGCGCCGTGTACGACCCCGCCAACAAGGGCATTGTCACGGCGTATGACTACCCCATCACGATCGCGGATGCAGCGCTCTACTTGAGCAAGTCGCAGCCGAAGCTGGGCATCAAGGATCCGTACGAGCTGACCAAGGCTCAGTTCGACGCGACGGTCCAGCTGCTGACCTCGCAGCGGCTGCTGATCAACAAGTACTGGCCCGACCCGTCGACCGAGATCTCCATGTTCCAGAACGGCGACGCGTACATCGGCGCCTCCTGGCCCTACCAGACCATCCAGCTGAAGGCCGCCGGCGCGCCGGTCGCGGACACGATCCCAGCGGCCGAGGGCGCCACGGGATGGGGCGACACCTGGATGCTCGCCACCAGGGCTCCGCACCCGAACTGCGCCTACCTGTGGACGCAGTACGTGAGCACGCCTCACGTCCAGGCCCTGCAGGCCCTGTTCTTCGGGGAGACGCCGGTCAACACCAAGGCGTGCGCCGAGATGGAGGCGCAGCAGGCAGGATCGTGCCATCAGTACCACGCGGACGAACCGGGCTCGTACTTCGACACGATCAAGTTCTGGAAGACGCCGATCACCACTTGCGACGACGGCAGCCAGAGCTGCATCGGGTACGACCAGTGGGTCTCGGCCTGGACGGCGATCAAGGGCTAGGGGCCCATCGTTGTCGGTAGAAGCAAGAGGACGGCCTCGCCCGAAGGGGGGCGGGGCCGTCGCTTTTCAATCGGTCTTCTGGCGGCTGCCATGGCTCCGCCCGACCCTTCTCCTGACGCCGCCGCTCGTGTGGTTCGTCGCGATCTACTTCGCGTCGCTAGTCCTCCTCCTCGTCACGGCGTTCTGGACCACCAACCCGTTCACGACCCAGGTCGAGCAGGTCTGGAACACCAACAACTTTCAGAGGATCCTCGACGAGCCCGTCTATCACACGATCATCGGCCGGACGCTCTTCATGGCTGCGGCCGTCACCGTCACGGACGCAGTGCTCGCCTTTCCGTTCGCCTACTTCATGGCCCGTGTCGCGTCGCGCCGCATGCAGACCCTGCTCTTCGCGGCCGTGCTGCTGCCCCTGTGGGCCAGCTACCTCGCTCGCCTGTATGCGTGGGTGCTCATCCTCAACCACAACGGGCTGCTGAACTGGAGCCTGAAGTCGATCGGCCTGCCACCCGCGAACATCGGCTACACGAACGTCGCGATGTGGATCGTCTTCTCCTACATCTGGCTCCCGTTCATGATCATCCCGACGTACGCGGCCCTCGAGCGCGTGCCCGAATCGCTGATCGAAGCAGCGGCCGATCTCGGGGCGCGCCGCTGGAGAACCCTCCTCGACGTGGTCCTGCCGCTGGCGCTGCCCGGGGTGGTGGCCGGCTCGATCTTCACCTTCGCGCTCACGCTTGGTGACTTCATCACGCCGATCCTCGTCGGCGGCGCCGGGTCGAGCCTCATCGGCAATGTCGTCTTCGACAACGTGGGCATCGCAAGCAACCTCCCGTTCGCGGCGGCGCTGGCCATGGTCCCGGTGGCGATCATGGCGGTGTACCTCCTCATCGCTCAGCGGCTCGGCGCGTTCGAGGCCCTGTAAGCCTTGGAAGGCCTTTGGACGCGATTGGTTCTGCGGCTGTGGGTCGTCCTGATCTTGCTGTTCCTCTTCATCCCGCTCGCCTTGATCTTCGTCTACGCCTTCAACACGTCCAACATCGAGAGCTGGCCGATCCCGGGCCTCACGCTCAAGTGGTTCGCCCCAACCTGGAACGACCCGGACATCCGCCGCTCGCTCGGCCTGTCCCTGCAGGTCGCGCTCGGCGCGACCGCGCTCGCCCTGGTGCTCGGCTCGTGCGCGGCGTTCGCCATCCACCGCATGACGTGGTTCGGCAGCGAGGTGGTGAGCCTGATGTTCGTCCTGCCGCTGGCGCTTCCAGGGATCGTTACCGGCATCGCCCTGAACACGGCCTTCAGCTTCGGCAGCATCACGCTGTCGACGTTGACGATCATCGTGGGCCACACCACCTTCTGCATCGTGGTCGTCTACAACAACGTGCTGGCACGCCTGCGCCGCTCGCAGGGCTCGCTCGTGGAAGCGGCGATGGACCTCGGCGCAAACGGAATTCAGGTCTTCCGCGACATCACGCTTCCGCTCATCTCGACCGCGGTGGTCGCGGGCGCGATGCTCGCCTTTGCCCTCTCATTCGACGAGGTCATCGTCACGACCTTCACTGCGGGTGCGCAGAACACCCTGCCCCTGTGGATCTTCGGCGCGATCCGCCTGGGTCAACGCCTTCCCGAGGTGAACGTGGTCGTGTCCTTTGTGATCCTGGTCACGATCGTTCCGGTGCTGATCGCCGCGCGCCTAACCGGAGGCGGCGGCACCGCCAGAGTCCCCGCCGCGCGCTAGGGGATTCTTTCCCTCTCCCCTTAATTGGCTTAGGGGTTTTCCCTCTCCCCTGCAGGGGAGAGGGTCAGGGTGAGGGGCTCCGGGACGGCCGAGCCGCCCCTGAATGCCCTAGTGGATGAACCGAGGAATCACGACCGCCGCGGCCCAGAGCGCCAACCCGACGGCAATCATCCCGATCTTCTTGTAACCCCAGCCGATGGCGGCCAGCACGAAGACGATGAAAGCCAGGATCAGGAGGATCAATCCCAAGGTCAGGCTTCCAAGGCCTCTGGCGACCAGTTCGGAGAGCACCCAGAGGGCCAGACCGGCGGCGATGAAGTCCGACTTCTTCCAGCTCAGACCGATGGCGGCAACCACGAAGACGATCAGGGCAATGATCTGCAGAAGCTCACTAAAACTCATGGGCGCTATTGTCGGGTACGCCCCCGATGGCATCAAGCCTTAACCTCACCGGTCACGCCCTGACGCCCGGCGCCCAGCGCAGCTGGTGGCTGCGCGAAGCCCTGGCCGCGGAGCCATCTGAGCCGGCTCCGCCGCTGAAGCAAGACACCACGGCCGACGTCGTCATAGTCGGCGGCGGGTTCACCGGCCTCTGGACCGCCTACTTCCTGAACAAGGCCAACCCCGACCTTGGCATCGTCGTCCTCGAGCAGGACATCTGCGGGGGCGGGCCGAGCGGCCGCAACGGCGGATTCGCGAGCGGATGGTGGGACGAGCTGAGCGGCCTGGTGACGCTCTACGGCCCAGAGGCTGCTGTGAGAGGGTGTCGCGCGATCTCGTCCAGCATCGAAGCGATCGGCGCGTTCTGCGACGAGCACGGGGTCGACGCGTGGTACCGCCGCGGCGGCTACATGTACGCCATCACCGCGGCGGCCCACGAGCCCGTGTGCGAGGAGCTGGTGAAGCTGGCGCGCGAGGTCGGCGCGCCGGAGGAGCTTCGCGAGCTGAGCGCGGAAGAGGTCAGCGCGCGGTGCGCCTCCCCTGCGTTTCGCGGCGGCGCGTTCATGCGCGATGGGGCGTCGGTGCAGCCGGCACGGCTGGTCCGCGGCCTGCGCCGCGTCGTGCTCGAGCGCGGGGTCAAGATCCACGAAGGCTCCACGGTCACGAACCTGGACGGCACCACGGCCGTCACCCAAAGCGGCCGCGTCAAGGCGTCGCACGCGGTGCTGGCCGTCAACGCGTGGGCGACGGCCTGGCCGCAGCTGAGCCCAAGACTCGTCGCGTGGAGCAGCTACATCGTGCTCACCGCGCCGGCGCCGCACCTCCTCGAAGAGATCGGCTGGACGGGAGGCGAGCTCATCAGCGACCTCCGCACATCGCTGCGCTACTTTCGGACCACGCGCGACGGCCGCATCGCCTTCGGCGGAGGTGGCGGGCGGGCGAGGCGGACGGTCGATGACACGTTCACGCGTGACGCGCGCGCCGTCAGCGAGACGGCCGAGGGCTTCCGCCTCATGTTCCCGAGCTTCGCCGAGGTGCCCATCGAGGATGCGTGGGGCGGGCCCATCGACGTTTCGCCAACACACCTCCCGACGTTCGGCCGGATCGGGGTCGGCAACGTCTACTACGCGATGGGCTATACCGGCAACGGCGTCGCCCCGTCGCATCTCGCGGGCCAGGTGCTCGCCGACCTGATCACCGGCGCCGACACCGACAATGTGCGGCTGCCCATGGTGAACGCGAGGCCGCGCACTTTCCCACCCGAACCCTTTCGCTCGATGGGCGCCGCGGTCATGCGCCGAGCCATGATCGCCAAGGAGACGGCGGAGGAGCAGGGCCGCAAACCAAACTTCCTCGTCTCCGAGCTGGCGAGAACCCCCCGCCGCCTGGGCTACCTACTAGGCCCGGACTAAACACGGTCGACCCAACGCCATGAAGGCACCTTGTCGAGTTTCACAATTTGAGACCGAAAACGAGACCGAAATGGAACTGACAGGGATCGGCAGTGCTGCACAGAATGCGGTCCCATGGCAAAGGGATCTTCCGATGGCAGCCCACGCCAGGAATTCCGGCGCTCGGCTTCGCAGCATGAGGTAACCGCCAGATGACCGTCGGAGCGCCACCGCGTCCGGCAGACTCCGCATCTGCGGGTCATTTCAGCCATCTGCGGCACGCGGCCCTGGCAAGTCTCTACCTCGGGCTGTCGTTTACGTGGCTGCCGTATCCGGTCATCGTCCTCACGAGCGAGGTGCGGGAGTTCTTCCCGCCGGGCGACGTCAACACGTACATCGGCTACGCGACGGCAATCGGGGCGTTCTTCTCCATCACCGTTCCACCGCTCGTCGGCGCGTGGTCCGACCGCATAACAACCCGCTTCGGTCGGCGCCGTCCTTTCATAGTCGCGGGCGTGCTTCTCAGCGTGGTCGGACTCTTCCTGATGATGACTGCCCATTCCTATACGCAGCTGGTGATCGGACACGTGATCGCGCAGATCTTCCTGAACGGGGCCGCCGCCGCCTACTACGCAATCATTCCCGACATCGTCCCGGACGCTGAGTTCGGCAAGGCGAGCGGATTTCTCGCCGGCATGCAGCAAGGCGGCGGCCTGCTCGGTTTCGTGATCACGTTCGTCTTCAGCACGATTCATCAGACCCGCCTCAGCTTCGTCGTGATGTCGGTCGTCCTCGTTCTCTCCGTCATTCCGGTGCTGTGGGCTGCGGGGAACGAAGGCCACAGGCCGATCCAGATCGCAAAGCGAGGCCGGCTCCTGCCGACGGTCTACGAGTTCTTGCGCCCGCTGTGGAGCGGCGATTTCGGGTGGGTGATCTTCACGCGGATGATGGTCACGGCGGGCGTCGCCGCAGTGTTCTATTTCCTGTCCTCGTTCTTCAAAGACGTGGTCCACGTCGGCAATACGGACCAGTTCACATCGATCTGGTTGGTGGTCGCCTTCGCCGCGATGATCGGTCCTGGAATCTGGGGCGGCCACGCCTCCGACCGCCTGGGCCGCAAGCGGTTCGTTTACGCCGCGGGTGTGATGCAGATCGTCGTCGCTGCCTATTTCATCGTGTTCTACCCGACGCAGCAGCCAATCGTGATCGCGCTCGGCGCCCTCTACGGGATCGGCTATGGACTGTACCTGGCGGTTGATTGGGCGCTCGCATGCGACACGATCCCCGATCGGGCCAAGGCCGCGAAGGACATGGGTCTATTCCATGTCGCACAGACCCTACCCAACAGCATCATTCCGGCGATCGAAGGCGGCCTGATCGACCACTTCAATCGGACCGTCGCACCGAACTCGGGCTACCGCGTTGCTTTCGGCAGCGTGATCCTCTTCTTCTCATTAGGAACGATCTTCATCTCGAGAATTCGCTCAGTTCGATGAACGCCGTTGAGCGTGGGTGTCCTGGGGTGTAACCCGCGGCAGTATGCGCCCAAGTGGGGGCGGCCCTATGCCGCCCCGGTCCGAGTGAGCTCAGGAGGTGGAGATGAGACGAGTTTCGATTGCGGCCGTCCTCGCGCTGACAGCGCTTGTCGGATTGGTAATGCTGTCCGCGACCAGCGCCAATGAGGGAACGCTTTCCCTGCGGGCGACGCTTAGTGGCTTCCAGGAGGTACCCCCCAAGCTGACTGATGCAACGGGTACTTTTACGGCCACGATCAACGGAGGACAGCTCAACTACAAGCTGACGTACTCGGGCCTCTCGAGTGCGCCCCTTCAAGCCCACATTCACTTCGGTCAGCGTGCGGTCTCAGGCGGAATCTTTATCTGGCTGTGCCAGACCGCGACCAATCCGGCTCCAACGGCAGGAGTGCCGATGTGTCCGGCACCCGGCGTAACCGTCACAGGCACCGCGACCGCCGCTTCAGTGCTCAAGATTAGCGGGCAGACTCTCAATGCAGGCAACTTCGGCGACGCGATCGCCATCGTCAGGAGTGGCGAGGCTTACGTGAACGTCCATACGACCAACTTTCCTGGCGGCGAGATCCGCGGCCAGGTGCAATTCGCCACGAAAGACTAGCCATCTGGATTGAAACGAAGCGGCCGGCGACCAACGCCGGCCGGTCGCTTCCCCCAATCACGGCGACTGCCATGCGGCGGTTAGCCGCAAGGCTTAGGCCGGACTAGAAATCTCCTCCCCACAGCCCTTCCCCGCTTCGTGGGGAAGGTGGCCCGCCGCGAAGCGGCCGGCCGGATGAGGCTGGGACGTGGCGCGCAGCGCCGGAGGGGGTCCCTAACGGGGCCGTATCAAGTCTCCCAGCAGGTGCACGCCCCAACCCTTCGGCATCAGGCGCTCTGACATCACCGACGCGCGGAACATGAAGCTGTTCACCGCCAGGTAGGTAGGGTCAGGCACGACGCGCAGGTCGTAGATCTGCAGGCTCGACGCCTGGGCATGGGCCCGGATCGCGCCCACGGTGTTGGCGCGGTACTGCACGGGGAAGGTGTCCGCCTCCTCGCGCCCGTAGACCCTCGGCACGAGGCGCCGCTGCAGCAAGGGCAGGGCCTTGCCGATGCGGTTGGCGAGCATCAGCGGGTTGCGCATGTTAGGCGTGACGAACACGAAGTGCCCGCCGGGTTTCAGGACGCGGTGCACCTCGCGCAGCACGCCCGCCGGATCCCTCAGGTGCTCGAGCACCCAGAGGGAGACGATCAGGTCAAAGGACTCGTCGACAAACGGGAGGTGTTCGCCGACCCCGCGGAGGATGGGCATTCCCGCCCCTCGGTGCTCGGCCAGCGACGGCGCGTCGGGGTCGAGTCCGGCGGCAAGCTTGACGTCGCGCCACAGGAGCTCCACCACCCCGCCACGCCCGCAGCCGAGGTCGAGCACCGAGCTGTCGCCCGACACGTGGCTGCGCACCATCGCCTCGAGCTGGTCGCCGCTCGACCGCCACTCCGGCTTGATCGCCCGGTACCGCTCGCGATACGCGTTCTGAACCGTCAGGGGCAGAAACGCGCGCTCGCCAACCTCCTCCTCCGCCTGGGCCATGCCAGCGGCATTCTGCCACCAAAATCTCCTCCCCACGCAGTGGGGTGGTAGCGTCGGAGGGGCTCTCCTCCCCAACTCACGGGAATCCGAACCGACCGAGGACGCCTCAACAAGCGCCCCCCAAACGGTTTTGAAGACCGCGGGGCTACCGTCCGGGCGCGTCCGCGAACGTTCGCTCCCGTTCAGGCCTTAGGGTCCACCTTCCATGATCGTGCACGATGGTCCGCCACTGTCCGCCGCTTGGCTGTCAACTTGGCTGTCAGCGCACATGCGAACGGGGGCCATCAAGACGCTAACGCTGCCGCGCCTAAACCTCGGGCGGCCGTCACCGGGCGACGATCGCGGCACGTTCATCCGGCTGCTTGCATCGCGATCAAGCTGTAAATCGCAACGTCCTGGACGGCGTGGATAACCCAAGCCCAGAACAGGCCTCGCGTCTCAAGGATGCTCTTCCCCCAGAACCAACCGACGAGGGTTGCCAAGGCGGCACCAATGGGCCCGGAAGGATTGCCGAACCAGTGACCCACGCCGAACCTCACCGAGGTGAGCCACAGCGATTGCGCCGGCCCCAGAGCGGGACTCAGTCTGGCGAGAAGGACCGCGCGAAATATGAACTCTTCATTGAATGCATTCAATACTGAGCCGAACAGAATGAGCGGGGCCAAGCTGGCGGCCTTGCGCAGCAGCGTCGGATCGGACCCTCGAGTGAGAGCAACGTAGAGTGCAAGAGGCAAGGCGATGACCACGGCCAGAATCGGTCCGAGCCGCGTCCACGGCGTCAGGCCAGTGAGCAACGTGGGTTGGCTGATTGCGTGGATGTCGCCGGGGACAACGAAGACGTCGCGCGGGCCAAGGCCAGAGCCGACCAGGCTGAGCGCGAGTGCCGCCGTCGGGATAGTCTTGAGCATCTCTGCGGCGATGAAAGCAGCACCTCCCGACATGCCCCGGGTCAGTTGACCCCAGGCCTGGCTCCCTTGGACGGCGAATGAGAACTGGTAGCCCACCTGGATTGCAAGGAGCGACCATACGAATCCACGCAGCGGCGTGATGGTCGGCCATGCCCAGGTCAGGGCTAGGAGCACCACCAAACCTACGATCTGAAAGAACAGCAACGTCCTGTCGGAACCCCCGCTCTTGCGTCCGGCGCGCAGGACGATTTCGGGCGCAATGCTCCCCAGAGCCAACGTGGTCAGCCATGCAACCGCGAGCAGGGCTGGATCCGTAGCGGCGAGCTTGTCGTCAACCACGCCGAGCCTGCACCTGGCGCGCTCGCGCACCCGTACCCATCGTGCGGGAAGGTTTGCGGCCCGCCCTTACTTGGGCCCGCTGCGACTCCCCGGAGTGCTTCAACTCTCCGTCCGCCCACGCCACCATCGCCTCAGCGATCTTCGAGCCGAGCAATGCGGTCGCGCGCATGTAGGTCGCGTCGGGAACGCCAGCGAGCTGAGCCAATATCAAATCGATCTCTCGGCGCCAGAGTTGATTGCCATCCCTGTATCTCCGTAACAGCTGGACATACGTCTGGGACGGCATGCGATTCGCAAAGAACACCTTGACCAGATAGGCACTCCGGAAGTGAGTACGTTCGGCATCCGGCTCTTGGAGCCAGGCATCGAAGGCGCCTTCGCCTGCCGCAGTCAGCCTGTAAACACGCTTGTCCGGCAGGCTCTTCTGACGCACCTCAGTGCCACGGACGTAACCGAGCTTCTCGAGCCGGTCGAGCTCTCGGTAAACCTGGCTTTTGGCGATCGTCCAGAAGTGGGCGATCGTTCGCTGCACGAGCTGGGCTAAGTCGTACCGCGACATAGGCTGGCGTGTAAGCAAGCCGAGGATGGCGTAGGAGGTGGTCGGCAACGCGCCGGGCACGCGACGAGTATAGTCCAAAGTGGACTAGGACAGTTTGGACTACTCAAATGTAGTTTCGGGTTCGCGGCTGGCCCAGTGTGGTCGCTGGAGTTGAGGCGCCGAAAATCGTCGTGAAGGCGCCGCTGCACGTCCCGGAAGCCGCCGCGGCGTGGACCGCAGGCCTCCTGGCCGCCACCAGCTTGCCCGCCATCTTGTGGCAGGAGGCACTGCACCAGCGCGCGTCACCCTTGCCCCTTCTTATCGGCGCCGCAGCTTCTGGACTGCTCCTGATCGGCTCGTATCTGGTCCCTTGGCTACGCCGACTCCGACTCTTCGCAGCGGTACTGTGGCTCCAGGCCGCCGGATTCGCAGCGATCGGCCTGGTGGGCGGCTTGCCGGCCTATCGCGCTTGGGCCCTGGCGGTGCCGGCAGCCCTCAGCTTCGGCGTCTCCAACTCGGCGAAGCTGGTTCCGGTTGCTCTTGCGGCCGTGCTGCTGGCGGCGTCAGGGCGGAGCCGCGACGAGCTTTATCTTCGAATCGGCGACCTGCGAGCTCGAGCTGAGATTCCACTGCCGGCAACCACCCGCACAACCACCTGGCCACGGCTCGGGATCATCGTGATTGTTTTGGTCGGGGCCTACCTGGTAGTCCATCTGGCAGTGACAAGGCACCCTAGTTCAACGGCCATCGCCACCCTACTCAAGTTCTCTCCCGTGGTTGTCGTTGCGGCCGCCGTGAACACCTTCTGCGAAGAGTTCCTGTTCAGGAACTCGCTGATCCCGCTTTTGCTGCCGGCCCTCGGGAGACCGCAGGCGCTGTGGCTGACGAGCCTCCGCTTCGGCATCGGTCACTTTTACGGCAACCCCTCAGGGCTCCTCGGCGTGGCCGGCGCCACGATCTTCGGCTTCGTTCTGGGACGGAGCATGATCGAGACGGGCGGGTCTGGCTGGGCCTGGATGATCCACTTCGCCGACGACTTAGTGATCTTCTCCCTGATCGCGCTGACTCCTCCAGCCCTGTGGTCCCCGTAAAAGCGTATGGACCAGGTAATCCTGGCCCGCGCGACGATGGATACGTTACTTGGCAACCGCATCGGCGTCGCCAGACCTGGCGGTCCTTGGGGGCGGAGGCTGCGACGGCGGAAGACCGTCGGCATGCGGTGCTACACCTCTCCAATGATCTCCGAGAAACTGGGCTTAATCGCTAGCGATATCGGAGAGTTGTCGCCAGCAACCTAGGCGGCCTATTTGTGGCCGAGTGGGATTCGGCAGCTCTTGGTCATATCCCAGTCAGTCGATTATTGCCGCGAGCTAAGCCGGTTGTGGTGCGGCCTCGACCGAGGTCAGCAGATCCCACAGCGCTTCTGACATCGCGTCGGCGGCGTTTTGGGAGCCGCTCGAGCAGAGTGCTCGGAGGTCAGCTGCGTGCTCGATGTCCAGATGCTGATGGACAGCGAAGTACTCACCGCCAGTGTTCGGACCGATTCCATAGAAAGCGGATAACCCAGCAAGCTTGGCTCCAGCGACCGCCGGCGTTTGAGCTTCCAATGCCCAAACCACGGGTGCCGCCTCGCCCTTCGCCGCGAACTCATCACCACACCGGATGAGCTTGGCCGTGGCTGCGTTTGCCGGCGCAAAGCGAATTGCATCGGAGCTCAACCCTAGAGCCTCGCCAAACGTATTCCAAAGCGCAATGTGTGACTGCTCCTCGGCGGCGTGGCGGGCGACCTCGGCGGTGTCACCGCCGCGGACCTGCTCGAGCCAAACCGGGACTGCGCGCACGACGTGGGCGTACTGCCTTACGTAATCGCAGAGCTCATCGTGAGTCAGCGTGCCGCGTGTCCAACGCTGGTAGAAGTTGTGCTGTAGTAGGTTCCAGCGAGCCGTCACGTCATCGAGCGTCTGATCCATGCGAGTCTCCTTTGAGCGCCTGACTGCTACCCGACATTCTCGCGTATCACGACTTCGCGGATTTGGCACAGCGTTGGCATTTGATCGCGTCGCCCGATGCATCTCGATTTACGGGATGGCCAGGCTAGCCGGGAGAATCTATTCCGCAAGCCTTGTTCGAGGCGGGCCGAGGTTGAGTTGGATGTCTGCCCTAGGCTTCCTTAAGTCACAGGCCCGCGGCCGCCTCCTGGCCCTTGTCCGTCGAACGCACCCTTGACTACCCTCTCTGGGTTTGTCCCGCTCTCGATGATCCTCCTAAATTCCTCCCGATCTTCTGGGCGAGTCACGCTATGACTGGTATGAAGCTCTACGACGAGCTGGCTGAATGGTGGCCGGTCTTCTCGGATCCCATGGAGTACCGCCGCGAAGCGGCTCACATTGCGCGGGTCCTCCGGAAGGCGACCAGTCCCCCACCGCGCACTGTGCTCGAGCTTGGTTCAGGTGGGGGGAACAGCGCCTTCCACCTGAAGGCGCATTTCGCCATGACCTTGGTGGATAGATCCCCGCGGATGCTCAAGGTGAGTCGGAAGCTCAATCCCGAGTGCGAGCACATCAAAGGCGACATTCGTGTGGTGCGCCTCGGCCGAACCTTCGACGCGGTCTTCGTTCACGACGCGATCTGTCATATGACTACCGAACCTGATCTGGGGGCGGTGATGCAAACCGCATACGAGCACTGCCGACCCGGTGGCGTCGCGCTCTTCGTTCCGGACTTCGTGCGCGAGACGTTTGTCGCAGGCACTGATCTGGGAGGAACCGATTCCCCACGTAGGAGACTGCGCTTTCTGCAATGGATCTTCGATCCCGACCCCAACGACAACACGTATCGGGTTGACTTTGCGATCCTGCTGCGCAACCAGAAGGGCGAGGCGCGCGTGGTGCACGATCGCCACGTTCTGGGTCTGTTTCCACGGGCACAATGGCTGCGCCTGTTGCGGCGAGTAGGGCTGAAGGCGGCCTTGGTTCGAGACGATGAAGTTCGAGACCTCTTCATTGGACGTCGCCCACTGCGGTCTCCGAAAGAGCCCGACACAAGCATGCCTCTTGAGCGTCGAAGGGCAACTCGACATCCATGAAACAGTCAGGCCTAGGCGGACATCGATGCGGTTCGGCGGCCGGTCGGTCGGTGGCGCTCTGACGCGCGATCATGCGAATTCCATTGACAGGAGTGGGCTTGATCAGGTATGACAACGATCTGTAAGGCGATGCTGCTCCTGGTTTCCATCACAGAGGCGACCACCGATGCGGGCGGCAGACCTTTTCGCATGAATGCATTGGGACCCGCACAACCAAAGACATTCATCGGGTCCGAAGTAACGTGAAGGAGGTAAACCATCATGGCCGCTAAGAAGAAGGCTGCTAAGAAGCCTGCTGCCAAGAAGAAGGCAAGCAAGAAGAAGTAACGACTTCTTCTCAAGTTTCCTAATTCGTCCGGTTTGCGCCGGGGTTCTGTGGCCCCGGCGCTTTCATGTTTGTCCAGGCCGACAGGTTTTAGCCGCCGACCACGGTTCGTGCACTCTTGTAGGCGGGATGGCATTCTGATCGACTGATAGGCCTGGTCTCGCTCGGTCGCGATTGACTCGCTATCGGAGTGAGTGCAGCTCGAGGGGTGCGATAGCAAAGGCGGCCTAAACTCCACCGTCTGGTGGAGAGCCTGCTGGCTGCGTGGGACGGCGAGTCCGTCTCCATGCATCGCGACCGCGAGACGGGGACGCTGATGTTCATCTGCGTCCACTCGACGGCGCTCGGCAGCGCGGCGGGCGGCACCCGGATGAAGCACTATCCGAGCCCGGCCGAGGCGCTCCGAGACGGCATGCGCCTGTCCGAGGCGATGAGCCTCAAGATGGCAAGCGTCCGGTTCCCCCACGGTGGTGGGAAGGCGGTCATCGCTCTGCCCACCGCCGAGATCCCGCAGGGCGAGGCGCGCCGCCGCCTTCTGCACGAGTACGGCCGCTTCATCGACTCGCTGGGAGGCCTGTACAGCTGCGCCCCGGACATGAACACGTCGGCCGCGGACATGGACGTGATCGCTGAGGTCACGCCCTACGTCTTTTGCAAGACCGAGGCGGCCGGCGGCTCAGGCGACACCGCGCCCGACACGGCAATAGGGGTGCTCCACGGAATCCGCGCCGCATGCCGCTGCGCGTTCGGCTCCGACGACCTGTCGCAGCGCACCGTCCTGGTCCAGGGCGCCGGCGGAGTCGGCGGCCGCTTGATCGAGCTGCTGGCAGAGGCAGGCGCGAATGTGATCGCCACCGACATCGACCCACATCGCCTCGCGCGCCTGCGCGCAGCAGGCATCGCCACCGTACCGCACGACGCAGCGCTCCCCACGGAGTGCGACGTGCTCGCGCCGTGCGCGACCGGCGGCATCATCAACGCGCGCTCGATCCCGCACCTTCGCTGCAAGGTCATCGCGGGCGGAGCCAACAACCAGCTCGAGCAGCCGTCCGACGGCGACCTGCTGCTGCATCTGGGCATCGTCTACGCACCCGACTTCGTGATCAACGCCGGCGGCGTGCTGCACGGCGGCGGGCTCGAGGAACAGCACTGGACGCGCGAGGTCCTCGACGCCCAGCTCGCGGCGATCGGCGACGTGATCTACGAGATTCTCAAGCGCTCCGAGCGCGACGGCATCAGCACCGACACCGCCGCGCGTCGCATCGCGTTGGCGCGAATCGCGGAGGCTACGCGCGAGCGGGTCTTTTTGCCCTGATGTAGGCGCTGCCCACCTTGCCCGCGCCCGCCAGCTCTTCGGTGGCGTGGATCTCGAACTCCGGCTCCGCGAAGCCGGCTTCCACCAGCGCGGCCCGATAGTCCTCGACCGGGATCGTGCCCGAGATGCAGCCGGCCCATGAGTCGAGCTGCTTTTTCAAGGTCGGGCTCAGGGGCTCCAGCTCGACCATGTCCGCGACTGCGAACCTGCCGCCAGGCTTGAGCACGCGATACGCCTCCTTGATCACAGCGCCCTTGTCCTCCGCGAGATTGATCACGCAGTTCGATATGACGACGTCCACGGACTCGTCGGGGAGCGGCACGTTTTCGATCGTGCCCTTCAAGAACGTGGCGTTCGTGACGGACGCCTTGTCGCGATTGCGGTTGGCCAGCTCGAGCATCTCGTCGGTCATGTCGACCCCGTACGCGTGGCCGCCGGGCGCGACCCGCCTGGCCGACAGCAGCACGTCGAGGCCGGCGCCCGACCCGAGATCGAGCACGACCTCGCCCGGCTTCAGGTCCGCGAGCATCGTCGGGTTCCCGCATCCGAGGCTCACGCCGTCGGAGAGCCCGATCTCGCCCATCTCCTGCGCCGAATAGGCACCCTCACAGCCGCAGGCAGACCCGTCGACCTGGCAGCAGCCGGCGCTCGCGCCGGCCGGAATCACCGTGAGCTGCTTCGCGAAGTCCGCGTAGCGTGACCGGACGGCTTCCCTGATCTCACCCATGTGAAGCAATCTCCTAATTCCCAAGGACTCCCTAATCAATCGATGATCGTCGATGGATACTGTAACATGTATTTGTGCCGATGCAACAGCTGAACGTGATTCGTGAACGCGGCGTCTGCTGCGCCCTGCCCGCGGTCGATGAGCGGTGGGCCGAGCAAAAGGCGGAGATGATGAAGGCGCTCGCCGATCCGACTCGGCTCACCATGCTCGCTTCGATGTGGAAGGCCGACGCGCCGATCTGCATCTGCGATTTCACGGCGGGGCTGGACCTGAGCCAGGCGACGATCTCCCACCACATGGCGAAGCTGAGGGAAGCCGGGCTCGTCGACTGCGAGAAGCAGGGCATCTGGGTCTACTACCGCCTTGCCGACAAACTGCCGACAAGCACCCGAAAGTTGCTAAGTCAGTTGCTCGCCTAGCGCCTCCGCTACTGTTGCCGCGTGCGCGTGGTCGGGGTGGCGATGCTATCTGTGCTCGTCGTCGCCGCTTGCGGCGGCAGCCCGACCGCATCGCATCCCTCACCCACTCCCTCGGCGGCTTCGACAGCATCACCGTCCGCCGCCGCTTCATCGACTCCGAGCGGTCCCGCCGGCCCGGCCTCGCTCGTGCACTGCACCACGCCGCTACCGGCAGGCGACAACCTGGTCATCGGTATGGTGGTCGGCGATCCGACTGTGGTCGTGCGCGACATCCAGGACCCCTCCAACGCGAGGAACCTGTGCAACTTCGATTCAAACGTGATCGGGCCGTCGTTCGTGAGCGCATCGGCGGTCGCGTATGTAACACCGGATAGACAGATCGTCGAAGCACCCCTGGCAGGCGGTCCAACCTCCCTTGTCGCGACGTTCGGCGGCAGCGTCTTGACGTCGGGCCAGTATGCGATCAGCCCGGACGGTCGGTCGCTGACCTACCTCGACGAAAACGCATGGCATCTTGTCACCCCATCCGGCAACCGGGTGCTGACCACGCTGCCGGCCGTGCGGGCCGTGCCTGGTGCGGGCATCAACCCAGACGAGGACGACACCTTTCTCAGCTATTCGCCGGACGGGCTGTACATCGCTTTGTTCCAAACCTTCCACGTCGGGGGCACCGGCGCGACCGCACCCGACCAGATCCGGCGCGCAAGTGATGGTTCCCTGGTCTACTCGACGTCCAACATGACGATGGCCGTGTGGGCGTCGGTGCCGAGCCGGCTCTTCTTCCGAGACTCGAGTGGAAACGTGCATCGGTGGGACCCGAGCGCCGGGCTGTCGTCGATGACCTCGCTGCATTGGATCCGACCGCACTCCTCGCCCGATGGACGCTGGATCGCGTACACGTTTCGCACGACCTCAGGCCTCGGCGGCATCGGCTTCTACAGCGTGCAATCGAACAGCGTGTCGAACACATCGCCACCCGGGCGCTCTGGTGTCAGGTTCCTGACCAACGACCTCGTGTGGTACGCAGGCGAAAAGGCCTGCACGTCGAACTGCGGCCCCCAGTCGACGATACCGACTGGCGTCACCTACATCTACAGCATCGCGGGGTCGTCCGAGGTCACGTCCCGACTGGCAGCCGCATACGACGCCTGGCCGCACTACTCGGCCCCCTAAAAAAAGCAGGCGGGCCTTCCCCCCAATAATTCCCCTCCCAGGGCGCCAAATCCTAGAGTTGCTCGCATGAACCGGACGCAGACAGGACGCATCGGCGAGCTGGCCCTGGCGCTGTATTCGATGGTCTCGACCGACGGCAAGCTCGAGCTCTTCACCCCGATCTCCGACGAGGACCACGTGGACATCGCCGCCGGGCGCCGCGGCGCGATCCCGGCCATCGCGATCCAGGTCAAAGCCTCGCCTCAGCTGGACAGGTACGGGATGGTGGAGGGAAACGCCACCTACATTGCGGGCCATGTTCGCGAACACCCCGCATTCCTTTACGCGGTGCTCCTGATGCGGTCCGTGGCGATTGAAACGGCGTGGATCGTCCCGAGCCCAGACTTCAATCGCCTCGCCTACCGCCCCGAAGCCGGAGACAAGGTGACCCTCGAGTTCAGGGCATATCCGGACCGTGATGACAAGTGGGCACAGTTCCGCGTGCCTGCCATGGAGGTGGGCCCACACCTTCTATCCGTGATCGATTCCGTCGATCAGCGCATCCCGCCCGCTTTCCTCGCCGAGCAAGGCGGTCTGGTCCTGGCGGCGCCCCTATGACCGCGTCAGAAAAAGCAGGAAACGCAATCGAGCGTGTGAAGCCACAGCGAAAAGCCGCCAGAGGTTAGTAGATGCCCAGTCGCATCCCGCGAGCTTGGCTCGCGACGATCACCCTCGGCGATTGATGCCGGTCCCAGGCCTGCACGCAGCTTTCGCAGGTGCAGCCTGGGCCGATCGCCGGCGACTCTGTGCGCCGGGACCTCCGGGTCAGCTTCAACAACGTTTTCAAGACTTTTCTGCGACGTAGTGCTGCCATGTTGCCTCCGCGGTTAGTGCGACGTTAATAAGCCTAACGGCCGAACGCACGTTTTCCTGCGCTTAGCCCGGCCGCCACCTAGCCGGCGAGATCGTGCTCCTCGAAGTGGGTGAACGTCACGGTGGAGGGTTTCGGATCGCGGCTGGCGGTCGTGACGCCCGTCGTCCAACCGGCCAGGTCCACGGCTCCGGAGTAGTCCACGTAGTCGACCTTCCGAGTGCCGTTCACGAAAAGCGCGAGACGAGTTGTCCTGCCCCCGGCCAGGTCGGCGCACATGCCGACAACCGTCATCGGCGTCTTCCCCGGATCCGCTTGACTCGCGCCCTGGCGCAGGATCCGGCCGTTCGATCCGGGCAGGTCGTCGAAACGCTCCAGGTACCAGATCCCCGGCGTCAAGACGAGGAATTCGTAAGATCG
>Ga0209220_1000273_pt1 | contig 20582 bp, 17 predicted proteins | sample BlaSpr_A8_OM3_M3_FD_187984 | JGI IMG/M metagenome (GOLD analysis project Ga0209220, IMG submission 187984) | Forest soil microbial communities from Thunder Bay, Ontario, Canada - Black Spruce, Ontario site 2_A8_OM3_M3 (SPAdes) (version 2) | ecosystem: Environmental > Terrestrial > Soil > Boreal... | reverse complement strand
GCGCGAACAGCGCCAGCAGACCGACGGCCAGGGCGCCGCCGACCAGCAAGATCGCCAAATCCTTGTCGGTGAACACTGGCTGACGCGGAACTGTCGAGGAGGTCAGAATCACGCCATGCCGCTGCCGTGAGCGCCCGGTTTGCGGGCTATCGCCGCGATATTTCCGAGTCGAAACCCCAGTAGAGGACCGCCCGCGCCACTCAAGAAGCCTGCGTTCATTCCCAGGACGCTGCAGGCGGCTCGCGCGAGGTAGGAGAGGGGAAAATAATTAACCGTCTTCGCAATCAGAACCGATTCAAGACCTGCTCGTTCGACAAGTGCCTTCAGCGAGGAAGGCGTAAACAAATGAGGATGCTGCAGCGTGTACGGCGGCCAGCGCTTGCCCAACACGCGCGCCAGGAGTGAGGAAGCATCGTGCGTGACTATCAGGATCACGCCGCCAGGCTCGAGAACTGCTCCGATGTCGCGAAGCGCTCTCAGGGGATCGAGCAGATGGTCCAGAACGTGAATCATCGCCGCTGTCGACACCGAGCCGGGGCCTAGATCGTCCGGCTTGAAGCGGCTGGCCTTGATGGCAAAACTGGTTCCACGCAGCCGATCGCTCAGCGCCGCGTGGACCTCGACATTCGGTTCATAGAGCGATAGATGTCGAAATTTCCCCTGCTGCGCGCACGCCTGCGCGAAGCTCCCGTTGTCCGCACCGATCTCCAGGAAATCCCCGCCGCGGCGACTGTACTGGAGCAGCATGCGCGCATATCCCTCTTGCGTCCTTAATCGTGCCTCGAGCGGCGCTTCGGACATGTTTTCGGCCTGCCTGGCGTAGAGCATGTCCAACTGCTCTTGGCTGTAATAGACGGGACAGTAAACGGCGCCGCACCGGGAGCAGCCGACGTAGCTGAAGAACAGCCGGCGCGCGCTGTATCCGGATAGAAACTTTCCATGCCCTTCGGCCGGGATCGTCTCTGCCCGCGGATCCGAGGCGGCTCGCGGCTCGGCGGCTTCGAGCGGCGCGTTGCAGCAGGGGCAGCGATCCCGGACAAGAAACTTGTGCAAGTTTGCGGCTGTGTCCGTGGCGGTTGCGGCAATCACTTGAACAGATAAACCCTAAGCCGTCTCAGCCAGATCTTCAGGAGGGTGTGCGCCACCGATATGAAATTTCGCAGGCTGAGCGAGGTGCCACCTTCGCGATCCATGGAGATCAAAGGGACTTCCACGTAGCTCCGACCTTCGTGCAGAAGGCGCGTGAGAAATTCCGCCTGATAGCCAAACCCGGTCGCTTCAACATGAAAGCGCAGGATGTCCCGCCTGCGGTAAATGGGGCATCCGTTGTAGTACTTCAGATGATATCCGCTGAAGCAGTTCACGAAAAAAGTGTAGAGCTTCGAGATCGCATGACGGTAAAGCTTCCGTCCGTCGATTCGCGTAAAGTATGGAATGATGATGTCGGCGTCGCCCATGCGCCTCAGCAATGTAATATGCGACTCCACAGGCTCGATATCGTCGCCGCAAACGAGCCGGTAGTGCTTTCCTTTCGCTCGAAACGCCCCTTCGACGAAATTGCGCGAGACACCACGGTTGACCGGATTGGTGTAAAGACTTACCGGAATATCAGGGCACAGCTCCTGGTAATGCTTGACGACTCCCACAGTGCGGTCCTTCGAGCAATCGTCGAAAACCAGTATTTCGTAAGTCAGCCCCAGGGTAGCCGCGACACGGACAAGTTTTTCGATAGCTCCCGCAACAGTGTGTTCCTCGTTGTAGCAAGGCACAAAGAAGGAGATGTCGACCGACTCGCTCTCCGCGAGCGCGACCGGCTGATCGTCGATCTCAATTACGCGTGCCATTGCATACTGGGAATCAGCCGATCCTTTCGATGGCAAAGAGGGCATGCAGGCACGTTACGGCGCGGGCGACAGCGCGCCCCTTCCTCGTAAGAACGAATCCATCAGGAAAACGGGCCGCGAACCGCGATTGCAGTATGACGTCCAGACGGTGCTCGAAGCTTTCTTCCGCCACGTAGCGAGTCATGAGTGAATGCTTTGACGCTGCATGATTCGGATGATCAAGCAAGAAATCGAGCATTCGAAGTGAAACGGATTTGTAGATCGCGCCGAACGCCATCAGGAACGTCAGCGTAAAGCAAGAGAACACAGCGGTGTATTCCCAGAAATTCAGGGTTACTCCCTTCAGCACGGGGATAAAAAGCCCGCCGAAATATGCGACGATTGCAATGGTGACAACGACGGCAGCCGACTTGTCTCGCATGAGGCGCAGGAATATCAGCGTTGCGACGAGATAAATTGCAAACGCGGCCGCACCCGAAATCATGGCCGACGTCATCGAGATGTCCGAGCCAATCCGAGCGCAAGCAGGACAAATCGGTAGATTCGTGCGGTCGCAACACCCAGGAATGGTGTCAGAGCGAGTGTGTCGCCATGGCTAGCGACAAGGCCCGTCCCAATAAGACCTTCCATTCGATGGCGCATTATCCATGAAAGGCCGTCGCCTCGCCGATAACGGGCGGCGATCTCATCTACGCCGAGCGGACGGCGAGCGGTGAAAAGCGTGACAAGAACGCCCAGAGTATAGCCGCGCGAGATTAGCGCCCAGATCTCCAGATACATGAGATACGCCGATGCCAAAAGCATCAGTCCGATCTCGACATCGTGCGGCGAAGCATCCGCGCGGATGATCAATGCGATCCACAGAACCGTACCTAGGCATGTGCTAATCGCGAACTGACCCGCGTTGCGTCCCTTAAGTCCCGGCAGACGCGCGAGCGCGCCGAGGACGAACGGAAATCCTGCGATAACCCACAACGCGTAGTCAATCGATGTGGACGTTGTGAACTGCAATGCACCCATCTTGGTCGAGGAAAAGCTTCTACTTCGTGCGCCAAAGATTAAGGCAAGCGGTACAGTCCGCGACCGCCGCTCCACTTTCGGATCCGACCATCACTTCAATAATCACTCAACGTACGCAGCAATGAGGTAAGCATTTCCGGCCCCGCAAATGGGGTGGGCTGCGTTTGCGGAAACAGGAATTCGTGGAAAATCCGGTAGCGCCGTTCCTTTCCGCCCGAGGCGATGCCGGTGCTGCCGTAGTCCCGCGACCGTCCGGCCCCGAAGTGTTGCGGGTTGAAGCGCCCACGGGTATCCAGCAGCGGCTCAATCGGTCGGCTCGGACGACCCGAGCGGACGAAGACGTCCCACACGCTCGTGTAGATAATTGCGGACTCCTGTCCTCTCATGCTCAAGTCGAGCATGAGATCGAGAACATCGTGGCGCAAAAAAGCTTCCAAATAACGCAGAAAGATGAGATCGATGGTTTTGCCTGCGTTTTCATCCCGCAAGTCGGGTTCTGCCGACTGCACGGCCTGCACTAGCAGGGAGCGAAACACGGGGAATTCGGAAAAGAGGAGCTCCGGCTTGTAGGCAAGGATCTGGTGAGGGTGCCACGCGGAATACGGAAGTGATTCCGCGGTGTTCCTGCCGTAGTAGAAACACGGAATGCGCAAGGACTTGCCGGCAATGATCGACAGCGACGCCGTGAGCAGCTCTTTTCCGAGGACGGTGTTCACTTTGTCTACGTCCCGGAAAGCACCTCGCATGAGCTCGGTCCGGAAAACTCCGTAGAAAACAGCTTCGTACGCCGAAAAGAGCGTTCTCAACCTCGCCAGCGCGTGCGCGTCCTCGATAGATTTCCCTCGATACATCACGTAGGACAGATCGAACGTTTCCTGCTCGATGAAATTGAAGTAGTAACCGTGCGCGACGCCGAAATCCGGTCGGCGCTCGAGTTCGGTAACGGATTTTTCTACCGCAGGAACGATAAGGACGTCATCATCCGCGCAAATGGAGCAATACGCAGTCGCAACCGCGCTCAAACCCTCCCCAATCTTTGCGTACGGGTCCATGCTTTGATCATATGTGGTGTGCCGGATATTGAGGTGCGCCGAAGTGATGCTTTCCTTGTTCCGGCCAAGAGCATCAGGTCCACTTGAATCAAGGACCAGAATGGGGAATGGCGCGCGCTCTCGCTCAAGGTACTGAAGCAACCGCGCAAGCAGTTGGGGGCGGTCATAGGTCGGGACAACGAGCGTGTACTTTTCCGCGATAGACGCGGGCGTATCCCGACCGTGGCGAACCTCGCTCATCCCCGTAGCGACGCCTGTCGGGAAAATACCCATTGATTTGCGGGGCTTCTTGCTAGCGTCGACCAAAACCGCTCTCAAGCGGTCGCACGCCTGCGCGGGGCTCGTGTCGGTCGCGAAAATCTGTCTAGTGGATGAAGTCGGGAGCCCGGTGGCCTCGCCTATATATATGCCGGGCCGCTGCGCAGCCAGCGCCGCCACACCGAACGCGTCCAGCCGACCCATGAACACGTCCGCCTGCTGCGCAAGACGAAGCGTCTCGGCGAAGGACAAACCGGCCATCCGGGCGAAAGAGACAGCGCTTCTGGCCAAAGCCGGGCCCAGTGCGTCCGGGCCGACCGCATTCAGGATCACGAAGGAGACATTTTCGATGGGCGATTCGAATGTCTCCAGCGCGCTCAACCAGGCAGCGAGCGAATCGTCGCAGAGGCCTTCATCGGACTCAGACAGACTGAGCGCTACAACCAAGGCTCCTGGATGCGCCACCTTCAGATAGCTGTTGACGTTTCCGTCGAAGCCCGTATGCGCGGAGAAAATCCGCGAAAGATGAGTATCCGAGAAGGCACGCACATCAACAACGCCTTCGGAGTTCAGATCGAAAGCAGTGCCCCCGCGGCCCTCCTCGCGAAGAGTGGAACTCGATAAGCGGGCGGCCAGTGCGGCAGGGTCGTCAAAGAAGAAGCTGATGCTCCCTAAAGCATTAGAGACGAGCAAAACGGAAACCAGCCTATCGAGTTGCACATGTTCCGCATCATGCACGCGGATGTTCAGGTGTGGTTTGGGAACCATTGGCCGCATTTCCAGGATCGCTTGTTGCCATTGCGCGGCGCGACGCAGCGTCACCGCGTTGACGGGCGGGCGAAGGCTCGCGGAGAAATTTACCCGGTCAAGAAAGAGCCGCTCGCGAAACTTCCGTACTGCCGCTGCGAAAAAATAGATCGCACGGAAATACGCACCCCGCAGGCCCCGAGCCCTGTTGGCGATCATCGTGAAGAGCTGCTGAGGGGGGGTGGATGACAAGGGACGGTGCCTCCAACCTCGCGCCCATTCGTACGTACGTAGTAAAAAGCGGAAAATTCGCTTCAGGAAATTAACCAGGCTCATGGCGCTGTGCTATTTGCGTGAACCCGCATAGATTGACTCGAAATAGCCAAGCAACAGGGGAGCGGTTTCCTTTTCCCAGACAAGATGCTGGCGATCATGTCCGAATGGATAGCGTTCGGCTCCGGGGGTTACCCCGGCCCAAGGTGCAAAATGCTTCTCCACGTCAGTGATGACATATGGAACATCAGTGAAGGTCGCCATTGTTGCAAACCCGCTGGAAGCCCCCATGAAAAGGTCGGCGTGCCTTAACAGCGCGAGCTCGTGCGCAAGGCTGAGGCCGGAGGTGCGTGGGATGGTGACGTTGGACCGTCGCGACAACGTGCTGTCCCACTCGTGAAATCCGCCCAACATCAGAAACTGCACATTCGAGTGACGCGCACCGACCTCATCTATGAATGCGTGCCATTCCTCCAAGGGAGAATCGCGATACGTTGTTGCGGGCATCGAACTGAGCCGGCTTTGGCGCGGGTTGATGCAGACGATGAAACGATCGGGCCAGTGCTGCTGCAGAAATTTCCGGGCCCACGCTCCATAGCCCCGCGGCGCTTCGAGCTGTGGGATATGACCTTCCCGGGCGTGAAAGCTGTTGATGATGTCGTGCGCCATGGGGTAGGGCATGCGGCGCCGCAAGTGATCGCGCATGGCTGGCCAGCGCGGCGTGCCGCTAGCCACGATTGATGTCCAGACAAGGCCGGCTGCATACGGCTCGCGCAGAATTCGTACCGAACGCACCTCCCGCAGGCAGAGGAAAGCTGCGAACAGTCGGTCCAGATGGACGGCGTAGTTCTCGTTGTTGATGTAGCTTTGCGTCGGAGCTGCCGGGTATAGCGGGTCGGCTATCAGATAGAGATCGACAGCCTTGCATCCTGCTTCTCGGGCCAGGCAAGCGACGTTGACCAGGGTCGTCAGGGCATCGCCCAGCGCGTAGTGTTGGTACGAGAAATCGACAACCGCGGCGAAAGTATCGCGCTCGCCGCGGCGGATTTCACTCAGAAACTGGCGGATAGCGTTTAGGCGACTGCCCACATGCCCCTCCCGGGCATCGCGTTTCGATCTAGATGCAATTGAAGCATTGGCCTTCGGGCTTGATTCGGTTGCCCGACGATAGCGGCACTCTCATATATATTACAGTGACCTAGGCCACGGCCCCATTTCCCACAGTGTGACGCCAGACGGTTTTCAGAAGGAGGCAGCGGAGATCAACAAGCGGCGGGAAGGAGATACCGCTTGCTTCTGCCGCCGCATTCCGTGAGTACGGCGCAGGGTGTTCTTCTCCTCGGCGCCTCGGGCTTTTTCGGCCCGGCGCTCGCCGATGAATTCGGGCCTTCGGTGCTCGCGAAAACCTACGCATCGCACGCGATTCCGGGCGGGCTCAGGTTCGACGCGCGGCAATCGAGCGTGGCGGCGCTCGTCGGCGGGCTCACTGTGCGCCCGGCCGCGGCGGTGGTCATGCTCGGCGAGACGAACATCGACCGCTGCGCGAAGGATCCCGAGGGAACTGCGGAGATCAACGTCAAGGGCGTCACCCGCGTCATCCGAGAGCTCGTGGCGCTCGGCATCATGCCGGTATTCCTTTCGAGCGACGGCGTGCTCGACGGCACGCGCGCGCTGACGAGCGAGGACGATGATGTCAGGTCGATCCTCACCTATGGAAGACAGAAGCTCGAAGTCGAGCGTTTCATCGCCGGTCTTCCGTCGCCGTGGCTCATCATTCGGCTCCCCAAGCTGCTGTCGCTGTCGCCCGAGCCGCGCTGCATGCTCACGCAATGGATCGGGGCGCTGCAACAAGGCGAGCGCATCGTCTGCGCGACGGATCAGTTCTTCACGCCGGCTGCCACGGTTGACGCGGCAAAAGCAGTGGCCGCCCTGGTGCGCAAGCGCGCCTCGGGCCTCTACCATGCCGGCGGGCCTGAGCGCCTCAGCCGTCGCGCGCTTCTTCAGACCGTGATCGACGAATACCGGAATTTCGCGATTCCGAAGGTTGCAATCGTGGAATGCTCTCTACGCGATCTTCAGTTACGGGAGCCGAGACCGCTGGACACCTCCATGTCTTCTGAGCGCTTCGTCAGTCAATGCGGTCCATTGATCCGACCTTCATCAGCCATTGCCCGGTTGTCGGTACACAGCCACTTCGGCGGGAAGACCGGCGGATGACGGAGCGCGCCGAGCCGACCATCGCGGTCATCGTTCCGAACCGGAACGATTCGCGCTATCTGACGCGTTGTCTGCGTTCGGTGTTCGACCAGCCGGTGCCGCCGGACGAGCTGATCGTGGTAGACGACCAGTCGACCGACGATAGCGTCACCGTGATCCGCGCTTTGGTAGAAGGGCGCCCGGGCGGCGCGCTGATCCGCAATCCGGTCAACCTGGGCGTCTATGGCGCCATCCACGAAGGGCTGAAGCATTCGCGCAGCGAATACGCGCTGTTCCTTGCGTCCAACGACTTCGTGCTGCCGGGGATATTCGCGCGCGCGAAGCGCTGCATTGCGCAGGCGCCGGGGGCCGGGCTCTGGTCGGCGATGGCCTGGATCGTCGACGAGGAGAACCGGCCCCTGCGCATGCATGCGTCGCCGGTCGTGTCCTTGCGCGACACGTTCCTTTCGCCGCAGGAATGCCTCGAGCTTGCCTACCGCCACGGCAACTGGTTCACGGGAGCGACGCTGATATATCGCCGCGGGCCGCTCGACGAGGCGGGCCGCTTCGACAAGCTCTACATGGGATTGTCGGACCTCTTTACTGCGCTCATCGTGGCGAGCCGGCACGGTGCCGCGTATTCGCCCGTTCCGCTGTGCGCGATGCGCAAGCACGCCGACAGCTACCTGACCCGGACGCTGATAGACCCGGCGCAGCTCGAACACATCCTGCAGCGCCTTTCGGAATTTGGATCGAGGGTGGAGCCGAAACTTTTCACGCCGGCTTTCAATGAGCGGACCGTGCGGCGCTTGCGGTTCGCGTCGGTGCGGACCTCCGGCGGCGACACCATGGCGGCGATCGCCGAGCTCTCATCCGGATGGGTGCGCAGCGCGCTACAGTTCTTCGATCGGCTGCTGCCTCGCGCGTGGCGTTTCCCGCGAGTAGCGGCTGCTTTTTTCATCCTGCGCCCGTTCGACGTGCTGCCGAGCCTCTGGAACCGCGTGCTCGGCTGGATTTTCGTCCGCAGCCGGCATCGCTGGCCGGCGCCGCGTTCGCGCTAGCCGAGCAGGTATCTCGCGATGCTGGTCACATGGTGACGCATCAGCGACAAGTCCTTGTGGCTGTGCACCGTTCCTCGCTCGATGCTAACGAGTGCGAAGCGGCCCTATCCGACCCAACATACCGTGCCAAATTCCAAGAACCATGAAGCGCAACCGTTCCAACCGCGGAGGCACGAACAACGAAAAGTAAAGTATGCGCGCTAACAGCCGGCGAACTTCGTTCAGTTTCCAAGGAAGCCTCGCATGGCGCTCGCGCCACAACAGCATTGAATTTCGGAAAAGGTAGTAGTGGCGATATGGCTGGTAGATCTGGACGTGGTGGTCGCTAAATGGCACCCGGACCGTATCGTCGCCAAGCATGTGGTTCATGTGCGCGTTGCAAACCCCGAAGAGCGCGAAGCCATGGAACCGTGCACGCAGCGACCATTCGGTATCGACGTGCTCGAGAAAATAACCCTCGTTAATAGGCCCGACCTCATCTATCACAGGCATTCGGACCAGTGTGCCGGAAGATATCAGGAAGTCGCAGGGCACGGTATCTTCGCCTGTGCACTCGTATCCGCGCACTCCGAAGCATGACATTCGATAAAACGGCCACGATTTCCCCAGCCGCGGGTCATGGTACACCGGGCCCAATGCACCGACTCTCTTGCCCGAAGCGGTCAGGCTAGCTTCCACCGTCAGCATGCTCTCCACCATTTTGGGTTGAGCAATGCTGTCTTGATCCATTAGCAGCACATGAGTAGCCCCAAGCTCACGGGCTCGAGCAATTCCAATGTTGTGCGCGGCGCCAACCCCGAGGTTCTTGCCGAGGAGCATCGGCTCGAAGGCGCTACGGAGCTGCTGGAGAATTCGAAGTCGCTCGCTATCGGAGCCGTTGTCGACGAGTAGGACCGACGAAACTTGCGGCTCCAGCGCGTGTACCGCTTCGATTAATGTCTGATCCGGTTGAAACGTGACGACGACGGCGACAACTTTTGCGTCCACCGTGCACCTACATCGGCGCAACGAGATCGCGCAGAGCGCTACGCCAGCCCGACGAATAACGCGTGTATCGGCCATTCATGATTTCTCCCACTACCGCGAGCGGACGCCTCAAGAGTCCCTTCCGCAAGGACAACCTTCTCCGAAAATGTTCAATCTTCGATTCCACCTCATCTACCGCGCGGGAAGGAGCGCCGGTCCTGGAGAGCCGCTCTTGCAGCTCGAGCATACGCGTGACTAGCCTCTCGGCATCGAGCCGATGGGACTGCATGAACCTTCTCAACCGTTGGCTCGGGGTCCACCGTAGCAAGCCGATCTGGTTGGCGCCATGTTGACGGTAACGGATCAACGGATCTGGAATGAAGCGAAGGGCTTCGTGCGCTGCGATAACGAGCCCGATCCATTCGTCGTGAACAAAGCCCGCGGGGATCGGAAATATCCGCTCTCTCCAACTTGTGCGCATGGCGAGGGTGGCTCCGCACACAATATTGTGACGAAGGAGCACGGGAAAGAGCCTTCCTGACTTAGCAAGCACTCTTTCCGCATCATTTACTTCCTGAGCATCGAGTACTCCGAATCCGAGGGACTTCAGGTTGTCGTTCACTATATCGGCGTCGGAAAACACAGCGGCCGCCTGCACATCGCCCAAGAAAAGCGCCTCGATCTTTTCGAGTTTATCCGGCCGCCACCAGTCGTCTTGATCGCTTAGAACAATGATGTCCGCATCGCAGCGACGAATGGCCTGCTCAAAGTTGCGCAAATAGCCCAAGTTTTCGTGGTTGCGCACAATACGAAAGTGAAAAGGCGCGAGTTCGGCATATGCCTCAAGTTGACCAATGGTGCCGTCGTGTGACGCATCGTCGCAGGCGAGCAGCATATCGGGCTTCCTGCTCTGCGCGAGGATGCTCTCGAGCTGAGTGCGCACATACCGCTCACCGTTGTAGGTGCACAGTACAACGCCGATCGTAGGCCGCATGTACGCTTTCTCAGTCACGACCCGCCGTCACACCGAAATTCGGCGGTCAGCTTGAAACTTGGGATCCTCAGCGTTGGCACTTGCGCCGCTGTAATCGTTGTACAGGACAGACGAGTTTCATAATGTATGCGAACCGGAATCTCTTATCACCATAGCAAGCAATGTTAAACGCATCCGCAGCCGGCATCGCTGGCCGGCGCCGCGTTCGCGCTAGCCGAGCAGGTATCTCGCGATGCTGGTCACGTGGTGACGCATCAGCGACAAATCCTTGTGGCTGCTGCGCCTCGCGTCGTGCACCACTTCAGCGCCCGGCGCATAGACAACCTTGTCTCCGCGACGTCGCAGCCTGCGGCACAGGTCGACGTCTTCGTAGTAAAGAAAATAGGCTTCGTCGAAGCCTCCGATCGCGTGAAAGACTTCGCTTCGAAACAGCATGAACATGCCGGCCACCCAATCGACTTCAACAGGCCCTCTATCGACCGGGTAGTCCGGGCCTGCGGACCCGGCGAAAAGCTTGCGCAACAGGGAGGCGGCGGTCGGCGAGCGCCGCGCGCTGTCCTCGACCGCGCCGGCGGGGCTCCGGACCAGCGGGGCGGCCACGCCGACGCGCTCGCCCTGGAGAGCGCTCGCTAGCGTGGGGAAGGGGTCGACCGTCAGGCGGATGTCGGGGTTCGCGACACAGTAAAGTGCGGTGCGGCAACGCTGAAAGGCCGCATTGTGATTCGCACCGAAACCCTTCGGTCGCTCGTTTACGATGAGCTCGAGCGGGCAATCGACGCCCTGGACGGCGAGCGGAACCTCGTCTGGCACGTTCTCAGTGACGACGACCGATATATCCTTGCCGAACAGCCGGCCGAGATCGCCCAGGAAAGAGTTCACCAGGGCGTTCTGGCGATGGGTGACGACGGAAACGGTGATCGAGGGAGCCGGCACGGCCGCGGCGTCGTAGTGGCGCGGGCCTAAGATCAGCGCCGGTTATAGCGGTCGTCGAAGCGCACGATGTCGTCTTCGCCGAGATAGGCGCCGGACTGTACTTCGATCAGGTAGAGTGGCTTGTCGGTTGGATTTTCCAGACGGTGTTTGGCGCCTAGCGGGATGAAAGTCGATTCGTTTTCACGAACGTCGTAGACATGGTCGTCGCGCGTCACGCGCGCCAGGCCCGACACGACGACCCAGTGCTCCGCACGCTGGCGGTGCATCTGGAGAGAAAGCGCCTCGCCTGGCTTCACCATGATGCGCTTGACCTGGAACCGCTCGCCAGCGTCTATCGATTCATAGTAACCCCAAGGCCGGTATACGCGAGTGTGCGAGACGTGTTCGGAGCGCGCCTCTCTATCCAGCCTCGCAACGATGTCCTTCACTTGCTGTGCGCGTGAGCGCTCCGCCACGAGCACTGCGTCGTCAGTTTCGATGATGACCAGGTCCTTGACGCCAAGCGCGAAAACGAGCCTGCTGTCGCTCCATATATAGCAGCCAGAAGCGTCCTGCACATGCACGTCGCCGCGCGTCGCGTTTTCCGCTTGGTCCTTGTTCCCGATGTCCCACAAGGCGGACCAGGAACCGACGTCGCTCCAGCCGATGTCGGCGCGCACCACGGCGCCGCGCGAGGTCTTCTCCATCACGGCGTAGTCAATGGACTCTGCCGGACTGGCCTCGAATGCCGCAGCATCGAGCCTCAGAAAATCCAGATCGCGTGCAGCGGCATCGAGCGCCTTCTCGGCAGCCGCGAGGATTTCCGTGCGGAAAGTCCGCAGCTCCTTCAAAAGGAGGCGCGCTGGAAGCATGAACATGCCGCTGTTCCAGAGGAACCTTCCCGAATCGACATAGCCTTGTGCTGTTTTGGCATCGGGCTTTTCTACGAAGCGGCGGATGCGATAACTGTCTCGTTCCCCGGGTAGAGGCTCGCCGAGCTCGACATATCCGTACCCTGTGTGCGGCTCCGTGGGCTGTATGCCGAAGGTCGTGAGCAGGTCACGTTCCGCGATCCGCCCGGCAGCAAGAACGGCTTCTCGGAATGCCGATACGTCCGCGATCGCATGATCGGAGGGCAGCACGAGCAGCAGGCCGTCCGGGTCGGAACGGTGCACATATAGCGCCGCGACGGCCAGGGCCGGCGCAGTGTTGCGTCCAGCGGGTTCGAGGATCTGCACCGCGGGTCGGATGCCCAGCTCGTTCAGCTGCTCCGCGACCAGGAACCGATGCTCGTGGTTGCCGATCACGATCGGCGGTTCGGTCTCGGGGAGCTGCGCGATCCTGAGAATCGTGTCCTGCAGCAGTGTGCGGTCTGTGACGAGTGGGAGGAACTGCTTTGGCCGCAATCGTCTCGAGAGCGGCCAAAGGCGCGTTCCCGTGCCGCCGCACAGAATGACGGGATAAAGCTTCGCCATGAGGTATGGTACTAAATGGCCGCAGCGGCTTCCCGCGATGCAACGCGCGGCGCGAGGCGTTGCCAGCCCTGCACCACCTGCTCGACGGTAATGTCGGCAATGTCGCGGGTGGCAGGAGCGACCAGCTCGTAAGGCACTTGCCAGGGATACCAACGACGCTTTTTGTCCTCCCGATTCTCGAACAGCGCGAGCGTCGGCAAGCCGAGCGCCGCGGCGAGGTGCATGGCGCCGCCGTCGGCGCCGATAAAGGCGTCGCAGAGCGCGATGGCGGCGATAAGGTCCGCGAGCTCCGCGGTGGGGGCGGGGAGAACGCTTGCGCCCACCTGCTGCAGGATAGCCGCAGCCTTCGCGTCGTCGCCCGGATGGCGCGGGTCATTCTCGGGTCCCGGCGCCCAGAGGAGCACAACGCCGGTTTGTCCCGTCGCAGTCACCCGCCGGATGAGCTCCGCCCAGCGTTCCATGGGCCAGTGCCGCCCCAGCTCGCGCGCGCTGATATGCGCGGCGATCCATCGCCGGCCGCCGCGCTGTGCAAGCGCGGGAAGACGGGCGCGCCAGAGCTCCAAGCGCGCCCGGGCCGGATAGACGCGCAGAGGCCCGCCTGCGTCGCGCACGTCCACCGCTTCCGCGAGGCGCTTCATCACCTCGACTTCATGGAGGTCGCCATAGGCGAGGGCCGGGACGGGAACGGTGATGGAGCGGGGCGCCTGCGCGCCCGGCTCGGCAAAGCCGACGATGTGACGGCGCCTGAGCTGACGCGCGAGCCTCAATCCGTGGCGATCGAATCCCGCCTTGGCGAGCACGATGTAGTCGAATGGCTCGTGCCGCAGCCGGGCGAGCATCCGCAGGCGTGCGAGCAGTATCCCGAGGCGCGATTCGCCGGGCAGGCGATGCTTGAGCTTGGTGTAGCTGTGCACGGCGTCGACGTGTGGATTGCCCTCCAGCACCGCTGCATTGTAGGAATTGACGAGGGCGGCGATGTGCGCCTGGGGATAGCGCGCCCGCAGCGCGGCGAAGAGCGGCGTCGTGCAGACCAGGTCGCCGATGTTGTCGCGCCGGATGACGAGGATGCGCATCGAGCGTCAGGCGTCCGCGCGCACTGCAGGCCTGCGCCCCCACGCGAAGAGAACGCCGAGCACGCCCCAATAGAGAAGCGCGTTCTGACGTACCCAGAGCGTGTCGGTCATGTTGCGGATCACCATGCCGGCGACGACGCCGAGGACCGCGAGGCCGCATGCGACGCCCAAGTCGTCGGCGGCCTGCGCCATTCGCCAGCCCTCGCGCACTGTCGCTCCAAGGAGGAGAAGGAGCAGCAGCAGACCCGGAATCCCGACCTGGAGGACGGTGTCAAGAAACAGGTTGTGCGCGTGCCACAGCAGGGGCTGCTTCAATTCCTCGCTTAGCGATTGGCGGAGTAAACCGCGGCCGAAGCCGAAGCCCGTAAACGGCCGCGCCTTGATGTGCTCGAGAACTTCAGGCCAAAGCGCCAGGCGCGAGTCCTTGGCAAGCGCGGCGGCCGGGTCAGCCGCCTCGCGCTCTGCCTGGATACGCGAGGTCATGAGTGCACCGGTGGCGACCACGAAAATGGCGAACGCCGCGCCAATCAGTCTGGCGCGCGGCCCGATCGAGGTTCGTTCTCGCAGGGCAAGGAGCGCACCGATAACGAGAAGCTGGCCGGCGAAGCCGAACCAGATCGTGCGATTGAGCGTCGTGTAGGCGGCCACGAGCAAGAGTGCGGCAAGTCCCAGGCTCAAAAGTGGGATCCGCGCCCAGCCGGCACGCTTGCCATACCACGCCGCCATCAGTACGCAGGGCATCAACGTCAGCAGCGCGCTCGAGAGATTTCCCGGGCCGCCGTGCCATCCTTCGCCGAAGCGATCGAGGCCTTGCAGGGAGTGTTGCAGCGCGATCGCGCAGACGAGCGCGGCCGCTGCGGCGAGGACAGGCGGGATGATCCGCGTGGCGTTGGGCGCCTGCGCACCGACGTAGCAGACCCACAGCGCGAGCGCTGCGTAGCCGATCTCGTTGTGGAATTCTTTCAGCGATCGCTCCGGCTCCAGCGACCATGTGAGCGAAAGCCATGCCCAGGCTGCCCAAAGCGCGAACGCAAGCCAGACCGGGGGCAGGATGCGGATCGATTTTCTGTCATTGACGATGGTGGCGATGGCCAGCCCCGCGCCAAGCAGAAGCAGGAGAAGCCGCAACGCGACCGTGTGCGAGAACAATACTGCCGAAGCGAAGAATGCAGTCGTCCACGCCGAGAGTGACAGCGGCTTCATGAAGGGAAGCTCACGATTTCCGCTCTATTGTAAGGGGCGCACCGACGGGCTCGCCGTCGAGCAGACGCTCAATCGGATAAAATTCACCATCTTCATGTGCGGCCTCGCCGGCTATCTCAGCCCAACCGTCTTGCCGGAAGAAGTGCTGGTCCGCATGACCACGCGGCTTGCCCATCGCGGCCCGGATGCCGAAGGCTACTATCGCGATGGGCCGGTGGCGCTCGGTCACCGCCGGCTGTCGGTTCTCGACATCGAAGGAAGTCCCCAGCCGATGAGCACGCCCGACGGCCGGCTGACCTGCATCTTCAACGGCGAGATCTACAACTTCGCCTCGCTCCGGGAACAGCTCGCGGCACGAGGTCACGTTTTTCATACGCGCGGCGACACCGAGGTGCTGCTCTACGCCTATCGCGAATATGGCACCGCCATGCTCGATCACCTGCAGGGCATGTTCACGTTCGCCTTGTGGGACCGCGTCGCACGCCGGCTTTTCCTCGCGCGCGATCACCTTGGCGTGAAGCCCCTCTATTATCATTGGGACGGCACAACGCTCGTGTTCGGCTCCGAGCTGAAGGCGCTCATCGAGCATCCGGGAGTATCGCGCGAGCTCGACCTCGATGCCCTCGGCCTGTACCTCGAATGCCAATACATACCTTCACCGAAGGCGGTCTATCGTCATGTGCGCAAGCTCGAGGCCGGTCACGCGCTATTGATCGAGGGAGGCAAACTTTCGGCATGGTGCTACTGGCGGCCGGATTACGCCGCTAAGTTCCGCTTCGACGAAGCCGAGGCGCAGGCTCGGCTGGAGGCTGAGCTGCGGCGCTCCGTGAAAAGCATGCTTGTCTCGGACGTGCCACTGGGCAGCTTTCTCTCGGGTGGAGTCGATTCGAGCCTGGTCAGCGCGCTGATGGTGGACATCGCCGGCCGGCCCATCGACACCTTCACTCTGGGCTTTCACGGCGAAACGGCCGAAAGCGAGCACCACCATGCCGAGCTCGTTTCGCGCCATATCCGCAGCACGAACCACGTGCTGATGCTGCGGGAGTCGGACCTGCTTTCGGCTTTCCACCATTGGGTCGACGCATTCGACGAGCCGTTCGGTGACCCCGCTGCCTTGCCGACGATGTTTCTGGCGAAGCTTACGCGCCAGCATGTGACCGTCGTATTGACCGGCGAGGGCGCCGATGAGGTTTTTTCCGGCTATGCCAATTACCGCAAGCGGGTGAGGGAAGAGCGGATCAGCGCGCTTCTGGGCGCGCGTTATTCGCCGCTGCGTTATCTGGTACGCTCGCTGCCTGCCCGGGCGCGCAAAGACCGGCTGCTCAAGGCGATCAGCGAGCCGCTTGCGCGCCGCTATATCACTATTCCCCGGGTCTTCGATTCCGCGTTGCGGCCGGAGCTGTTCTCGGACCGCTTCCTGGCGGCACAGCAAACCAGCATGGCCGACTACGCCGAGCGCTTTTTCGAGGAATGCAATTCGCGCCATTACATCGACAAGCTGATGTATGTCGATGCACGCCTCTGGCTGCCGGATGACCTGCTGACCAAAGTCGACCGGGCGACGATGGCCTATTCGCTGGAGGCGCGGGTCCCGTACCTCGATCATCGTTTTTTTGAGTTTTGCGCGCGTCTCGATCCTGCGCTCAAGCAGCACGGTCACACCGGCAAGTATCTGTTAAAAAAACTGGCGGAAAAGTTTCTGCCGCCCCAGATCGTGCACCGTCCCAAACAGGGATTCATGCCGCCGCTGGCGGAGTGGTTCACCGGGCTGCTCAAGGAGGAGACGCGCGCGGCGTTGTCGCCGCAAGGGCTGGGCAGGCGCGGTCTGCTCAGGAACAGTGCGCTGCAGAAGCTGGTGCAGCAGCATTACGCCGGGCAGCGAAGCCATGCAGGACGGCTGTGGGCGCTATTGATGCTGGAAAAGTGGTTTCAGCGCTACGCTCCGGATTTCGCGCTCTAGCATGTGTGGAATCGGTGGTTTCTTCGCGCTGCGTTCCATCTCGCCGCAGGTGTCATCGGCGATGCAACAAGCGCTGCGGCCGCGAGGTCCGGATGCCGAGCACGCGGCCGGCTGGGATGCCGGGCTTGCGCCGGCGCAGGGCGCCTGGCACAACGCGCTGCTGCACGCACGCCTGTCGATCATCGATCCGCGGCCCGTGGCGGACCAGCCGATGGCGAACGACCGGGGCGACATCTGGATCGTCTACAACGGCGAAGTCTACGATTGGGAGGCATCAGCGAACGAGTTGCGGCAGCAGGGCGCTTCCTTCCGCACGCGCTCGGACACCGAGTTCATCCTGCGCGGCTACGAAGCCTGGGGCATCGAACCCCTGCTCGCCAGGCTGCGCGGCATGTTTGCGTTCGCAATTCTCGACCGCCGGAAAGGAAAGGCCTACCTCGCTCGCGACCGCATGGGCGAAAAACCGCTCGTCTACAGTTGCGTCGGCGATGAGCTCGTGTTCGGCTCGTTGGTGCGGGCAGTGCTACCTTTTTTGCCGCCGGACAAGCGCAACCTGTCGCCGGAGGGAATCGATGCGTATCTGGCGCATCGCTACATTCCGGCACCGCGCACGGTGTTCAGTCACATCCGCCGGCTGGAAAACGGCCACTACCTCGAATTCGATCTCCGCACGCGCAAACTGACCAAGCATCGTTATTGGCAGCAGGCACCCGAGCAGGGCTCCTGGCTCGCCGCGCTCGACGAGTCGGTGCGCATGCGCACGATCGCGGATCGCCCGCTCGGCGTTTTTCTCTCCGGCGGCATCGATTCGACCGTCATTGCGAGCCGGCTCGCGCAGCAACAGCTGACGAGTTTCCGCACGTTCACGGCGGCTTTTCCGGGTAGCCCCATGGACGAATCCGAGACCGCTCGGCAAACCGCCGCAGCGCTGGGCTTGCCCAATACGCAGGTCATCGTTCCGGATTCGGTCGAGAACGACTTCGATCGCATCGTCGCCGGACTGGACGAGCCGTTCGCCGATCCCTCCAGCTTTCCGACCTGGTATCTGGCGCGGGAAGTCAGCAAGCACGTCAAGGTGGTGCTGGTCGGCGATGGCGGCGACGAGCTGTTCGCCGGTTACAAGCGTATCGCCAAGCACCTGCGAACTGCATGGCGGCGCAATCTTCGATTGCCCTTTCGCATCCGCCCGGCGCTGGACGGCAACAAGCTTACGACCGAGCTTGCGATGGACTGGAAGGCCGCCTATTCTTTGCGTTTTTCTGGCTTTGCGCCTGCGCAGCGCTCGTTCCTCCAAGCGCGGCCGGAACTGCGCTCGCTTTGCTATTGGCGCGAGCCCGATCATGAGGCGCAGCGACCGCTCGAGCAGTTGCTGGCGATCGACGCTGCGAATTACCTGCCGGAATACATCCTGCGCAAGTCCGACCTTTGCACGATGGCGCACGGGCTGGAGGCGCGAGCGCCGCTGCTGGACCACCGCTTCGTGCAACGGATCCTGTCGCTCCCCGCCAAGCAGCTTTATACGCGGCCGCCGAAAATGCTGCTGCAGGCCGCCATCGATAAGCGCCTGCCTGCCGATTTCTTTCAGCGCAAGAAGCGCGGTTTCAATCCACCGCTGCGCGAATGGCTGCGCGTGAAGCTCGCCGACCGCCTGGATGGATTGGGCGATCGTTTGCAGCGCTTGAGCGCAGGTCAGCTCGCCGCAGGGCCCGTGGACGCCTTCATCCGCCACTACGTCGGCGGAGCGGAGCATGCGGCCGAGCAAGTGCTGCAATTGCTGATCCTGGACGAAAGCCTGGTCCAGCTTTCAGCGGTCCCGCGATGACATGAGCACCGAGCGCTTGCGCATCCTGCACACCGAAAGCTCTATCGGTTGGGGCGGCCAGGAGATCCGCATCCTGACGGAAGCGAGGGGCATGCTGTCGCGCGGCCATCACGTGAACTTGCTGACCCCTGCTTCGGGGATGCTTTTCGAGGCGGCGCATCAGCGCAAGCTGCCTGTTGTAGGCATGCCGATCGAAAAAAAACGCGTGTCCGCTCTCGCGGCGATCGGCCGTTGGCTTGCCGCGCACCGGCGCGACTACGATGTGATCAACACGCACAGCTCGACCGATGCCTGGCTCATGGCATTGGCGTCGATCTGGCTGCGCGACGTGCCGCCGGTCGTTCGTACACGGCACGTCTCGACGGCGGTCGGCAACAACCGGGCGACGCAGTGGCTGTACCGGTGCGCAAGTGCGCATATCGTCACCACCGGGGAGGCGCTGCGCCGGCAACTCGCACAAAATAACGGCTTCGATCTCGAACGCATCACGTCGGTTCGAACCGGGATCGATCTGTCGTTGTTCAGACCCATGGACAGGTATCGATGCCGCCGCGAATTGGGCCTCGATGCGCGTCCCGCGCTTGGAATCGTCGCCACCTTGCGCGACTGGAAGGGTCATGACTACCTGCTCGATGCGTGGTCCCGGCTGTGCCGGCGCTTCCCCGACTGGCAGCTGCTCGTGATCGGCGACGGCCCGCGGCGCGCGCGACTCGAAGCGCGCGTTGCCGACGAAAAGCTCGCTGCGACCGTCCGTTTTGTCGGCAATCAGGACAACGTGCCGGTCTGGCTCAACAGCCTCGAGCTTTTTACGCTGCCGTCCTACGGCGACGAAGGCGTCCCGCAGGGCATCATGCAGGCAATGGCCTGTGGGCTCGCAGTCGTAGCGACGCCGGTCGGTGCGATCGAAGAAGCGGTGCAACGCGATCGCACGGGAATAATCGTGGAGCCAAGAAATGCCGTGGCGCTTGCCGATGCCTTGGGCGCTCTCATGGGAAATGAAGCACTGCGCCGCACCATGGGTGAAGCCGGCCGCGAGTACGCGCATGCACATTTCGGCATCGACTCGATGCTGGACAAGATGGAATCCGTATTCAGAGCCGTGGTCCATCAGGCTCGCAGCCCTGATGGCTAGCCGCGCCTGGCCCCGCCTCTATGTCCTGGCGCATGGCGCTGCGGGCTTGGCGTCAAGGCGGCGCCGGCACCCTCCTGCCCTCGTTCGCCGCCTGTTGATTGCCCAGCACCTTCTGCTCGGCGACACGATCATGCTGACGCCGCTCATCAAGAAGGCGCGCAAGCGTTTTCCAGACGCCGAAATCGTGATGACCTGCCCGAAGGCCTACGCGCAGATCTACGCCGGCAGACCTTACGGTGTCACCGTGCTGGGTTTCGACCCGCGTTCCCTCAGTGACCACGTGGCGTTGAGGAAGCGGCGCGGCTTCGATCTGGCGCTTGTGCCCGGTGATAACCGCTGGTCGTGGCTTGCCCGCGCGCTCGAAGCGCGCTGGATCGTCGCCTTCGCGACTGACGAGGCAAGCTACAAGGACTGGCCGGTCGATGAGATGAGAACGATGCCGCAGGCGCCGATGGCCTGGGGCGAGATAGCTTCGCTACTGCTGGACGGAGAAAATCCCGCCGGCTATTCCGTGGACGAGTGGCCTGCGCCCGATTTCTCGCCGTATCCGCGCCCGCAAGCGCCTTACTGCGTGTTGCATCTGGGGGCGAGCAG
>Ga0209220_1000272_pt1 | contig 20694 bp, 25 predicted proteins | sample BlaSpr_A8_OM3_M3_FD_187984 | JGI IMG/M metagenome (GOLD analysis project Ga0209220, IMG submission 187984) | Forest soil microbial communities from Thunder Bay, Ontario, Canada - Black Spruce, Ontario site 2_A8_OM3_M3 (SPAdes) (version 2) | ecosystem: Environmental > Terrestrial > Soil > Boreal... | reverse complement strand
CCCAGGCGCCCTTGATCATCCTGGACGAAACCTATAGCGGAGCTCTGGAGACCTTCGAGGCCGGCGCCGAGCAAATCCTCCCCAAGCCCTTCGTGCCCGACGCCCTGATTGGCGCGATCAAGGTGGAACTCCGTGGGCCGAGTCCGAGTTCATTGATCCCGCTCGCGACGCGGATCGAGCTTGGTGGGCTGGTGTTCGATGCTGAACGACGGGTCGTGCTGCGGGGCAAAACAGATGTTCGGTTCACGAAACGTGAATGGGAGGTTCTGTCATTCTTCCTGGCCAGTCCCAATCAGTATTTCCGCGCCGAGGAGATCCTTGCCCAAACCTGGGGAACTGACGCTTCGGCGGAGCAACTCCGAACGTACATCACTCGAATGCGACAGAAGCTGTCTCCCTTTCAGGCCTGGTGCAACCTGGTAACCGAAAAAGGCCGAGGGTATTGCCTTGTCCTCGAGGGACACCCCAACAAACCATAGTCTGCTGACCCTTCTCACACCGAGTGAAACTCGCCTCTGAGGGGTATATATGTTAGGTCAGACGCGCGATGCTGGCGGAGCCTGCAAGATGGTTCCCCGCATGAGGTCCGCCCGGCGGCTGGGCCAAGAGGTCTTAGAAGGGCTCAAAGGAATTTCCTATGGCTATCGTTATGACCGATCCCAAGGTTCTCGCGACGACGTTCAACGACACGTTCAACGCGCACAACGAGAGCGCCATCTGGCGCCTGGTTTCGCCGCAGATCCGGCTGACCGCTCCGGGCGACGTTCGGCTCGAAGGCAAGGACCAATTCGCCGGCTATCTCATCGGTTGGATGAAGGCCTTCCCGGATGCGCGCATGATCGTACGTCACGAGATCGTGAGCGGTCCCTGGGTCGTTCAGGAGTACACCTTTGAAGGTACCCAGCGTGGCACCCTCCCCGGCCCGTTCGGCGACATTTCCCCGACCAACCGGAAGGTCGTCAACAAGGGCGTTCAGGTCATCAAGTTCGAGAACGATCTCGTCGTCGAGTTCCGCCTTTACTTCGACCAGGTTGAGACCCTGAACCAGCTCGGCATCATGCCGATCCCGGTCAAGGCTTAAACCAAGCTTCGTGCTGGGAAGCCCGGGCCCCAAGGCTCGGGCTTCTTTTTGTCAGGTGAGTCGACTGTGCCCAACAAATCGGCTATTCCAACTGATAGCAAACCTGCTATTATACTATCAAGCATTCATGATGCGCCCGCGCACCAAAATTCGCGCATCACCCAGGCCCAGGAGTCCATGGCTACGGCATTAGATCAGGAGAGTGTTCGCACGGAGACGACCGTCGAGCCGGCGGCGACCCCCGTAGAGGCGCCCACCTCACCGGTAGGCGCAACGAGCGTTTCGCGGACCTCGGTCACATCAGTTCACGACGCCGACTACACCGGTCGCGTGGTGCCCGTCATCTGGTGGATCGTCGGGTTCGTCGACGTCCTGCTGATCATTCGCTTCCTCTTGAAGCTACTCGGAGGCTCGACCGTTGCCGGCTTCGTCCGATTCATGTACGACATCACCCAGTTCATGGTCGCCCCCTTCCACGGCATCTTCAACTCAGCCGTCCAGGGCCGTTCCATCCTGGAACCTGAGTCGCTGGTCGCGATCGCGATCTACTCCTTGATTGGCTGGGGAATTGTCTCGCTGATTCGCATGATGACCCGGCCTCGCGGCGCCGCGCAAGCCTGACAGCCTGACCTCGGTACGGTGGCCCTTTGACGAGAAGGGCCACCGCGCGTTCGCAGGGCGATGCCCCGTAGGTTCCCGCACGCGTCGTCGCATCCCATCTGCGTAGCATTTCTGATATGGAGCGCCAGCAGCCTCGTCAGCCGCGCTTGATCGCCATTTTCGGCTCCGGCGAGACAAGTCCGACGATGACGTCCGTCCACAAGGAGCTGACGGCGCGGGTCGGTAACCCACGACTCAACGCGGTGCTCCTCGACACGCCATTCGGCTTCCAGCCAAACGCCGATGACCTTGTCGCCCGGATCACCGACTACTTCCGGCAGCACGTGGGCCTCGAAATCACCCTGGCTTCGCTCCGGCACAGGGGGCGGGCCACGCCGCCGGAGCTCGAGCAATTCCTTGCTCGGCTAAGCGAGGCGAATTACGTGTTCGCCGGTCCGGGGAGCCCAACCTACGCCCTGCGCCACTGGCGTGACACCGGGGTGGCTGAGCGGCTGGTCGAGAAGGTGGCCCTGGGCGGATGCGTCGCATTCGCCAGCGCGGCGGCGATCGGACTCGGCGCCTATGCCCTACCGGTCTATGAGATCTACAAGGTTGGGGATGACCCCTCGTGGACGCCAGGCCTCGACGTGTTGGCGCAGATCGGTGTTCGGTGCGCCGTCATCCCTCACTACAACAACCAGGAAGGCGGCACGCACGACACGCGATTCTGCTACATGGGTGAGGCACGGCTGCGTCTGCTCGAATCCATGCTGCCCGACGATCTCCTCATCCTCGGCGTCGACGAATACACCGCCTGCATCATCGATGTCGAGGCGCAAATCGTGACGGTGCGAGGACGCGGCGGGGTCACGGTCCGACGCCGGGGTTCGGAGCGGGTCTGGAAACGGACAGCGTTTCCCCTAAGCGAGTTGCAGGATGGTTCACACGCTCGGGTTACGGCCAGCCGGAGCCGACCCGAGCCCGCTGCTACCAATCACGGCGACCTCGATCGATTCGACGCCGATGGGCTGGTGGCGGCCATCTTCGAGATGGAGAGCCTGCTCCATGAGGGGACCGCGGAGTTTGCCGGCAGCCGTGAGCAGGAGCGGGTGCGGGTTGAGATGCGTCAGCTGGTCATCCGCCTCGGAGATCTCGCCCGCGACGGCGGCCGCGAGGAGGGGCGCGAGTCCGTCGCACCGCTGGTCGACCTCCTCCTCTCGCTGCGTGGCGAGGCGAGGCGTGAGCGGCGCTTCAACGACGCCGATCGGATCCGCGCCATCCTGGCTGAATGTGGTGTCGAAGTACAGGACACCCCGTCAGGGACCGCCTGGGCCCTGGCACACGCGTGAAATGGCAGAGTCAGAAGGGGCTCACGACGACCGGGAGCGAATCGCCAACGAGCGGGATCGAGTTGCCGATGCGCGCGACGACATCGCCGACCAGAGGGAAGCGGCGACCGATGCGCGCGACATTCAACTCGATGACAAGGAACGGCAACTCGCCAACCGTGAGTTGACGCTTGATGAGCGTGCGCGCGCTCTGCGTGAGGCGGTACCGGACATGGTCAGGCGTCAGCAGGAGGCTATCGATCGTAGCCGGGACGTGCTTCAGCGGGCGGAGGAGCGACTCGTCCGAGCGGAAGCATCGCTCCAGCGATCGCGCGCTGCGCTGCAGCGCGACGACGCCGAGATTCAGCGGGAACTGGCCGCGTCGAACGAAGGAACGCTGGAGGGACACAACGAACCCACCGAGGTCACCGGGGCCTCCGAGAATTAGGTTGTCGCTCCGCGCGACGGGCCGCTAAGCCGGCGCGGGCGCGGCCGCGGGCGCGGCAGCAGGCTTCTGACTACGGCTATATGGCGAGCGCTGCTCACTCGTCGTAAGCCGCGCCAGGGCAGACTCCTCACCGACATACTTGCTCAGGCGCCCGACGTGTTCAACCGGCACGAAGACTCGATGGCCCTCGGCATAGTCGAGCTGGAAATACTGGGCAATCGTCCCATCCGTTGCCTCGACCTCTCGTGTTCCCACGTATCGGCTAAGGCCATGGGTGGTGTGGAGCACCAGCTCACCGGGAATGAAGGGGGAAGCGAACTTCGCTGGCAAGTCTTCATAAGTGTACCCGCCCTTCGCCCTTCTCAAACTCGTCGATCAGGGGACATCCGTGGCGGCCGGCGGGGGGGCCGTACGCGTGGCTCCGGCGCTGGCCACCATGACGAGGCCGATCGCGATCAAATCACGGAGCGACAGCCGCTGGCCCAGGAACAGATAGCCCGCCGCGGCTCCCATCGCCGGTTCGAGGCTCATCAGGATGCCGAAGGCCTGCCTTGAGAGGCGGCGGAGCGCCGCGAACTCGAGCGAAAACGGGATCGCCGATGACAGGATGGCAACAAGCAAGCCAAGGGCGAGGTTGCGCAGGTTGAGGAGCCGGTTGCCCCCGCCGGCGACGCCAAACGGGAGCAGCGCGAGCCCGCCCACGGCGAGCGCGAAGGCGAGGCCATCCGGTCCTGGCACCAGCCGCCCCACACGCTGGCTGAGGACGATGTAGGATGCCCACCCGGCGGCCGCGCCGAGCGCGAACAGCAGGCCCAGCGTCGTCACCGCCCCACCGCTGAACGACAGCATCGCAACGCCGGCGGCGGCCATCGCCGCCCAGGCGAAGTCGAGCGCTTTGCGCGAGCTCACGATCGCGACCCCAAGCGGGCCGATGAACTCGATGGTGACCGCCACCCCAAGCGGGATGCGCGCGATCGCCTGATAGAAGCAGAGGTTCATCCCGGCGATGATCAACCCGAAAAGGACGATGGCGCGCCACTGTCGCGTGTCGAATCGCGGCCATCGTGGCCGCGCGACGGCCAGCAGGATGCCGGCGCCAAACGCGACGCGGAGGAAGACCGTCCCGGATGGGCCAATAAAGGCGAAGAGGTGCCGCGCGACGGTCGCCCCGACCTGGACAGAGGCGATCGCGCCGAGGGCGTACAGGGGCGCGGGCACGCTTCCCGGAGGCAGTCTTAGCGTAGTTCGCGCGATCCCGTCGATGTTACATGGAGCTTTTTCCGCGCCGGAGTCAAGCCGACGCGGGCAACGCCTGGGGCGACGGCAGGGTCGGGTCCGGGACCGCCGGCAGCCAGAATGTGACGCTGGTGCCTCCGCCCGGCTGCGATTCCAGTGTCCACCAGCCGCCGGCGATCTGGGCTCGCTCGCGCATGGCGGTCAGACCAAGATGGCCTGGAGCAGACCCATTGCCGTTTGGGGCGAATCCCGAGCCGTCGTCGGCGATCTGCACCCGCCATCCCTTGTCGGCATTCTCCAGACGAACCCGCACCAGATGGGCTCCGGCATGTTTGCGCACGTTCCCCAGCGCCTCCATCGCGATCCGGTACAGGTTGACGCGGGTTTCCGGCGGTGGCTCCGAGGTAAAGTGGTTTTCCAGCTGGAAGCGCGTACTCCCGCCGTTTTGGAGCTGCTCGAACTGGGCCCGCAAGGCGGCCGCGAGTCCCGACCGATCAAGCGCAAATGGGCGCAGGTTGAACATGAGGTGACGCAAGCGGCTGATCGACTCCTGGAGTGCCGCCTCCAGCTTGTCGAGCGACTCGAGCTCGGCCTCCGTACTGAGGCGCTTGCGCAACTGCTGGAGGCGCAGGCCCGCCGCAGTCATCGCCTGGATACTGTCGTCATGAATCTCGGAAGCAATCCGCAATCGCTCCGCCTCCTGGGCGCGGACGAGGTGAGCCAGCAACTCCTGGCGTTCGCGCCCCGTCTTGCGCACCAACTCGAAACTCTCCTCGAGCTGCTGCTCGGCCCGCTTGCGAATGCTGACATCCCGTATGGCGGCGACGACGAGCTCTCCGTCATCCGTGTTGATCGGGCTGAGGCTGATGTCCACCGGGAACTCAGTTCGATCCTTGCGCCGGCCGGCAAGCTCCAGCCCAGCCCCCATCAAACGACGTTCCGGTTTTTCCTGGAGCTTGGCCCGATGCATGATGTGCGCCCAGTGGAATCGTTCGGGAAGGAGTGTTTCTACGGGTTGGCCTAGGAGTTCGTCTCGGGTGAAACCGAAGAGCTCCTCGGTCTGGAAGTTGACGAACCGAATCGCTCCCGTGACGTCGACGATGACCATCGCGTCGGGCGCCGAGTCGAGCAGCGCTCGAAAACGCTCCTTCGACTTGCGCTCCATCTCTTCGGCGCGCAGGCGCTCGCTGGCGTCGCGGATGGTGGCGACCGACAGGCGCCCGTGCTCGGTCTCCAGTGGGCTGAGGCTGACATCCACCCGAACTTCGGTCCGATCTTTGCGGAAGACGTCGAGTTCCATGTGCTGTTCTGCCCGACCGTCAGCTGAGTCCGCCCACACCGCGCTGCTGGGTCCCCACGCCTCTTGGAAGCGTTGCGGAAGGAGCACCTCGACAGGCCGCGCCAGGAGTTCCTCACGCCTGTAGCCGAGGAGCCGCTCGGCTTGCGTATTCAGCTCTTCGATGACACCGTTGGTGTCCACCACCAGCTTGGCGTCGGACGACGACTCGAGAAGGCCACGAAACTTTTCCTCGCTCTTTCGCAGCGTCACCTCGGCCTTCTTTCGTTCGCTGACCTCGCGAAGAAGCTCTCTGAAGCAGCCGGTCGCCAGGTCCACCGCCATGCTGAGCTGCGATCGTGCCGAGCGGTGGATAGCTTCCACGATTTCCCCATCTGAGGCGCCCTTGACCAGGTAGCCCGAGGCTCCCAGCTCCAGCATTTCGTAGACGCTTGCCTTCTCCTCGTAGGCGGAGAGCGCCAAGCACCGCGTTGACGGAGAGCGCACGGCGATCTCGCGGGCCGCTCGTGGACCCCCGCCCCCCGGCATACGGACGTCCAGAACGGCTACGTCTGGTCGTTCGCGAGTGGCGATCTCAATCGCTTCATCGGCGTTCGCCGCGAGGGCCACCAGTGTGATGCCAGCTTCGTCGGAAAGAAGGTCGGCGAGCGCCTCGCGAATCGCCTCGTCATCGTCGGCGATAAGGACCGAGATCGTCCGGACCATATCCGGCGCGACGGCGGCCACCCGGTGTCCTTGCGAATCTCGGCGGGAGTTAGGCACTAATGCCCACTACCATGGAGCGCCCGTCCGCCCTTAGATGGATGGGGGCTCGGGTCCCATCAACGTAGCGGGCGCCTCATCGCGCCGGATCCTTCGCCGAACCTGGAACAGCAGTCCGCTCGAGCGGCGGCGCCGAAAGCCGGTCGTGCTTCGCTCATTAGAGACGTTCACCACCGTTGCAAGACGTTGTTTCAGTAGTTCCTGGTCAGCGGCGTTGTCGCCCCGCTTAGCCGGCTTGTCTCCTATCACGCGGCGGCCCACGTTCCTGAGGCCCCGGGACGAGGCCAGGTCGTCAGCGCGTGTAACGCGTCGGCCCCGATCTCGAGCACGGTATGCCCTCTGGCGCACGACCGAATGTTGTTGGTCAATTCCTGGCTGCCGAAGCCCTTAACGATGTAGCCGGCGGCGCCGCCGCGTAGCATGGCGACCACCTCCTCCGGGTCGTCGCTGGCCGAGAAGGCGAGGATGCGTGTGCGCGGGGAAACACGGGCCAACTCGAAGGCAACCCGCTCTCCTCCCCACTCGGGCATCCGAACGTCCACCAGCGCGACGTCGGGTTGCGTCGAAGCAGCTACCGTAGTGGCGTCGTCGACGTTCGTGGCGATGCCGACCAACTGCAGACCGGCCTCTTCGGTGATCAGCTCGCCAACTGCTTCCACGACAGCGAGATCGTCGTCGACGGCCATCACGCGGACCGGACTCTCGCCGAGCATCGAGCTCAACTCCCGATCGACAACCAGCCCCTGGATGACATAGCGTCCCAGTTCGGGAGAAAGCACGGCGCGACCTCGCGTGATCTGGAGGATGCCACTCACGATCCGCGTGGGTCGGGTTCCCTTGAGCAGGTAGCCGCTCGCCCCGGCGCGCAGCATCGCGAGCACGGCGTCCTTGTCACGGCGCACGGAAAAGGCCAGCATGCGGGTCTGCGGACAGGCCACGCGGATCCCATTCGCGGCTTCGATACCGCCGCCGGGCATATTCATGTCGAGCAGCGCCACGTCGGGCTGAAACGAGCCGGCCAGCTCGATCGCGGACTCCGCGCTGGCGGCCAGACCACTGATCACCATCCCTGGTGAGCTGTTGATGACGTCCGCCAGACCGGATCGAACCACCGGACTGTCGTCCGCGACCAGCACGGTTTGCGAATACCGGCGCCTTACGTCTCTGGCGACCCCCAGCATCACTGGAGGGTAACGTGAACGCAAGCGCCAATCCACCGACGAATGTGGGGACTGATGACTACCTAATTGCGGGAGGTCAGGTGGCGGCGGTGTTGTGCTGCTCATCCAAGGGATCCTCTGGAATCCAGGCCTGCACCCGGTGCTGGCCGCCGCTGGAGATTTCGATCTGTGCCCAGCCACCGGCAAGACGCGCACGCTCCCGAAGCAGTCCGTTTCCAGCCGTACCGGCTCCATCGTGGACGAGGCGCACCATCCAGCCCTGGTCATCGTCTTCGAGGTCGACCTTGATTACACCAATGCCGTCTGACCTAGCCGCGCCTTTCACGGCTTCCTCGACGATCCGGTAGAGGAGCGCGCTGCGGCCGCTCGGTGGGTCACGCTCGAGCCGCGCTTCGACCTCGAATGCCACGCCGGTCTCGCCTCGTATCCCTTCGAGCAGTTCGCGAACCGCAGCGGCGATTCCCGAGCCCTCGAGCGCCGCGGGGCGCAGCTCGAACATCAGCTTCCGTAGGCGCACCATCGTCAGGTCGAGGAGTTCTTCCAGTGCGGAGACGACCGCGAGCTGGCCTGGGTCATGGAGACTGAGACGAAGGAGCTGCAGCCGGAGGCTGGCGGCGGTAACGGCCTGGAGGCTATCGTCGTGGATGTCGTCGGCGATTCGTTTTCGCTCCTGTTCCAGCGCGCTGAGGATCCGCTCCTCCGCGTGCCAACGGTCGGTGAGGTCGCGCGCCGCGACAAGCCCGACCGCGCCGTGTGCGGTCTTTAGCGGCGTCGTGCGGAAGTCAACCGGAAATCGGACGCCGTCCTTTCGGCGGCCGACCACTTCCAGGCGCTGCGGCTTGAGCGCGCAGCCCCGCATCCACTCGATGCTGGGGGTTGCCCCAGGCTGGAGCACCATGACCAGCCCCTGACCGATACAGTCATCGTCCGCATAGCCGAATAGGTCCAACCAGGGACGGTTAATGCGACGCATGTTGCCCTCAACATCGGTGATGGCCATCGCGTCGGGGACGGTTTCGATCAGATCGGCAAGCAGCGGGATCTCGGCCCTCGTCGGCGCGACGCGTGGACCTAGCGCGTTCTTGCTGACTTTCTTGCAAATAGGCACAAATGCGCAGTGCCGGAGGCAACAGGCTGCGCAATAAAATAGGCACTCCTGCCGATGCAGTCGCGGCGAGTGACTGCGACGCTGTGAGCAGAAAGGAAATAATAAGACTGCCTCCACAAATAAGGCCATCGGAGGCGCAGGGGGTGCAATTCCTGGCCACTGGGCGTGAGGGTGCGCTGTCGGCGCAATTGGAGCTCGGTCAACCGCGCTCGGCACCGTCTGGCCTCGAACACCTCACACCGAGACAGATCGAGGTGTTGCAGCTCGTGGCGCGCGGGATGACCAACCAGGAGATCGCGGAGACCCTCTTTCTCAGCCGGCGCACCGTCCACGCCCACCTGCGCTCGATCTTTCACAAACTGGGTGTCGGGCACCGCAGCGCCGCGACGCGATACGCCGTTCAGCACGGATTGCTGTAGGCTAGCCCCCGCGTCAGCTCAGGAAGTAGCCGGGTTCGTATGCGAACGTGTCGTGATGGAGCTTGAGGCACTCCAGAATGGTCAGCCCGTCAAACGCGCGCACGTCATAGGCGCAGAGCATTACCATCGGAAACCGTTTCGTCAGTGCGCCGCATTGGTGCTCGAATCGAAGGAAAGCCTCGATCGACTGCACGGCCGCCACTCCCGCAACCGGCTCCCCCAGGAAGCGGAACGGTCCAGGCCGCTGCCGCGTGATGTCGATAAAAATCCCTTCGAGCCGCGCGATGAATTCCTCGGGTGAGAGGGCGATGACCGAGAGCATCGTCAACAGGCCAGTGCGCTCGGCGGCGTCGACGTCGACGCCCTCTCGCTCTAACGCCCGGACGTACTGCGCTCTTACCTCCGGCAGCGCAAACAGCACGCACGCCTGGCCGGACCGAATGCCGTCACGCAGAAACGGAAGACCCAGCCGAAGACGGCCGGCATCGGTGCTGTAGAAGCTTCCGAGATGACTGCCCAGGCTGACGGACATGCCCTCCAGCGACAAGGCACGCGGCAGGCCAGTTATCGCCGGCGACGGCCCACCCTGACCGGGGCCCATGAAGCGCAGGAGATCATCCTCCTTGAACCGGCGGGCCCGCCGCCGTCCCACCCGGCTTGCCGGGAGCAGCCCGGCATCGGCCCAGCGGCGCAGCGACGCCTCGCTCGCCCGCAGGAAGCGGGCGGCCTCGCGCGTGGTGAGCAGTTTATCGCTCATTGCGCTCTCTGCTTGACTGCTATGATAAGCAACAGTTGTCGTGGTTCCTCAAACACTCTCACATTGTCTAGGCGGACGCAATAGTGCCTAGGCGGTCCAGGACGGACGGGCTGACCTCGCGCGAGGTCGAGATTCTGCGGCGCGTCACGAGCGGCCTCACGAACCGGCAGCTAGCCGAGGAGCTTGGGGTGAGCACCCGGACGATCGACGCCCACCTTCGGTCCGTTTACGCGAAGTTGGGTGTCAAATCGCGAAGCGCTGCGACCCGGTATGCCATCGAGCACCAACTCGTCTAGCCTCGGCGGCGACCCCTAACCAATCAATAGGTCGTGGCGAGCGGCGGTCGCCACCGCCTCGAGTTTGGAGTGGGCATCCAGCTTCTCGAGGATGTCCTGCACGTAGCTGCGGATCGTCGTCACTCTCAGCCCCAACTCGCGCCCGATCGTCTTGTTGTCCAGCCCTTCAGCCATCAGCAGGAGCACCTCGCGTTCCCGGGGCGTAAACTCCGCGCGCAGCCGGATCCGCTCAGCTTCCTCATGGGAGCGTTCGCGAGCTCGCACCAGCAGGTCGGCAAGCTGGGTAGCCGGGATCATCATCTCGCCATCCGCCGCCTTGCGGACCGCCGTGACGACGTCGGTCGACGCCCGGGACTTGGGCAGAAATACCGACGCGCCTGCCTGGACCGAGAGCAGCAGCGCGTCTTCGCTGTCGTCACCGCTGACGAACACCAGGCTGGGGTGGGGATGCAGGGTACGGATGGTTTCACCCGCCTGGGCACCGGTCCCGTCGGGAAGCCGGTAGTCCATCACCACGACGTCGGGGCTATCCGCCGCGGACATGGCGACGGCATCTTTTACCGTTCCGGCGACGCCGATCACCTTGATGTCGGCCTCACGGTCGAGCAGGGCCTGGATCCCCTCGGCGACCAATTGATGGTCCTCGACGAGCAGCACTCGGATTGGTTGTGGCATAACTCCCCGTGGCCCCGCAGCGGGTAACGCTAAGAGCAGCGGCTCCTTGCGAGCGCAGACTCGACCCTGCAAATGTTGGTCTACGCGGCTTTCTTGTGCTTTCGCGCAGCCGCTGGCTTGCGGGCGATCGCCGGGCGGGCGCGCCGCTTGCGCGGCGTAGCCTTGTGGTCGCCTTCCGGCTGGGCGGTCGGCGTGACCGCACGCTCCTTCTCGACGTGCTCGAGCCCGGCGCTGAGCTTCTTTAATCCAGCCTGCAGGTCGTCAACCCGGTGACGGAGGATGCCCGCACTGCGCTTCTTGGCCGCGCGAAACCACTTTTCGAGGCTGGCATCGGCGTCGCGGAGCATGGCCTCCATCTTGTCGGAACGCCCTGAGCGAGTCACGATAATGAAACGGTCTACCGGACGCGAGCTTGCGGACGCCTCAAAGGCGAAGCGGGCGAGGCCGAGCGAAGATCGCCGCGGGGTCATCCTTCCAGACGGCGGGCTGGACATCGATGTAGAGCTCGATCTCGTTGCCATCCGGATCCTCGATGTACAGGCTGTGGGTGATGACGTGATCCGCCGTCCCGACCAGACGGGTCCCGGCTGCTGTTAGCTGGTCTCTCGCCTCGCGCAGCTCGGCGTCGGTTTCCCCGATCTTGAGGCCGAAGTGATACATCCCGACCCGGCGGCCGTTGGGGATCGGCAACGCGTCCTCCCCGACCTCGATCAGGAGCAACTCGTGATGCGTCCGCCCCGACGAAAAGGCCGCGGCCGGGAAACCAATCTCTTCGCCTGGGACGGTGATCTCCTTCCAGCCCAGCAGGTCACGATAAAAATGCCGAGAGCGATCGAGATTGCGAACGTAGAGGACGAGGTGGCCGAGCTCCTTGACTTCCATGACGTTCAGAATAGTCGCGTGATCGACCCGCTCGAGTTCACGGTCCGCTGGCCGGTGCGCGGTTACGAGCTGGACAGCCTTGGACACGTCAACAACGCGGTCTATCTCAGCTGGGCCGAGGAGGTCGCGACGGCGCACGCCGAGGCGGCGGGGTACGGTCGCGACTGGTCGGTGAGTCGGGGCGGCGGCTGGATCATCCGCAAAACGGAGATCACCTATCACCGGCCGGCCGTCTATGGCGATGAGGTCGAACTGACCGTTCGGGTGGAGCTGGTTCGGGGCGCGCGCGGCGTTCGACGGACGACGATCCACCGCATGGCCGATCGCGAGCTGCTGGCCGAGGTGCTGACCGAGTGGGTCTGGGTGCGCCTGAGCGATGGGCGGCCGGTGGCGGCACCGCGCGAGCTGGTGGAGCTGGCGGCGGCGGTTACCGCGTCGACGCTGGCGAAGCGCCGAGCGCGCTGAGCTGCGCCGAGAGCTGCTCGGCCGGGGCGAACCCGTGGTTGAAGCTGCCCACCCGCCCATCACCGGTCAAGAGCGCGGTAGATGGGGCGGTCAGGACCCTGAACGCCACCGCCGCGGCCGGCTGCCGCGAGAGGTCGACCCGCAGGACCCGAAGCGCGGAGCCGAAAGTCGCCTGGACGATTTCGACCGCTGGATACTGCGCGGTCCGGCACACGGTGCAGCTCGGTGTAGAAAAGACGACCAGCGACGGCCGCCCGTCGGGCGCCGCGCCCAGGGCCGTCCACAGTCCCTCCGCCGGCGCGCGGCGCAACCCCGCCACACCGCGTCGGGACCACCAGCGGGCCGCGAAAACGATCGCGGCAAGCCCGGCCGCGGCGACCCCCAGGATGATCGCGCGCTCGACCATCTCAGGCCCGCCGCAAAATACCGCGCCGGTTGAGCTGCGCGACCACGAAGCAGAGCGCGCAGAAGTCGACGCTGGCATCCAGCGCGACCATGACCGCGATGGGCAGCGTCAGCACCCAGGCTAGGATCGGGTTGTCCGCCAGCAACGCCGCGGCCGCGATCAGCCAGATGGTGCCGCCCAGGACCCGCGCGATCCGCCGGGTCTCGTGATCCTCGTGCACGTCGTCACGCTTGAGGATCCCGGCGGGCTCGAGCACACGCCACACCAGTTGCCGGACGACGTCGGCCGGCCACCAGAACCGGCCCGCCAGCATGATGACGCCCGCGAGCGTCAGGAGAAGCCCGCCCGGGACTCCTTGCAGGATCAGGCCGGCGACCACCAGCGCGACCATGGTCCACTGGTGCGCCTTGCGCGCCGTTCGATCGTAGAGGGGTGTCTCAGTGATGGCAGTTGACATACTTGACTGACTCGATCTACAAACTCAACAATCTGAGATCGCCAGTGTAGGGCTCAGCCGGCCGCCTGGTCAAGCGAGAGTTCGAATCAGCTAGGTAACAGTGACCCCGGACTCAGGCCGCCCGCTCCACAAGGATCGTCCCCGGCTTGACAATCATCGAGCCCGCGACGCCACTCGTGGCGGCCAATTTGTGGCCCTCGTGGGCTCGCAGGAACTTCACGACCCGGCCAGCAACCTCGGAAGGATCGCAGGCATACGGGCGCCAGCGGTCCTTCGATTGCCGGTCCATGCTGCCATCGAAGGTGAAGCGCATCAAGTCGCCGTGAGGGCGAGGATCCGCAGACGCGTGAACGACATGCGAAGGAACGAGAAAGACCGGCGCCCGGAAATGCATTTCGGTCACGTCCATGAATCCGAAGAAGTACCAAAAGAAAGGATCGGTAACCAGTCGCTCACGCTTCTCGTCGAACCGGATCTCAAGGAGGTCCGCCCGGTTGCGACGAACCAGCACGTGACGGGCTTTGACCTGGATTGCCAGGCTGAGACGAAACTTCTGCTTCAGGTGAGTCTCGATGTCTCGGCGCTCGTCATCGGTCATGGGCACCATGACCTCCAGGAGTCCATCGCTGCCGAAGGTCAGGATTTTGGCGACCTCGGTCTCGGTGAAGCGGCTGAACTGGACGTTGCTGAGGGGGCTCACGGCTGGAATAACGGGACTGGCGCGGCTGGTTTGCATACTGGGAGCAATGGAAAGCACGCGTTGGATGATCCCGGTCGGCGGAGGCCTGCTGGCGGCCATCTTGATTGTGATCGGCACCCCGCACGTCGCCTGGTATCTGCGCCTCTTCCTGGCGCTGATCGCCTTCGTCTACATCGCCGGGCAATCGGCCGCGTATCTGTGGTCCAGCAATCCCGACCACGGCTGATTCGGCACCCGACGTCTACAATTTGGCTATCGCAAAGAGTGACATCCTCCAGGTAAGCCGGACGAGCGCCGATGAGGCCTTTACTAGGGTCCTGCGTGAGGCTGTCGAGACGGTCGAGCGGGCGGGAATACCCTTCCTGGTGCTCGGCGGCCTCGCCTCCTCCCTCGTAGGACGCCCCCGCTGGACGCACGACATCGATTTTCTCGTTCGTCCCGATGACGCCCGCGACGTGCTCGAGGTGCTTCGCGGCGCCGGCTTCACCACCGAGGAGACCGACCCGGTCTGGATCTACAAGGCGTTCAAGGATGACGTCATGGTGGACATCATCTTTATGGTGATGGGCGGGATCTACCTCGATGACGAGATGCGCGCCCGTTCGATCGAGCGCGACTACATAACTCCATCCCCCTCCGCGGGAGGGCAGGGTGGGGGTGTCCTGCGCCTTCGGATCCCGAGCCCAGAAGACCAGATCGTGATCAAGGCGATCGTGCACCGCGAGGAGACCTCGCGCCACTGGTTCGACGCCCTGGCCATCCTCGGGCGTGCCGACTTCGACTGGAACTACTTGCTCCGGCGCGGACGAGTCGGGGCACGCCGGCTGCTGGCCTTGCTGATCTACGCGCAGTCGGCCGATATCCTGGTGCCGACCTGGGTGATCCGCCGCCTCTACGAAGAGGTGTACGCGCAGTGAGCGAGCCGCGGGCCGACTACCTCCCCGAGGCGATCCGCGAGAAGCTGATCCACGACCCGCGCGTCGCCGAGCAGGACCTGCGAGTGGAGGTCCAGGCGCATCGCGTGCTGCTCGGCGGCAATGTCGCGAGCCCGCAATTGAAGGAGAAGATCACCGAGGTGGCGAAGGAGTTGCTCCCCGACTACGAGGTCGTGAACGAGACCACCGTCGTTTCGGCCGCGGAGCCGGACAGCGAGGAGCCGGTTTCGTGATTCGGATCGCCGCCGTTGGCGATCTACACTACGGAGCCGGGTCGAAAGAAATTCTCCGCCCCAGCCTCCAGCATCTTCACAACCGCGCCGACCTTCTGCTGCTCGCCGGTGACCTGACGCGCTGCGGCGGACCGGAGGAGGTGAAGATCCTGGCTGATGAGCTGCGCGGCCTTCCGATCCCGGTCGTGGCGGTGCTCGGCAACCACGACTACCACGCCGACCGCCAAGACGAGGTGCGCCGCGTTCTGGAAGATGCGCGCGTGCGGGTCCTCGAAGGTGAGGCGACCACCATCGACATCGATGGCGTCCGGGTGGGCATCGCCGGCACCAAGGGATTCGGCGGCGGGTTTCGGGGCGCCCATGGCAGTGACTTCGGCGAACCCGAAATGAAGGCGTTCGTCGGTCATACGAAAACCCTGTCCGACCGCCTCGATAAGGCGCTCACCGACCTTGACGCCGACCTCCGCATCGCCCTCCTGCATTACTCGCCGATCGAGGCGACCCTCGAAGGCGAGCGGCTCGAGATCTACCCCTTCCTTGGCAGTTATCTATTGGCCGAGGCGGTGGACAATGCGGGCGCCGACCTGGTGTTGCACGGCCACGCCCATCACGGGGCGGAGAAGGGACGCACCCCCGCCGGCATCCCGGTGCGCAATGTGGCGCAGCCGGTCATCCGGCACGCATACAACATCTATACGCTCGATGCCGGTCGCCAGGTCCTACCGGCGGTTGCCGGCGGAATAAGCTAAGACCCGGACCGGGTTGATAGGAGGGATATGAAGGCAGTCTGGAACGGCGCAACCCTGGCGGAGAGCGATCAGACGATCGTCGTTGAAGGCAACCACTATTTTCCGCCGGCCGCCGTCAACCGGAAGCTTTTTCAGCCAAGCGACACACACACGATCTGCCACTGGAAGGGCGAGGCAAGCTACTACACGGTCGCAGTCGACGGCAAAACCAATCCGGATGCGGCCTGGTTCTACGCAGATCCCAAGCCGGAAGCCGCTCAGATCAAGGATTACGTCGCCTTCTGGCACGGCGTCAAGGTCGAGGCGTAACCCCGCTCGCTCCTGGCTACCGCGAGGAGCCCTACTGGTGGCGCGAAGCCGCGCCCCGCGCACGACCCGCGACCACGCTTCCGGCGGAGGTCGATGTCGTCGTCGTAGGCGGCGGCTATACCGGAACGATGGCCGCGGCGAGGCTGGCCTGGCGCGGCCGCTCGGTCGCCCTGCTCGAGAAGAACGAGCTCGGTTGGGGCGCCAGCAGCCGCAACGGCGGCATGGTCCATCCGGGCTTCAAGATCGGTCCCGGCGAACTGCTCGAGCGTTATGGCGACCGTGGCCGGCAGCTCTATCGGGCCAGCCTGGATGCCTTCGCCCTGGTCGAGGAAACTATCCGGACCAACCGGATCGACTGCGACTACGCCCGCACCGGCCACCTCTACCTGGCCCATAAGGCCGCTCACGTAGAACATCTCGAAGCCGAGGCCCGCGTGCTGAGCGAGGAGTTCGGCATCAACGCCCGCGTCCTCGACCGGGACGCGCTGGCCTCCGAGATCGGCTCCACCGTTTACCATGGCGCCCTGCTCTTCGAACGCAGCGGCGGGCTCCACCCCGCGAAGTACTACGCCGGGCTCGCCCAGCTGGCCCGTGATCGCGGCGCCCACCTCCACGACCAGACGCCGGCGACCGGCATCGAGCGCCGCGGGCGCGGCGGGTTCGTCGTCGTCACCCCGCGGGGGCGCATCGCTACCCGCGATGTGCTGCTGGCGACCAATGGCTATAGCGATCGACTGCTGCCACCGGTGCGGCGCCGCATCATCCCGATCGGCAGCTACATCATCGCCACCGAGCCGCTCGCCGCCGATCGCGCCCAGAGCGCGATTCGGAACCGGCGCATGCTGTTCGACTCGAAGAACTTCCTCTATTACTGGCGGCTGAGCAGTGACAACCGGATGCTGTTCGGTGGGCGGGCGAGCTTTGCGCCGACGACGATCGCCCGGGCCCGCGACTGGCTCTACGCGGCGATGATCCGGGTCCACCCGCAACTCGAAGGAACCATGGTCGAGCACGCGTGGGGCGGCAACGTGGGGTTCACCTTTGACCGCCTGCCCCACATCGGCCGCATCAAGGGCATCACCTATGCGCTCGGTTACTGCGGGACGGGGGTCGCGATGTCGATGTATTTCGGCCAGCTTGCGGCCGAGTGGATCGCGGGCGGCGAGCTGCCCGATTGCTGGCGGGCGACGTTTCCGAGCGTGCCCTTCTATCGCGAGAAACCCTGGTTCCTCCCGGCCGTCGGCTGGTACTACGCGGCCTTAGACCGCTGAGTCGGCCGCCTGGCGCAGCTTGAAGCGCTGCGTCTTGCCGGTCGCCGTCTTCGGCAGCGTCTCGACGAACTCGATCCAACGCGGCCGCTTGTACTCGGCGATCTTCGAGCGGACAAAGTCCTGCAGCTCGCGCGCCAGCTCTGCCGAACCCTGCTGACCCGCGGCGAGGACCACGTAGGCCATCGGTTTCTCCAGGTCGTCGGCATCGCGCCGCCCGATGACGCCCGCCTCCTGCACCGCCGGGTGTTCGACCAATGTGTTCTCGATTTCCACCGGACTGACCCAGATGCCCCCCACCTTCAGCATGTCGTCGGCGCGCCCCGCATACCAGTAGTAGCCGTCGGGGTCACGGGAGAACTTGTCGCCGGTCCGGATCCAATGGCCCTGGATCGTGTCCTTGGTCCGCTCGTGTTTGTTCCAGTAGTAGGCGCAGATGCTGTCGCCCCTGATCAGCAGGTTGCCGACGGTGCCGTCCTTGACGTCATCACCGGCCTCATCGACGATCCGCGCCTCGTAGCCCGGCACCAGTTCGCCAGCGGAGCCGGGACGGACGCGACCCGATCGGTTGGAGATGAAGATGTGCAGGATCTCGGTGCTGCCAATACCGTCGAGGATCTCCACGCCAAAGCGATCCTTGAAGCGTTCGTAGAGGGCCTTCGGCAGCGCTTCCCCGGCCGACACCGCCTGCCGAACGCCGGATAGATCGAAGTCGGGGCCCTCCCGCTTGTGTGCCAGGAGTTGCCCGTAATTGGTCGGAACAGAATAGAAGAGCGTCGGCTTGTGTCGCTCGATCTGCGTATAGACATTCGGCGGAGTCGGCGGCCCGGGCCAGAGGATGGTGGTGGCGCCGACTGCAAACGGAAAGGTGAGAGCGTTGCCGAGCCCGTAGGCAAAAAACAGCTTGGCGACCGAGAACGTCCGGTCGTCAGCGGTCATGCCGAGCACGCCCTGCGCGTAGCAGACGACCGTGTGCACGATGTCGTGATGGAGATGCACCGCCCCTTTGGGGAAGCCGGTGGTGCCGGAGGAGTACAGCCAGAAGGCGGCATCATCCTTGCTGGTCGGCTCCGGCTCGAGCGCCGGCGCGGCGGCAAGCAGCTGGTCGAACCCGATCGCGTCGGCCGTGGGCCGGCCATCGATGACGAGATGTTGAAGATAGGGCAGCTCATCCCGCGGGATGGCGGCCAGCTGCGGTAACAGCGGCTCGCTGACGATCGCGACGGTGGCCCGCGAGTCGTTGAGCATGTATCGGTAGTCCTGGCTCTTCAGGAGCGTGTTGGTCGGGATCGGTACGGCGCCGATTTTCTGGGCGCCGAAGAAGCTGTAAGCAAAGGCCGGCGTGTCCAGCAGCAGCAGTAAGACGCGCTCCTCGCGCCGGACACCCAGCGAGCGCAGCCCGTTCCCAACTCGGTTCGATCGCTCCGCCACCTGAGCGTAGCTGACGGACTCGTCTCCGCAGAGGATGGCCGTCCGTCCGCCCCGCCCTTCACGTACGTGGCGGTCGACCAGGTAATCCGCGACGTTGAACTGGTCCGGCACATTGACGACTGGAGCCGCTGCGTGGCGCTCGATCGTCGTGGCCATAGGGCCAGTTTATTGCGAAATTAGCGCTCCCCGCCGCGTCGCCCGATCTCCGCCATGTGGTTGCGATTGCGGCTGACGGCCTCGCCACCCTTCTGCCCCGCCTTCCGCGCTTCCGCCGCCGAGAACTCATGGGCCGTCCCCTGCTTATGGGCCGCCCGTCCGCCCTCTGCGGCGATTTCCCGCTGTCGCTGCTCACTCATCCCAGCGAAGCCGCGACCAGTGGCGGATCCACGCCGCGAACGGCTCGCACGAGCCGGCGACTTCGACGACCGGCGCGACTTCGTTGCCCGCGCTTTCGCCGTTTTCGACTTGCTCGAGCCCGTCCTGATCGATGGCTTCTTCGAGCCAGATCGCTGGCCCTTGGTCTCGCCCTTCTCGCGGCGTATCTTGTTCACCGTGCGGGCCGCGACTTCCTCAGCGCGAGCACCGTACCGCCCGGATTTCTTCGCGCTCTGTTTGATTTTTTCGTACTGCCGCTCCCGCTTCGGACTAGCACCCCTTGGCATCGAGTCCTCCCTTCCTTGGTGTTAACAGGATTTACCTGTAATCTGATATCACTATTGTAGCATGTGTCGGTCGCTCTGATCTCCCTTAATGCCCTGATTGGCGGCCTTGCCGTCCTCGCCTTTTCACTCCTTGGCCAGGCCGGTCACCCCAAGCGATTCGCTGGCCTGTTTTCGGCGGCCCCATCGGTCGCCGTCGCCAGCCTCGGGTAACCGTCATTACGAAACGTGCTGACGGCACAATTCCATACGCCGAGAGAATGCTGATGGGCTGGCATGGCTCGCTGTTGCCGGTGGGCTGTACTTCCTCTTCCGGATGAGCGGGCTATTCGTCAAGCCGGACAGGCTGCTGATGAAATCGCGCTAGGCGAGTTCGCCGCTCGTGGCGACTGCCTTCCAGTTGACGCCGTACTGCAGGACCATGCCGTCCTCATCAACCGCGAGGTCAGCGGTGAAGCGGCCGGACCGGTAACGGTAGCGCCGATCCGCCAGCCGCTCGTAGCTTTGCTCGATTCGCTGGACCTCCAGCGACGGCAACCGGACCCACGCCGCGGCGACGGTCTTCGTCTCTCCCGATGCCAGCTCTAGGCGCCGGATCGGGAGTGTATTGGTCGAGGGTGACCACTCGAGGTCGACGTCGATGCATCCGGCGACCTGCTCGAGGCGCTGACCGTCACGAGACCAGTTGGCCTCGCCATCCACGGTCAGGCTGAGACCTCGTTGACCCCCGTCCTCGAGCTCCACCTCGACTTTTCGAGTGCGCCAGGCCGCGTCGACCTCGATCGTATAGCGGACGACATAGGGGGATTCCTCGTGGGCCTGCAGGATCAGTCCCGAGAATTCGAACCCATTATTCGAGCCGCCACCAATGAAGCGCTCAATGCTGGGGGTGATCAGGCCCTGCCACATGATCCAGCGCCGTGTGCCCATCGGGCGATTATCGGTAAAATCACGCGGTCGGGCAGATACCGAAGCGGTCAAACGGGACTGACTGTAGATCAGTTGGCCTAGC
>Ga0209220_1000271_pt1 | contig 20723 bp, 23 predicted proteins | sample BlaSpr_A8_OM3_M3_FD_187984 | JGI IMG/M metagenome (GOLD analysis project Ga0209220, IMG submission 187984) | Forest soil microbial communities from Thunder Bay, Ontario, Canada - Black Spruce, Ontario site 2_A8_OM3_M3 (SPAdes) (version 2) | ecosystem: Environmental > Terrestrial > Soil > Boreal... | reverse complement strand
AAGCTCGTCCGAACCCGCCTTCGGGACCAGATGATTCGGGACCGGCGAGCCGGTTTAACGGTTGATCCCAAGAAGTACATGCGCACGTCTACCGAGATTTCCGCCGAGGCAACGGCCCTCATTAAGGAGACGTTCGCGCACGTCGAGGAAGGCAGCGACGGACGTGGGCGCCGACTTGGTGAGTCGATGGCCGACTGGCTCACTCGCGTTAAGGACTAGCGAGCCACCAGGACCGGTCGCAGGCATCTCTGAAGTCGTGAGTACCTTGAGCGTAGCTGCGGGTACTAGGTCCGGCCTCCGTCGAGGACCTTCAGCCTGCGCGACAGCTCAGCTGCGTCCTTCTCGCTGAGCCGCTCGGTAACGAACTTCACCACCACGGTTTGGATCCGGATCCATTCCTGCGTGGACTGGAGGTTCACCGTCACCTGCGCGCGCTCGTCCAGCTCCCCGGTGACCCGCGCAAGAAGCTCGAAGTTCGCGCGCTGCTCCCTGATCGCCTTCAAGGCCATGAAGGGATTGCCGCCCGCACGAGCCGCCGTGAGGATCGAGTCCGCGAGCCCGATCAGGTCCTCGATCCGGTCAGAGACCTTGCGCACGCCGTCTGCGATCCGCTCCTGTCTCAGGGCGACCAACGCGGGCGTGATGTGGTTGAGCTTGTGGTTCCGCAGAGCCCTCCTACTGATGCCGAGGCGCTTCTCCAGACGGTTCAAGGCGACCCCGCGCACGAGCTGCTCGTTGATCGCGTCCTGGTCCGGGCTGTGGCAGACGGCGCAGTTGCCCTGACCGCCACGCCTGGCTGTCTCCCTGACCTCAGTCACCGCACCGCCTCCCCGCCCGGCGTGGTCGTTCCTGGTAGGTCACGATGGTCTCGGGCCGCCCTGGACGGAAACTTCCAGAGTGGGATGTTGGACAAGGCTGCGGGCCGGTGTCCCCTCGGTCGGTGTAGGGGGGTGCCCCCCCGCCTTCGTGGTCAGTCATCGAGCAGCGGCCTCACTGGATGGGCAGGCCGCAGCTCCAGCGACGCAGCCACCACCAACACCTGAGCCACGGTCGCGTCGTGGCACCAGGTCTTCATGAACCTCTGGTACTTCGCGCGCAGGCCGCAGGCCGAGCACTCGCCTCTGTCTCCTGCAGTCCGGCTCCGTCGGACTGTCACGCTCACCGTGTCCCCTGTCCATCGCGGTCGCGCGCCTGCTGCTCCTCCAGCCGCTCGATGTAGCGGTCGAGGTTGGCCTTGATCACGAGGTAGACCTGGACCGCGTCGCGCGTGTCGAGGCCCGACTGCCACGCCGCCGACTCGTCACCCTGCGACTGAGCCAGCTCCTGCACCTCATGGATGCTGTAGATCAGCTTGTTGACCGCGTCCGTGATGTCCTGCTTCAACCCGACGACCTGGTCGACCAGCGCCTTCGTGTCTGCGCTCGCCATCACGACGTCATCCGTCCGGGAAGTCCTGGAACTCGGCCAGCTCGTCGAGGAACAGGACACCGTGGTGGTCGGGCGTGCAACTTAATTCCTAAAACACATGAGCTGCGGCTACGTACTTCACGCAACGCTAGGATGCAGCCATCATGCCGGACGACAAGGCAGGCCCCCCATCACGTTTGGTCGTGGAGTTCCGGTGGCTCGCCGCGGCTGGTGCGATCATCAGCCTGGCGCTCGCAGCTACCTTAGTGGTCACCACACGCTCGAACGGCAGCGATGTGCTTGCGACTATTGCCTTGGCGCTGGCGATCCTTGCGTTTGTTGTGCAGCTCATCGTGTTCATCGTCCAAACGACCGCTGCAAGCCAACAAATGCTCCAAAGCGCAGCAGCTGTACGGCCAGATGGCGACGGTGCTGAGTCAGATCGGTGAAAGGACGGCGGGTACTCACGAGGAGGTCCGCAGAATGAGCGACCGCATGTACGACTTGATCGCTCCCAAGACGGCTGCCGTGGCGAGTGCGGAAGGGCGGCAAGCATCGCGATCAGAGCTCCTGGAGTCACGTGAGCGCGATTACCCCCCTGGCAGTCCACCGTCGGTCAACCGCGCGATATTGAGCATCCTTAACACCTGGCCGTCAGAACAGGAGGCGCCGGAGCTAATCAACCACCTAGGGTCGCTAACTCCGGAGCAGAAACAACTGTTCTATTCCTTGCTGTTCGACGACGTTGAATACCGAGACGCGGATAGCCATGCCGTTGGCCCAGGGCTGCCTGCTGATGTGGACGAGAAAAGATGGTCCGACCTCCTCGAGCGTTTCACCCCGACTACGGACAGCCGGGAGTTCGTTGGCCTTTCTGACAAGGGTCGCCAGGTTGGACGGCTTCTAGTTCCAACCGGGGAACCTCCTGCTTATCTTGCGGGAGCTGCGCCTTTTCGCCAGGAGTTCGACGCTAGGCGGCGAGAAGTTAAAGAGCGGACTGCCGAGATTCAACGTCGAGGTCGGGAACAGAACTCTGGTGCAGAATCGGGCCAACCGAGACAACCCCCGCGTCGGCAGGGCGGGACTTAGGTAAGGGCGAGACAAACCCGTCGCCTCGTAGACCATCTAGCGCACACGTCGCCTCGCGCCCACACAACCTCAACGTATGTTGGCTCCAAGGTGCCTTCCGTCCTCTTAGGGGGCGTCGCGAGGTGTACGGATCTGGGCCCTGGGCGAAACGAGTTCATCCGAATTCGAGAAATCGGGTGAAAACAGGCCAAAACCAGGTTGTTTTCGGCCGGTTTCACCACGGTTTGACCGGTGCCTAGGCCCCTCCGGATGTGCCTCGACTGCGGGGCCTCAGCGACGAGAGCCGCTGTCCTGAGCACCGTCGGACGCGCTCACGTACCCGCGACTAGCTGCGAGGCAGCGCATCTGCCCGAGGCTACGACTCGCGGTATCGGCGGCTGCGCAAGGAGGCAATTGACGCCCACCTGGCGCGCTATGGCCGCGTCTGTCCCGGGTACGGCGTGCCGCCCCACACGTGCGAGCGGTTCTCCGTTGACCACATCATCCCGCTGAGCATGGGTGGCCTCAATGAGCTGACGAACTTCCAAGTGCTCTGCCTCGGCTGCAACCAACGCAAGGGCAGGGCCACCGATGTCGCGGTCGAGCGACCCGGCTCCAGCGGTCCTCCCCCGAAACCGGCGACGAGGAAGTTCCTGATCGCGTGACGTGTCGGGAGGGTCGGGTGACTATGTTCGAAGGGAGAAGGGGACTCGGCGCCACCGACCTCTCTCAGTCAAGGCGGAGGGAGTTCCGCAGGAAGTGCGGCAACTTTGAAGTCACAAACTGCAAATCATCAATGTCGTAAAGGATCCAGCGGAAGTCCTTCAGGTCGAAGGGGGCCTCATCGCTGTCATTAAGAAGAGTGACCTCCTTTTTCAATGCGTGAGCGTAGCCGAGCTCATACATGACGTTGGGGTTCAGTCCGCCGATATCGGCAACCAAAGCATCGGCGTTCGCGATAGCCTCGTAAATCTGTTCAGTGATCCGGCCCGTCTTCTCAATCTCATCGGCGCGTAGGCAGCTGACCCCAAGTGCGCCGCAAACCTCCTGGATTTCGCGATACACGGCGTTCCGGATTGACTGAAACGGCATGATGACAAACACTCGCTTCGGCTCGGCATTCATGGGTCCGATCACATCTTCCGATCCAGGCCCCTGAGCCGGATAAGTACGGACCATCTCTGGAATCGTGGGCGGCGAATGAGGAACAAATGGGTTCGGGATGATTGGCCTAACTACTTGGCCATACGCATCGCGAATGGCCCTAAGCTTTCGGTCTGCGTACTCCCGGAGGTCATTGACGCCACGGTATCGCCGGATCTCTCGTGTCACATGGAAATCGAATCCGTCCGCACCCCACCCACCTGAACCACACCACGGTTCCCATCTGACGATGTGGTAGATCCGTTTGAGCTGGTCGACAGACAAGCCGAGCTGAGCTTTTAGCTCGTCACTCGTGATGAGCGGTCCCTCCGTTGGTGAGCCATCTGTTGGCGGTTCATAGACCTGTTCTGCCTTGATTGAGTGCGACAGGATCTGCATGAATACCCCCGCGTCGTCAATCGCCTCAGGGACATAAATGAGACCCACGACGGTGAGGGTCGCTTCGTCGTTGCCACTAAATGGCCTCGACGAGAGATTAGTGAGCCCGCTCGGCATCGTTCCCGCGATCTCCTCCATGTTGAGACCTTCGTTATCGAGAACCTTGTCAACGCGATAGACGGTCGGCCACTTGCCCTGTTGTCGAAACCCAGCGTAAATGGCACCCAAGAGTGTCAGTTGTTGCTCCGAGAGCTTGGGCGGAAGGAACGACTCAGCCATTTGGTCGTCCCGTCGTCGGCAGCCGATCCCACACGGCTTGCCAATGCTCACAGTGGCGACCATGAATGGAACACTGGTTGACTTCTAGGCGGCCGCTGCTCGCCTTGTATGAGTCGCCGCAACACGGACAGCAGGCTCCGCTCTCATGAGCATTCAGGGCCGCTCGGCACAGAGGGCAGAAGCCCTCAACAACATCGGCGACGATCTGCCGTAGTCCGTCGCGTCCGGTTGTCAGCTCGCTTTCCCTCCGGTGAACAGGTCCTGTTGATCGCCGGCTGCCGGATCGTGTTTGACGGCCTGCTGGAACGTGGGCATCACAAATGGCGGCAACTGTGGCTTCTGGCCCTCCTCAAGGAGCTCGCGGATGCTGAGGATCTGAAGCTTCGGATAGTCGCGGTTCCAGACCTCGGAGTGGAACAAGCCCGCCGTGTCTGCCGTCAACCGCATCTCCTTGGTTGGTTCCTCAAGGGTTATGAACAATCCGATGACCGCCTTTTCTGCTTCCATCGCACCCTTTAGGTCACGCACCATTCCACTGTTCACATGGCCGCTCTTGACGCTGACCAGGACGGTCTGGAGGACCCCGTGCTTGTCGGTGAATGTGATCACGCCATCGATCCCGCGGTCAGCCCCCTTCTTCTCCTTGCCACCGACCGGCTGGGCGTCCACGAGGTTGAGCGCCCACCACTGGAACTGGTAGCGACCCTCGGGTGACTGAGCAAGGGCTTGGGCGCCTTCAACTTCTGTTGGCTGTCCGAGTACCTTCACGTCCGGCAGGCCAAAAGTGTCTTTGAGTCTCGCCTTCATTACGGCGATCGCCAAGTAGGTGATGTCGATCCCAATCCATGATCGCCCGAGCTTCTGGGCAGCAATCAGAGCCGTACCGCAACCGCAGAACGGATCGAGGATGACGTCACCCTCGTTCGAGCTGATCGAAATGATCCGCTCCAAAAGGGGCAGCGGTTTCTGCGTTGCCCAACCCAGCCGCTCTGATGCCATCGAATTGACCGGCGGGATGTCGGTCCAGAGGTCTTGCAGCGGAACACCCTGCATCTCATCCAGGTAGCGCTTGTACCGAGGAAAGCCACTGTTCGTGTAGACCAGGCGGCCTTCCTTTTCGAAGGCTTCCATCCCCTGCTTGGAATAGGCCCAGTAGCGGCCCTTCGGTGGATGGACTCCCTTCCACTCATAGAGCGTGTCGCCACCGGGCTTGTTAGCAGTCACATCAGACGTCGTGTACCGACGCCCAGTCTCGGGCTCGACCTGCGCGTACTTGCTGTCAAGGTGCTTTTCTGAGTACGCGACGAAGACAGGGTTCCAAGTGTTGGACTCCGCCTTGCCGTAAAACAGGAGGACATCGTGGACGCGACCGAGCCGGTTACCGCCCTGCTTGGCGTCGGAGTGCGCGCTGGTGCGCTTCCAGATGATTTCGTTTCGGAACGAGCGCGGCCCAAACACCGAATCCAGCACCAGCTTTAGGTAATGGCTGGCAGTGGGATCGCAATGGAGGTAGAGAGAGCCAGTCGGCTTCAGGACGCGGTGGAGTTCAACTAGACGGATCGTCATCTCGACCAGGTAAGCCATCATCTGGTTCTCGCCGACTCCCCTCCGCAAAGCCGCGACCAGGGTGCTGACCTGTTCGGGCACTCGTCCTTCGTGGCGGCTCGTGTTCGTCAGATAGGCATAGGTGGCTTCGGCGCTCGGCCCCCAGTGCCAGGTGTCCTCGAACGCGACGAGCTGGGCGTCAGTGTTGTTGCCCGCTTCGTTCTTGAAAATGACGTTGTAACTGCGCTCGGAGTTGAACGGCGGGTCCAAGTACACGAGGTCGACCGACTCGTCCGGGACGTACCGGCGGAGGATATCGAGGTTGTCGCCGTAGTACAGGACGTTCGTGTCCATTTTGCGCGCCCATCTTAGATCGCCGGGTGCGGGGCGCCCGCGGCTGATGGAGAGAGGCTTAGGCCCGCCAGCGCACGTCGACGCGCTTGGGATCAAAGGTGTTTCGGCCGGGCTTCCTGATCGGATTGATGACCACCGCCTCGACCAGAGCGGCGACTATCGCGCGCCGCCGGTGTAGCTCTAGTTGCGGCCACGCCTGGCGCAGTTGCTCGTCGGCGGGCAGACCGTCCAGACTGACGGCACGGCGCGAGCCGTCGAGTTTTTCCTTGAGGGATTGCTGCCGGCCGAGCAACACGCCGCGCGCCGCGTTCCGTTCAGCGCTGCTTAGGTCCCCTCTCGCCCATTCGCGCTGGACCTGGATCAGACGGTCTTCAACATCCGCCAGCTCGCGGGCAGCATGGGAATCCTCTTTCCCCCGCAACGTCCGAGCCAGCGAGCCGCGATCGACCCGACGCAAGACCGCTTCCGCGACCAGGGTCTCGACCGGCTCGGCCAGGGTCCTGATCTTGCCGCAGCCGTGATGTGGGACGCCCGATGCGCAGACCATGCACCGCCGCCCGTCTCCGCGCGGTCGAGCGATCAGCGGCTTCCCACATGCGGTTCCGTCCGCCTTCACCGCCCCGCAGACTGCGATCCCACCGGTCAGCAAGTAAGAGCCGTGCAAATGGTTCTTCCGGCGGTCCGGGTCATCAGCACAGGCCGCAGGGCATCCGAAGCGAAGGCCTCAACGACAAGGACTACAAGTTCGTGGAGTCAAACGGTCCCGAGGCCGCCCGACAACTGCTCCGATTCGTGAGCGAGCTCCCGGCGAACGCTGGCTGCGCGAGCATCGAACAATTCCTACTAGGCGTGGAGCCGAGCAATACAGCCGCCGCCTCCAAGCCGGTCGGGGACTGGGAGAAGCTGGTGACGCGATCGTTCGAGCTTGCTCAGATCACGGACTGGGACGAGGCTGATGTACGAGACATGGCCGAGCAGCTTCTTCCGCTGATTCGGGACGTCGCTGAATTTGTCTACCCGGCCGCGACTGCATGGGGCCTGACTTCTGCAACGGGTTCCGCGTCTAAACCGGCAGGGTCGCGCGCCTCCGATTCATGACTGACCCCTAACCGCTGAGTCGACCGCGAGGTACACGTTCACCAACGACAGAGCTACCACCACGGCCGGAGCGATCCAGCCAGACGGCTCGTGAGTAAGGGCAATCACGGCGTCGGCTGCCGCCCACAACAGAATCAGCGCACGGAGCAACACGGTGTTGTTCGACGGATACCTCATGTACCAGGGCAACCGGAGGCCCTTGATCCTGCGGCCCTGCACCAGGTCGAGCCCTTCGCGGAACACCGACGAGTCAGTCTGTGATTCGATCGCGAGAGCCTCGCGGATTCGGAGTCTTGCGATCAGGTTCGACCGGGCGTGCGTGATCAGGGTCGGGATCGCGAGCACGAGGCCGAACACGCCGACCGCATAGGCCGGCTGGATTGAGCCTGCGAGGTACACGGTCTTGGTGGGATCGGACGAGAGCGACTGAAGCGCGAGACCAAGGAGAACAGCCTGCGGCACGAAGAAGGTCGCGAAGAGCGCCCATTGGTTCTGGGTGTCGTGTTCAAGGAGTCTCACCGCCATCTCGTAGAGACGCCACTTGTCGTCCGCTGCCATCCGCGTACCTAGCTCCGCTTCTGTTCGAGAGCTTTCATCGCGCGGTCGTAGAGAAGCCAGAGGTTAGGAATGAGGACGACCCAGACCGGCACGCAGAAGGCGGCGTTGGCGCAGCGATCCAGGAACGTCAGCGGTCGAGGCTCCTTCGCACGGTTCTCCTCTATCGCCGCCCCTAGCCGCTTCTGTTGCTCGGCCGAGAACAGGTGCCGACGCAGTACCGCCTCGGAGTCACGAAACAGTCCCGCCAGACGCGAGATGATATCTCGGTCCTCGCCTCGAAACCGGACCCCGATGTTGGCTATCGAGTTTGTGAGAAGGCGGTCGTAACTATCGAGCTCCAGGTAGGGAGCCGCCACCTTGCCAGTCTCGATGGCGGAGAGCAGTTGCGCCAGGGTTTCGGCCCTGCCGGGCTGGTCCCACTCGTGTCGTGTTGCTATGACCCGCGGAGGCATCAGGCCGCGCGAGAGATCGACCATCAACGCGTTGTAGGCGATCTCCCAGTAGATGAACCGCCCGACTCGCTGAGCGGGAGATCCTTTCGTCCTGTTCTCGTAGGCCTTACCTACGCCACCGGCGGCCTCCATGAGCATCTTCAAGGCGCCGAGACCGGTTTCGGCAATCGTGATCTCGTTCATCGCCGCCAAGACCGCCTGCCAATGCTCACAACGGCGTCCGTGCTCCGCGCACTGCCGGACATCAAGGCGGTTGGCGCTGACTACGTAGCTGTCGCCACAGCAGGGACAGCACCCGCGGTCGTCGTATCCAAAGCTCGACCTTGCACAGCGGGCACTCCGCCTCGACCACGGCGGCGATCGCTCGCGCGGCCTGGCTTTTCAGCGGCTCGATCACGATGAATCAGCCTATCTCCGGGTCCGGGTCCTCTGTGAAGTCGCCAAGGGTGCGGATTAATAGCTTGAGCGGGCGCACGTTCGTGATGTCGCGCTGCCGGTGCTCGGTCCATCCGTCGACGCCGTGACCGGCTTGCATCATCAGCAGGAACAGCTCCGAGTGTGAGCGGTCCTCCTCGTCGGACCAGTGCGCCTGCGGACCTGGGACGACGGTGATGCCACGCCTCCGAAGGTGCCGCTCCCACCGAGGCAGGTCGTGTCGCACGAGGCGATCTCCTGCGGTGACCATCGACACCGGACCAGGAAAGCGATGATTTCCTCGACCATGACGGAATTCCGGTGCTAGGAGCGCCCGACCGGCGCGCCCAGAAGATCACTCAGGGTCAGCACAGAGTCATCGATGCGAAAGGTGAGCACTCCCTCCGCTCTGTCATCGGTGTTCTGTGCAGTTGCGCGCCATTGAAGCTCGACCGTTCCATTAGCACTCGGTCCGATCCAGAACAAGTGGACCGGTGGCAGGACACGATTCTGATACGGGCGAAGGTCAACGTCGTCAAACCGCACACCGTTAGCTGATTTGAGATGCCAAACCCGTGGCGACATGCCGGGTGACAACAGCGAGCCAGGGACTTTCCAAATAGGTTTCGCTATCTCCGTCATGAAGGTGTCTTGTCCCCAAGGCATCGGCCGATCCGGCATATCGTCAGGTCCATCCGCCCGCCCGCGTGACGCCAGGACCTCGGCTGGAATCAACAGTTCAACCTCGACGCCGAGTAGGTTGCGTGCTCCTGGGTTCGTGAGGTGGACCTCCACCCCTCCCAGGCCCCTCCGCGCTGCCATGTGGTGTGCCGAGTCCTTGAGGAGCCCTTCCACGTCGCGAAGGTACGTTTCGCATTGGGTGCGGAACTCGCTTGGCTTTCGGCGTTCCCGGTACGCGGCGAAGCTTGAGCTCACGAATTTCTCCAGGACATCTCGCTGGCCCTGTCCCATGAGCGACTCCAGGACACCCGATTGGCCCCCACCGACGCGGGCCTCTTCCAGTGCCAACGGCCCGAGGAGTCGGTCTCGCTCAGCTTGGAGGTACGCGCCGATGTCCTTTTCGAGACTCAGTCGCTTAAGCGTGTCGGGACGCACGCCGACCTCGATAGCGATCTGGCTGGTTGATGCCTCGGCCCGAAGTTGAAGGCGACGGATATCACCACGGGTCGCTTGCTCGGTTTTTCCCTTGCGACGCACGAAAACAGTGCCGTTCAGGTACTTCCCGGTCTCGCGACCATCGAAGTATTTGCCCGCGTCCTTCGCCAAGGCGTGAATGTCGCCGCCCGCGCGGGGAGGCGCGACTGTTATCAACAGACTCGTGCGCCCGTCTACCTCGACGTGCGACAGGGACCATCCAGGGCCGTCCTCGCCCAGGTAAGGTGACAGCTTGTTTTCGATATCTGCTGGATCGATTCGCGTGCCCGAGGCCTCATCAGGACCGATAACCAGGTAGGCATCCCCACCCACAAAAGCCTGTGCCTCGTCCGGATCGCGGTTGGCGAAGCCGATGATGTGCCGAGCAACGTTCGTTGCAATCTCGGCATCGTTTCGCCAGTCGACCCGCGACTTCCACTCCAACCATGTGGTCTCGTCTACCCCGAGACTCCCGTCGAGGATTCCCTCGATCAGGCGCCGCTGGTCGGATGGGCGCCGGATTGGTTGTGATAGGTCGAGCTCCCGCCGCACTCTAGACATCCGAGCACCTCCAGTCCCATGGGTATAGGGGTCATCGCGAGTGGCGGGCTCGCGCGATCCCCGGGACCGTCGCGAGACAGTTTACTCGGGCTATGGAAGGTTGCCAAACAGCATTCACAGGGGGTTGGCAACCGTCGACCGCCCACTAGCCCTGCCTCCGCGCCTCGACCTCCGCCGCCCGTTGCGCTATAGAGGGGTTTTTGTGGCAATAGGTAGGTCCAGACCGGTGCCCTCCTTGCGGAGCTCAGCCGGCGCAAGGTTGACGGTGAGCCGGTTCTGCGGAAACTCGATCCCGCTGTTCTTGATCGCCGAGCGAACTCTTTCGCGCGCCTCCTTGACCGAGGTCGTGGCCAGGCCGACGAGAAAAAAGCCCGGTTTGCCCCTGCCAATGTCAGCCTCGACGTGGACGCGTCGCACGTCGAGGCCCGCGAGCACGCATGAATCGACGCTTCCGAGCACGAGAGCGAAGTTATCGAGGACTTACTCTGGAGTCAGCCCTGGTTGTTAAGACCCAGGAAGTCGGCGATCTCGTCGTGGAACGTTTGCGGCTGCTCGACGAAGAGCAAGTGGCCCGAGTCGCCGACGATAACCATGCGCGCGCCCGGTATGCCGGCACAGATCTCCTTCGCGCATAGCGGGCCGCAGATGAAGTCCTCGTCGCCGGTGATGACCAGCGTCGCGGTCGTGATGTTCGGGAGGCGGCTCCGCAGGTCGAAGGTGTTGAAGATCTCTTTGTTGAAAAGCCGCAGCGTATCGGCGTTGAGCTTCTCGGTCCTCAGGGTGTCCAGGTAGCCGGCCTCGACCGCGCCGTAGTGCGCGAAGTAGAGCGGCAGCTCGCGAAACACGAGCTCTGCCATCTCTTCGTCGGTCGCGAACTCGCCCGCCTGCTCTTCCTCAAGTGCGGCCAGCGCATCCTGGTACCAGGGCTGGTTGGACCGCTTCTCCATGCCGGCCTGCATCGCGCGTTCGTGCTCAGAGGAAAAGCGGGCCAAGGTGGAGGCCAGGACGAGCCGGCGTACTCGTCCCGGGTGCTTCGACGCATAAGCCTGCGCGACCACACCGCCATGCGAGTGGCCGAGCAAGAAGATGCGCTCCTCACCGAGGTGGTCTTGCAGCTCCTCGAGGTCGGCGACATAGTCGTCGATCTGATACCCCCGCGGATCCGACGGCCGATCGGAACCACCGGTTCCGCGCGGGTTCAGGAGAACGAGCGTGAATTGCTCCCAGAGTCCGGCGAGATCGCTGAAGTACGTCGAAGAGAAGCCGGGGCCGCCCGGATGGCAGACGAGGACCGGCCCGTGTCCGAGCTTGCGATAAGTGAGCTTGCGGCCGTCGGCGGTCTTGAAGCTCACACCAGGCGAGGCTCCGGCCGCCAGCGTCCGCCCTCTTCCAGGTAACCCGCCGGCTGATCCGGCTCGTGGCTCATGACGAGCAGCCAGCGATGCTTTTCGGCTTCTTCGAAAAGTCGCGCCTTCTGCTCGAAGGTCCGCAGCGGGTCGATGTCGGCGGACATGTTCCACGCGATGCGCAGGTGCGGAAGCTGGCAGACGAGGTCACCGGTGACCGCGCAGGCCAGCTCTCCTGACTGCAGCACAAGCACCTGGCTTCCCGGAGTGTGGCCGCCCACGTGCCGGAGGTGAATCCCGGGCAACACCTCTGCGTCCCCGTCGAGAAACTCGACCGCATGGTGGCCGTCGGCGAGCGGCGTGAAGTCATCGATGATGTAGCTCGGCCGGCTCCGGACGTCGGGATGCACCGCGAAATCCCACTCGCTGCGCTGGACGAAATGACGGGCACGCGGGAACGTCAGCTCGAGCGCGCCGAGCTCATCCCTGCGTGTCATTCCGCCGGCGTGGTCCCAGTGCAGGTGTGTCGTGACCACGACGTCCACCTCCTCCGGCCTGATGCCGAGGCGCCGGAGAGCAAGCAGCAGACCCTCCGGCTCGCGCAGCCGGACCTGCTGCGCGCGCTTCTCACTCAACTTGTTTCCAATACCGGTCTCGCACACGATGACGCGACCGTTCATCCGCGCGATCAGGCAGACACACGCGCAGTCGATCATGTTGTTCTCGTCCGCGGGCTTCTGCTTCTCCCACAGGATCTTCGGGACCACACCGAACATCAGGCCGCCGTCCGCCTTCCAGCGATCGGCCACGAGGAGATGGAGCTCGATGTCTCCCAGCTTCACGGCGCCTTATATGCTGCGCGAAATGGCCCTCGCTGCGATACGGACTTCCAGGCTGACCAAGGATTACGGGTCGCATCGCGGGCTTTTCGACCTCGACCTCCAGGTCTCGCCGCAGGAGGTTTTCGGCTACCTCGGCCCCAACGGGTCCGGCAAGACGACCACCATCCGCCTGCTGATGGGCATGATCCGGCCCACCGGCGGCTCCGCATACATCTTCGGCCTCGACTGCGTTCGCGAATCGGTCGAGGTCAAGCGCAAGGTCGGCTACCTGCCGGGAGACGTCCCGCAGTTCGGCAGCCTGCGCGGCGGCGAGATCGTCGCCTACCTGGGAGGCATGCGGGGCGGCGTGGACAAGGCCGCGGTACGCAGGCTCGCGGAGCGCTTCGACCTCGATCTCAGCCGCCGGTTTCGCGAGTACTCGACCGGCAACAAGCAGAAGCTCGCGATCCTGCTCGCGTTCATGCACCGGCCCGACCTGCTCATCCTCGACGAGCCGACCAGCGGTCTCGACCCGCTGAACCAGCAGGAGTTCTACACGCTGCTGCGCGAGGCGCGCGACGACGGCGCGACGATCTTCCTCTCCTCCCACGTGCTGTCGGAGGTCGAGCGCGTGTGCGACCGGGTGGGCATAGTCCGCGCCGGGACCCTGGTGCGAGTCGCGCAGCTCGACGATCTGCGGAGCGATGGATCCGCGAGCCTCGAGCAGATCTTCCTCAGCTACTTCAGCGAGCAGAAACCGAAAGCCCTGAACCCATGAGCTCGCTCCTCCTGGCCCTGAGACTCGGCCGGTGGGGGATCGCCGGCTTTGCGGCGCTCGGTTTCATCTCGACGCTCGTCCAGACGCTCGCGTTCTACACGATCGCCGGCCAGACCCTGGCGCAACAGGCCGCATTCGGGGCCACCATCGGCACCCTGGCGACGCACTTCACCGCCGTCCTGCCTCCCCCCATCAGGCCGGAGACGGTGGGCGGGTATGTCGAGTGGCGCGGTTTCCACGCGCTTGGTTTGATCTTCGGCGTCTGGGCCCTCGCCTCGGCCACCGGCATGTCGCGCGTCGATGAGGAGCGGGGCGTGATCGAGGCGGCCCTTGCCACCGGCGCGTCGCGCATCGAGCTGATCGCCGCACGTATCGTCGCGTTCACGATCGGCGCGCTGCTGGCGTCGCTCGCTGCGGTGGCGGGCTTTGTCGCGGGCGTTCTTGCGCACCACGACACGCTCAGCTCGATCGGCGTGCTCGAAGAGCTTCTGCTTCTCGCCGTGCTCGCGTTCTGCTGCTACTCGATCGCGCTATTCGTCGCGCAGGTGAGCTCGCCACGCACGGCCACCGCTGCGGCCGGCATCGTGCTTCTCACGCTCTTTCTGGTCAACAGCCTGAGCCGCACGTTCCCGTCGCTCGACACGGTGGGACGGCTATCGCCATTTCGGTACTACGACCTCAACCAGCCGCTGCCCCCTGGCGGGACGTTCGACGCGAGGTCGGTCGTCGTTCTTTTGGCGATCACGCTCCTGGCGACTGGAGCCGCCGCCGCGGCGTTCGCGCGCCGCGACCTTGGAGCGTCACTCCTCAAGGTCCCGGGACTGCCCCACGCCACTCGCTACGACGCGTCGAGTGCGCCGTGGTGGCGGCTGCCCGTGGTGCGCGACCTCTACGACGGAAGGGTTGCTTTGATTGCTTGGACCGCGGGCATGGCGGTGCTGGCAGTGGTCTTTGTCTCGCTGACGAAAACGACGATCCAGCCACTTCTTGCCGTGCCGGCGCTCCTTCCCTACTTCGGCGCAATCGTGCACGGCGACATCTTTCCCGCGGTGCTCGGGTTTGTCTGGTTCAGCTTCGCCCAGCTCCTTTTCGCCGGCTTCGCGATCACACAGGTGGCACGGTGGGCGGCGGACGACACCGACGGCCGCCTCGAGATCGTGCTCAGCCAGCCGCGGTCGCGCGCCGGCGTGGTGGTGGAGAGGTTTGTAACGCTGGCCGTGGGTGCGGCCGTCGTCGCGGCCGTGAGCGGGGTCGCGGTCTTTTACGCGTCTCGCTCGCAGGGCATCGACCTCAATCAGCAGCACGTCATCGCGGCCTCGTTGATGTTGGTCCCGTTCGCGCTGATCTTCGCCTCGGCGGGAGCGGTGGTGACGGCCTGGCAGCCGCGAGCCGCGGTCGGGCTGCTGGGCGCGATCGCCTTCGCCAGCTATCTCGACACCGAGGTCGGGCCCTTCCTCAAATTTCCGTTGTGGGTGCAGGAGCTGTCGGCCTTCAGACTCTTCGGCACACCCCTGTCGACCGGGGTCGACGGGCGGAGCCTGGCGATCATGCTGCTGATCGCAACCGCCCTGATCGGAAGTTCGATACTTGTGATGCAGAGGCGGGACGTGGGCGCGTGAGCCTACGAAAGGTAGCCAACGAGGTATTCAGGAGGTAAACTTCGTCGCCATGCCCAGATCGATGTGGAAAGGCGTCGTCTCCTTTGGAATGGTTTCAATCCCGATCCGCCTCTACAACGCCACCGAATCAAGCGCCAAGGTTTCGTTCCGGCAGCTGTGCCCGGAGCACCACTCCCCCATCTCGTACAAGCGCTGGTGCCCCGAAGGCGACCACGAGGTGGCCTACGCCGAGATCCAGCGGGGATACGAGGTCGGCAAGGACCGCTACGTGATCATCGACGACAAGGACCTCGACAACCTGCCGCTGCCGACCGCCCACGCGATCGACATCGAGGAGTTCGTCCCGGTGGACGACGTCGAGCCCGGTCTTTACTACGACAGCGCGTATTACGTCGAACCGGAAGAGCTGGGCAAGAAGCCCTACCACCTCCTGCGCCGCGCGCTCGAAACGACCGGCCGGATGGCCATCGCCAAGATCGCGCTGCGAGACAAGGAGCACCTCGCAGCGCTGCATCCCAACGGCAAGGGCCTGATCATGAACACGCTGCACTGGCCGGACGAGATCCGCTCGACCGAGGGCCTCAAGGGCCTCGAGGACGACGTGAAGATCAACCCCAAGGAGCTCGAGATGGCAAAAGCGCTCATCGAGAGCCTGGCCGACAGCTTCGACCCGAGCCGGTACAAGGACAACTACCGCGAGGCCGTCATGAAGGTCGTCCAGGCCAAGATGGAAGGCGAGGTCATCGAAGCCCCTGAGGCGCCGCAGCCCGGCAAGGTCATGGACCTGATGGAGGCGCTGCGCGCGTCGGTTGAGCAGGCTAAGAAGCAGCGCGCCTCGCGCGAAAAGCCTGCGGCAGAGACCAGGAGACGGCGTAAAGCTTCGTAGCCGCGGCCCTAATCTGAAGCCCCAGGTGCAAGGCCCAGAGTCCGACCAGCTTCAGATCGAGCTCGAGAGCTTCCCTGACGAGGTGCGGCCTATGCAGGCCGCCTCGGCGGAGGCACCCTTCAGCTCCGCGGAATACGTCTTCGAGGTGAAGTGGGACGGGCTCCGCTGCGTCCTGTTCCGCGACGCGGACGGCCGGGTGCGCCTGCAGGACCGCGGGCTCAAGGACATCACTGCCGACCTCCCGGAGGTCGCCGCGGCGGCCAAGCGGGTGCCTCCGGGCAGCGTGATCGACGGTGAGCTCGTCGCGACGGACAGCGACGGGCGCCCGGATTACCCCCGCTTGCGCCAGCGACTCGCGGGCGGGGCACGCATGCGCGACGAGATCCCGACCGCATATCTCGCGTTCGATGCGCTCTACCTCGAAGGCCGGCCGCAGCTGCGCCAGCCGGTGATCAGACGTCGGGCGCGGCTGGCGAAAGCAGTCGAGGCCGGCGGCCACCTCTTCGTGCCCGCGCACATCGAGGAGGACGGCGTCGAGCTTTTCGAGGCGTGCCTGGAACGTGGCCTCGAAGGCGTGGTCGCCAAGCATCGCCTGAGCCCGTACGTGCCAGGCCAGCGCAGTCCTTTCTGGCTGAAGGTGAAGGCGGTCAAGTCGGACGATTTCGTGGTCATCGGTTGGACCGGCGATAAACCGTTCGACGCGCTGGTCGTCGGGTACCACGAGGACGGCCGCCTGCTGCCGTGCGGCACCGTTGGCGGCGGTTACGACGAGGAAGCGATACGCGTCATTCGCGCTTCGCTTGCGGAGCTCGCTACTGACGACTCGCCGCTGGAGCCGCCGCCGATCATGATTCGGCCGGTCCACTGGGTGCGGCCGGAGCTGGTGGTGAGCATCCGCTACTCCGAGTGGTCGCCTGACGGAACTCTTCGCTTCCCTATCTTCAACGGCCTGCGGCCGGAGGTGCATCCGGCGGAGGCCGTGCGTCACCGTCCGCGGGTGGTGATCACCGGGCACGTCAAGCCGGGTTCGGCCGCCTACGACCTGACGCGATTTCCCTTCTGATGGACTCGCCGCCCTTCGACGTCGTCACGGGCGCCTTCAGCTTCACAGGCCAGTTCATCGCTCGGCGACTGCTCGCGGAGGAACGCCGGGTCAAAACGCTGACGAACCATCCGAGCCGGCCCGGGACCGAGGACATCAAGGTCGACGTCGCGCCATTGCAGTTCACCGACCGCGCGGCGTTGGTGGAGAGCCTGCGAGGGGCGGACGTGCTCTACAACACCTACTGGGTGCGGTTTCACCGCGGCCGCATGCGATTCGGCGACGCCGTGGCCAATACCCGCATCCTCCTCGGCGCCGCTCGTGAGGCCGGCGTGCGCAAGGTGGTGCACATCTCGGTAAGCAACCCGTCGGCGGATTCGCCGCTCGACTATTACGCGGGCAAAGCTCGCACCGAAACCGCCGTGCGCGAATCAGGCCTCGCGTGGGCGATCATCCGCCCGACGCTGATCTTCGGGCCGGGCGACATCCTGATCAACAACATCGCGTGGTTGCTTCGCCGCCTTCCGGCCTTTGGGATCCCAGGCCGCGGTGACTACCGCCTGCAGCCGGTGGCGGGCGAGGACGTCGCGGAGATCGCCACGTGGGCCGCCGAGCAGGTGGACAACGTGACGGTGGACGCGGCAGGGCCCGACATCATCTTCTACAGCGAGATGGTCGAGTCGATCGCCATCGCGGTGGGCCGCCATCCTCGCTTCATCTACATGCCGCCGCGCCGCGCGATCTTTGTCGCGCGCCTGATCGGGCGATTCGTTAACGACGTGATGCTCAACGAGCCGGAGCTGGAGGGGTTGATGCAGGAGCTGCTCGTCTCGCAGGAAAGGCCGCGAGGCACGCGGCGGCTGGACAACTGGCTGCTGACCTCCGCCGACACGCTGGGCATGAAGTACGCCTCGGAGCTGGACCGCCACTGGAGGTAGCCGCGGCGGCACTTCAGGGAGTTTTGCGCAAAACATTCCTTTGGACGCGCGAAATAGGTGCGTTTTGCGCAAAAGCTACCCAATCCAGTGTTGTCAGTCAAACGGGTCTTCGATGAGCTCCGCCTCCAGCCCGCCATCCGGCCGTGGCGTGACGCCGACGACGACGAACCGGATCGGGCCTCGCCACTCCGCCAGGGCGCGATACTCGGCCGCCGCCGACATCAGCGCCCGCCGCTTGCGCGCGCCGACGGCCTCGAGCGGCGTGCCGAACGCGTCGCTGCTGCGCGTCTTGACCTCCGCGACAACCAGCTCGCGCCCCCGCCGGCACACGAGGTCGAGCTCCCCCCGCCGGGCGACAAATCCCGCCCCGACTATCTCGTAGCCCCGCTTGCGAAGCAGGTCGGCGGCGGCCCTCTCGCCGGCCCTGCCTAGCTCTGCTGCCCGATCAGCTCGGAGACGCGAAACGGCGCCCAAGTCGTCCTGTGAATGGGGCTCGGGCCAAGTCGCCGGATCGCGGCGCGATGCGACGGCGTGGCGTAACCCTTGTGGTCGGCGAAACCGTAGCCGGGATACAGGCTGTCGTACTCGATCATTGCCCGGTCGCGCGCTACTTTGGCGACGATGCTGGCGGCCATGATCGAAGCGCAGACCTTGTCGCCGCGCACCACTGCCATCTGCGGCAGGGGCGAGTCCGGGACGTCGAACGCGTCGACCAGCAGGTACTCGGCCTTCACGCCGAGCCCGGCCACCGCACCGGCGGTCGCGAGATGACGGGCCTTGAGCAGGCCGAGCCGATCGACTTGCCCATGGTCGACCGCGCAAACGGAGACGGCGACCGCGCGACGCCTGATCAGCGCGTCGACCCGCTCGCGCTGCTCGGCGTTCAGCAGCTTCGAGTCATCGAGTCCTGGGATGCGGACACCAATGGGCAGGACCACCGCGCCGCCCACCACGGGGCCGGCGAGCGGGCCCATGCCGACCTCGTCCACGCCCGCGACGAGCTGGTAACCCATCGCGCTGGCCATGCGCTCGTAATGCCAAAGCTTCGGCCGCATCCATTCGAGAGTAATCGGCGGTCGCTCCGACCGCCAGATGCTTAACAGCGCGACACGCTTGATACTCTCGGCGTCTTGCGCCAGCGCTTTTGCATCCTTGGTGCCGCCACCGCCTGCACGGTTATCGCAAGCCACCTGATCGGTCTCGGCAGCGCCCCGCCTGGCTTGTTCAGCGATGAGGCGGGATTCGGCTACAACGGCTGGACCATCGCACACTTCGGAACTGACCAGTTCGGCACGCACTGGCCCTTATTCTTCCGCTCGTCGGGGGACTACAAGGGTCCCGCCGGCGTGTACATCGAAGCGCTTCTGACCTCGTTTCTGCCGCTGACCCCTTGGGTGATCCGGCTGCCCAACGCCATTGGAGGCATCGCGCTGGCGTTCGCGGCAGGCTGGCTCGGATGGCGCCTCACGCGATCGTTCGCGGTCACTTTGATCCTCGTGCTTGAGGCGGCGTTCGAACCATGGTTCTTCCACCTCGGCCGCACGATGCTGGAGGCGGACCTTCTGGCGCCCCTCTGTTACGTGCTTTCTCTAGCGGTCCTCGCGGCCGGGGGCGAGCGCCGCCTTCGCTCATGCGTGGTGGCAGGCATCGCGCTCGGGGCGGCATGTTTCACCGCACAGCCCGCCCGTTTCTTCACGTTGGCGCTCCTCGTGATAGTTGTGTTCGCGTTTCGTCGCACCCTGCACGGAGCACGGCTGGCCGCGTTCGCGGTGCCGGTCGTGCTCGCTCAGATCATGGTCTTAACCACTGGGAGCGCTGCCACCGCCCGGCTGGGGGCCGTGAGCGTCTTCAACCACGGCGGCCTAATCGGCGGCGCTCGCGAGGCCTTGGTGGATTACTTTCAGTATCAAGGGCCTGTCCTGTTGTTCATCCGGGGCGACGACAACCTCCGCCACTCCACTGGATTCGAAGGACTGCTTTTCGCGACTGCAGCGGTGCCCCTGGTTCTCGGAGCGATCGCCGCGTTCCGCAGGCGAAGTGAGCCCCTCGCCATGATCGCACTGCTCGGCACCCTGATCGCGCCAGCCGCCCCAGCGTTGGCTGTGGGAGTGAGCGCCCGACGCGATGTGGTCGTACTGCCGTTCCTTCTCGTCCTGCTCGCATATGGATGGCAGGCATTAGTCCCTTGGCTGCGTATCGATCGTGCCCGGATGGCTGTCGCTGGGGGGTGCGTAATGCTCGTGGCCGTCCCCTACTACGTCGATTACGCATTTGCCTACCCGAACCGGGCCGCCGCGTCGTTCGAAACCGGCGGGCTTGACGCCATCGCACGGGCGCACTCCATTGCGCAGGGCCATACCGTATTCGTCTCTCACAACCTTGGCTCGGAAGACGCGCTCGTGGACTTGCTGCCAGATCCGCGGCTCGCCGACCCACTCGGCAGCGTCGACGTGCGTCTCATCGAGTCGCCCAGCGACATCGCAGCGGCGCAGCCTGGCGATCTGCTCGTTCTTACACCGGGCGACACTCCGCCTTCGGGCTCCACCCTTCTGTTCCAGGAGGTCACGACGGGACCCTCGTCACTGACGGGAGGGGTGGTGCATGTCGTTGTCATACGAGTGTATCGGCGCTAGAGCGGGCTCAACCGAATCCTAAGACCCTTGCGGTTAACAGATCGATCCGGCTCGTTGAGACACGCCCCAGACCGCCAGATGCTTAACAGGTCACCTCTTGCTACCAACTGCTCTCAGCCAGGAGGCGTCACCAGGTCATGCAGTCACAGCTTTCGGGTTCGACTTCTCGGAAGCCTCCCCGGTCACGGTGACCAGGATCAAGTTCAGCATCGGCAACCACTCCTTCC
>Ga0209220_1000270_pt1 | contig 20753 bp, 17 predicted proteins | sample BlaSpr_A8_OM3_M3_FD_187984 | JGI IMG/M metagenome (GOLD analysis project Ga0209220, IMG submission 187984) | Forest soil microbial communities from Thunder Bay, Ontario, Canada - Black Spruce, Ontario site 2_A8_OM3_M3 (SPAdes) (version 2) | ecosystem: Environmental > Terrestrial > Soil > Boreal... | reverse complement strand
GAATCGCAGGATGTGGTACCCGGCGTTGATCAGAAGGTTCTGTCGCCGGTTATCTTCGATGAGGCGGTCCCGATGGTTTCCGCCGTCGTACTCGAGAACAAGTCGCGCCTGCGGGTAATAGAGGTCCGCGCGTGCCACGAACTGCGATGCATCGTCGCGAAGGTTTGTCTGCACCTCGGGTTGCGGCAGACCAGCCTGGATCAACAACCATCGGAGGCGAGTCTCCATGGGCGATTCGGCTGGCGCGGCCAACTTGGCGAGCTCGACGAGGCTCGCCATCCCAGGCTTACCCTTCGCCGCTTCAGCGCGACAAACCAGCGCTGCGTGGTCGGCGCCGCCGATGCGCACCGCCATGTCGATCGCGACCAAAGCGTCGACCGCCGGCCCTCGCAGACATAGGCGGGCAAGAGCCAGGTGCAGAGCCTCAGCACGAAGTCCCCGAATCGATAGCAAATCGAGCCGATGAACATCGCAATGGTGAACGAGCAATCCCGGACGGGTGCGCACGCCGATGAATCCGGGCACGACCACCTCAACCGGATCCGTCGGGGCCAGGTCCAGGCCATACAGCCAGGCGGCGGTTGCCCCGGCGAACACAGCGTCTGCCGGAAGAGCGCGACTCCAGGCCGCGAGCGTTGCCCAGGGATCGGCCTCGAGCCCCGCCCATTGGTACAACCCCGCGCCGATCCGCCGCCAGCTACGACCGCTCAGGCTGCGCATTGACAGTCCGGCTTGCCGCGCCTCGTTCAGGGTGAAAGGCCTGCGCTTGAGCTCCGGCGGAATGCGTGGTCGTCTCCCCACACCTGGCAGGATGCGAGTGCCGCGTGCGTCACGACTACCCAGCCCGTTAAGCGCCTCGATTCGCTGCGTCTTGTGCAAATCCCACCTTTGGCGCACCAAGTAGGGAGACTCTTGCGCAAAACAATCCGAATCCGGACTTATCCCTCCAGGCGATATCCCACCCCGGGTTCATTGACGATGTAGCGCGGATTTGCCGGGTCGTCCCCGAGCTTCTTGCGGATCTGGGCGACGACGTAGCGGGTGTTGTACTTGTCCCCGACCGCGTATTCGCCCCACACCTGGCGGAGCAGTGTCGTGTGGCTCACCGGCTTGCCGGCGTGGAGCGCGAGGTAGCGGAGCAGCTCGTACTCCGTCGGCGTCAGGTGCACCGCGCGGCCATTCACCGAGACATGCCTGCGGGCCAGGTCGATCTCGAGGTCGCCGGAGCGAATCACCGGCTCGCCTGAGGTCACATCGGCCTGGCGGCGCAGGACCGCGCGGATCCTTGCCACCAGCTCCTCGGTCCCGAAGGGCTTGACGACGTAGTCGTCGGCGCCGGCGTCGAGCGCTCGCACCTTGTCCTTCTCGCCTGGCATCACGCTCACTACGATCACGGCCGCGCGGGTCATCGGCCTCAGCGCGCGCAGCGTGGCGAAGCCGTCCATCTTCGGAAGCCCGAGGTCGAGCAGGATCACGTCCGGCCGCCATCCGGCGGCCTCGCGCACCGCCTCCTCCCCACTCCCCACCGTGCGTACGTCGAAGTCGTGGTACCGCAGCCCGGTACGCAGAGCCCGCTGCATCTCCACCTCGTCGTCGACGACCAGCACGCGGCCGCCCAAGTGTTAGACCACCACGCGGGCGAGCGGCAGCGTGAACGTGAACCGCGGGCCGCGGCGGCGGTTCTCGGCGCGGATTGTTCCCCCGTGAGCCTCGATGACGCGCTTGGAGATCGCGAGGCCGAGCCCTGTGCCGCGCGTCCTACGCGTCCAGAACGTGTCGAAGACCCTGCCGAGGTCGGCGGGCGGGATGGAAGGCCCGTCGTTCTCCACCCACGCTTCGATGCGGCCGTCGCGCGCCACGGCGCCGATCTCGATGCGCCCATCTCGCGGCGCCCATTCGATGGCGTTCTCCAGCAGGTTCGTGACGACGCGCCCCAGCTGCAGCTCATCGCCCTCGACCGGCGGCAGGTCTTCGGGAATGCGCACCACGACCTCGCGGCCTTCGAGCTGCGTCTTGAGCTGGTGCAGCGACCCGCCGACGAGGTCGGCGAATCCGTGCGGCTCCTTCTCGAGCTCGACGCCCGCCTCGAGACGCGACAGCGCCAGCAGGTCGCCGACCATCCGGTCCAGGCGCGTCGCCTGGTGATCCAGGTCGGTGAGCAGCTCGCGCTGCTCCTCGGCGAGGCCGGCCTGGGGGGTGGCAAGCGCGGTCAACCCCGCGCGCAGCGCCGCGATCGGACTCTTCAGCTCATGCGAGAGGCTCGACAGGATCCCGGTCTTCAGCCGGTCGGAGGCCTCGAGCTCCCGGGCGCGCCCCGCCTGCAGCGCGACCCGCTGCCGGTCGAGCAGAAGGTCGGACAGACCGATCAGGGCGGCGAGCATCCGCAGCGCCCCCGGGTCGCTTCGCGTCGCTCCGAGCGTCACCACGACGACCCCGCTGCGCAGCGGGAGGTAGGCAGTATTGCCTGCCGGGCCAAAGTTCTTCATCGGCACGACCTGGCCGTCCTTGATCGCGATGCCGACCGCATTTCCGTTGTCGAATGACCACTGCGCCTGCTTGATCTCGTCGGCGGTGAGCGGCGAGCCCGCGAGCTGGGTGGCCTGCCCTGAGACGATCGAGACCTCGGCAAAACGATCCACACCCTCGAGCCTGGTCGCGCTCTCGCTCACCATCTCGAGGCCGCCCGCCAACTCGTTGGCGCGGAGCGTCGCGGTCGCCAGCTCGTACAAAGCCCGCGAATCGCGCGCGATCGCCTCTGCCGCCGCCTGAGCCCGGCGCAGCGAAGCGGCCAGCTGGCTCGTCACGAGTGCGATCGCGAGCAGGACGACCAGCTCCAGCAGCTCGGCGGGACCGCGGACGGTCAGCGTTCCGACCGGCGGCACGAAGTAGAAGTCGTAGAGGAGAAACGCAGCGATGCTCCCGGCGACGGCGGGGCCCCGACCCCACCGCGCTCCCAGCCACAAGACCAGCAGCACGTAGAGGGCGGACAGGCCGGGGACCGAGGCAAGCGAGGTGATGACGCCGATCGCCGCCGTGACGCCGATCGCGCCCCCGATGGCGACCGCGTAAGGCGCAAGGAGGCGCGCCGCGGCCGGGCGGGTCGCAGCTCGGGGCAGGCGACCTTCTGGTCGCCGGTCCGGGCGCTGAGGCGAAGGAAGGGGTGGCACTAGGAGGAGCGCATTAGATAATGCGCGACTCCGACGGGCCGGGCCCCCAGACGCACGCATCGGCGTCCGGAGCCCCGAGATGCGGCTTGGACGGTCGCGGCGCGCCTCCACCCCGGCGCATGACGGTCATCTTGGTTTCCTGTTGACTCTACGAGCCGGCGTCACGCGGCTCTGGCAATCTCGAGCTCCCTGGCCCGGTTGGCGTAGCCGGGATGCGAAGGGTGGCCGACGCGGTACCAGGCCAGCGTCTCGGCCAGCGCGTCCTCGAGCGCGGAGGGCTCGAACCCAAGCTCGCGCCGGGCCCGATCGATCACGTAGCCCGCGTGGCGACTCGGATCGGGCCCGTATGGGCTTGCCCCTTCGGGCAGATCCGCGAACGGCATGGGATGCAGCCGGGCGGGCTTGTCGAGCGCCCGCGCGATGCCCTCGATCAGCGCCCGCAGGCTGACGTTCTCCAAAGCCGCGTTGTACGCCTTGTGGACGGCATCTTTGCGGAGGTCGCAAGCGAGCGCACAGACGAACCCGATGTCCCTGACCCAGGCCAGGTTCGCCTGCCACTCGTAGGTCTCGACCGGGACGAGCAGCGGCCCTCCGTCGGCGACCCGCTGGATGTAGGCCGCGATTCGCAACGTGTGGTCGGCCGGGCCGAACACCGCCGGCGGTCGCACGACGGTCCATGGAAAGTCCTCGAGGCGCGTCAGCACGCTCTCGCACCATCGCTTGCCCTCGCGGTAATCCAGGGCGGCGGGCGGATCGCCGGTCAGCGGCTTGAAATCCTCCTCGCGGGCGGGTTTGCCGAAGAGGTCGGGGTACACCCCAGTCGAGACGAAGACGTAGCGCTCACCCTTGAAATGCCGCGAGACTGCCTCGACCTCGCCCGGCTGATAGCAGGCCAGGTCCAGGAGCACGTCGGGCTGCGTCTGGGCCAGCGCGCGCGCGAGCTGCTCCTGGTCGGTGCGGTCGAAGGCCACGTAGCTGGTGAAGACCCCGTAGGGACGCTCCTTGCGGCCGGCGGCGATCGTCTCCACGCCACGCCGCATGAGCTCCTTGCAGGCGGCGACGCCGATGAAGCCGGCGCCACCCAGGACCAACGCTCGCGTCAAATCAGTCGATGTCGCGCGTGACGAAGTCGACGTCGACGCCTTCGATCTCGCGCAGGCGCTCGGCAAGCTCGCCCGCGAGTACGACGGACCTGTGCTGGCCGCCGGTGCATCCGAACGCGAGCACGAGGTGCATGCGACCCTTGGAGCGGTACAACGGAAGCAGGTCGCGCACGATGCGCTGCACGTCGTCGAGCAGGCGGCCGGCCGACGGCTGCTTCATGACGTAGTCGACAACCGCGGCGTCGCGGCCGGAAAGGTGCTTTAGCTCGGGCACCCAGTAAGGGTTGTCGAGGAAGCGCGCGTCGATCAGCAGGGCGGCATCCGAGGGGGCGCCGTTCTTGTAGGCGAACGCCAGGCACGTGATGAGCGGACGCTCGCGGCTGCGCAGGTGGCGGGCCAGCTCGTCGCGCTGGCCGGCGTCGATCCGGTGATGCGCCCGTTCGAATGAGCCGCTCTCGTGGCCGTCGCTCTCGCCGTCGTGAACAAGCACGTACTTGATCGCGCGCCGGTCGGCTTCGCGGAGCATCTCGGCGCCTCCGTCGCTGACACCCAGCACGAAGTCACCATCGCCGAGACCATCCAGCTCCGTGATGCGGCGGAAGCCGGCCGACTCGAACGCCCCGATCGCGTCCTGCATCCGCTGCTCGTTGGCGGCGCCGACGACGACGAGAGTCACGGACGGAGACCTCGACGAGCGATTCGGCGACGAGGTGGCCCAGATGCTAGGCGCGGCCGAGCACCGGAGCGAGCGCATCGGTGATGCGTGAGCGAGGAGCGGAGGCCGCAACGACGCAGCTGGGCCGCATTCGGCGTCGAAGCGCCGGCGAGGGGCTCCGGCCGCGACTCGCAAGTCACAGCGTTTCCTTGAGACGCATCGCCAGGCGTTCCGGGATGCCGAGCTTCACGATCTCGTCGACCGGCGCCTCGCGTATGGCCTGCACCGAACCGAAGTGTCGCAGCAGCGCACGCTTGCGGGCGGGCCCGATGCCCTCGACCGAGTCGAGCGGCGAGGTCAGCGCCTTGCGCGCGCGCACCTTGCGGTGATGCGTGATCGCGAAGCGGTGCGCCTCGTCGCGGATCCTCTGGACGAGGAACATGCCCGGCGAGTTCCTCTCCTGCACGATCGGCTCGACGCGGCCCGGCGCGAAGATCTCCTCGCGCTCCTTGGCCAGCGCGAAGGTCGGGATGTCCGCGTATCCAGCCGACTCCAGCACCTCGAGGGCGGCGCTCAGCTGGCCCTTGCCCCCGTCGATGAGGATCAGGTCGGGCCGGCTCGTGAACGACCTGTCGCCGACGACGTCCGCCTCCTCGCGGCGCTGCGCCTGCTCCAGCCTCTCGAGCCTCCGCCGCAGGACCTCCTGCAGCATCGCGAAGTCGTTGGGGCCTGGCACGTACTTGATCCGGAAGTGCCGGTAGTGCTCGTTGCGCGGGCGCCCGTCCTCGAACACGACCATCGCGCCGACAGCGGAGTCGCCCTGGATGTTGGAGATGTCGTAGCACTCGATGCGCTGGGGCGGGCTCTCGAGGTCGAGCGCCTCGGCCAGCGCGGCGAGCATCGGCTCGGTACGACTGCGGTCGTAGTCGGCCTGGATGCGCATCTGCTCGAGCTCCTGCTTGGCTGTCTCCTCGAGCTGGATCACGAGCGCGCGCTTGCGGCCGCGCTGCGGGACCTCGATGGTCACCGGCCGGCCGCGCTTCTGGCTGAGCCAGCCGGTGATCAGCTCGGGCTCGTCGACCGGCCCGGGAAGGACTACGTCGCGAGGCACGTGGGTCGCGCTCGAGTAGTACTGCAGCATGAAGCCACGCAGCAGCTCCGGCTCGCTCGCGTCCGCCGCCCCGTCCAGCGCGTGGCCGTCGTGCCCGACCATCTTGCCCTGCCTGACATAGGCCACCTCGACATACACGTCGCTGCCGCTGCGCGCGTACGCGACGATGTCCTGGTCGTCGCGACCCCGGGTCAGGACCTTCTGCCGGTCGGCGATGCGCTCGATCGACTGGAGCTGGTCGCGGTAGCGCGCCGCGTTCTCAAAATCAAGCCTGGTGGCCGCGTCCTCCATCCGCTGCCTCAGCTCGCGGACGAGGATGTCGGAGCGACCCTCCATGAACAGCGCGACCTCGTTGATCCGCGCCTTGTAATCGTCTGAGCCGATCCGTCTCTCGCACGGGCCCGGGCAGCGCTTGATGTGGAAGTCGAGACAGACCTTGCCCTGCTTGAAGATCTCGTCGGAGCACGTGCGGAACGGCAGCAGCTGGCGGATCGACTTCACGGTCGAACGGAGCGACTGCGCCGACGTGTACGGGCCGAAGTAGAGCGCGCCGTCGTTCTGCACCCGGCGCGAGTAGTGCACGCGCGGAAACTCCTCGGTCACCGGCAGCTTGAGGTAAAGGTAGTTCTTGTCGTCCTTCAGCCTGATGTTGAATCGCGGCCGGTAGTTCTTGATGAGGTTGTTCTCTAGGACGAGCGCCTCCACCTCGTTCGCGGTTGTGACGAACTCGAAGTCGTTCGCCTTGCGGATCAGCTCGGCCACGCGCGCCGTCTGCGCGTAGCCGGGCGTGAAGTACGAGCGCAGTCGGTCGCGCAGGCGCAGCGCCTTGCCTACATAGATCACCTGGCTCTTGTGGTCGCGGAACATGTAGACGCCAGGGCTCTCGGGAACGGCCTTGAGCCGCCGCTTGATCGTTTCTTCGAGAGTCACAGCCATGTCTGTGGCCGATTTTAGGAATCCGTAGACTCGATGCCGTGAGTCAGCTACCTCCCGCCTCCGCCGGGGGCGCGCCGATGGTCCAGAGCCGGCGCGGCCAGCAAAACACCCTGGCCATCGTCAGCCTCGTCTCGGCGGGGCTCTCGATCTTCGGCCATATACCCCTGCCGGGCGTGGGCGGCGGGACCCTGGCCCTGGTCGCGATCATCACCGGGGTGATGGCGCGAGGTCAGATCGCGCGGAATGGAGAGCGAGGCATGTGGATGGCCAACGTCGGGCTGATCCTTGGCATCCTGCATTTCGCCCTGCTCATGCTGTTCATCCTCGTCGTGCTCTTCGCGATCTTCGTGCTGGGGATCGTGATGTTCGGACATTCACGCTAGACGGGCCAGGCTATAGGATGGGCCGCGATGTCTGATCCATCGGGCCCGACACCGCCGCCGCCACCCCCGCCGTCCCAGCCGCCGCCCCCACCTGCCGGGCCCCCGGGATACCAGCCACCCCCCGGTCCGACCGGGTATCAACCGCCTCCGGGTCCGATGGCGCAAGGGCAGCCGTACTTCTCTCCTGGCTCACCGGGCTACATGCCGCCGGGGATCGGCCCTGCGGCTGCTGGAGCAGGCATCCTCTACCAGTTCACAGGCCACGCGCTGTGGTCGATCGGCTGCGGCCTCGTGTCGATCGTCGTGCCGTTCGTCTCTAACTTCTACTTCCCAATCCTCCCGATCATCGGCTTCTTCTACGGGATCCAGGCGATCCGCCGCGGCCGTGTGATCGGGGGCGCCATCGGTCTGGTGCTTTGCGCTGTTGGAGGCGTGGTCGCCTATGTGGCAAGCCCTCTAGGACCGCACTAAGCCCGGCCGATCCGCCGGTCAGGCGGTCTCATCTCCCTGTTTGCCTCGGGACTGCTTAACCGCTAGACCGCCCTCGCCCGGTATCACCAAGATCGGGAAGACCGCGGCGAGAACGGACAGGGCCACCGCCACCCACAGCGCCCCTTCGAGCGACCACGCGATCAGGGGTCCCGCCAGCGCCGAGCCGATCGGCGACCCGATCGTGTTGAGCGACATCGATACGGCGAAGACGCGGCCGAACCTGGCCGGGTCTGTCCTCCGCTGGCGAAGCGTGAACAGGGCGATGTCGAACGGACCGTTGAAGAAACCGATCGCCGCCATGGCGATCGCGACAACGCCGATCGTCGGCGCGAGCGGGATCGCCGCCATCCCCGCGGCGACGAGCAGGATCGAAACGACCATGAGCTGCCTCTCACGCCCGGCGGTTCGCATGCGTCCGGTGATGAGTGCCGACACCACTCCCGCGGCGCCCATCAGCCCCCACAGGTAGCCGACCGTCGCGGCGCCTTGGTGCAGCTGTCCCAGCACCAGGACCGGCACCGTGATGACCATGCAGCCCCAGCCGACGCTCCACATGCTCAGCGTCAGCGCTATGCCGCCGATCGTTCGATCGCGGACGACATAGAGCAGCCCTCGCCATGCGTCCGCGAGCACGTGGCTGTCCGCATGTCTCGACCCCGGGTCGCGAACGCTCAGCATCGCGATGCCTGCGGCGGCGAAAAGCGCCGCGGCGGCGACGAGCGCCCATTCGCCGCCGGCCAGGGCCACCAACACGCCCGCGAGCGGAGCACCTATGAGGTGCGAGAGGACGTGGCTGCTGCTGTCAAAAGCATTCGCGCGCTCCCAGAGATGACTTGGTACGAGGATCGGAAAGAGAGATCGCGCCCCGGCGGCGCTCAGCGGTCCAGTCAGCGATGCGACGCCGCAGATCGCAAGCAGCACCGGCGCGGACAGCGCGTGGCGAGCGGACAGGCCCGCGATGAGGATGAGCGTGGCCGCGGCGATCAGGTAGTCGAGCGTCACCAGCCGGGCGCGGCCATAACGGTCGAGCAGCGCGCCCGCGATCGGGGACAGAAGGAGTCCCGGCAATAGGAGCAGGGAGGTCGCGGCGCCCGCCAGCTGCGGCGACTGGTAACGCGACAGGACGAACAGCACCAGCGCGACGGACAACATCTGGCCGCTGATCCGGCCGAGCAGAAGGCTTACAACGAGTCGCGGAAAGCCCTGGACACGAAGAAGCGCGCCGTAGCCGAGGTCCCTTTCGGTTTGGGCTGTGGTTCTCAGCCGACAGCGACTCGCGGCCGGCGCGACCGGCCCGCGCCGTTGGAAGATGCGGTGCTCTTCCTCGCCCTGGCTAGGGGCTCGCGCAAGTACTCGCCCGTCGCCGACTTGCGGTTCGCCGCGAGCTGCTCCGGCGTGCCTTCCGCGATGACGTAGCCGCCCTTGTCGCCGCCCTCCGGCCCGAGATCGATCAACCAGTCGGCGGTCTTGAGCACGTCGAGGTTGTGCTCGATCACGACGACAGTGTTCCCGTGCTCGACCAGGCGGTGCAGCACAGCCAGCAGCCGTTCCACGTCGACGTAGTGCAGACCGGTCGTCGGCTCGTCGAGCAGGTACAGGGTTCGTCCCGTATCGCGACGCGAGAGCTCCGAGGACAGCTTGACGCGCTGCGCCTCTCCGCCCGAGAGCTGGGTCGCCGGCTGGCCGAGCCGGATGTAGCCCAGGCCGACGTCGTGCAGCGTCCGCAGCTTGGTTTTGATCGGCGGCACGTTCTCGAAGACGTCCAGCGCCTCGTCGACGGTCATCTCGAGGACCTCGGAGATCGAGTGGCCGCGGAACTTGACCTCCTGCACCTCGCGCGAATAGCGAGTCCCGTGGCAAACATCGCACGGCACGTACACGTCGGGCAGGAACTGCATCTCGATCTGGATGATCCCGTCGCCCTGGCACGCCTCGCACCGCCCGCCCTTCACGTTGAAGCTGAACCGGCCCGGCTTGTAGCCGCGCATCTTCGCCTCCGGCAGGCTCGCGAAAAGGTCGCGAATGTGCGTGAACATTCCCGTGTAGGTCGCCGGGTTGCTGCGCGGCGTGCGCCCGATCGGGGACTGGTCGATGTCGATCGCCTTGTCCAGGTGCTCCAGGCCCTCGACAGCGGTGTGCGGCCCGGGTCGTTCCTTGGCGCGGTAGAAGAACTGCGCGACCTTGCGGCTCAGGATGTCCGTGATGAGCGACGACTTGCCAGAGCCGCTCACGCCGGAGATCGCGACGAAGCACCCGAGCGGGATCGCTACGTCGATGTCCTTGAGATTGTTCGCCCGCGCGCCGCGAATCACGAGCTTCTTGCCGCTGCCCTTCCGGCGCTCCGCCGGCACGGCGATCATCCGGTCGCCCCGGAGGAATGCGGCGGTGATCGAGTTCGGGTCGCGCAGCACCTCCTCGACCGGGCCCGCGGCGATGATCTCGCCTCCATGCTCGCCGGCCGCAGGCCCGATGTCGACCATGTAGTCGGCCGACCGGATCGTCTCCTCGTCGTGCTCGACGACGATCAGCGTGTTGCCGAGGTCTCGCAGGCTGAGCAGCGTGTTGATCAGCCGCCGGTTGTCCCGCTGGTGGAGGCCGATCGACGGCTCGTCCAGGATGTAGAGCACGCCCATCAGCTTCGATCCGATCTGGGTCGCTAGCCGGATCCGCTGTGACTCCCCACCGCTCAGCGTGTTCGCCGGCCGCTCGACGGTCAGGTAGTCGAGGCCGACGTCGATCATGAACTGCAGCCGCTCGCGGATCTCCTTCAGGATGCCGCGCGCGATCAGCTGCTCGCGCTCGCTCAGGTCCAGCTTGTCGAAGAACGCGATCGCGTTGTCCACCGACAGCCGCGTGACGTCCGCGATGTTCTGGTCCGCGACCGTCACCGCGAGCGACTCGGGCTTCAGTCTTCGTCCCTTGCACGCGGGGCAGGGCTTGTCCGACATGTACCGCTCGAGCTCGGCCTTCAGATACTCCGACTGCGTCTCGTCGTAGCGCCGCTGCAGGTTGGCGACCACGCCCTCGAACGGCGACTCGTACCAACGCGAGTGCCCGTACTGGTTCTTGTAGCCGAAGCGAATCTTCTTTTCGCCCGTCCCGTTCAGGAGCAGGCCCTGCTGCTGTTTCGTCAGCTTCGACCACGGCTTGTCCATGTCGATGCCGAAGTACTGGCTCACCGACTCGAGCAGCTCGGGATAGAAGAACTGCGACTTGCTCCAGGCCGCGACCGCGCCTTCGCGCAGGGACAATGATGGATCCGGCACGACGAGGTCCGGGTCGACGACCAGCTGCGAGCCGAGGCCCGTGCACACCGGACACGCGCCGTGCGGATTGTTGAACGAGAAGTTGCGTGGCTCGGGCTCGGGCACGCTCGTCCCGTCGTACGGACACGCGAAGGCCTGCGACATCTGGATCTCGTCGAACTTTTGAGGGGGGCCTCCCCCCTTCGCGGCGGCCGAGCGGAGCCCGTCCGCCGCACCCCCCTGACCGTCAACGGGCGCAACGATGACCAGGCCCCCGCCCAATCGCGCAGCGGTTTCGATGGACTCGACCAGCCTCGTCCGCTGCTCCGGACCGATCACGATCCGGTCGACCACCACCTCAACGTCGTGCTTCTTGTTCTTGTCCATCGGGATCTGCTCGCCGATCTCGTACAGGCTTCCGTCCACCCGCACGCGTACGAAGCCCGACTTGCGGACGTCCTCGATCAGCGAGCGATACTCGCCCTTGCGGCCTTTGACGACCGGGCCGAGGACCATGATCCGCGTTCCCTTCGGCAGCTTCTCGACGTGGTCCGCCATCTGGTCAACGGTCTGCCTCCGCACCTCGCGCCCGCAGACCGGGCAGTGCGGGTGGCCGACCCGCGCGTAGAGCAGTCGCAGGTAGTCGTACACCTCGGTGACCGTGCCCACCGTCGAGCGCGGGTTCTTCGACGTGCCCTTCTGGTCGATCGAGATCGCCGGCGACAGCCCTTCAATGATGTCGACGTCCGGCTTCTCCATCTGTCCGAGGAACTGGCGGGCGTAGGAGGAGAGCGACTCGACGTAACGCCGCTGCCCTTCGGCGTAGATCGTGTCGAAGGCGAGCGAGGACTTGCCGGACCCCGAAAGGCCGGTGAAGACGACGAGCTTGTCCCGCGGGATGGTCAGAGTGACGTTCTTGAGGTTGTGCTCTCGCGCCCCGCGGATCGTGATCTGGTCAGTCGGCATTCGGACCTTCGGTTATTCCTTCTCTCGTGTGATTGCAAACGTCCCGCTGGCCGTGGCGACCAGGCGCCCCGCCGCCTCGACGCGGCACTCCGTCACCGCGGTTCGCCGCCCCGCGTGAACGACACCACCCGTCGCGCGCAGCGTCTCCCCGACCTTCGCCGCCGAGATGAAGCTGAGCTTCAGGTCGAAGCTCATCGCGCGCACTACGGCGGGCTTGATGGTGCGCAGCGAGCGACCCATCGCCGAGTCGGCCAGCGCACTGATCATGCCACCGTGGACGAACCCAGCGTGATTTGCCATGTCGGCGGTGGGCGTCATCTCGACCACCGCGCTTCCCTCTCCGGTCTCGACGAGCTCGATCCCGAGCCACTGCCACGCGGGCGACACCACCTCGGTCGGGCTACTCACGACCCTGACCCTCCGGAACCGGCATGCACGTGGACGACGCACGCGCGATCAGCCGGTCGCGGTCGTCGAAGACGTCCGCCTCGCTGAAGAGGAGGGTCTGCCGCATCTCGATCACGCGGCCCACGGCTCGCAGCCGGCCCTCCACCGCCGGACGGACGAAGTTGATCTTGAGCTCGATCGTGGTGTTCCACATCCCGTCTTCCTGAAGGGTGGCGAGGGTCATCCCCATCGCGGCGTCTGCGATCTGGGTGATCACGCCCCCCTGGACCACGCCGCCGCCATGCCGGTGCTGCGGGCCCGCGATCAGCTCGAGCACGACGCGGCCGGGCTCCGCCTCGGTGATGCGGGCGCCCAGGGTTTCCATCCAGCCGGCGGGCGGGGCGGCCAGCAGGGCCTTTGCTCGCTCGGCGTTTTGAACGTGTTCTATTTCTCTTGACATTCAGATATCGGCCGAGTAGGCTACGAGTTGAACATGTTCAAGTTCTGAATAAAGCTGGGGTGAACTGAAATGGACCTTCGACTCGCGGACTACTTCATCTACCTTCTGGCCAGCGTGATGCTGACGGTCTGGGTCGGCACTACGCTCTTTCGCAACGGGCGGCCCTTCCTCATCTCCGTCTTCAAAGAGCCTGGGCTGGCCGACTCGGTCAACCGCCTTCTTGTCGTCGGGTTCTACCTGATCAACTTCGGCGCGGCGGCCCTGCTCATCAACGCGGGCGGCGCGCCCAACTCGGTCGCCGACATGATCCAGGAGACCGTGACCCGTCTCGGGGTCGTGCTGCTCGTCCTGGGCGCCATGCACTTCTTCAACCTGCTCGTCTTCCACCTCATCCGCAGGCCGCTGCGCAACAGGGTGCCTGAGGCCATCAACTACAACCCCTACCAGCCGAGCCCGGGAGCCTAGCCGTTGGCGATCGCTCCGCCGAAGACCAGGCGAGGAGAGACCTCGAGGGCGGCCATTCTCGGCGCCGCCCTCGACCTCTTCCAGCAGCGCGGCTACGACGCGACCACGATGCGCGCCATCGCCGACCACGCCGGCGTCTCGCTGGGCAGCTCGTACCACTACTTCCCCTCCAAGGAGCATCTCGTCCTCGAGTTCTACCGGCACACGCACGAGCTGCATGCCGCCGCGATCGCGCCTCTGCTCAGCCGCGAGAAGGACCTGGCTTCGCGCCTGCGCGGGACCATCCGAGCGGTGGTGATCACGTGCGAGCCGTTCCACACGGTGGCCGGATCGATCTTCAGCACCGTGGCCAACCCATCCAGTCCACTGAATCCATTCGGCGCCGCGGCCAAGCCGCTGCGAGATGAGGTCGTCGCGCTCTACGCGGAGGTCGTGCGCGGCTCGGACGCTCGCGTCCCGAACGACATCGCGGAAATGCTGCCGCTGATGCTCTGGCTCTACCAGATGGGGATCCTGTACTTCTGGATCTTCGACCGCTCGCCCGGCCGCCTTCGCACGCTCGAGGTGATCGACGAGACGACCGACCTCATCGTGCGGCTGATCGGCCTGGCGAACGTGCCGATCCTGCGCGGCTCGCGCAAGCGCATCCTCGGCATGATCAAGAACATCGTCGAAGGCGCTTAGGGGCCTCGTCGCGTCTTTCTCCAGTTCCTGACCATCGTCTTCTGCTTGGGCGCGGCTCCGATGGCCATGGCGACCTCGGCGTCGTCCTCCTTCGGGGTGTCCTCGCCTGACAGGCGACGCCGCAGCTTGATGATCTTGTCGCGCACGCGCGCCGCGTCCTCGAACTGCAGTTCCTTCGACAGCCGGCGCATCTCCTTCTCCAGGTCGCGCACGATCGCGAGCAGGTCCTCGCGTGGCACGCCCGCGCCGGCCATGATCTCGATCGCGTCGGCCTGCAGGTCGTTCTCGTTGATCTCCAGGGCGTAGATCGCCTTCTTCACGCTCTCGGGCGTGATGCCGTGCTCGGCGTTGTACGCCGTCTGGCGCGTGCGCCGCCTCTCGGTCTCGTCCAGCGCCTTGCGCATCGAATCGGTGATCGAGTCCGCGTACATCACCACGTGCCCTTCGACGTTTCGCGCCGCGCGCCCGATGATCTGGATGAAGGACCGGAAGGCGCGGAGGTATCCCTCCTTGTCCGCATCGAGGATGCCGATGAACGCGACCTCGGGCAGGTCGAGACCCTCGCGCAGCAGGTTGATCCCGACCACGACGTCGACCTCTCCGCTGCGCAGCGCCGTGAGCACCTCGATCCGCTCCATGGCGTCCAGCTCGGAGTGCAGGTAGCGGACCTTCACGCCATACTCGCGCAAGTAGTCGGCGAGGTCTTCGGCGAATCGCTTGGTCAGCGTGGTCACCAGCGAACGCTGTCCGAGCTCAGCACGTCTCTTCACCTCAGCGAGGAGGTCGTCGATCTGTCCCTCGGTCGGCCGCACCTCGACTGTCGGATCGACAAGGCCGGTGGGGCGGACGACCATCTCGACGGTCCGCTGCGACCGCCGCATCTCGTAGTCGCCGGGCGTCGCAGAGACGTAGATCACGTTCCCCGCGCGCTCCTCCCACTCCTCGAAGCTGAGCGGCCGGTTGTCGAAGGCGCTCGGCAGACGGAACCCGTATTCGACGAGCGCCGCCTTGCGCGCGCGGTCTCCGCCGAGCATCCCGTTGATCTGCGGCACCGCGACGTGCGACTCGTCGACGAAGATCAAAGTGTCGTCGGGCAGGAAGTCCATCAGCGTGTAGGGTGCCTCGCCCGGCTGGCGGCGCGTGAGATGTCGAGAGTAGTTCTCGATCCCCGCGCACGTCCCTGTCTCGCGCAGCATCTCCATGTCGAAGTTCGTCCGCTGGCGCAGGCGCTGCGCCTCGAGCAAGCGCCCATGGTCCTCGAACCATTTGCACCGCTCCTCGAGCTCCGCCTCGATGTCGGTCATCGCAAGCCGCAGCTTGTCCGTGGGCGTCACGTAGTGCGACGCCGGGAAAACCGTGAACTCCTCCTTCGTGCCGAGGATCTCGCCCGTGACGGCGTCGAGCTCCTGGATGCGCTCGACCTCGTCGCCGAAGAACTCCACGCGATAAACCCGCTCCTCGTTGGCGGGGACGAGGTCGACCACGTCGCCCCTCACCCGGAAACGCAAGCGAGCCAGGTCGTAGTCGTTGCGCTCGTACAGCATCTCGGTGAGCTTGCGCAGGAAGACCTCGCGCCGGATCGACTGACCTTTCTCCACATGCAGCGACTCGCCCATGTAGTCCTCGACGGAGCCAATGCCGTAGATGCAGCTCACGCTCGCGACCACCAGCACGTCACGCCGCGTCAGCAGGTCCTGCGTCGTGGAGTGGCGCATGCGGTCGATGTCGTCGTTGCGGCTCGAGTCCTTTTCGATGTAGGTGTCGGTCCGCGCGATGTAGGCCTCGGGCTGGTAGTAGTCGTAGTAGCTCACGAAGTACTCGACCGCGTTGTCGGGCAGCAGGCGGCGAAACTCGGCGCACAGCTGGGCCGCCAGCGTCTTGTTCGGGCTGAGGACCAGGACCGGCCGCTGAAGCTGCTCGACCGCCCATGCCATCACGTTGGTCTTGCCGCTGCCGGTCACGCCGAGGAGGACCTGCTGGCTCAGCCCCGACTGGACGCCTTCGACCAGCCGCGCGATCGCCTCAGGCTGGTCGCCGGCCGGCTTGAAGGGTGCGTCGACACGAAAGGTGTTGGGCATCGGAGAAGCCTAATTCTAAGGCGCACAAACGTTCGGCGACCGTGGCTCACGGTAAGGTCAGGATCATCGCCTCCACGACCGATCCGGCCTTGATGCCCTGGTCGCCGGCGGGGACCCGGATCAGCGCGTGGGCGCCCGCCAGCGACATCAAACGCGAGGATGACTGGGAGCCCGTCGTTTCCGCGACCAGCTCCGCGCCCTCGCGGTGCAGCGTCACCCGCTGGTACTCCGTGCGCTCCACGGTAGGTTTCGCGTCGTAGCCAAGGCGAACCGGAAGCGTCGGCCGGTGGAGCTGCGCGAAGCCCTGCATCTTGCGCAGGGCTGGCCGCACAAAGACCTCGAAGGTCACGAGCGAGGAGACCGGAAATCCAGGAAGGCCGAAGGCGACTTTTCCCGGGGCGTTGAGGGTTGCGAACGTGAACGGCTTCCCCGGCTTCAGCTTCACGCGGCCGACATGCACCGTGCCAAGCGACTCGAGCAGCGGCTTGACAAGGTCGTGCGTCCCCACCGACACGCCGCCAGACGTGACCAGGACGTCGGCCCGTCCGAGGGCGTTTTCGACGAGCCGGCGCAGCGGCTCAGGCTCGTCCGGCGCGATCCCGAGGACCTCCACCTCGGCCCCGGCTTCGCGCAGCGCCGCGAGGAGCGCCCAGCGGTTCGAGTCCGGGATCTGCCCCGGACCGGGCGGCCTCCCCACCTCGACGAGCTCGTCGCCGGTCGACATCAGCGCCACGCGCGGCCGGCGTCGCACGCCCAGCTCCGCGTGGCCGATGGCGGCGGCGAGGCCGATCTCGGCAGGTCCCAGCTGCATGCCGGCGACCAGCACCCGGTCCCCCGCGCCCATGTCGTCGCCAATCTTGTGAAAGTTCGTGCCGGCTTTGAGCCCGGGAGGCACCGTGACCCGGCCGGCGTCCACCCGCACGTCCTCGATCATGACCACCACGTCAGCTCCTTCGGGCACCACGCCGCCGGTCAGGATGCGAGCCGCGGTGCCTGGCTCGAGGCGGCCGAGGTACGGTCGCCCCGCCGCCGACTCACCGAGGACGCCCAGCGTCTTGCCGGCGTCGGCCGCGTGGAGCGCGTAGCCGTCCACGGCGCTCGACGGAAAGGCGGGCAGCGGCGAGGACGCGACGAGGTCGTCGGCCAGCACCCGGCCGTAGCACTCGGCGAGCCGCACCTGCTCGACGCCGAGAGTCGCGGTGTGATCGAGGACCAGCCCGGCGGCCTCATCGGCGTCGATCAGCGGGTAAGCGGAGGCCCTCAATTATTCGTGTCGGAGGGCGTGTGACGGTTCCTGCCGGGCCCCACGCAGGGCGGGCAGGAGGCCGCTGATGATGCTCAAGAACACGGCCAGGATCACGGCCACCATCAGCACGAGGACGTCGATGCGGAACACGTCGAAGCTCGACGCGGTCACCGAAAGCGTGAGCCGGTCGACGGCCGCGTTGCCGAGCCGCCCCAGCCCCACCGCCACGATGGTGCCGATCAACCCGCCGGCGAGGCCGATACCCGCGGCTTCCGCGAGGAAGAGAAGCAGCACGTCACGCGACCTCGCGCCCAGCGCCTTGAGCACGCCGATCTCCTTCGTTCGTTCGAGGACCGCGGTGTACATGGTGTTCGCGATGCCGAGACACGCGAGCAGCAGCGCAACGATGGCGAGCCCGAGGAGCGCCACCTTCAACTTGCCCAGCAGGTCCTCGAAGTTGCGGAACTGGTCGCCAAATGTCTGCGATTGAAAGCCCAGCGCGGTCACGCGCTGCTGCAGACCCTCGACCGACAGGCCTGAGTCGGCGAGCAGCGTGATGCTCGTGTACTCGCCCACCTTCCACTTGTTCGCCTGGGCGAGATTCGTCCAGTAGTTGCGCATGGTGGCGTTGGGCGCCAGGCCGCCGGGCGCGCCGGCCGGCATGAAGTTGGTGGACACGATGCCGACCACGAAGAGCTTGAGGTCGACCGGCTTGGTCACCTTGTTGCTCGTGGCAGACGGCACCAGCCCGCCGGCGGTCGCGGTAAACGTGACCTCTGTGCCGACCGCCGCAGCGGGCGATCGAAAGCCGAGAGCCGTGGCTTCGGTGTCCGTCAACAGCACCTCGGGCGCAGAGTCCGAGCTCGGCAGCCGGCCCGCGGTTAGGGTGGGCACGGCGCTCGACGAGCCCCTCATCGGAAGCGAGACCAGCTGGCCCGCCGAAGTGGCCCCAGGAGCGCTGCCCGAGAGGGCCGACCCGCTCGCTCCAAACGTGCCGCTGAGGCCGATCTGCCCCCATGAAGCTCGAACGTGCGGCAGGCGCGCGAGCGTCGCGAGGGTGGGGCTGTCGAAGCCTGTGGTGGCCGCGGCCGAGACCGGGTAGACAGCCACCTGGTGGATCTGGCTGGTCGCGAGGGCCGGAGCGTCGAGCGCCTGCTGGAGGCCGGCGGCGAGCGCGACGATCAGGCTCAGGGCCGCGATGCCGATCGCCACCCCGGTCGTCGTCAGCACGGTACGGAGCGGCCGCCTGCCGGCGCTGCCGAGACCGACCCTGAGCGTGTCCTTCCAGTGCATGCGCGGAGCCGGGTCGACGGGCTCCTGGCTGCGGACGGTCGGCTTTCCGGCCTCGGCCTCGACAGCCCGTCCGTCGATCATGCGGACGACCCGGCTGGCGTGGCGGGCCACCTCGGGGTCGTGGGTGACGAGAACCACCGTGGCGCCACGGCGGTTGAGCTCGCCCAGCAGGTTGAGGACGCTTTCTCCCGCCGTGGAGTCCAGGCTGCCGGTGGGCTCGTCGGCCAAGATCAGGCCGGGCCGGTTAGCGAGCGCGCGGGCGACGGCGACCTTCTGCTGCTCCCCGCCCGAGAGCCGGCTGGCTCGCTGCCCAGCGCGATTCTCAAGGCCGACCATCGCCAACAGGTGACGGGCGCGCTTGCGCCGCTCCTCGACCTCGATGCCGGCCAGCGTGAGCGGCAGCGCGACGTTGTCCTCGACCGTCATCGACGAGATCAGGTTGAAGGTCTGGAAGATCGTGCTGACTCGCTGGAGGCGGTAGTCGGCCAGGTCGCGGTCGGGCAGCTCGCCAAGCGGGAGGCCCGCGCCGTAGACGTGGCCGGCGGTCGGGCGGTCCAGGCCGCCCATGAGGGACAGGAGCGTGCTCTTGCCGCAGCCCGACGGGCCGACGATGGCGACGTACTCGCACGGCCCCACGTCGAGCGTCACGTTGTGCAGGGCGGTGACGTGCATCTCGTTGCGCCCGCCGAACTCGCGGGACACCGCGTCCAGTCGGAGTCCGACGGCCTGGCCCAGCAGGTCGCGGAACTCGTCATGCACCGGGGCGGCATGGGCAGGCTCGGGATCGGGGGCGGGCTCGGCGGCGGGCTCGGGCGATTCGACGACTGCTACGGCGACCGCGTTGCTCTCGGCGGTGAGGTCTGCTCCGGACTCGGCGCTGGTGCCCCCGTTCTGCGCGGCGAGCTCTGCTCCGGCCTCGGCGCCTTTGTCTCCGTTCTGCTCGACGAGCGCCTCCCGAGCATCGCGGCGCGCGCGCCTGCGGCGGCGTTTGGAGCCGCCGGCGTCGCCCGGTTCGGTCACGGCAGTAGCCAATCCCAGCCTTCCCTTTTTCCGCAGTCTAAGTGCTGGTTTAACGGTTATAGACCGGGTTTGGCTACTTGCTGCTCGAGCCAGTTCAGATACGTGGAGGAGCCTCCCTCGATCGGGAGCTGGATGATCTCCGGGTTCTCGTAGCTGTGCTTCGAGCGGACGAAGTCAAGCACCGCCTCGGCGCGGGACTCCAACGTCTTGATCAGGAGCAGCGACTCGTGCGCGCGCTGCAGCTGGTCGTCCCAGTAATAAAAAGATGCCACCGCGGGCACGACCGAGCAGTACGCCGCCAGGTGCTCCACGACCAGCCCTTCGCCGAGCCGCTCCGCGTCGTCGCGGCCACGCGTGGTGACCAGAATCAAGACCGCCTTCTCCCCCATCAGTCAGTGCCTAATTCTGGGGTTTTCGCGGACGGTCCAGCCAGACGGTGCCGGCGAGAAGACCGATCGCGCCCAGGACCAGACCTCCGACGACGTCGGATTCCCAGTGGACGTCGAGGTACAGGCGGTCGAATGCCAGCAGGACGATCACGACCGTCGCCCCGACCACCGCGAGCGTTCTAACCGCCGGCGAAGGCGACAGGCGCCGGATGACGAAGGCGAGCAGGCCGTAGACGATCACCGCACGCAGCATGTGGCCGCTAGGAAAGCTGTTCCCCAGCCCCTGCCCTGACTCCAGAAAGGTCGTGATGCTCGGTCCGTCCGCCTCCCCCAGCGACCGCGGCGGACCCGGGTGGTAGAAGTTGAGCTTGTAGTAGAGCTCCAAGGCCTGGGCGGCGAGAAAGACCACGAAGACAAGCGCGTCGGAGCCGAAACCGGCGCGCCACAGATAAAAGGTGAGGCCGGCCATCACGATCGTCGTCACCTCGAGGCCGCCGAGCTCTGCGATGAGCTGGAAGACAACATGTAGCGAGGGCTGCCACGCGCTGTGCATGGCCTGCGCGACTTGCGTGTCGAGGCCGGTGAATGCGCGGGCCGTGATGGAGATGGTCAGGCCGACGTAGACGACGCACATGACGCCGATGGCGAGGAGCCGAGGGATTAGCGGCACGGG